>JAANMY010001933.1_pt1 | contig 21127 bp, 18 predicted proteins | sample 7279691 | NCBI WGS metagenome assembly JAANMY01 (sample SAMN14094543, study PRJNA606508) | bioreactor metagenome | isolation source: A lab-scale SPAN reactor treating ammonium-rich wastewater day 388 | place: Ireland: Galway | collected 2018-02-07
CGCAGATCCAGCGCCGCCCAGTCGCCGCCCGGCACATGCGCCACCAGCCCGTCAATGGCGCTGCCCGCATCCGGCACGCCGGTCAGATAGGGCGTCACCCGGCCGATGGTGTGTTTCCACGCCCGCCGCCAGCCACTGAGGCGGGCGCGGTAGGCCGGGGTATAGACATGCGTGGCGCGGTTCACCAACGAGCCATAGCCAAAGAAGAACGGTTCCGACACGGGCCAACCTCCTGCGTTCTGCCCAAGGGATGCCCAAACCCCGCCGCCAACGCAACCCTGCCCGCGCGGGGGCTTGCCAGCCCCCCGCCGGGCGCGCTACCACAGCGTCGTGAACACGGGAGAATCCGGCGGTCTCCACCCCGCCGGTGCCGAAGGAGCAACCGCCCCGGTAAACTCTCAGGCGCAAGGGACCGCGTTCACGACTGGAACTCTGGAGAGTGGCCATCGCGCCCGCCGAAGGGATAACGATCTCAGGCGCCCGGCAACGGGCAGGGACAGAGGGGGCACCATAGGAAGGCGCAGCCAGCGCCGGGATTGGTGCCGGTCATCCGACCGGAGGGGAGTTGGAATGACCGATTTACAGCGGACCTGTCTTTACGATCTGCACCGCGAACTGGGCGCCAAAATGGTGCCCTTCGCGGGCTATGAAATGCCCGTGCAATACCCGATGGGCGTGCTGGGCGAACATCTGCACACCCGCGCCCAGGCCGGGCTGTTCGACGTGTCGCATATGGGCCAGGTGATCCTGCGCGCCCCGGCCTCGGCGCTCGAGGCGCTGGTGCCCGTGGATGTGCAGGGCCTGCCCGAGGGGCGGCAGCGATACGCGCTGTTCACCAACGATCAGGGCGGGATTCTGGACGATCTGATGGTCGCCAACCGCAGCGATCACCTGTTTCTGGTGGTCAACGCCGCCTGCAAGGCCGCCGACATCGCCCATCTGCAGGCCCATCTGCCCGGCGTCGAACCCGTCACCGACCGCGCCCTGCTGGCGCTGCAGGGGCCGCAGGCCGAAACGGCGCTGGCGCGGCTGGTGCCCGGCGTGGCGGCGATGCGCTTCATGGATGTGGCCATTCTCGATTGGCAGGGCGCCGATCTGTGGATCTCGCGCTCGGGCTATACCGGCGAGGACGGCTATGAGATTTCCCTGCCCGAGGCCCGGGCCGAAGCCTTCGCCCGCGCCCTGCTGGCCATGCCCGAGGTCGCACCAATCGGCCTCGGCGCCCGCGATTCGCTGCGGCTCGAGGCCGGGCTCTGCCTTTACGGCCACGACATCGACACCGCCACCACCCCGGTCGAGGCCGGGTTGACCTGGGCGATCCAGAAATCCCGCCGCGACGGCCCGCGCGCCGGTGGCTTTCCCGGCGCCGACCGCATCCTGCGCGAACTGGCGCAGGGCCCCGGGCGCCTGCGCGTCGGCCTGCGCCCCGAAGGCCGCGCGCCGATGCGCGAGGGCACGCCGCTGTTCGCCGCGGAAACCGACAGCCAGCCGGTCGGCACCATCACCTCGGGCGGCTTCGGCCCCTCGCTGCAGGCGCCGATCGCCATGGGCTACCTGCCCGCCGCGCTGGCCGCCCCCGGCACCGAAATCTGGGCCGAGCTGCGCGGCAAACGCCTGCCCGCCCGCGTCACCCCCCTGCCCTTTCGTCCCTCCACCTATCGCAAATGAGGTTTCCAGCGATGAAATTCACCGAAGAACACGAATGGCTGCGCATCGAGGGCGACCTCGTGGTGGTCGGCATCACCGAACACGCCGCCGAGCAACTGGGCGATGTGGTGTTTGTCGAACTGCCGGAACCTGAAACCATGGTGGCCAAGGGCGACGAGATCTGCGTCATCGAATCGGTCAAGGCCGCCTCCGACATTCTGGCGCCGCTGGAAGGCGAGATCGTCGAGGTCAACGATGCCATCGTGGAAAACCCCGGCTTGGTCAACGAAGACCCGCTGGGCGAGGCCTGGTTCTTCAAGATGAAGATCGACGATCCCTCGGCCCTCGACGATCTGATGGACGAGGACGAATACAAGGACTTCATCGGCTGACATGCGCGGGGCGTCCCGTGCCGGGGCGCCCGTTTTCCTGCCGGAGCGATCATGCCCTATACCCCGACCGCCTATGACCCCTATGATTTCGCCAACCGCCGCCACATCGGCCCCTCGCCCGCCGAAATGGCCGAGATGCTGCAGGCCGTCGGCTGCGACAGCCTCGACCAACTGATCGACGAGACCATCCCCCCCTCGATCCGCCAGACCGACCCGCTGACCTGGGCGCCGCTGTCCGAAGGCGGGCTGCTGGCCCGCATGCGCCAGGTGGCCGAACGCAACGTGGTGATGACCTCGCTGATCGGTCAGGGCTATTACGGCACGATCACCCCGCCCGCGATCCAGCGCAACATTCTGGAAAACCCGGCGTGGTACACCGCCTATACCCCCTATCAACCCGAAATCGCCCAAGGGCGGCTCGAGGCCTTGCTGAATTTCCAGACCATGGTGGCCGATCTGACCGGCCTGCCGGTCGCCAATGCCTCGCTGCTGGACGAATCCACCGCCTGCGCCGAGGCGATGGTCATGGCCCAGCGGGTCGCCAAGTCGAAGGCGAAGGGCTTTTTCATCGACGCCAATTGCCACCCGCAGAACATCGCCGTCATGCAGACCCGCGCCGCGCCGCTGGGCATCGAGGTGATCGTCGGCCAACCCGAAACGCTGGACCCGGGCGCGGTGTTCGGCGCCATCTTCCAGTATCCCGGCACCCACGGCCATCTGCGCGATTTCACCGACACGATCACCGCGCTGCACGCCGCCAAGGCCATCGCCATCATGGCCACCGACCTTCTGGCGCTGTGCATGATCCGCGAACCCGGGGCGATGGGCGCCGATATCGCCGTCGGCTCTGCCCAGCGGTTCGGCGTGCCGATGGGTTACGGCGGCCCGCATGCCGCCTTCCTGTCCTGCGCCGACGCGCATAAACGGCAGATGCCCGGGCGGCTTGTCGGCGTCTCGGTCGATGCGCGCGGCAACAAGGCTTACCGCCTCGCGCTGCAAACCCGCGAACAACATATCCGCCGCGAGAAAGCCACCTCGAACGTCTGCACCGCGCAGGCGCTGCTCGCCGTCATGGCCTCGATGTATGCGGTGTTCCACGGCCCGCAGGGCCTGCGCGCCATCGCCGAACGGGTGCATTTCATGACCGAACGGCTGGCCCGCGCGCTCAAAGCCGCCGGGGCCCGCGTCGAACCCGAGGCCTTCTTTGACACGATCACCGTCGAGGTGGGCGTGGGTCAGGCCGGGATTCTGGCCGCCGCCCGGCATGAGGGGCTGAACTTCCGCAAGATCGGCACCCGCCATGTCGGCATCGCGCTGGATGAAACCACGGATGAGAACATCCTGCACCGCGTGCTGAAAGCCTTTGGCATCGACGGCGTGCCGCCGCACCGCGCGCATCTGGGCTTTCCCGAATCCCTCGCCCGCGACAGCGCCTATCTGACGCATCCGATCTTCCACATGAACCGCGCCGAATCCGAGATGATGCGCTACATGCGCCGCCTCAGTGACCGCGATCTGGCGCTGGACCGGGCGATGATCCCGCTGGGTTCGTGCACCATGAAACTGAACGCCGCCGCCGAGATGATGCCGATCACCTGGCCCGAATTCGGCGCGCTGCACCCGTTCTGCCCGCCCGATCAGGCGCTGGGCTATCATGAGGCGATCACCGACCTGTCCGCCAAATTGTGCGAGATTACCGGCTATGACGCCCTGTCGATGCAGCCCAATTCCGGCGCGCAGGGCGAATATGCCGGGCTGCTGACGATTCTGGCCTGGCACAAGGCGCAGGGCCAGCCGCACCGCAACATCTGCCTGATCCCGGTGTCTGCCCATGGCACCAACCCCGCCTCGGCGCAGATGGCGGGGATGGAGGTGGTGGTGGTCCGCTCCTCGCCCAACGGCGACATCGACCTCGACGATTTCCGCGACAAGGCGGCGCAAGCGGGCGACCGGTTGGCGGCCTGCATGATTACCTATCCCAGCACCCATGGCGTGTTCGAGGAAACCGTGCGCGAGGTCTGCACGATCACCCATCAGCACGGCGGGCAGGTCTATATCGACGGCGCCAACATGAACGCCATGGTCGGGCTGGTGAAGCCCGGCGAGATCGGCGGCGACGTCAGCCACCTTAACCTGCACAAGACCTTCGCCATTCCGCATGGCGGCGGCGGCCCGGGTATGGGGCCGATCGGCGTCAAGGCGCATCTGGCGCCGCATCTGCCGGGCCACCCGGAAACCGGCGGCAATGAGGGGCCGGTGTCGGCCGCGCCCTATGGCAGCGCCTCGATCCTGCTGATTTCCTGGGCCTATTGCCTGATGATGGGCGGCGCCGGGCTGACGCAGGCCACCCGCGTGGCGATCCTGAACGCCAATTACATCGCCGCACGGCTGTCTGGCGCCTACAAGGTGCTGTTCATGGGCAACCGGGGCCGCGTCGCGCATGAATGCATCCTCGATACCCGCCCCTTCGCCGAAGCGGGCGTCACGGTGGAGGACATCGCCAAGCGCCTGATCGACAACGGTTTCCACGCGCCGACCATGAGCTGGCCGGTCTCCGGCACGCTGATGGTCGAACCCACGGAATCCGAAACCAAGGCCGAAATCGACCGCTTCATCACCGCCCTGCTGGCGATCCGCGCCGAGATCGCCGCCGTCGAGGCGGGCGAGATCAGCGCCGAGGCCAGCCCCCTGCGCCACGCCCCGCACACCGTCGAGGATCTGGTCGCCGACTGGGACCGCGCCTATTCGCGCGAACAGGGCTGCTTTCCACCGGGCAGCTTCCGCGTCGATAAATACTGGCCGCCCGTCGGCCGGGTCGATAACGTCTATGGCGACCGCAACCTGTTCTGCGTCTGCCCGCCGCTGACCGATTACCTGCAGGCCGCCGGGTGAGCATTGCGGTTTTCGGCGCCGGGGCGGTCGGCTGCTATTACGGCGCGATGCTGGCCCGGGCGGGTGAAGCAGTCACGCTGATCGGCCGCCCGGCGCTGGTTCAGGCGGTGCAGAGCCGCGGCCTGCGGTTCGAAAAGGACGGCCGGGTGGAAACCCTGTCGCTGCCCGCCACCACCGACCCCGCTGCCGTCGCGGGCGCCGATCTGGTGCTGGTCGCGGTGAAATCCCCCGATACCGAGGCCGCGGCGCGGGCCATCGCCCCGCATCTGGCGCCCGGCGCCGGGGTGCTCAGCCTGCAGAACGGCATCGGCAACGCGGCGATCCTGTCGGCGGTGCTGGGCCGCCCGGCCCTGCCCGCCGTGGTCTATGTCGCCGTCGCCCTGACCGCCCCCGGCCATGTCACGCACAAGGGCCGGGGCGAGCTGGTGCTGGGCGACGGGCCCGGCGCCGACAGCGTCGCCGCCCGCCTCATGGCCGCCGGGGTGCCCTGCACCGTCTCGCCGCAAGCGGAAACCGCGCTCTGGGTCAAGCTGACGGTCAATTGCGCGCTCAACGCCCTCTCTGCGCTGACCCGCCAGCCTTACGGCACGATCATCGCCCGGCCCGATGCCGAACCGACCATCCGGGCGATTGTCGCGGAATGTCAGGCGGTTGCGCAAGCCAGCGGCGTGCCGCTGCCCGCGGATATCCTGGCGCAGGTGCTCAGGATCGCCGAAACCATGCCTGGGCAATTGTCATCCACCGCGCAGGATCTGATGGCGGGCAAACCCACCGAAATCGCCAGCCTGAACGGCGAAATCGCCCGGCGCGGCGCGGCGCTGGGCCTGCCGGTGCCGCTGAACCGGGCGCTGGCGCTGATGGTGGGGCTGGCCGAACGCGCCTAATGCGCCGGGCGCTGCACCGTATCCAGCACCGAACGCCCGCCATCCAGACCGACGATCTGCCCGGTCATGAAGCTGGACGCCGGCGAGGCGAGGAATTGCGCCAACTCCGCCACCTCCGACGCCGTGCCGATCCGGTGCAACGGCGTACCGGCGATGATGCTGTCGCGGTATTCGGGATGCTCGGCGATGGTGTCGCGCAGCGTGCCGCTCATCAGCGAGCCGACGGCGATGGCATTGACGCGGATCGCATGCGGCGCCAGCGCCACCGCCAGCGAGCGGGTCATCTGTTCCAGCGCCGCGTTCGAGATGGAGAACCCCATCAACTGCGGCTGCGTGCGATGCGCGGCAATCGACGACAGGTTGACGATGGCGCCCGCCTCCTGCGGCCCGTTCTCGTCTTGCTCGGCCTGCAGGATCATCCGCCGCGCCACCGCCTGCGAGGTGCGCAGCGCCACATTCAGGTTCTGGTCCAGCAAGGTCTCGACCGAGGTATCCGACGGGTCCAACGGGTCGGTCACGGCAAAGCTGCGCGTGGCGTTTATCAGAATATCGACCCGGTCAAAGGCATCCAGCGCCGTGGACAACAGATTGGCGACGTTCAGCTTTTCGCGCAGATCCCCGGCGAACAGGCGGCAGTTCGGCAGATCGACCAGATCGTCGCAACCCGATTTCAGCCGCTTTTCGCTATGGTCGGAAAACACCACATTCGCGCCCTGATCCACGAAATGCCGGGCGATGGCATGGCCGATACCGGTCGCGGCGCCGGTGATGAGGGCGGTCTTGCCCGCGATGGAAAAGCTCATGCGCGGCGCCCCTTGCTGTGGCTGACGGCAGGGCGGCGGGCGGCATCGACGGCGCGCAGCGGCCCCTCGGCGTGAAAGATCTTGAACCCGGGGCTGCCGGGCAGTTCCGCATGCTTGCGAAACGCCGCCGCCAGCGCGGTTTCATAGGGCAGATGCCGGTTGGCGACCAGAAAAAGCTGCCCCGAAGGCTTCAGCATCGCCGCCGCCGACTTGATGAACGCCGCCCCCAGTTGCGGCCGCGCCTCGCGCCCCTGATGGAACGGCGGGTTCATCACCACGGCATCCAGCGGCAGTTTCGCCAGCGGCTGCGTCGCATCGGCCCAATGGAACACCGCGCGCGGATCGCTGACATTGGCCCGGGCGCAATCGAGCGCGCGCGCATCCGATTCCACCAGATGCAGCGCGGCGATCCCCGGCGCCTTGGCCAGCAATTGCGCCGACAGATAACCCCAGCCCGCCCCCAGATCGGCCACCTGCCCCTTGAGGCCCGCAGGCAGCGCCGCGGCCAGCAGCGCCGAGGCCGCATCGATTCCGTCGGCCGAAAACAGCCCCGGCAGCGTGCGGTAGCTGCGCGCCTCGTCGCGGGCCTCGCCCGGGGCGGCGCGCCAGTCGGCCAGCGCATCCTCGCCCAAAGCCGGGAACCAGGCGATCTTGCCATGGCCCTTGGAAATCGCCTCGCCCAGCGCCACCCGCTCGCGCAATTCGCGCAGCAGCGCCTCGGCGCCGTCGGTTTTCTGGCCGTCGATGATGACCGGCCCCCGCGTCAGCGCCGTCGCCTGCGCGATCAGGTCGCGCGCCTCGGCCCGCGAACGCGGCAGGCAGACCAGCGCCGCCGCATAGGGCCCGTCGGCGGCCTGCGTGCAGGCATAGCCCATCGCGGCAAAGGCGGCATGGTCGGGCGCATGGGGGGTGATGACCTGCACGCGCTCGCGCGGCAGCGGGCCCAGCATTTCGCCTGCGCGGGGGTGAAAGACGGCAATCGTGCCAGCGTCAGGCAGCACGAGGCCAGCCTCGACGGCAAGCTCCAGCCGCAGGGCCCGCGGGGCCGGGTCGGTGAGGGACATGCTCATCGGTGGGCGCAAGGGCGCCCTACTCCTCTTTTTCCAGCGTGCATTGCAGCGGATGCTGGTGACGCCGCGCGAAATCCATCACCTGCGCCACCTTGGTTTCGGCGATCTCGTAGCTGAAGACTCCGACCACGGCGAGGCCCTTCTTGTGGACCGTCAGCATGATCTCGAACGCCTGCGCATGGCTGAGGCCGAAAAACCGCTCCAGCACATGCACGACGAATTCCATCGGCGTGTAATCGTCGTTCAGCAGCATCACCTTGTACATCGGCGGACGCTGGGTGCGGGTGCGGGTCTTGACGGCAACGCTGGGATCCCCGTTGCCGGGACCGTCTCTGCGGTCGCTCATCGTGGGGCGGAATGCCATGGTCAGGGCCTGGGGTGACAGATTCGGGTTGAGGGCAGTATATAGCGCCGAAACCGTCCAAGAAAACCCTGCCGCAGCGAAGGTTCCCATGCCGATCACCACCATTGGCCTCGATGCCGACGATACGCTCTGGCACAACGAGCGGTTCTTTCACCTGACGCAGGCCCGTTTCACCGAATTGCTGGCCGATCACGCCGAGGCCGATCACCTGGCCGAACGCCTGCTCGAGGCCGAGCGGCGCAACATCGGCGCCTATGGATTCGGCATCAAGGGTTTCATGCTGTCGATGATCGAAACCGCCATCGACGTGACCGGCGGCCGCGTGCCGGGTCATGTCATCGGCCAGATCATCGCCGCCGGGCAAGAGATGCTGGCCCATCCCATCGAATTGCTGCCCGGCGTGCAGGACACGGTCGAATCGCTGGCCGGGGCGCACCGGCTGGTGCTGATCACCAAGGGCGACCTGCTGGACCAGGAGCGCAAGCTGGCGCAATCGGGGCTGGGCGATCTGTTCCACGCCGTCGAGATCGTCAGCCACAAGACGCCCGAGGCCTATGCGCGGGTGTTCGCGCGCCACGGCGAGGGCGCCGAGCATTCGCTGATGGCCGGGAATTCCATGGCTTCGGATGTGGTGGCGCCGATCCAGGCCGGGGCCTGGGGGGTGTTCGTGCCCTTCGGGCTGGAATGGGCGCTGGAACGCGCGCCCGTGCCCGAGGGGCATCCCCGCTTCCGGCGGATTTCCACCCTGTCGCTTTTGCCCGATCTGATCGCCTCGCTGGCGGTATCCTGAGTCTGGTGGTCGGCCGCGCGCCGCCCGCGAGATATAGACAACGTCTCAAGATCGTCCGGAAACACCTTGAAAACGCGGGGGGTTTTCAAGTCTGGCATTTGGTGCTAGCCTGAGTTCGAGCAGAAATGACGCCGCCGGATAAACGGGGGCGCAGAGGCAGAGGACAGGCAAGTGACAACGCATCCCCGGCGTTGGCTCCGCTATTTTGGCGCCTTGTGCATTGTGGCGATCAGCGCCGTGCTGCTGGTGTCGGTGCTGCCGTCCCGGCTGCAGGCGCAGCCCTATGCCGCCGTCATCATGGATGCCCGGACCGGCGATATCCTCTATCAGACCGACAATGCGACGGCGCGGATTCATCCCGCCTCGCTGACCAAGATGATGACGCTCTATATCGCCTTCGAGGCGTTGCAGAACGGCGAGATCACCCTCGACACCCCCGTGCGCATATCGCGCCACGCCGCCGCGCAACCGCCGTCGCGGCTGGGCCTGCGCGCCGGGCAGACCATCGCCTTTCGCTATCTGATCCGCGCGGCGGCGCTGCGGTCGGGCAACGATGCCGCCGTGGCGATTGCCGAGGCGATCGAGGGATCGGTGGCCAATTTCGCCGTGCGCATGAACCGCACCGCCCGCGCCATCGGCATGAGCCGCACGAATTTCGTCAACCCGCATGGCCTGACCGCCAGCGGGCATCTGTCGTCGGCCCGCGACATGAGCATCCTCGGGCGGCAGCTTTATTTCGACTATCCCGATTACTACGGCATCTTCTCGCGCCTGTCGGAAAACGCCGGGATCGCCACGGTGCAGAATACCAACCGGCGGTTCCTCAGCGCCTATCGCGGCGCCGATGGCATCAAGACCGGCTTCACCAACGCCGCCGGCTACAACCTCACCGCCATGGCCGAACGCGACGGCGTGCGCATTCTGGTCACGGTGATGGGCGCCCGGTCATCCGAACAACGGTTCCAGCGGGTGACGCAACTGATGGACCGCGGCTTCCGCGAGGCGCCGCGCCGCGCGACCACCCGGCGCCCGGCCCGGCCCGATTACGTCCGCGCGCCCGAGGATCGCGGCTCGGGCGTGGCGGCGGGGCGCACCATCCGCCTGCAAACCGCACCGACCGCCTCGCCCTTCCCGCGGCGGCGCCCGCAGCCCGGCGATGCCCCGTCCGAAGTGCTGCTCGCCTCGCTGCGCAGCGGCATCGATGAGGTGATCGAGGAAATCCGCGAACCCGATGCCGCCAGCGACACCGACGACCCCGGGGTCGAACCCGGCGTCACCTCGGAAGAACCCGAAGATTCCATCGATGACCCGGTGCTGGCCGACGCCGGGGCGGCGCCGGTTCAGACCGCGCTGGTCGCGCCGGAACGCTCGCCCCTGCCGCGCGCCCGGCCGCAGGCCGCCGTGGCCCTCGCCGAGGCTGCGCAACCCGCCGCCGAAATCCCTGATGTCGAGGTCGCCCGCGCCGCCGGTTTCACCGTCATCGACCCGGTGCAATACGCCGCGCTGACCGAATCCGGCCCCGAATTGCCCGAGGCCGCCGCGCCCGAGCCCCCCGCAGAAACCGTCGTCGAAACCGCCGATCCCGCCGCGACCGAGGTGGCCGTCATCGACGGCGCCATCGCCATTCCGGGCCTGCCACCGATCCCCACCGAAACCGCAGCCGCCGCGCCTGAGGCCCCGGCGCCCGAGGCCACCGCCGAATCACCGCCCGAAACCCGGATCGCCGCCGCGCCAATGCTGCCCGCCCTCGAACCCGCCACGACCGAATTGTCGGTCGATGACGAGGGGCGCATCCTGTGGCGCGACGAGGAATTGCTGCAGGCCCTCGATCACGAAGACCCCGAAGCCCCCATTCTGGCGCCGACCATCGTGCTGACCAGCACCGCCGATGCCCCGGCCGCCGCGCCCGCCGCCACGCCGATGCCCGAAATCGTCACCCGGGTCTCCACCTCGGGCGGGCGGCTGTGGACCGTGGAACTGGGGCAATATCCGTCGCGCTTCGATGCCGAACGGGTGCTGCTGCGCCTGTCGCTGGCCGAATCCGGCACGCTGGGCGGCGGCGTGCGCCGGGTCGGCACCCGTGGCGGGCGCTTCATCCCCGAGGTGCACAGCCTCGCGCAGGACGAGGCCGAACTGGCCTGCCTGCGGCTGACGGCCCGCGATCAGGCCTGCAGCGTCGTCGGGCCCTGAGCCCGCCGCCTCAGCGGCTGCACAGCACCCGCACCGAATCGTATTTGCGCGACGGATGCGCCATCGCCGTCGCCGCCAGCAGCCGCGCCGAATGCTGCACCTGCCGCGCCACGTCCTCGGGCGTCATCGCCCGGTGCTGCAATTCGGCGGTGATGCGCGCCTCGTCCATCATCCAGCCCGGGGTGAACTGGCGCACATAGCCGCGGTACAGCACCGCCCTGACCCGCAGCCCCGCCGCCTCGGCGCAGGCCTGCAGGCTGTCGGGGGTAAAGAAATTCAGATGTCGCGGCACATCCAGCCAGCGCCAGGCGGCGCCCATCCGGCGGCTGCCCTCGCAGGCGTTGTTGGGCACCTCGACCGACATGATGCCGTCATCGGCCAACAGATCGCGCGCATTCGCCAGCGCCAGCACCGGATCGAGCGTATGTTCCAGCACATGCGAGAACACCACCAGATCATAGCGCCGGTCGCGCACCCCCGCAGGCAACACCTCGGCCGTGCCGCTCAGCACGTCCAGCCCGCGCTCGCGCGCCACCCGCACCGCGCGCGGATCGGGTTCGACACCGCGCACATGCTGCAGGAACGGCCCGAACGTCCGCATCCGGTCGCCGTCGCCGCAGCCGATCTCCAGCCCCTGCCGCGCCCGCGCCGGGATGATCGAGCGCCACCATTCCGGCGTCGGCTCGGCGCCATGTTCGAACCGCCAGGCGATCCGGCCCAGCATCCGGCCCAGCGCGCCGACCTGACGCGCCTCGACGCCCTGATCGGGCGTGAAGCGTTCGGCATGGGTGTAATAGGCATCGATGTCATAGAAATCGGCCACGTCGCCGGGCTGCGGACGGGGAAACACCTGACCGAAATCGCCCGCGTCGCTCCACCAGATCTGCCAGGGCCGCGGATCGCCCGGGCGGCGCCAGTCGAACGGCACGGCGAGCGCCGGATGCATGGCGCCCCCGGTCAGGGGGCAGACGGGCGTTCTTTGCAGGGTTGCCACCGTCTCCGACACGCAAGCGAGATCCTTCATAAGGCCGACTCCGGTAAAAGAATGGCCCTGTGATGAACCGCCTTTGGGGCAAGACTACGGCAAAATGGCGCGCAAAACTCAGATCGCCGCCGACATTTGTACGGAATTCAGCGAAACGCCGCCCTGATCCTTGCCGACGATCCCTGCGGCCGAGACGGCACCGGCGATCAGCAGCGCGGCGGCGACGGTGCTCCACAGGCGGGCGGTCTTGAGGGACATCAGCATGGCGGGGTTCCTTTGATTGTCGGTCGATCCATTCCCCCATGGGTCGCGCCAGCCCGGCCCCCGGTTCAAACAAACCGCCGCGGCGTGCTGGCATGTTGCGCGGCGCCTGCGGCGCGGCTAATCAGTCAGCATGAGCGTGACCCTGCCCTCCCCCGCCCAACCCCTGCGCATCGGCACCCGCGGCTCGCCGCTGGCGCTGGCCCAGGCCCATGAAACCCGCGACCGGCTGCAGGCGGCCTTCGACCTGCCCGAAGCCGCCTTTGACATCGTGGTCATCAAGGTCACGGGCGACCAGATCCAGGACAAGGCGCTGCGCGAGATCGGCGGCAAGGGCCTGTTCACCCGCGAAATCGAAGAGGCGCTGCTGGCGGGCGGGATCGACATCGCCGTGCATTCGATGAAGGACATGCCGGTGGCGCAGCCCGCCGGGCTGGTGCTCGATTGCTACCTGCCGCGCGAGGATATGCGCGATGCCTTCGTCTCGCCCGGCGTGGCGCGGCTGGCCGATCTGGCACCCGGTCAGGTAGTGGGCACCTCGTCGCTGCGGCGGCGCGCGCAATTGCTGCACCGGCGGCCTGACCTCAAGGTCGTCGAATTTCGCGGCAATGTGCAGACCCGGCTGCGCAAATTGTCCGAGGGGGTCGCCGATTGCACCTTCCTCGCCATGGCGGGGCTCAACCGGCTGGGCATGGCCGCGGTCGCCCGCTCCGCCATCGAACCCGACGAGATGCTGCCCGCCGTGGCGCAGGGCGCCATCGGCATCGAGCGTCGGCTGGCCGACGACCGGGCCGCGGCGATGCTGGCCGCCATCCACCACGGCCCCACCGGCCAGCGCCTCGCCGCCGAGCGCGCCTATCTCGCCACGCTCGACGGCTCCTGCGAGACGCCGATCGCCGGGCTGGCGCTGATCGAGGGCGACCAGCTCTGGCTGCGCGGCGAGATCCTGCGCCCTGACGGCTCGGACTCGCTGCGCGACGAGGGCCGCGCGCCGCTGACCGAGGCCGCCGACCTCGGCGCCGAGATCGCCCGCCGCCTTCTGGCCCGCGCGCCCCGCGGATTCTTCGACTGGCGGGCCTGAAGGCCAGACCTTCAGCCATACGCAGAAAAGTCCCCGCCAGCCCCGGCGGCGTGCGGTTACGGCCCTGTGGGCAGCGCGGAAAAGTCCTATCCCAGATAGGCGGCGATCCGCTCGGCCAGCGCCGCCCGCGCCGCCTCGTCCAGCGCATCGGTGGCAAAGACCCGCGCCGCCGCGCCCTGCCGCAACCGGGTCTTGCCATAGCGCGGATCGTAATGTTCCTGCATCAGCCGCGTCGCCAGCGCGGCGAAATCCCCGGCCGCCGCCAGCGCCTGCCACTCGGCGATCACTGCCTTCGGCTGGAACGGCGCCAGCGCGGCGATCCGCCCGGCCAGAACCGCCGGGTCGGCGGTGATGTCGGCATAGGCCTGCGTCAGCCAGCCGGCCCGCGCCGCGACCGGGGCGGCGATCTCGATCCGCGGCGCCGCCTGCATCGCCGACCACAGCGACGGCGGCAGCCGCAACGCGCCGATCCGGTTCGATTCCGCCTCGACCAGCACCGGCCGCGCCGGATCGAGCCCGGCCATCGCCGCCGCCAGCCCGCTCTCGAACCCTTTCTGCGCCGGTTGCCGGTCGCCCTCGATCAGCCCGAACAGGCTGCCCCGGTGCCGCGCCAGCCCTTCCAGGTCGATCACCTGCCCGCCCCGCGCCGCCACCGCCTGCAGGATCGCCGTCTTAGCCGTGCCGGTATTGCCGTCCAGCACCAGGACCGGCGCCGGAAACGGCGCCTGATAGAGCGCCTCCTGCACCAGCCGCCGCCAGCTCCGCCAACCGCCGTCCAGCACCCCCACCCGCCAGCCGATCTGCCCGAGGATCAGCGCGAACGAGCCCGATCGCTGCCCGCCCCGCCAGCAATAGACCAGCGGCCGGTAATCGGCGGGTTTGCCCGCCAGATAGCCCTCCAGATGCCGCGCCGCATTGCGCGCTACCAGCGCCGCGCCCATGCGCCGGGCCAGAAACCGGCTCTCTTGCACATAGACCGTACCGACGCGGGCGCGCTCCTCGTCGTCCAGCACCGGCAGATTGACCGCGCCGGGCAGATGGTCCTCGGCGAATTCCGATGGCGAACGGACATCGATCACCTCGTCATAGGGCAAGGCGGCAAGATCGGCGAGGGCGGCAAGGGTGACAGTGTTCATGCCCCCGGCTTAGCCGCGCCCGGGGCAAACGAAAAGCCCTTCCGCTGGAAACGCGGACCCGTGCCTTCATCTTGCCCGAAATACTCACGGGGGGTCCGGGGGGAGCGTGCTCCCCCCGGGCGGGGGCGGGTGGCAACCCGCCGGGCGCGAGGGCCCTCGACGGGCCCGAGCGCCCGCCCCTAGTCGCCGATCCGCCCGATCAGCTCCTCGACCACCGGCCCCATCGCCTCGACCACCAGCGCCACGCCCTGCGGGTTGGGGTGGATCATGTCGGCCTGCATCACCGCCCGCGGCCCGCCATCGGCCGTGGCCAGCGGCGCCAGCATGTCGGGCACCAGCAGCGCGCCCTGCGCCGCCGCCAGCTCGGGATACATCGCCGCAAAGGCCTGCTGATACTCGGGCCCGTAATTGCCCGGCGCGGGCAGACCGACCAGCAGCGCCGGAATCCCCTCTTCGGCCAGCCGCGCCAGGATCGCCTCCAGATTGGCGCGGCTGATCGCCGGGTCGATGCCACGCAGCAGATCGTTACCGCCCAGCGCGACGATCATCGCCTGCGGCGCGTCGGCCAATGTCCAGTCCAGCCGCGCCCGCCCGCCGGTCGTGGTGTCGCCGCTGACCCCGGCGTTGAGAACCGTCACCGCATGGCCGCGCGCGCGCAGCCAGGCCTCCAGTTGCGGCACCAGCCCCTCGCCGGGGGCCAGCCCGTAACCGGCGGTCAGCGAATCGCCCAGCGCGGCGATGCGCAATTCCTGGGCATCGGCGACGGAAATTCCGGCCAGAAGCGTGAAAAGCACTCCCGCCATCCCGCTCCGCAGCTTGCCTGCCGCGCGCGCGACCCCATATCGGCGGTGACGCTTGCAAAGGATTGTTTTCATGCCCGAACCCGTTTTGTCCCTCAAGGATGCCCGCCTGACCTTGCAGGGCAATGCCGGGCCTGTCGAGATCCTGCGCGGAATCTCGCTGGAAGTTGAGCGCGGGCAATCGGTCGGGCTGGTCGGCCCCTCGGGCTCGGGCAAGTCCTCGCTGCTGATGCTGATGGGCGGGCTGGAGCGCGCCACCGGTGGCAGGCTGACCGCGCTGGGCCATGACCTGACCACGATGAACGAGGATGCGCTGGCCCGGTTCCGGCGCGGCAACATGGGCGTGGTGTTCCAGTCCTTTCACCTGATCCCCACCATGACCGCGCTGGAAAATGTCGCCACGCCGCTGGAACTGGCCGGCCGCAAGGACGCCTTCGAACGGGCCGAGGCCGAGTTGACCGCCGTGGGCCTGGGCGCCCGCATGCACCATTACCCGGCGCAGATGTCGGGCGGCGAGCAGCAGCGCGTGGCGCTGGCCCGCGCCGCCGCGCCGCGCCCGGCGATCCTGCTGGCCGACGAGCCGACCGGCAATCTCGACGGCAGCAACGGGCAGGCGATCATGGACCTGCTGTTCGGGTTGCGCGACCGGCACGGCGCGACGCTGGTGCTGGTCACGCATTCCCCCGAACTGGCCGCGCGCTGCGACCGGGTGATCCATCTGCGCGACGGGCGGATCGAAACCGAAACCCGGCTCGAGGCCGCGCAATGAGCCTCGCCATCGCGGCGCGGCTGGCCCGGCGCGAATTGCGCAGCGGCCTGGGCGGTTTTCGCATCTTCCTGTTGTGCCTGACGCTGGGCGTCGGCGCCATTGCTGCCGTCGGCTCGGTCCGCTCCGCGATCGAGGCCGGTCTGGCGCGCGAGGGGCGGGCGCTGCTGGGCGGCGACGCCGAATTGCGGCTGACCTACCGTTTCGCCGACCCGGCCGAACGCGACTGGCTCGATGCCGAGGCGGGCGCCTGGTCGGAAGTGGTCGATTTCCGCTCGATGGCCGTGGCGCCGAACGGCGAGCGGGCACTGACCCAGGTAAAGGCGATCGATGCCAACTGGCCACTGGTCGGCACGCCGGATCTTGATCCGCCGATGCCGGTGGCGCAGATGCTGGCGGGCCGCGACGGCCTGCCCGGCGCCGCGCTCGACCCGGTGCTGATCGACCGGCTGGGCCTGCAGATCGGCGATACTGTCAGGCTCGGCACGCAGGATTTCGCGCTGATGGCCGCCGTGCTGCGCGAACCCGATACCATCGGCAGCAGCTTCGGCTTTGGCCCGCGCTCGCTGGTGGCGGGCGCGGCGCTGGCCGATTCGGGGCTGCTGGGCGCCGGATCGCTGTTCGATACCTCGTACCGGCTGCTGCTGCGCGACGGCGACGACATCGAGCGCGTCCAGCGGTCGCTGAACGCCGCCTTCCCCGACGCGGGCATCCGCTGGCGCGATTCCACCCGCGCCGAACCCGCCGTCGCCCGCTTCGTGGACCGCATCGGCGCCTTTCTGGTGCTGGTCGGACTGGCCGGTCTGGCCGTCGGCGGCATCGGCGTTTCGGCGGCGGTGCGCGCCTATCTCGATACCAAGACTGGCATTATTGCGACACTCAAGACCCTCGGCGCCGAGGGGAGGACCATCTTTCTGGTCTATTTCCTGCAAATCGGTGCGCTGACCCTGCTGGGCGTCGCGCTGGGTCTGGCGCTGGGCGCCGGGGCGCTGCTGGTCGCCGCACCGCTGGCGCAGGGCTCTTTGCCGGTGCCGCTGGCCGCCGCCATCTATCCCGCGCCGCTGGCCGAGGCCGCGCTTTACGGCATCCTCACCGCGCTGGTGTTCACGCTCTGGCCGCTGGCCCGGGTCGAACAGGTGCGCGCCGCGGCGCTCTATCGCGGCATCGGCACCGACGCCCGCGCCCGGCCGCGCGCCCTGCCGATGCTGGCGCTGGCGCTGGCCGCCTCGGCGCTGATCGGCGCCGCCGTCTGGTTCTCCGAGGCCTGGCAACTGGCGCTGGGCGCGGCGCTGGGGATCGCCGGGGCGCTGGGCCTCTTGGCGCTGGTGGCGCTGGGCCTGCGCGCCCTCGCCCGGCGCGGCGCCCGCTCGCGCCTCTTGCGCGGCCGCCCCGCCATCCGGCTGGCGCTGGGCGCCGTCGGCAACCCGCGCGAGGGGGCCGTGGCGGTCATCCTGTCGCTGGGGCTGGGGCTGAGCGTGCTGGCCACCGTCGGCCAGATCGATTCCAACCTGCGCGGCGCCATCGCCACCGAAATCCCCGACCGCGCGCCGACCTTCTTCTTTCTCGATATCCAGCCCGATCAGGTCGAACCCTTCACCGCGCAACTCGCCGCCTTCGACGGCGTCGATGAAATCCGCACCGCGCCCCAGTTGCGCGGCGTGGTCAGCGCGATCAACGGCCGCCCGGCCAGCGAATGGGGCAACCACTGGGTGCTGCGCGGCGACCGCGGCCTGACCTATGCCGCCGAACAGGGCGATCTGCGCCTGACGCAGGGCGAATGGTGGCCGCAGGATTACGATGGCCCGCCGCTGATTTCCTTTGGTGCCGAGGAAGGCGCCGAACTGGGGCTGGCGCTGGGCGATACCGTCACCGTCAACGTGCTGGGCCGCGACATCACCGGCACCATCGCCAACTTTCGGGAACTGGATTTCCGCACCGGCGGCATCGGCTTTGTCATGACCTTCAACCCCGCCGCACTGGCCGGGGCGCCGCATTCGCTGATCGCCACCGCCCGCGCGCCGCAGGGCTCGGAAGGGGCGATCCTGCGCGCGCTGGGCAACGCCTTTCCCAATGTCACCGCGATTCCGATCCGCGAGGCGGCGCAGCGCATGACCGAGGCGCTGGGCGCGCTGGCCGCCGCCACCTCGCTGGCGGCGCTGGCGACGCTGGCCACCGGCTTTGTCGTGCTGATCGGCGCGGCGGCGGCCGGCGAGCGCGCCCGCGTGTTCGAGGCCGCAGTGCTCAAGACGCTGGGCGCCACCCGCGGCAAGATCCTTGCCAGCTTTGCCCTGCGCTCGGCGCTGATGGGCGCGGCGGCGGGGCTGGTGGCGATCGGCGCCGGGGCGCTGGCCGCCTGGACGATCCTGACGCAGGTGATGGAGCTGAGCTACCGCTTCGCCCCGCTCTCGGCGCTGGCGATTGTCGCCGGGGGCGTGCTGGCGGTGCTGCTGGCCGGGCTGATCTTTGCCCTGCGGCCGCTGGCCGCGCGCCCGGCCGGGATCTTGCGCGCGCAGGAATGAACCGGGGCGCCGCCGTCAGGCGGCGCCCGGGGAACGGGGCCGCACGGCCCTGTGACGAGGGCGAAACCGCCCCGTCACCCCCGCTCGTGGCGCAGGGGCCGCGACAGCAGCAGATCCTTGGCCTGCTCCAGCCCCACCTTGCCGCGCAGCAGCGCCGAGACCATGCAGGTCACCGGCAGCGCATCCGGGTCGGCATCGGCGGCGATGGCATGGGCGGTCATCACCCCTTCCACCGTCTGCGCCGCATCCGGCACCTGCCCGGCGCCGATGGCCAGCCCGTGGCGGAAATTGCGCGACTTGTCCGAGGTGCAGGTCAGCACCAGATCGCCAAAGCCCGACAGGCCCCACAGCGTTTCCGCCTGCGCCCCGCGCGATTGCGCCAGTCGGCCGATCTCGGCAAAGCCCCGCGTCATCAGCGCCGCCCGGGCGCTTTCGCCAAAGCCCGCGCCCAGCACCACCCCGGCGGCAATCGCCACCACGTTCTTGAGCGCGCCGCCAAGCTGGGCGCCCAGCGGATCGTCGGACAGATAGAGCCGCAGGTTATGCGTCGCCAGCGCCGCCTGCAGCGCCGCGCCACCCTCGGCGGCGGCCAGCGTCAGCGCCGTCGGCTTGCCGCGGGCGATGTCGGCGGCAAAGCTGGGGCCGGTCAGCACCGCGCTGGCGGCGCCGGGGATCACCTCGGCCAGCACCTGCGTCGGCAACAGGCCGGTGCCCAGCTCGACCCCCTTGCAGCACACCACCAGCCGCCGCCCGGCCAGTGCCCGGGCATGGGCCTGCGCCAGCCCGCGCAGGGTCTGCGTCGGCACCGCCAGCAGCAGCACCGGCGCCTGCGCCGCCGCCTCGAAATCCGGGGTCGGCTCCAGCCCCGGCGGCAGATCGGCGCCCGGCAGCCGCGCCCGGTTCTCGCGCGTCAGCGCCATGGCCTGCGCCTGCGCCGGGTCGCGCGCCCACAGCGTGACCCGCTTGCCCGCCTGCGCCAGCGCGATCGCCAGCGCCGTGCCAAAGGCCCCGGCGCCCAGAACCCCGATATCCGGCCGTTTCATGCCCGTCCTTTCCGCCCTTTCGGGCTTTTCAGCGCGCCCCTGCTGACGCTAAGAGGGGGAAACGCCCTTTTGCGGCAGGAGGGCCGAGATGGTCGATATCGCAACCCGTGTCCACAACCACAACTGGAAGATCGACCCGATCGTCCGCTCGCTGATCGATACCGACTTTTACAAGCTTCTGATGTGCCAGTCGATCTTTCGCAACCGGCCCGATACGCGCGTCACCTTCAGCCTCATCAACCGGACCCGGTCGATCCGGCTGGCCGAGCTGATCGACGAGGGGGAGTTGCGCGAGCAGCTCGACCATGTGCGCAGCCTCAGCCTGTCGCGCGGCGAAAGCACCTGGCTGCGCGGCAACACCTTCTATGGCAAGCGGCAGATGTTCCGGTCCGATTTCATGGAATGGTTCGAAGGCCTGCGCCTGCCGCCCTATCACCTGGAAAAGCGCGACGGCCAGTATGAGCTGACGTTCGAGGGCGCCTGGCCCGAGGTGATGATGTGGGAAATCCCGGCGCTGGCGGTGCTGATGGAACTGCGCTCGCGCGCGGTGCTCAAGGGCATGGGCAAGTTCGAACTGCAGGTGCTCTACGCCCGCGCCATGGCCCGGGTCTGGGAAAAGGTCGAACGGCTGCGCGCCATTCCGGGGCTGAAACTGGCCGATTTCGGCACAAGGCGGCGGCACAGCTTCCTGTGGCAGGTCTGGTGCGTGCAGGCGCTGCAAGAGGGGCTGGGCAGCGCCTTTACCGGCACCTCGAACTGCCGCATTGCCATGAAGAACGACATCGAGGCGATCGGCACCAACGCGCATGAACTGCCGATGGTCTATGCCGCGCTGGCCGACAGCGATGCCGAACTGGCGCAGGCGCCCTACAAGGTGCTGGCCGACTGGCACGAGGAACACGACGGCAATCTGCGCATCATCCTGCCCGATACCTACGGCACCGCCGGCTTTCTCAGGAACGCGCCCGACTGGCTGGCGGGCTGGACCGGCATGCGCATCGATTCCGGCGATCCGGCCGCGGCGGCCGAGGCGGCGATCCGCTGGTGGCAGGACCGCGGCGAAGACCCGCAGGGCAAGCTGGTGATCTTTTCCGACGGGCTGGATGTGGAAAAGATCGAATCCCTCGCGGCGCAATTCGCCGGCCGGGTGAAAGTGTCCTTCGGCTGGGGCACCCTGCTGACCAACGATTTCCGCGGCCTGGTCGAGGGCGACGCGCTGGCGCCCTTCTCGCTGGTGTGCAAGGCGGTCTCGGCCAACGGGCGGCCGACGGTGAAACTGTCCGACAACCCCAACAAGGCGATGGGCCCGGCGGACGAGGTGGAACGCTACAAGCGGGTGTTCGGCGTCGGCGCGCAGGCGGCGATGGATGTGATCGTGTGACGGGGCATCGGGGGGCTGCCGCAGGTCGCGCGCGCGTAAGGCATGCGCACGACGCCGATGCGGTTCACCGTGTCGATGATGCGCGCCGCGCCGAGCAGTGCGTCGTGTCGCCGCTCCATCGGC
>JAANMY010001938.1_pt1 | contig 21073 bp, 19 predicted proteins | sample 7279691 | NCBI WGS metagenome assembly JAANMY01 (sample SAMN14094543, study PRJNA606508) | bioreactor metagenome | isolation source: A lab-scale SPAN reactor treating ammonium-rich wastewater day 388 | place: Ireland: Galway | collected 2018-02-07
TGCGATACTGCCACGCAGCAAATAGGTAAAGCTGGCGATCACCAGCGACATCAGTACTGCCAGCACGATAGCGGTAGACACCGCTTTTTTCAGCTCCAGTATGCTTTGTTGGCCCACCAGGTGGCCGACACGGATAGTGGCCGCCATGCCCAATGACAGCGGCAGCATAAACACTATACCACTGTAGTTTTGCGCAATTTGGTGGCCGGCCACCATAATGGGGCCTAGGTGTACTATAGCCAGCGGAATACAGGCAAATAAGGTCACTTCGAAAAAGATGGAAAACGCAATCGGCGTACCGATGCAGATAATTTGCCAGATGTCTTTAAGGTGAACACGGTAGCTGTCTGGCTGAGTACGATAAGGTGCGGTGCTGCGGCTAAACCAGCCATATACCAGCATGGCGATAAACATGGCCAGAAACACCAGCGCTGTGGCGATACCACAACCGGCGCCACCCAGTGCTGGCATACCAAGCTTGCCGTAAATAAACACATAGTTAGCCGGAATATTTACTAAAATGCCGACAAAGCTTATCCACATACTGGCTTTGGTGTTGCCAATACCTTCAAACATGCTGCGCAGCACCATGTAGCCGGCAGCTGGAAACAGGCCAAAACTCACGTAGTACAAATAATCCAGCGAGATTTGCCGAAGCTGGGCATCCATGTTTAACAGATCGATAGGCACCTGCACATATAACATCAGTACGAACAATGCCGCCGCCAGTGCCAGAGCTAAGTACATGGCCTGTAGCGTAAAGTGAGTAACCGGTTTTACCTGCTTACTGCCAAAATACTGCGCCACTATTGGCGTTAGTGCCAGCAGCAAACCTTGCATAGTCATCACTACGGGAAACCATAGGCCTGAGGCAACGGCAATAGCCGCCATATCGACCGCGCTGTAGCGACCAGCCATCACGGTATCGACAAAATACATTAGGGTTTGCGTCAGCTGCGCCAGCACGATGGGGCCGGAAAGTTTCAGGATGGTTCTGGCTTCGAAGCGGGAAAACGGTAACATAGCGAGTGTCGTATCAACAGCGTGCAATGGCGCGCAATGTAGCACAGATGGGGGCTTATGTTTACCGGAATAGTTCAGACCAAAGCGCAAGTGACACAAATACGCGACAAAGCGCAGTTTCGGCAGTTAACCCTAAAAGTGCCGCCGCAGAATCTTAAGCAGTTAGAGCGTGGTGCCAGTATTGCTATTAATGGTGTGTGTTTAACAGTTACTGAGTTTGATAGTGAAGCCGGTTGGGTCTGTTTTGATGTAATAGCCGAAACGTTAAGCAAAACCAATTTAGGCCAGTTAACTGAGGGCGATGAGGTTAACTTGGAACGCTCACTTAGTTTTGGCAGTGAATTAGGCGGCCATATTGTTTCTGGCCATATTCAAACCACGGCGGTTATAACCGAGCTTAATAAAACGGCGGATAACTGCGCCATGCGCCTTACGCTGGCACCAGACTATATGCGCTTTATTTTAAGCAAAGGTTTTATTGCGGTAGAGGGCTGCAGCTTAACCGTGGGCGAAACCTACCCCGATGGCTTTAGCTTGTATTTAATTCCGGAAACGCTAGCCATTACTACGCTGGGGCAAAAGCAGGTGGGCGACAGGCTTAATATCGAGCTTGATCAGCAAACACAAACCATAGTGCAAACGGTCGAGCGTATTATGGCCGAGCGCTTTGGCCAGGTGTCGCAGTAATAGCGGCAGCCTGTATAGCCTTAGTAATACTGCTCGTCGTCGGCATCGATAAATAGCTGTACACTGTGGTGTAGCTCGTCTTTATGCACCCGAATATGGATAGGATTGCAGCAATTGCTGCAATCTTCTATGTACTCCTGATCTTCATCGGTCACCTCTACGGTTAGGTGCACTGGGTGGCCACAAAACGGGCAGTCGATAGTTTTACTCAGCATGCTCATAGTGCTCTCCCTGTAACATGATAAAGCTTCAGGCTTTGGCGTTGCCGCTGATACTGCGCCCGCCATCAACAGTCAGAATATGGCCGTTAATGTAAGGCGATTGCAGCAAAAACAGCAGAGCTTGTGCGATGTCCTGCGGTGTGCCCAGCTGCTGCAGCGGTATTTGCGCAAGTATAGCTGCCTTATCCTGCTCTTGCAGACTAACCGACTGCGCGGGTGGCCAAAGTATAGCGCCCGGCGCAATAGCGTTTACCCGCACCTGTGGTGCCAGCTCCTGTGCCAGCGCTTTGGTCATCATCAGCAGCGCTGCTTTGGCCATGCAGTAGATACTGTGCTGTGGCAGCGGTTTTTCAGCGTGAATATCGACCATATTGACGATAACACCCCGCTGCTTGGCCAGCTCAGGCGCTAAGGCCTGGCTTAAAAAGTAGGGCGCTTTAACATTAGAGCCAAATAAATCCTGCCACTGCGCCATGCTGGCCGAGTGAATTGACGTTGGATAAAAGCTGGACGCATTATTTACCAGCACATCTACGCGGTTAAAGCAGCGCTTTACCGCTTCGCACAGTGCTGGCCAGCCGGCTTCATCCAGCAAATCGGCTTGCAATACTGCTGCGCTTTGGCTGCGTTGTTGGTTTAATTGGTTTGCCAAAGTATCGGCTTCAGCACGTGACTGGTTACAGTGAATAATAACCTTGTAGCCCTGCTGGTGCAGGGTTTCAATCATGGCGCGGCCCAGGCGTTTAGCGCTGCCGGTAATAAAAGCCACAGGGGAAGTGCAAGACATAAGTCATCCGGTATTGTTGCCTACACGGCGCTGTGACGTGGCCGAGTTAATAAAACAACTGTTTTATCAGCTCCTGGGCCTGCACCAGATAAGCGCCGCGAAATAAATAAGCATGGTTTAACACATGATACAGATTATAAAGATCTTTGCGCTCAGAATAAGCCTTATCCAGTGGATAAAACTCCTCATAGGTTTGATAAAAGCTGTCGGGGAAGCGGCCAAATAACGAGCTAAAAGCAATATCGGCCTCGCGGTCGCCGTAGTAACAGGCCGGATCGAACACCGCCGGGCTGTCGATAACAAAACCAACATTACCGCGCCATAAATCGCCATGCAGCAGGCTGGGCGCTGGCTGATAATGTGTTAGCCGCTGCCGGCACTGCTCAACCAGATAATCAATTTTGCCAAAGCCAAAGCCCTGCTCCAGCAGCAATTGCAGTACCCAACCCAGGCGCTGCTCGGAGAAAAAGCTGCTCCAGTTAGCTTGCCATTTATTGGGCTGCACGGTACTACCCAACATGTTATCCCAGTCAAACCCGTACATCGCCTGTTCATGCTGGCGGTGCAGCAAGGCCAGTTGCTGTGCCAGATTGCGCCAGCCGGTTAGGGTTTCACCGGCAAACGGTAGGTATTCCAGCACCAAAAAGGATTTATCCAACGTCTGGCCGGTGCAAATAACCTCGGGTACCCGGATGCAATGCGCTTGTCTAAGTGCACTGAGGCTAAGTGCTTCGGTATCAAACTGCTCGGCTTGTTCGCGCTGGTTAATTTTGACAAAGAACTGCTGGCCCATGCCTTTAATATGCCAGGCCAGGTTAATACTGCCACCACTGAGCTGCGTTTTCTGCTCAATCTGAAAGTCGGTGTCTAACTCGATGTTGATATGCTCAGCAATTGCCTGCCACATAAACTGCCTCCTTTGCCAGTGACACCTTAGTATGGCCGATATTGCCAATTTTTCACTGATCCGGATCATGCTACCAACACGTAAGTGCAGCTACACTTGGTAACAAGTTCCTCTAATGCACAAGGCTGTACTATGTCCCTCACTAGCATGCCCATTACTACCGCCCGCTTTCGCCTGTCAGCCTACAACATTATGCTGGTGATAAATTTGTTGTTGCTGGTTGCTGCTATAGGTTTAGCTGGTATACAAAACAACTGGTTGGCGGTGGCGCTGGTGGGGCTTCCTACGGCGGTGTTTCCGCCGCTGCTGTATAAAATACTGGGCGATCATAGCCTCAGCCGCATCAGTTACGGTGTTGGCTTTATGTTTTTCGCCGCGTTATTCATTCATGAAACCGGCGGTATGCTGGAAATGCACTTTGCTATTTTTGTGCTGTTGGCGGTGTTAATCGCCTTTCGTGATTATCAGGTGATCATTGCCGCTGCTATCACCATAGCAGTGCATCATTTGCTGTTTATGTATTTGCAAATGCAAAACGCCGGCGTATATCTGGTGCCAGAAGAGAGTTTATCGCTTGGCATAATTTTACTGCATGCCCTTTTCGTGGTAGTGGAAGCAGCGGTACTGGTGATTATTTCGCGCCAGAGCTTGCGTGAGGCGCAGGTGGGGCAGGCATTGTTTGACGCTACCGATGCGTTGGTCACGCAAGCAGGTAAAATAGTGCTTACCGGGCGTTGTGTTGATATTAAATCACGCGTCATCGACAGCTTTAATGCGGTACTTACTACGCTGCAACACACCATTGGTACTATTGACGAGGCAAGCGCTAACTTGAAACAAGAGGCGCGCCAGCTACTATCCAGTGGCAACGAGCTGTCAAGCAGTATGGTAAAAAAGTTGGCCGAGGTGGACCGCATTGCCGCGGCGACAGAGCAAATGTCGTTAAGTATTCGCGAGGTCACTGAGTTGTCAACACAGGTGTTAAAAGCATCGACCCAGGCTGAGCGGGCGGCGTTGGATGGCAAACAGTCAGTAGGTCAAACGATCAATTCAGTGTCAGCGCTGGCAAGCCAGCTTGCTGAAACCGGCAATAAAGTCAATGATGTCGCCAGGGCAACGGCTGACATTCGTAAAGTATTAGATGTGATTGAATCAATAGCCGAACAAACTAACCTGCTTGCCTTAAACGCGGCCATTGAGGCGGCCAGGGCAGGTGAGCAAGGTAGGGGCTTTGCCGTAGTGGCGGATGAAGTTCGTACGTTGGCATCACGAACACGGGGTTCAACTGACGAAATCAAAGCCATGATAGAGCAACTGGTGTCGAACAGTAGTCAGTCAGTTGCAGTGGTGCAGCGTAGCGTAGAGCAATTACAAGATACCCGTCAACACGCTGAACAAAGCGGCAAAATGCTGGAGCTAATAGTGCAACACGCACAAGAGGTAGCCGAATCAGCGGGTGTCATGGCCGATGCTCTCGGTCAGCAAAGCACTGCCAGTGCCGAAGTCGCCGAGGGCGCCCAACATATCAGTAGTATGACCTCGGTACAGAGTGTACAAGGGCAGCGCGTGCTAGAAAGCGCCGGGCGGGTTAACGAGATTACACTGCAACTAGCCAGCGAGGCTGAAAAATTTACGGTATGAAGCAACAACGCCGCCTGGTCGCGGCGCTTCTGCTGTTCGCCGGCTGGATTGCTCTGTGTTCTGCAGCACTGTTTTATCTGGGGCAACGCCACTATGGTGAGTTTGCTGATGCCCAGTTGTGGCAAGCTGATAATCTGTCACTGTCTGTGTTGGGCTTACCTGTTGAAGAGGGCGTAACCTTACTGCATGTGATGACGGATGGATGCCCCTGTAATTACCGTGCCCGCACACATCAGCGCGCGCTGGCACGGGATCCAAGCCTGGCAGAGGTGCAGCATCACGTTATTAATGCAGAGGCTTTGGCACAGTCGGGTTTTCAGCTACCCGCAACACCTGCTGTGCTGGTGTTTATCAACGGCAAGCTGCACTATGCTGGTCCTTATGCCAGCGGGCCACTTTGTGCACTGGACGATAGCTTTATACTCCCTATACTTAAGCAACGGGTAATATTACCCGGGCTATGGTTAAATGCTGATGCAACAGCGTGTCGTTGCCAGGTTAAGCCATCATTGCCAGGTTACACCATCTTAACGGAGTAGTTATGCCAAAGGAAAAGAGCGGCGACACCTCAACATCTCAAAGCCTGCAAAGCTTATTTGCAGCTCAGCCAATCTTTGATGCCAACGAGCAACGTGTGGCAGTAGAGTTGCTGTATCGTTGTGATAGTGGCGTTACCGCCATAGAGCTGGGCGACAATCAGGCAACCACAGAAATCATCTATAACTTGTGCAGTGGTATCTCAGAGCAAATTGCCCAATATAATGCGCCGGTATTTATTAATGTCTGCGCCGATTTTCTGTTGTCAGGTAGCTTTTTACCGCTCGAGCCAGACAAAGTGGTGATTGAACTGGTAGAGCGCATAGCGCCAAGCCGTGAACTAGCCGCCAGCGTAGCTGAACTTAAGCGCCGGGGCTTTCGTTTTGCGTTGGATGATTTTGACTTTACGCCGGCATGGGAGCCAATCGTTGCCCTTGCCGACATTATTAAAGTGGATATTTTAACCAGTGATGTCACTGCGGTGCAGCAACAGCGTCAGCGCTTACAACGCTTTAACCTGCAATGGTTAGCTGAGCGGGTAGAAACGGTTGAGCAGTATCAGCATTACAAGGAACTGGGGTTTGATCTATTTCAGGGTTATTTCCTGGCCCGTCCTGAGCTTGTCACCGGCAAGAAGGTGCCAGCTGCCACGCTTCGCATAGCAGGACTGATTGAGAATTTATTTCAGTCAGAGCCTGACGTCGACAAACTAACTAAGCAATTGACCGACGAACCCAATTTGGTGGTGGGTATGTTACGTATCGCCAATAGCCCCTTGTATCGCAAAACCCGCGAAATTAGCTCGGTAAAAGAGCTTATTGTCCGTTTAGGCCTGGACGTGATTAAGAAATGGGTATTGATGTTCAGTGTGCTAAATAATTGTCGGCCCGCAGCCGCCAATTTAGTGCTTACCCGCGCTTACTCGGCACAGCAATTGGCGCAGTGCTGGCAATTGGGGCTAGTACAGCAAAACCAGTTTTTTCTCACCGGGCTTATCAGTGGTGTCGATGTGTTATTTGGTGTGGCGCCGGCAGAATTTATTCAAGGGCTGAATCTTGCGCCACCAATAACTCAGGCTATTGTCAATGGCAGTGGTGACGCAGCCCGTGCGCTGGCGTTGGTGACGCGTATTGAGCAGGCGTATTCGATGAAGTCGGCACCAGCGGATATCCCAACAGACTATTTTAGCCTGTATAACCAACAACAGTTTGAGGTGCAGGAAAAATTCCGTCTGCTTGGCAGTTAATCGTTATTACAGCTTTAAGCCCTTATCAACAGCTGCTACTATAACGGCGTTTTACTCTACGTAGCCCGGTCTTATGCCTTTTCGTATAAGCCAATAACCGGTCGGGCCCGAGGCAAAACATTCCCTAATTCAATTAACAAGTGACCCTTGGTATGGGCCACCACTGTATAAGGACTTATCATGCCAGTTATTACTCTGCCCGATGGCAGCCAGCGCGCTTTTGATCATGCTGTTTCTGTAATGGATGTCGCCAAAGACATCGGCCCCGGTTTAGCTAAAGCCACCATTGCCGGTAAGGTGAATGGCCAGTTAGTTGATGCCTGTGACCCCATAGAGGTCGATGCAACCTTAAGCATTATCACCAGCAAAGATCAGGAAGGCCTGGAGATAATCCGCCACTCTTGCGCGCACTTATTAGGCCATGCCATTAAGCAGCTGTGGCCGAATGTAAAAATGGCCATTGGTCCGGTAATTGATAACGGCTTTTACTACGACGTTGATTTAGACCAGCCGATCAGCAGCGATGACTTAGCCAAGCTTGAGCAGCGCATGCTGGAACTGGCGAAAACCGAATATGACGTGATCAAGAAAAAGGTGAGCTGGCAGGAAGCGGTCGATACCTTTAAAGCGCGTGGCGAGAGCTACAAACTGGAAATTTTAGAGCAAAACGTCAGCCGTGATGACAAGCCTGGCTTGTACCATCACGAAGAATACATTGATATGTGCCGTGGCCCGCATGTGCCGAATATGCGGTTTTGCCAGCACTTTAAAATTATGAAAGTGGCCGGTGCCTATTGGCGTGGCGACTCGAAAAACAAGATGTTACAGCGTGTTTACGGCACCGCCTGGGCCGATAAAAAGCAGCTGGCTGCCTATTTACTGCAGTTAGAAGAAGCGGAAAAGCGTGACCATCGTAAAATCGGTAAGGCGCTGGGCCTGTTTCACTGGCAGGAAGAAGCACCGGGCATGGTGTTTTGGCACAACGACGGCTGGACCATCTTCCGTGAGCTGGAAAGCTTTGTGCGCGAAAAGCTGGGCCAATACGAATACGATGAAGTAAAAGGCCCATTAATGATGGACCGCGTGCTGTGGGAAAAATCCGGCCACTGGGAAAAGTACGCCGATAATATGTTTACCACCCAGTCAGAGCACCGCGAATACGCTATTAAGCCAATGAACTGCCCGGGCCATGTGCAGATTTTTAATCAGGGCTTAAAGTCATACCGTGACTTACCGCTGCGGATGGCCGAGTTTGGTTGCTGCCACCGTAACGAGCCATCTGGTGGTTTACATGGCTTAATGCGCGTGCGCGGCTTTACCCAGGACGATGCGCATATCTTCTGTACTGAAGATCAGGTGCAGGCTGAAGTGACCAAATGTATCCAGATGGTGTTTGACACTTACAGCACCTTTGGCTTTAAAAACGTGGCGGTAAAACTGTCGACCCGGCCGGCACAGCGTATCGGCTCTGACGAGATGTGGGACAGAGCTGAGCAGGGCCTGATGGAAGCGTTAAAGGCCAATGATATTGCTTATGAGCTGCAACCGGGTGAGGGCGCCTTTTATGGCCCGAAAATTGAGTTTACCCTGCACGACTGTTTAGGCCGTGCCTGGCAGTGTGGTACCGTGCAATTAGACTTTGCTTTACCGGGCCGTTTAGGTGCCAGTTTCGTGGCAGAAAGCGGTGATAAGCAAACACCGGTGATGATCCACCGTGCTATTTTGGGTTCAATTGAGCGTTTTATCGGTATTTTAATCGAAGAATATGCCGGTTTCTTCCCTGCATGGTTAGCGCCTACTCAGGTTGTGGTGATGAATATTACCGATAATCAGGCCGGATATGTGCAGGAATTGGTAAAAACTTTCAAATCTCAGGGCATTCGCGTCATAAGTGACTTGAGAAATGAGAAGATAGGCTTTAAAATTCGCGAGCACACGCTTAAGCGCATTCCTTACCTTGTTGTCGTTGGTGATAAAGAAATGGAAGCCGGTGATATTGCACTGAGAACGCGCAAAGGTGAAGATTTGGGTAAAATGTCGGTAGCGGCTTTTGTTGAAAAGCTGACGACTGAAATTAAAAACCGCGTCTGAGCCGTTAGGCGATAAGAATAATTTTCGGAGGAACATACTATTAAAGTAGGAAAGAAGACATTACCTGCAAACCGTCCTAACAGGATAAACGAAGAAATTAACCTGCCAGAAGTGCGGTTAATTGGTGTCGAAGGTGAGCAGCTGGGAGTAGTAAGTATTGCTGAGGCCACTCGTTTGGCTGAGGAAAGTGGCGCTGATTTAGTAGAGATTAGCCCGACTGCCGAACCGCCAGTATGTAAGTTGATGGACTACGGTAAGTTCCTGTTCGAAAAGAGTAAAGCTCTGAAAGAGCAAAAGAAGAAGCAAAAACAGATCCAGATTAAGGAAATAAAATTCCGGCCTGGAACTGATGAAGGCGATTACCAGGTAAAACTACGCAACCTGCGTCGCTTCATTGAAGAGGGTGACAAAGCTAAAGTAACGCTGCGCTATCGTGGTCGTGAAATGGCGCATCTTGATATCGGTATTGATATGTTAAATCGGATTAAAGAAGATTTAGCGGACATCGCCGTGTGCGAATCTTTCCCTTCACGGGTGGAAGGTCGCCAGATGATCATGATGCTGGCCCCAAATAAGAAGTAATAAGTGCTTTCAAGTGTAACCCCGCGCTGCAAAGGGTGGGGTTAACGCCTTATTATTCGTTGTAATTTAACAATGCGAGTTTTTAACTATGCCAAAGATGAAAAACAATAAAGGTGCTATGAAGCGTTTTAAAAAGACTGCTTCTGGTAGCTTTAAACGTAAGCAATCACACCTTCGCCACATCCTGACGAAGAAGACCTCTAAGCGTAAGCGTCAGTTAGGTCCAAAAACCTTAGTCGCTAAAGTAGACATCGCCGGCTTAGTCCGTTGCATGCCTTACGCATAATTAATTAGGAGTCTGACATGCCAAGAGTTAAACGTGGTGTAACGGCGCGCGCGCGTCATAAGAAGGTGTTAAACCAGGCTAAAGGTTACTACGGTGCCCGCAGTCGTGTTTATCGTGTTGCTTTCCAGGCTGTAATTAAAGCCGGCCAATATGCTTACCGTGACCGTCGTCAGCGTAAGCGTCAGTTCCGTCAACTGTGGATCGCGCGTATCAACGCTGCGTCACGTATGAACGGTTTATCATACAGCCGTTTCATTGATGGCCTGAAAAAAGCCTCAGTAGAAATCGACCGTAAGATTTTAGCTGACATCGCCGTATTCGACAAAGCAGCCTTTACTGCTTTAGTTGCTAAAGCGAAACAAGCCTTAGCTGCTTAATCTAAGCTGCTTATAAGAAAGCCACCCTTGGGTGGCTTTTTTTATGCGTTAAGCTTTATAACTGAGAATTGGTAGGGTGCCAAAGGCGCTGCGGTTAATTAACCGCAGGCTTAAATTGCAGAATAAGCTGGTTGTTTTTAAACAGTTGCAGCTTGTCGCCGTTCACTTCGGCCCGATCTGCCGATTGCAATGACTGGGTAAACTGCTGCTCGAGTTCGCTGCTGTCGGCACAGAACTTACGGGTACTGACCAGTGGTTGTACGGTTAATTGGTTCGCACGCTGCTTGTACTGACCGTTGAAGCTGTTACAACCAGCAAAGCCATATAGCCGCTCATTTTGATCAAAAATAACCCGTACATTTAACTGCTGTGGTACGTAGCGGTTAGTCAGTTTTTCTGCACGCCAGACAATACCCTGCATTTTGCCGGGCTGTTGCTGATCCGGGCAAATGGCGCCCGGCCAGAACTGTTCAAACTTATCAATAAACAAGGTGGTGGCCTGCTCATCCTGGCCACGGCGGCCAATTAAGGTGGCGACCACGGCCTGACCCCGAAACCGTTCATCCTGCTGATACTGGCGCATAACCGGCAAATGGTGCTGGGTATTGGCCACTGTTAACACATCGCCACTGCGACAGCTGGTAAAACTGGCCTGATTATCACTCAGCTTATATAACCCCAGCATAGCCTGGCGCGTATCGAGCTTTTTAAACTCAGCTTCACGGCTTAGTTGGTATTTTTGATTATGGCTAATCGGCTTGCCGCTTAAATCCAGCATTGCCAGCGTGTTGTTAGTTAAAAAATGAAAACCGGGTAACGGCTGTTGCTGGTTAACCAAATGCAAGCTGCGTTTTTCCAGCAACCAAATGCCTTTCACCAGATTAACCTGGTTACGGTCCAGATATTCCTGACGCGCTTCAAAGCGGCCGTCCCGATATAAATTAACGTGGTAGCTGATGCCAGGGCAATCTGCACAGGGCAGGGTGCCGGTAAAGCTCATATCGGCATCAACAAAAATATGCTCAAAATCGGTGGCAACGGCTTCAGTGGTGTCAGAGTTTTCAATCACCACTTCTTCAGGCTCTGCTGGCTGTGCTACCTGGCTTGGGATAACCAGGGTTTCTACCTTTGCACTGCGCTCAGTAGGTAACTGACTGCATGCCGACAACAGCAAGGCGGTAACAAGTAAACGCTTTTTCATCTGGGATCCCAGGTTAAAATTTTCGCCATTATAGCGGAATTACGTGGCCGCATTAACAGCTATTTAAGCGTCAGACGCAGCATTTTTTATGGCCTGGCGCACTTGCTGTGCGGCAAGCTCGGGTTGCTCCTGCATAAAGCAGTGGCCGCCACTGACAACTGACACCTGAACGGCCGGATTGCGCTTTTGCCACTTGGCCAGTGCCTTGCCAATAAAGTCATAACTTTTATCACCATAGATCACCTGCACCGGCGGACAGGGTTGGCTTAACTGCGGCCAGAGCTTATCGGGGTAAGACGAAAAAATGTCGGCCTCCCGCTCGGGCTGGCATTTTAAACTTAGTCCATGCTCGGTGGGCTTTAACGCATGATCAATATATGCGGCCAGCGCATCGGGGTGCCAGTTGGCAAACATGCCACGGTTAGTTAGATACGCTACAGCGCTATCCCTATCTGGCCAGTGTTGCCGGCGTCGCAGTGCCGCTTTTGCCATCGGGTTTTTATCATACAGCCGCACACCTTTAAGCGTGCCCATTAAGGTCAGCATGGTGGGGGTAAACAGTACCGGGTCGAGCAAAACGGCGGCCTGAAACGGGCTAGGCGCTGTGGTATGAATAAGCGCCGTTAACACGCCGCCAAAGCTGTGGCCAAGGCCGTACACCGGCACAGCGGCATAGTGCGCTTTGTGCGCTAACCAGGCTTGTGCGGCCAGCTCGGCACTTTTATTCCAGCCGACAAAGGCACCACCATGGTCGCTGTCGCCATGGCCCTGGGCGTCAGATAAAAACAAATCGAAATCGTCATACAGCTCACGCAGCATGGGTTGGTACATGCGGCTGCAAAAGCCGTTGCCATGCAGCATATGCAGCACCGGCTTGCCGCGTGCTTCTGTACGATAGCCACGCAGGGTAAACCCTAGCGGCGTATGAAAAGACCAGGGAACTAACTGCAAAAGAGGCTCCTAAACGTAGTGCTTTACCAAATACAACTTATTTAGTACCAAAAAGCTTGTCACCGGCATCACCCAAACCTGGCAGAATATATCCGTGTTCATTCAGGCAGCGGTCAACGGCAGCAGTGTATAGCTCAACATCAGGGTGAGCTTGTTGCAGCGCCGCAATGCCCTCGGGCGCGGCCACCAGAACCAGCGCTTTGATCCGCGTTGCGCCGTGCTGTTTTAACAAATTAATGCTGGCAATCAGTGAGCCGCCGGTTGCCAGCATGGGGTCGACCACCAGCGCCAGCCGCTGGTCTAAATCTGCCGCCAGCTTGTGAAAATAGGGCACTGGTTTGAGGGTCTGCTCGTCGCGGTAAATACCTACTACACTGATGCGCGCGCTGGGTAACAGCTCCAGTACGCCATCAAGCATGCCAAGGCCCGCGCGCAGTATTGGCACTATGGTGACTTTTTTGCCCTGAATTTGTTCAACGTTTACCGGGCCACTCCAGCTTTCTATCGTGGTCTGCTCGGTCGCCAGATCACGGGTTGCCTCATAGGTGAGTAAACTGCCAAGCTCAGACGCCAACTGGCGAAATTGCTTGGTGCTGATATCTGCGGCGCGCAGCAGACCAATTTTATGTTTTACCAGCGGGTGGTTAACTTCTGTCGGTGTCATGAGTCAATCCTCTGTTTAGCGCAGCTAAGCATACCGCAATCTGCTTTTACTTGCAGTTTAGTGCGAAGCATTATACAAACAGCCGGGGTGAATAGCGCAAAGTTGCAGGAGCAATAATGCTAATTAAATTATCAGGTTTTGTGATGGCAGTAAGTTTATTGTTGGCAGGAGGAAGCATGGCAAATGCGAAACAGTTGGAGCTGGAGCGCTTATTTGCCGATCCGGCGCTTAGTGGCACCACGCCACGCGCGTTAACCATGGCACCGGATGGCAGCCGCGTCACATATTTAAAAGGTAAGGCAGACGATGCCAACCGGTTAGACTTATGGCAGTACCATATTAAGGATGGCAAGCACAGCTTATTGGTGGACGCTGACAGCCTGATCAGTGGCGCAGAAGTGTTATCAGATGAAGAAAAAGCCCGCCGTGAGCGCCTGCGTTTATTTGCTTCGGGTATTATCAGTTACAGCTGGTCGAAAAACAGTGACGCTTTGTTGTTTCCGTTAAACGGTGATTTGTATTACTACGAACTGGCCAGCAAAAAGGCAAAAAAGCTGACCAACACCAGTGAGTTTGAAACAGACGCCACTATTTCACCGACCGGGCGTTATATTGCTTTTATCCGCGCGCAAAACCTGTTTGTGCTGGAAATTGCCAGCGGTAAGGAAACTCAGCTCACCTTTGATGGCGCTGGCGAGATTAAAAACGGTATGGCTGAGTTTGTCGCCCAGGAAGAAATGGGCCGCATGACCGGCTACTGGTGGGCACCGGATGACAGCAAAATTGCCTTTACCCGCACTGATGAAAGCGGCGTAGCCGAGGTGGTACGCAACGAGATTTACGCTGATGAGATTAAGCTATTTAACCAGCGCTATCCCTACACTGGCACAGCGAACGCAAAAATTCAGCTGGGAGTGGTTAACCTGGCCGATGCTAAGGTGCAATGGATCCCGCTGGGCGATAACGAGGATATTTACCTGCCCCGCGTGCAGTGGAGCAAAAATTCGCAGTATTTAAGCTATCAGTGGCAAAGCCGTAACCAGCAAAAGCTGGAGCTTAGACTGGTTGATCTGAGCGAAAATCAACAAAGAGTGTTACTGACCGAAAGCAGCAACACCTGGTTAAACTTGCACGACGATCTGCATTTTTTAAACAACGAGCAGGGCTTTATCTGGGCGTCTGAACGTAGCGGCTATAAGCATCTGTATTACTATGATTTCAGCGGCAAGCTGTTACGCCAGCTGACCACGGGTGCTTGGGTGGTTGATGAGCTTGAGACAGTGAATGAGGCCAAAGGCCTGGTGTTTTTTACCGGTCGTAAAGACACACCGCTGGAGCGGCATTTGTATCAGGTCAGCTTAAAAGACGGCCAAGTACAGCGCTTAACTGAGCCAGGTTTTGATCATGCATTGGTCGTGGCAAAAGATGGCAGCAGCTTTATCGATAACTTTTCCAACGTCAGCACACCCAACAAAGTGGCACTGCGTGCCATCGACGGTAAGCTGCTTACCTGGTTGGAGCAAAATGCACTTAATAACCAACATCCGTTAACGCCATATCACGGTACGCTTAACGCACCGCGCTTTGGCACTTTAACGGCTGAAGATGGCCAGACGCTGCATTACCGTATATTCGAGCCTGCCGCCTTAGCGCCAGGCAAAAAATACCCGGTAATTGTTAGTGTTTATGGCGGCCCGCATGCACAGCGGGTGACTAATAGCTTTAGTCCGCGCGATTTGTACCTGCACTATTTGGTGCAGCAAGGCTATCTGGTGTTTCAGCTTGATAACCGTGGCTCCTATAACCGGGGTAAAGCCTTTGAAGATCCGATTTATAAGAAGCTCGGTGAGGTTGAACTGCAGGATCAAATTCGCGGCGTAGAATATCTGCGCAGTCTGCCGTATGTGGCGGCAGATAACATTGCCATTTATGGCCACAGCTATGGTGGCTATATGGCGATAATGGCCATGTTTAAAGCTGCTGATTATTTTGCGGCCGGCGTATCAGGTGCACCGGTAACAGACTGGGCCTTGTATGATACTCACTATACCGAGCGTTATTTAGGCCACCCGGCAGAAAATAGCCAGGGCTATACCGACAGTGCAGTATTTCCCTATATTGACGGCTTAAAAGGCAACTTACTGATTTATCATGGCATGGCTGATGACAATGTGTTGTTTACCCACAGCACTAAGTTATACAAGCAGCTGCAGGACAAAGGCTTGTTGTTTGACATGATTAACTACCCGGGCAGCAAGCATTCCATGTTTGGCCAGCCGGTACAAACGCACCTGCATAAAAGCATTACGCAGTTTTTTGACCGGCATTTAAAGTAACCTCACGATAAACAAAGGCCGGTAAATATTGCCGGCCCTTGTTTTGTTAGCTTTATCAATTTAGCGCTTAGGGTTTGCCCTGCAGATGATAACTCACCTGGGCCCTGGGGTTTAAATACTCTGCCACCTGCTGTGGTAACGCTTGGATTTTCAGCACCTTTACTATACTTAGCGTATCTTGATCTAAGGTTAGCACCGGCGCCTCTAATCTTGGCACATCGGCGTCGTAAATCATCACATTGGGGCAAAGCAGATTGTCGCTGTTTACTGACATTACTATGCCAATACGCTGGTCAGATAATTGCACTATGGTGCCGGGCGGGTACACGCCCATCATTTTAATCATGACCCGCATTTCAAGCTCAGGTAACTTACCTTTCATACTGCGGTACATATAGGATAACGCATGGTGCGGCGAGCGCGCTTTGCTGAGATCCAGCGGGTGACACAGGTTATCAAAACAATTTACCACACAAACAATGCGGGCCAGTTTGTCTATTTGTGGCTCGGTTAAACCTTTAGGATAACCGCTGCCGTCAATTAGCTCGTGATGTTGTTCAATAATAGGCCAGGCCTGCAGTGGGAAGGTGTCGGTCAGGCCAACCAGCTCAACACCGTACTTGGTATGCAGCTTAAGCAGGTTTTGCTCCGGCGCAGTCAGTGCTGTGGTTTTGCGTAAAATTTGCGACGGGATTTTCAGCTTACCAATATCGTGAAACAGTGCGCCCATGCCCACAGCTTTAATGTCATTCGCGCTGAGTTTGAGGTTTTTCGCCAGCATCATTGATAAGGTTGCAACGTTAAGTGCATGGTAATACAACCCTTCCTGCTCTTTGTTCGCCGCTGAAATTAAGTGCAAAATTAACGAGTCAGCCCCCAGCAGAACATCTGCCATAGCGCCAATTAAGCTGCTGGCGTCCGTAATGGCATTCAGTGGCCGCCCCTGAATTTTGCTCATCAGGGCTCTTACCTGGATCAGCGATTGGGCAAAGGCTTTCTCCGTTTTTTGAATGTCGCGCCGGTTAGCTTTAGCTTGTTCGATACGCAGCATTTTTTCCTGCTGCATTTTAAGCTGGGCTTCACTGGCTGCCATATTAAAGCTGGCTTGCTCATCCTCGCTCAGATCGTCCGGCTGCGGCATTTTTTTACTTTTATCCGGATAAAAAAATACGTAATCCAACGGCAATGAACGGATGATCTGCAGTTGTTGCGGGTTTTCAATCAGAATTTCGCCGGATAAAAACGGGTGTTTCATCCAGCTGCCGGGTAACTTAACGGCATAGCCGAGCTTGAGTTCATCAGGTTTAAGTTTTAAGACAGACAAGCGGTGCTCCGCGCCAGACAGTTTAACAACATCTCTTAGTGTAAAGCCCTAACGGTACAATACCAGTGATATAAAACAAAAAAGGCCAGATAGCTCTGGCCCTTGCTGTTCGTCTCAGATTAAAAGCGCACGGTGTAACGCACTGTCCACAAGCGGCCAATCCAGTCGTGTACCGAACTGGCATAACCATTCGTGGGCGAAGAAGCGTAAGGTGGCTTTTGGTACCGAATTGGTCAGTTTCCAGACGATAGTTTACTTTAACATCAACGCCATCCGTTTTCTGACTGCCCACGTTAAAGAAGCCGGTGCGTAACTGGTCAAGCTCCAGTTCACCAAAAGAGGCGCCGAACTCGCCACACAGCGCATCAAAAGGTTGATCTACACCACAATTGATATAGGCAGTGCCTAAAGATTCACCCGCACCAAGCTGAGACAGCGAAGGTGCTCTAAAGCCGGTGCTCCATGAAGCCCGAACAATTAAATCATCGGTAGCGCGATAACGCAGTGACAATTTGGGGTTAACATCGCCGCCAAAATCGCTGTAGTGGTCGTAGCGCAGGGCGGCAATTAAATCCAGGCTGTCCGCCAGTGGCACATTAAATTCCGCATAAGCGGCATATTGATTAAAAAGCAGTAAAAATGTGTCTTAGCAGAGGGAACTCCAATACCATGCCGGGCCAGTAATATGGTCAGCATCAAGCGTTAGAAAGGGATTGTCAGCTTACCCTCTGCCAGACGCAGAGGGAGAACTAATTATTGAACCACTCGGATAAGTAGTAGGGGGAGACATAATAGCCGTAATGATTAACTGCACATTTTTGCATAATTACGCCTCCTGTCTCTGATGAAATGGGGAACACTGTTAGCGCTTAAACTCGCGGATCCGTCTCACGCTGTCAAGTGGTTTTTAACAATTGGCGAAAATGTCCCCAAATTGCCGCGAATTTGGCAATTGAGGTTGGACCAGTAACGCATTTGCCGCTTGACAGTTTAGATATTCAAACGTACATTTCAAACATCTGTTTAAATGTTGGTTGGCTTATGTCGAACAAACTCAGTACGCAACATAAAATACTGGATGCCGCGCAAAGCCTGTTTGCCGAAACCGGTTTTAATGGCACTTCGCTTCGGCAAATCACCAGTCAGGCAGAAGTGAACCTGGCGTCGGTAAACTACCATTTTGGCTCGAAAAAAGAGCTGATCCAGGCAGTGTTACAGCGTTATCTGGTGGTGTTAATGCCAAGGCTGGATCAGGAATTCACCCGTTTGTTGGCATCGCAGCAACCGAATAGTTTAAACCAGGTGCTGTCAGTGTTTGTCCGTCCCTTGCTGGAGCTGAACAACGTTCATCAGCACGGCACGCGGATATTTTTACAGTTACTCGGCCGTGGTTATACCGATGTACAAGGGCATTTGCGCTGGTTCTTTAATCATCATTACGGCCGGGTGCTGGATAAATTAGTGTTGCTGGTGCAGCAAGCCTGCCCGGCTTTACCCGCCAGTGAGCTATTTTGGCGGCTGCATTTTTCGTTGGGTACCGTCGTGTTTACCATGGCATCTAGCGAAGCGCTGGCCGAAATTGCGGAAGCCGATTTTAACGAAAAAGTCGATATTGAAGGGGTAATTCTACGCCTGTTGCCGTATTTGGCCGCTGCCATAGCCGCACCCGTACCCCAAGTTACACAACTCAGTCAAACTACAAGTCAAACTGCAAGTCAAACCGCGCCGCTGATGGCGAGTGAAGGAAGGTAATATGTTAGCTCTGTTAATATTGGTTGTTGTTCTTGCTGTGGTGTTTGGCGTTGCCGACATCCGCCGTAATCTGATTACCAAACCGGTATTTACCGTATTTAAGAAAATCTTACCGCCGCTGTCTGACACTGAGCGCGAAGCGATGGAAGCCGGTGATGTGTGGTGGGACGGCGAGCTGTTTAAAGGCAAGCCTGACTGGCAACAGCTGCACAGCTTCCCGAAGCCGGAATTAACGGCTGATGAGCAGGCCTTTATGGACAACCAGGTAGAAACCCTGCTGGGTATGCTGGATGACTACAAGATAGTGCAAGAGCAGCGTGACCTGCCGGTTGCCGTGTGGGATTATTTAAAGCGCGAAGGCTTTTTCGCCATGATTATTCCTAAGGCCTATGGTGGTCGAGAGTTTTCTGCTATTGCCAACTCAACCATCGTTTCGCGTATTGCTACCCGCAGCTTAACCGCTGCGGTTACCGTGATGGTGCCTAACTCGTTAGGTCCGGGCGAGCTTCTTATGCACTATGGCACGCAGCAGCAGAAAGATTTTTGGCTACCCAGTTTAGCCAATGGCACTGATGTGCCCTGTTTTGCTCTGACCGGACCGGAAGCCGGCTCTGATGCCGGCGGTATTCCAGATACCGGCGTGGTGTGTAAAGGTGAGTTTGACGGTAAAGAAGTAGTGGGTATCCGGCTGAACTGGGATAAACGTTACATTACGCTGGCGCCGGTGGCGACCGTATTAGGGCTGGCATTTAAACTGTACGACCCTGAGCAGCTGCTTGGCAATAAAGAAGAGCTGGGCATTACCTGTGCGCTTATTCCGACCAGCCATAAAGGCGTGCAGATTGGCGATCGTCATTTCCCAATGAACATGGCCTTTATGAATGGCACTACCTACGGTAAAGACGTGTTTATTCCGCTGGATTGGATCATCGGTGGCCCGGACTATGCAGGTCGAGGCTGGCGTATGCTGGTAGAGTGTTTGTCAGCTGGCCGCGGTATCAGTTTGCCGGCGCTGGCTACTGCAACCGGCCATTTGGCGGCGCGTATGACGGGTGCTTATGGTTATGTGCGTCAGCAGTTTGGTATGTCTATTGGTAAATTTGAGGGCGTGCAGGAATCATTGGCCCGCATTGGCGGTTTAACCTACAGCCTGGAAGCGATGCGGGTAATGACCGCTGGTGCTATCGACATGAAGTTAAGCCCCAGCGTGGTCACCGCTATTGCTAAATACCATATGACCGAAATGTCGCGCACTCTGATGAACGACGCTTTTGATATTCATGCCGGCCGCGCTATTCAGGTAGGCCCGAAGAATTATCTGGCGCATGGCTATATGGGCATTCCTATCTCGATCACAGTAGAAGGCGCCAATATTTTAACCCGCAACCTGATGATTTTCGGTCAGGGTGCCACCCGTTGCCACCCTTATGTGCTGGCAGAGCTGGAAGCTGCAGCTAACCCGGATGCAGAGCAAGGCTTAAAGCAGTTCGATAGCTTACTGTTAAAACATATTGGCTTTGCTATTGGTAATACCTTTGGCGCCCTGTGGCAGGGTTTAACCGCTGGTGCCTTTAACAGCGCGCCGGTATCGGGTGAAACTGCCCGTTATTACAAGCAATTAAGCCGTATGAGCCGCGCTTTAGCCTTAAGCGCCGATTTTTCTATGCTGATCTTGGGCGGCGAATTAAAACGGCGTGAAATGTTGTCTGCCCGCTTAGGTGATGTATTAAGCCAGTTATATATTGCCTCGGCCGTATTGAAGTTTTATGAAGACAACGGCCGTCAGCAATGCGATCTGCCGTTTGTACACTACAGTGTGCAGCGGGCATTGTTTGAAATTGGCCGTGCTTTTGATGGTTTCTTCGCTAACTTCCCGAACCGGGTCGTGGCGCGCGTGCTGAAAACGCTGGTGTTTCCGTTTGGCATCGGCTACAAGATGCCGGATGATGCTACCGCTATCCAGATCTGTGAAGCCTTGTCTAAGCCCGGTGTAGTGCGCGACCGGTTAACCCATCTGTGCTACATCGGCGCAGACGAAAACGACGCCACCGGTTTGATGGAAAGTGCTTTTGTCTCTATGTATGACGCACAGCCGCTGCTTAAGAAGATTTATCAGGCGCAGCGCGAGGGCAAAGTGGCCCGGAAGCAGCCAATGGACAAAACCATTGCTCAGGCACTGGAAGCGGGTGTAGTAAGCGAGGCGGAAGCACAGCAATTACAGCGGATGAATACATTGCGTTTTAGCGCCATCAGTGTTGACAGCTTTAAGCCCGGCGCTCTGGAAGCCCTGGCACCTAAGGCAAATGCCGCCTAAAGCTCTTGTAACTTAGTGCGCTGAATGATAAAAACGCCGGTACTTACACCGCAATACTGATCAGTTAAGAAATATTTCAGCGATCAGTTGACCGATCTTGCAAGGGTGACAAAATCCGGTGGTCTTAGAGCCACCGGATTTTTTTA
>JAANMY010001942.1_pt1 | contig 21048 bp, 15 predicted proteins | sample 7279691 | NCBI WGS metagenome assembly JAANMY01 (sample SAMN14094543, study PRJNA606508) | bioreactor metagenome | isolation source: A lab-scale SPAN reactor treating ammonium-rich wastewater day 388 | place: Ireland: Galway | collected 2018-02-07
AACCACAGCAATAGCTTGGCTATTGCGAGGATTTGCAACGACGCAGACCGCCCGAAGCCGCGCCCGCACACCCATGAGGAGATCGTGAACACGTTCTGAGGGCTATAAGCGCCATCTGGTGACTTTGAGCGGGATGACCGCCATCCCGCTCGTACTACTCTGGATTTTGTCTATGTGCTGTGCATCGTATGCGGCGCCTACACCAGGTTTGCAAATAGCTTCCTTAAGTAGGCGCTGGCACCATCCTCCATGAACAACACGTTGCGGCTTTCCAAATCGGCCTTCTTTGTCGGGTCGCCCACGTTCAGCAAATCGGCAAACTTGGTGGGCGAGAGAACAAAAGCATTTAAGACCAGCGGTGCTTCTCCCACCTTGGCTTGGGCCGCCAGTGTCGCTTCGAGGGTCTTCACTTCCTTGTACAGGCCCAGCTTGGGATGCGAAAGATCGAGATTGCGCAACCCCTTGGGATCGACAAAAGTCAGCCACTGCTTGCCGGTAGCGTCATCCACCAGCCACAGCAGGAAGTCTGGATAGAAGTTACCCGCCAACGCGAAGCCCAGACCCTTATCTGCACTGGCGGCATTGCGCAGCAGATACAGGCTGCGCGGGCCAATGACTTCCTTGCCTTCGCTGGAGTTGTAGAACGCTTCAAGATCACGGACAAAGGTCACTTCACTCGGCGCACCAAGCCCCAAAGGCTTGAGCTTCAAAGGAACGAGATCTTTGTCCCCATCCTGCTCGAAGCTGAACAACGGGTAAAACAAGTGCCGGTCGAAGCTGATGGCCACCATGTGCGGCGCATTCCACTTACTGGCCTCGCCCAGCTGGCCGTCTGCCACCAGCTTCTTCAGCACTTCCAGCTTCTTTTGGTATTCAAGACCGTCGTCGTTGTTCTCGATCTCGAACTGGTATAGCTTGAGCATCGACCCGTGATTTTCATCAATGTGGGTGATGTCGTAGAACTGGCCTTCATAGCCCGTCTTCAGTGCCTTGTAGAAGCGGTCGGTGTAGTCCGTCAGCAGTCGAAGCAGGATGTCTTCCTGCTTGCGGATGTCGGCGAAGGTCGTCACGTTCAGTTCCGCATTTGGCACGAACAGCGTGTACCAGTCCTGCGCACCCGCGCAGAAGTCGATCAGCTTCTGCCGATCCAACCGCAGGTTGCTCCAGCTGCGCTGCAACTTGTAATCCTGCAGGGCCAGATAGATGCGATCCCAATTGAAAGCCGGGAACAGCGTCTGATTCAACGTGCCCTTGTTGCGGGCTTCCGCCGCAGGTGCTGGTGTGCCCTTGTCCTTGCTGGACAGCGCTTCAACACGTGGGTACAGATCAAGCACCACATGAGGCGGCTTGATCTTGCCCTGGAACTGCGCGGGGATTTCGTACAGCCTGGGGAAGTGCGTGCGCTTAAACCCCAGTTTCTGGTTGTCCTTGTAGCCATCCTTCAGCGCCAAGGTCTTGAGCTTGCCTTTGGGCAGATTGGCCCGGGTTGGGAAGTCCAGCTCCAGCACTTCATCACTGGGTGCGATGCCTTCCTCGCGCAGGTAGTCCTTGAACGTAGCCATGTAGTCTGCTTTTACGCCGAAGATGTTCAGCGACTCCAGCTTCTCCAGGTGCAGCCCTCGGGGTCTTTCGTGCGGCAAGCTGCGCTTGAGCGAAAAGTCTTTTCCCTTCAGGCGCACGCCACGCCCGAACAGTTGAATGATCTGAGAACCCTCACCCTTGCCCATATTCAACAAGCCCATCGTCGAGACGCGCCAACTGCTCCAGCCCTCGGTAAATTTGCGCGAGCCGATCAGCACGTTCAGGCGGCTGTCCCTGTCGTTCAGCGTGCCGAACAGCGTGCCGCCGAAGTCGTCACGCTCACTGTCGAAGGCATTTGCGTCCTCCGCCATGGCAAAAAAGCCTGCATCGTCGCCAATGTTGATCAGGCCGAAGGGATCGGCATCGCCCACGCGCAAGGCCAGCTCGCCCTTGCTGCTTTTGAGATTGACCAGCTTCAACCGCTGGCGGGCCGGGGCATTGAACACACGCAGCAGAATGTCGGCGTACAACTCGTCCACACGACCGCCAAAGCCCATCAGGGGCGTGAAGCGACCGCTGAAGATGTTGTTGCCCTTAGCGTCCAAAATTTGCGCCTTGTCGGCAATCAGGTCAGCCAGCCAGGTTTTGATCTGCACGTCGCTGTTCAGGAAGTCAGCCAGGAAGTTCACCACTTCCAGAATGTCAGATTCTTCCCCCGACACTGTGTTGCCCACAAACACCCACAGCGGTTTTTCGATGTTGAAGTCAGCAAGCTTTGATCCGTGCGTGCTCCACAGCCACAGCTGCTGGTAATACGAAAGCAGACAGGCCGTGAAGTATTTGCGGGCGTTGTCCGCCTGCGCGTAGGCATCGCCATGCATGTTGAGGATCAGCGACTCTTTGCCGTAGCCGTCCTCATAGAAAAACTTGTACGAGTAATCGAAGAGGATGCACTTGGCGTAAATCTCGCGCGTAGCGGTGATGCGCGCGCGGCGCTTGTCATCCAAGGTCAGCGCAAGCTGCGCTTTCTGCCCATCGTCCAGGCTGCGCAGGCTGGTGGTGCCCCACAGCATCTTGGCGCGCTTTTTCTGGATCTCTTCTTCCGCCGCCGCCACGGTCATACCCTTGGCCACGGCCTGCCCGAAGGTGGCTGAGTACTCAAAGGCAAAACCGCCGCGCACCAGCGCATCGCGCCGCGCCATCCACGCGCCTGCCGCCGTGCCCGTGCCGCGATGCCCTTCGTCCACCAGCACCAGGTTGTTGCCCTCAAAGGCATCCACGGCGACGGTCTTGTCGCCCATCTCATCGCCCAGCTTGTTGATGTCGATGACTTCGATGGTGCCGCGCGCAGGCGACTGGGCCTTGTTAAAGAACTGCGAGAACCCGAAGCCGGACAAGTGCAGCTCCTCCAGGTGCTGACGGCTCAAGCCTTCATTGGGCGTGAGCAGGATGATTTTGTCGGGATAGACGCCGGCCACACCCTGCTGGAAATAGTGCAGATACTGACGGATATTGACGTGCAGCAGCAGCGTCTTGCCGCTGCCGGTGGCGTTCCAGAAGGCGATCTTGTTCAGATCATCCGCCTCAAAATCGCGGAACGGCTCCGCGCCGTTCTCGGCGCGGTAGCGCGCCATTTCCTCGTTCAGGCCATCGAGCAAGTCCTGACGGTGGTTGAAGTACCAGTCCAGATACAGCTCCGTGAACAGCAGCGAAAGGTACTGGAAGTACTTCATCTGCAACTCAAAGCCTTCGTGCTTATTGCGCTGGGCGGTGATGGCCTGCCAGTGGGCAACGACGTTCAGGTCATAGCGCCGCAGGTCGGCATCGGGCACCTTGTTCGGGTCGAACAAGCCACGAATCAGCTCATGGAAAAACTTGGTCTGGCCGTCCTCGTCGATGCCCTCGAAGCGGTCATCGCCCAGGCGCATCTTGAGCGCCGAAAGCTGGCCGCCCTGAAAGAAGCCCAGCACCCAGCGATTGAGTACCAGCTCCTGATGGAAGCTGCGCTTCTTGCCTGCGCTCTTCCTGGTGAATTTATTCTTCGTTGCCACGGCTGGCCTCCTGTTCGCCCAACTCCATTGCCAGGCGGATGGCTTCAGCCTCCCGCGCCAGTTCGGTGCGCAGCTCTTCCTCGCTGGGCAATATCAGTTTGTAGCGGCTGGCAAAAAGCTGCTCGCTGCCGTTGAGCACCGAGTAGCGCACCACAGAATGGTCTTTGTCCTCGCACAGCAAAATGCCCACCGTGGGGTTGTCGCCCTCCCCGCGCTTTAAGTCGTCGTACATGCGCACATACATGTCCATCTGGCCAATGTCTTGGTGCGTCAGCTCAGTGGTTTTCAGGTCGATCAGCACAAAGCACTTGAGCAGGTAGTTGTAGAACACCAGATCAATGTAGAAATCCTTGCTCTCGGTGCTGATGCGCTGCTGCCGGGCCACAAACGCAAAACCTTTGCCCAACTCCAGCAAAAAGGCTTGCAGCTTGTCCATCAAGCCCTGTTCCAGCCCCACCTCCAACAGCTTTCCGCTACCGGGCAAGCCCAAAAACTCCAGCATCACCGGGTCACGCACAAAGGCACGGGGTGACTGCTCCAGACGAGCCAGGTTGTGCCCTGCTTCAGCGGCAACCGCCGCCTTGTCCTGGCTGAGCAGCAGGCGCTCGTAAAACAGCGTGCCGATCTGCCGCTCCAGCGCGCGGGTGCTCCAGTTCTGGGTGGCCGCTTCAGTCATGTACCACTGGCGAGCCTCGGCACTATCCACGCGGGTGAGCAGGCGGTAATGCGTCCAGCTCAATTCGGAACGCACTGCGTCCCAAATTGGAAAGGCCTGAAAAAACGCCCGCATGTGGCGCAAGTTGCGCTCATCAAAGCCCTTGCCGAACTCGGCAGTGAGCTGCCCGGCCAGCATGGGCAACAGGCGCTTGCCATAAGCCGCACGCGCTGCGCCGCCCTGTTCGAATTCCACAATATGCCGTCCCACCTGCCAGCAGGTTTGCACCTGTATCACATCCACCGCGCGCAGCGCCCGGCTGCGGGCATCGCTGATGAGCTGGCGCAGCGTGCCCAACAAAGGTGAAAGACTGATGCCTTCACCCAGGCTATTTTCTTCAGCCATCACACATCCTCCACGCTGAACATGCGCTGCAGGAACTCCGGCTCAATCTGGCGCAGCTTGAGCACGCGCGTCACTGGGCCACTTTCACCGCCTTCCTCCGCCGTCTGCGTCAGCACGGTGGGAATGTTGTGGTCGCCGTTGATATAGACCACGTCAAACTCGTTGTCCGACGGGTTGATGGCCAGCCTGTCGCAGAGTTTGGTTACACCTTCGTAATCCAGCACATCGCAGTCGCGCCACAGCACCAGGCAGCTTTCGCCGCTGGGCAGCGTGCCAGTCACGGTGACAAAGCCGCGCTGCGGTTGCGCGTCGATGTGCTTTACCCGCAGGCCGATCAGGTAATTGAAGGTCTCGACCAGATCGACTTTCCGTGTTTCGTACGCGCCTGCCGAATCCACGGCGATATTGAGCTGGTAGTCAAAGGGCTTTTTGAAGTCTTCCACCGACAGCAGCGAGCCACGGCTTTCCACGTCCAGCAGGTAGTTGAGCAGATAGTCGTCCTTGGCCTGCTGCGGCAGGGTGCCGAACATTTCGCTCTGCGCGGCAGTACGGCGCAATTGCAGGTTGTTCAGGGTGTCTTCGTAGCTTTCGAGTTTGAGGACTTTGAAGCAGTGGGAGATACCGGTGACAGGAGCAGTTGGTTTCTCGCTTGTCCACTCAGCTGAGAAAACGACCTTCTGAAGTCGAGGTTTAATGACAGTATCAAAGTGCTGACCCTGCTCGATCAGGATGTAGTTCCTTTTCCCATTGTCCTCTCTGTTTAGGTCGATTACCGCGTGTGCCGTCGTTCCGGAACCTGCGAAGTAGTCCAAGTAAATAGGCGATGCACCAATTTTTAATAAGTAGGAAATGAGGTCTTTCGGTTTTGGATAAGAGAATTCTAGACCCATATCTTCGAGGGCGTATTTCATCTTCTCGGTGGTAGAGAAATTCCGCAATACGGAAATGATATTTCGTGCAGACGCTTTGGTTTTTTTGTAATAAACCGTTCCATTCTCAGTCAGGTAAAACTCCATGACCCCACCTTCGTCGGGAAACGGTTGGCATCCGTTCTGGATGAACCGCTGAAGCTTTTTTAGGTTGGCCCAGCCCGCACAAACTGTCAGATCATTGTCTAGTTTGAAGTCAGAATAGGTCGAATGATTGCGCTTAATTGGAAACGAGACACCATATTTCCTGATTAGATCCCTTGGAAAATATTTCTGCTCTCCCAATTCCTCGAAAAACTGCGACTCAGGCACATTCGCATTAATCACGCCATATTCGGAAGTGACGGGGAAGCCCTTTGGCAAAATGACTTCAGAGTATGGATTTGCAGGCCCGTTTTTTGTGATTGAATTCTCCGCAACATTTTTCCATAGATTGCTCTCGGCCCGAGTATTTGGATCAATCACATCACCATATGCGGCGTACTTTGATTTCTGCGACAAAGTTACATATTCATGATTGATCTTGATGTCAAACTGGTTGTCAGTGTGGCCATCTGTATTCCAAACCAAATTTGCTTTCACGTGATACGACAGGTCGGAAAAATTTTTTTTCAAGTTCTCGTTTTCGTTGTCATCATTACTAACAAAAACCATTCCGTCGTCGGTCACCAGGGGATGTAGCGCTGCCAGCCCTTCGCGAATCAAACAGCCCCAGCTAGACCGCTGATAGCCGTCTTTGTACATAAAGCCATCACGACCGGTGTTATACGGCGGGTCGATGTACGTGCATTTGATCTCTCCCCGATAGCGCTCTCTTAGCAAGTTCAGTGCTTGGAAGTTATCCCCGTGAATGAGCAGGCCGCTAATCGCCGAATCCATGTCTTCCATTTGCTGCATTAACGACGACTTGAAATCGACTGAAAACAAGCTTGTATCCACCATCCGATACGGCGCAGCCTTCAAGTCCTCCACCGTCCCCGGCGCGTCGCCATCCCAAACGCCCAGCTGTTTCCAACGCGCCCATTGCTGCGGGTTCGCTACCACTTCCGGCCACAGCGCTTCCGGCACCCGATCCAGCGTGATGCAGTAGTGGCTGGAGACAACGAACTTCTTTTTCAGCCACAGTTTCTTCTGGAAGTCTTCCAGCTGGGCCAAAAAAGTGATCAGCTCCAGCGCAATGCTGCGCAGGCACTGAATCATGCGCAGGTTCTTTTCGATGTCGGCAAATGCGCCCGCGTTCTGCACATCATCCAGGTGCATGACTTCGTTCTTGATATAGAAGTCCAGCTCACGGCGCAAAAAGCCGCCCAGGTCCTTGTGGATGAAATAGTCCGCCGTGTTCTTGGTGGTGTAGTCGCTCAGGTGCTTTTCCAGCAGGGTGCGCTGTGGGTTCTTCTCGGTGGGCGCGCGGTTGCCCAGGGCCAGCCAGCGGGCCTTGACGGCTGCGTCCGCCAGCACGGCTTCTACGGCCTTGGTGACCAGCGCCTCCTGCTTGGTGCCTTTGGGCTGGGCGGCATATTCAAAGCGAATGATCAGCTCCTTGCTGCCATCTGCGGTTTGTACTTCCTCAACGGGTAGCAGCTCTTCTTCGACCTCGTCGCCGTTGTCATCCACGCGGGTAACAGTTTTGGCCGCTACCAGGGCAAAGCGCCGTTCCTTGTCGTTGTCCTTGCGGTTGTCTTTGGCGGTGTCGGCGGCGGCAAGGCGGAAATGCACCGTGCGGCCGTCTTCCAGCTTGAAGCTGTAATTGCTGAAGTTTTCGCCGCTTTTGGTGTAGTACTGGTCCTTGTTGGCCCAGTGCAGCATCACCTCTTCGCCCGCGTAGGGGATGGCGTAGGTGTCGCCCTTGTAGCGGCGCTGGCTGATGAAGTCACCATTTTGGTAATAGCGCGAGAAAAAGGTCAGCAGGTGCGAGAACACGGCATTTTCGTGTTCGCTGGCACCGGTGCTGTACTGCGCCAGCTTTTGGCGCAACTCTTGCACTTTCGGGACGGTGGCCGGATCGATGCCGTCTGCCTGGTATTGCGCTTCCTTGTCCTTCAGTTCGCGCGCCACCTGCTCTTGCTGTGCAGCGCCACCTTGGCTGAGCGCGGCTTGCACCTTCTCGGCCAGCCGGTTTTGCAGGTAGTCGTTGATCTCGCCCGCGCGGGCGTTGAGGATGCGGTAGATGCCGAAGTCCAGTTCCGGGCGGTCGATCTGGAAGATCTCGCGCAGCTTGGCGACGAGCTCCTGGAATTTTGGGTTGTGTTTATTGGTCATGGCGTGCCCTGATCTCGGGATTTCTGATGCTTTATAGGATGTGCGTTTCAGGTGACCTGCCAGCGGATGCTGAACAGGGTCTCGTGGCTGGTTTTTTCTTGCAGGCGCTGCTGAAGCGAGGCAATCAGCGCATCGCGCTTGGCGATGATTTCGTCTTCCACCTCAAAAACTTCTTGCCGTTGCCGGCGTTGCTTGCGCTCTTGCTCAGACAGCTCGCGCTGGATGCCGTCTTGCTCCTGCAAGGTGGCGGCTTTGCGGGCGTCGCGCTTGAGCTGTGCGATGCGGGCTTTGGTGTTCTTCAGGGCCTCTTCTGCGGCCAGCAGCTTGTCGTCGGCCCAGCGTTCCAGCTTGTCCCGTTCTTCATGGAACAGGCGCTGGTTGGCTTCAATAACTCCTGAAATAGTAGCTGCTACCGCTTGCTGGCTATTGGCTAGAAGCGTTTTTGGCACAGATTCTTCCAGGGGCGCGGGCTTGCCTGCGGCGGGAAGGGCCATGAGCTTTTCGCAGGTTTCCTGGTCTAGTACCCGCCCATCGTCCGTGAGGCCGGAGAACAGCAGCGCCTCGGTGGTCTCGAAGGCAGTCACTTCCAGCCGGGCCAACGTCAGCCAGCCGGACTTGCCGCGCAGCCTCTCAATGACGGAGACGCGCGCGCCGTGTTTTTCGTAGTCCAGCTTCACGGTGGCGACGGGCGTGGCTGCGTTCAGACTGGCTTCAATGCTCCACTCCCCCAGCGGGTGGCTAAGGCGGTAGGCGTGTGCCAGCATGTCCGGCTGCGCCGCCCCACGAATAAGTTGATAGCGACCGACAGCGATACCCGCTGGCGGCGTGGTCAATGAGAACGCGTAGGACTGCTCGTCAAAGCGTGCACGGTCATGGAGGGCATAGCGGGTCACGCCCCAAAACCAGCGCCCGAGTTTGTCGAGGCGTGCTTCGGCCTCGTCCAATCGCAGCTTGAGCCGGTCGTGGACATCCTCATCGAAGTTCTCTAGCAGCTGGGACTGGGTGTCTTTGATGCGGTCGGCTATGGACTCTTCCAGCTCCGCTTGCAGCGCATTGAAGGCGGCTTCGATTTGCGCGGGCTGGCGGCAGGTGTCGTAGATTTGAAGAATGCGTTTTTCAAAATCGAGGCCCCCCTCGATGCGGCCCAGCACTTCATCGCTTGCGCCAAACACCCCAGAGAACAGCTTGAATTTTTCGGTGAGCAGCTCCAGCACGCGCTGGTCGGCCTGGTTGCGGGTGTTGAGGAAGTTGATGACCACCACATCAAAACGCTGACCGTAGCGGTGGCAGCGGCCAATGCGCTGCTCAACGCGCTGCGGGTTCCACGGCAGGTCGTAGTTGATGATGAGCGCGCAGAACTGGAGATTGACACCTTCGGCGGCAGCTTCGGTGGCGATCATGATTTCCGCACCACTACCGTCGTCCTTGCGGAAGTGGTCGATCAGCGCGGTGCGGCGATCGACCTGCGGCGAGCCGGTGACGCGATCCGTGCCTTTGTTCTCTTGCAGCCAACGTTGGTAAATGGCGGTGGAGTCTTCGTGGGTGTTGGTTCCACTGAACAACACCAATTTGCCCGCATGACCGTTGGCTGACAAAAAGCGGTGCAGGTACTCCTGCGTGCGCTTGGACTCCGTGAAGATGATGGCCTTTCGTGGCGCACGCAGCTCGGCCATCTTGCCGAAGCCCAGATTGAGCGCCTTCAATAGGGCCTGCGCCTTGGTGTCGGTTTTCAGGGCTTGGGCGGCATCGACGAATGCGGTCAGCTCCGCAATCTCGGCGGTGATGGCAGCGCGGACGGCCTGCGCATCTTTTGCAGCGCCCGTCTTATCGTCTTCCGCTGGCGCGGGCGTAGGAGGGGCTTCGGCGTCTTCGTCGGCCTCGCTGGCTTCCTCTTCGAGGTAGTCCTGCTCCAGATCGTCCTCGGCAATGAGCTGTTCGACCAGTTGGCTGCCGTCGTCTTCCGCTTTGCCTGCTGTGAGCAAGCCCTGCAGCCGCTCGCGGATGGTGACCAAGGTGGCAGCAACGGCGTGCGAACTGGAGGCCAGCAGCTTGCGCAAGATCAGCCCCGTGAGATGGCGTTGCTGCTTAGGCAGGGCGTAGGAGTCTTCCTTTTGCAGAAAGGCCGAGATGCGCTCGTACAGCGCCTGCTCGTCGTCGGTGGGGTTGAACGGCTGGGTGAGGGCCTTGCGCTCGGTGTACTGGATGTACTCCAGCACGTCACGGCGCAGTGTGCGTTTGGCGAAGCTGGCAAGACGCTCACGCAGCTCGTCCAAGCCGGTGCCGCTGTTCATGAATTGCTTGCGAAAGGCAGCTTCGTCGCCGAACAGGTGCTCGTCGATCAGTGTGGACAGGCCGTACAGCTCCATCAGCGAGTTTTGCAACGGCGTGGCGGTGAGCAGCAGCTTTTTGCGGCCTTGCAGCGCGCGCTTGAGTGCCTGCCCGGTGCGGTTGCTGGCGCGGTGCGCATTGCGCAGCTTGTGCGCTTCGTCAATGACCACCACATCCCAAGGCACGGCACGCAATTCAGCCTCCAGCTTGGCGGCGAACTGGTAGGACATGATCACAACCGCCTTGCCAACCTGCCGCTGCAAGGTGGCGAGCAGGTCGCCCGCAGACTGCTTGCGCAGGGAAACTGCATCCACCACGGTGGTGGGCACGGCAAACTTGTCGTGCAGCTCCTGCGCCCATTGCTTGCGCAGGCTAGCCGGGCATATGACCAGCAGCCGACGACGGCGCTCAGCCCAGTATTGGCAAACCACCAGCGCGGCTTCAATGGTTTTGCCCAGCCCCACCTCGTCAGCCAGCAGTACGCCTTCCTGCAATGGGTTGCGAAGTGCGAACAGCGCCGCCTCGATCTGGTGCGGGTTCAAATCGACGCTGGCATCGAACAGCGATTGGGAGAGGCGATCTACGCCATCGGCAGCGTGCCGCCGCGTCAGCTCGTGGGCGTAGTACTTGGCTTGGTAAGCGCAGATCACCTTTGTCCCCCGGCGGAATCGACAGACTGCGCATGGATCCAGGCATCGATATCCATTTTTCTGAAACGCCACACCCCGCCGACTTTGAAGGCTGGGATCTTTTTAGCGCCAGCCAACCGATAGATCGTCCGTTCTGTGACCTTCAAATAGGCTGCCACTTCGGCCAAAGTCAGAACGCCTTCGTTGGATGTGTTTTGAGTCATTTCTGATGTTTTATTGGTAATGTTGTCTAGTTTAGTGCCATCTATCCAGCAGCCCGCCTGCGCTGCAGCGGGGCATGGCTGCACTTTTTTGGTGCATGGCGCGGCTGCCAAGCCGTGGCGTCTTGGGCACGCTGCACCGCACCAAAGGGTCGCATCGCCCTGAAAATACGGGCCAAAAGCAAAGATTTTTTCAGCTTGGCACGGTTCTTGCTTACATCTTTCTTCAAGCGCCATTGTGCAATTAGGCAGGTGCCCAGGCACCTGTGCATGATGGCAAGCCTTCATTTATTGAATAGCTGTTTACGCTTGTATTTGCTTGTTTTAAAGATTATTCATCTGTGAAAACATTTATTTATCAGCAGTAGAAGCTATTGTTTTATTGATTCAACCGGCCAGCTTGAAGAACCCACCATGATCCGCATCAATCCCCACTACCCCAAGCTGCAAGCCAGCTATTTGTTTGCCGACATCGCCCGGCGCGTCAGCGCCTTTCAGCAGCAGCACCCAGACAAACACCTGATCCGCCTGGGCATTGGCGATGTGACCCAGCCGCTGCCGCCCGCCTGCATTGCCGCGCTGCACCAGGCCACGGACGAGATGGCCAGTGCCACCAGCTTTCGCGGCTATGGCCCGGAGCAGGGCTACGACTTTCTGCGCGAGGCGATTGCTACGCACGACTTCCAAGCCCGTGGCGCTCAGATCGAGGCCGATGAAATCTTCGTCAGCGACGGAGCCAAGTCCGACACCGGCAACATCCAGGAAATTTTTGCCCAGGATGTGCGCGTGGCCATTCCCGACCCGGTCTATCCGGTCTATGTGGACACCAACGTCATGGCCGGGCGCACCGATGCTGCCGTGGGTGGCCGCTACCCCGGCTTTGTCTATCTGGACAGCACCGCCGCCAACGGCTATGTGCCCGCCCTGCCCAGCGAGCCGGTCGATCTGATCTACCTGTGCTTTCCGAACAACCCCACGGGGGCCACGGCCACGCGCGCGCAACTGGCTGCCTGGGTGGATTACGCCCGCCAGAACCGGGCGCTGATTTTGTTTGATGCGGCGTATGAAGCCTTCATTCGCGACCCCGAGCTGCCGCACTCCATCTACGAAATCCCCGGCGCGCGCGAGGTGGCGATTGAGTTTCGCAGCTACTCCAAGACGGCGGGCTTTACCGGCCTGCGCTGCGCCTACACCGTGGTGCCCAAAGAGTGCATGGCCTGGGACGACAGCGGCCAGCGCGTAGCCCTGCATGCGCTGTGGATGCGGCGGCACACGACCAAGTTCAACGGCGTGTCCTACCCCGTGCAACGCGCTGCCGAGGCCGTTTACAGCGCCGAGGGCCAGCAGCAGGTGCGGGCGCTGATTGACGGCTACCTGGACAATGCCCGCACCATTCGCCGCGCTTTTGAGGCCATGGGCTTTGCCTGCACCGGGGGCGAGAACGCGCCCTACGTCTGGATCGATGCGCAGCGCGATGCCTGGGCGTTTTTCGACCTGCTGCTGCACCGCGCCGGGGTGGTCTGCACGCCGGGCGTGGGCTTTGGCCGCTGCGGCCAGCAGCATGTGCGCATCAGCGCCTTCAATAGTGCAGAAAACGTGGCCAACGCCTTGCAGCGCATACGCCAAGCGCTTCAATAAAGAAAGCAAACAGAGAATCCACCATGCCCATTTCCAACGATTTTCGCCAGCGCCTGTACCCCCAGCTGCCAGCCATTGCCGAGCACTTCGGCACGCCTTTTCATCTCTACGACGAGGCCGGCATCCGCGCCACTGTGGCCCGCCTGTATGCGGCCTTTGCCAAGGTGACCGGGTTCAAAGAGTATTACGCCGTCAAGGCGCTGCCCAACCCGCGCATCCTGGCCTTGCTGCGTGAGCTGGGCTGCGGTTTTGATTGCAGCTCCATCGCCGAGCTGGTGCTGGCCCGCGAGGCCGGCGCACGCGGCGAGGAGATCATGTTCACCTCCAACAACACCTCGCCCGAGGAATTTGCCGTGGCCGCGCAAGACGGCGGCTGCATCCTGAACCTGGACGACCTGAGCCTGGTGGCCAAGGTGCCGCAGATGCCCGAGCTGGTGTGCTTTCGCTACAACCCCGGAGCCGAGCGCAGCGGCAACAGCATCATCGGCAACCCGCTGGAGGCCAAATACGGCGTGCCGCACGCCCAGCTGCTCGACGCTTTTCGCGCCGCCCAGGCCCGGGGGGCGCGGCGCTTTGGCCTGCACACCATGCTGGCCTCGAACGAGCGCGACCACCGCTACATGGTGCAGACGGTGGAGATGCTGCTGCAGGTGGCCGCCTGGGTGCAGGCAGAGCTGGGCATTCGCCTGGAGTTCATCAACATGGGCGGCGGCCTGGGTATCCCCTACCGGCCCGAAGAGGAAGCATTCGATGTCGAGGCCCTGGGCCAACAGGCGCAGGCGCTGCTGGAAGATTTCCGCACCCGCCACGGCCACGCGCCCGCGCTGCACATGGAAAGCGGGCGCTACATCACCGGCCCGCACGGCGTGCTGGTCACCCGCGCCATCAACCGCAAAGACAGTTATCGCACCTACATCGGCGTGGATGCCTGCATGTCCGCCCTGATGCGCCCCGGCATGTACGGCGCGTACCACCACATCGACGTGGTCGGCAAAACCGCCAGCGCGGCCGATGCACCGGTGGATGTCGTCGGCTCCCTGTGCGAAAACAACGACAAGTTCGCCGTGCAGCGCCCCCTGCCGCCGGTGGCCGATGGCGATCTGCTCGTGATCCACGACACCGGGGCGCACGGCCACGCCATGGGCTTTAACTACAACGGCAAGCTGCGCCCGCAAGAACTGCTGCTGCGCCCCCATGGCAGCGTAGAGCGCATCCGCCGCGCCGAGACGCTGCAAGACTACTTCGCCACGCTGCAATTTCCCGCGCGGGAGTGGCAGCCATGACCCTGCCACGCCTGCACCCCCGCCAAAACGCCATTGCCGCCGTGCTGGGTGTGACCCCGCCGTTTACCAACCCGGCCATGCTGGCAGCCGAGGCGCTGCGGCGGCAGGTCTTCATCGAAGACACGCTGCAGGCCAGCGGCCTGACCACCCTGGTGCTGGGCATCAGCGGCGGGGTTGATTCGCTGGTGGCCGGCCGGCTGGCACAACTGGCCGTGCAGGCGCTGCGCACCCGCACCCGCGATGGCCGCTACCGCTTCATCGCTGTGCGCCTGCCCTACGGCACCCAGCACGACGAGGACGCTGCCCGCGCTGCCCTGACCTTTATCCGCGCCGATGAGGAATGCACCGTGCCCATCGAAAACGCGGTGCAGGCCCTGGCTGCGCACCTGCCCAAGCTGTCCACCCTGCCCGCCCGCCGGCGCGATGTTGTGCTGGGCAACGTCAAGGCCCGCACCCGCATGGTGGCGCAATACGCCCTGGCCAACGCCACGGGCGGGCTGGTGATTGGCACCGACCACGCCGCCGAGGCGGTGATGGGCTTTTTCACCAAATTCGGCGATGGTGCGTGCGATCTGGCCCCGCTGTCCGGCTTGGTCAAAGGCCAGGTGCGCGCCATCGCTGCCCATCTGGGCGCACCGGCCGAACTGGTTCACAAAACCCCCACCGCCGATCTGGAAGACCTCGCCCCAGGCCGCCCGGACGAAGCCGCCTACGGTGTTACCTACGACCAGATTGATGCCTTTTTGCACGGTCAGCCGGTGGATGCCCAAGCCTTCCAGCGCATCGTCACCGCCTACGAAGCCAGCGGGCACAAACGCGCCCAACCCCTTACGCCATGACCACGACGAGCACAACGGCTTTGCGCCGCCCGCCCCTGCCCTTCACCAAAATGCACGGCCTGGGCAACGATTTTCTGGTGCTGGATGCCACACGCCAGCCCATTAGCTTGTCGCCGGCCGACATCCGTGCCCTGGCCGATCGGCATTTCGGCGTCGGCTTCGACCAGTTGCTGGTGGTCACGCCGGGGCCAAGCGCGGATGTGGACTTTGGCTACCGCATCTTTAACGCCGACGGTTCCGAGGTGGAGCAATGCGGCAACGGTGCCCGCTGCTTTGCCCGCTTCGTCCACGACCAGGGGCTGACGGACCAACGCCGCATCCGCGTACAAACCTGCGCGGGCACCATCGTGCTGCACATCACCGACACCGGCCACGTGCAGGTGGACATGGGCATACCGCGCTTTCTGCCCCAGGAAATCCCCTTCAGCGCCCCGGCCCCGGCGCTGCGCTATCCCGTCTCCGTGGGCGATGAAACGGTGCAACTGGCCGTGGTGAACATGGGCAACCCGCACGCCGTGCTGCGCGTGGCGGATGTGGACAGCGCCCCCGTCGCCACGCTGGGGCCGCTGCTGGAATCGCACCCGCGCTTTCCTGCCCGGGTGAATGTTGGCTTCATGCAGGTGCTGGCCCCCGACCGCATCCGCCTGCGCGTTTATGAACGCGGCACCGGCGAAACCCTGGCCTGCGGCACCGGTGCCTGCGCCGCCGTGGTCGCCGGGCAGCGCCTGGGCTGGCTGGGCCAGCACGTAACCGTGCTGCTGCCCGGCGGGCCATTGCAGATTGACTGGCCGGGCGAAGGCCAGCACGTCCACATGCAAGGCCCGGCCACGCGGGTGTACGACGGCCTGTGGCACTGGCCCGAAGCCGCGCCCGCCGTATAAAAGAACAAGCAAAATCAAACGCAAAGCAAAAAGCCCTGAAACTTTTCAGTTTCAGGGCTTTGCATCTGGCGCGGCTGGCAGGAATCGAACCCACGACCCCTTGGTTCGTAGCCAAGTACTCTATCCAGCTGAGCTACAGCCGCGCAAAAAAACGATTCACTGGCGGAGAGGGAGGGATTCGAACCCTCGGTGATGTTGCCACCACGCCTGATTTCGAGTCAGGTACATTCGACCACTCTGCCACCTCTCCGCATCGTGGAATCCGCAATTGTAGCTTGATTTTTAGGCCTGTACGAAAAATTTACGCTGAAATATGCTGAAATATGCTGAAATTTACGCGACCAAGCGCTCCAGGCCGCCCATGTAGGGCCGCAAGGCTTCGGGAATGGTCACGCTGCCGTCCAGCTGCTGATAATTTTCCAGCACGGCCACCAGGCAGCGGCCCACGGCCAGGCCCGAGCCGTTCAGGGTGTGTACCAGCTCGTTTTTGCCCTTGGCGTTCTTGAAGCGCGCTTGCAGGCGGCGGGCCTGGAAGTCTTCGCAGTTGGAGATCGAGCTGATTTCGCGGTACTTGCCTTGGCCAGGCAGCCACACTTCCAGATCGTAGGTTTTGGCCGCGCCAAAGCCCATGTCGCCCGTGCACAGGCTCATCACGCGGTAGGGCAAGCCCAGTTTTTGCAGGATGGCCTCGGCGTGGCCGGTCATGGCTTCCAGCGCTTCGTAGCTGTTTTCGGGGTGGACGATTTGCACCATTTCCACCTTGTCGAACTGGTGCTGGCGGATCATGCCGCGCGTATCGCGCCCGTAGCTGCCGGCCTCGGAGCGAAAGCACGGCGTGTGCGCGGTCAGGCGGATGGGCAAAGTGGCCTCGGGCACCACTTCGTCGCGCACAAAGTTGGTCAGTGGCACCTCGCTGGTGGGGATCAGGTACAGCGCCGCGTGGTCGGGCACCGGCTCGCCGTCCTGCCCGCCTTTTTTGGCGGCAAACAGGTCTTCCTCAAACTTGGGCAACTGGCCCGTGCCTTGGAGGGAATCGGCGTTCACCGCGTAGGGCACGTAGCACTCGGTGTAGCCGTGCTCCTGGGTTTGCACGTCCAGCATGAATTGCGCCAGGGCACGGTGCAGACGGGCAATGCCGCCTTGCATCACCGTAAAGCGGGCCCCAGAGAGCTTCACGCCCATATCAAAATCCAACCCCAGCGGCGTGCCCACATCCACGTGGTCTTTGGCCTCAAAGTCAAAACTGCGCGGTGTGCCCCAGCGGCGCACTTCGACGTTGTCCTCCTCGCCCGCGCCCACGGGCACGCTTTCGTGCGGCAGGTTGGGCACGGCCAGCAGCAAGGTGGCCAGCTCGGTCTGGATGGATTCTAGGCGCTGGGCCGAGGCATCGAGTTCGTCCTTGAAAGCGGCAACTTGGGCCTTGGCGGCTTCGGCGGCCTCTTTCTCGCCCTTGCCCATGAGCTGGCCGATCTGTTTGGAGAGCTGATTGCGCTGGGCCTGCAATTCTTCGGTGCGCATTTGCAGGGTTTTGCGCTCGGCTTCCAGGGCACGGAAAGCCTCAACGTTCAAGTAGGGTTGGGGATTTTTACGGGTGGCAAGACGGGCGATAACGCTGTCCAAATCTTTGCGCAGCAAAAGAACATCTAGCATGGTGGTGGTATCAGTGAGGCCGTAGCGCGGCAAACCGCTAATTGTGCCTGCTATAACCGCTGGTCTGCACAACCCTGGAGGCTGCCCCCGATGTTCTACGTCTTTAACACCAACGGCCCAATGTACGCTGGCAGCTACGAGCGCCTGAGCCAAATCGCTGCCGTGCGCGGCGTGGCACGGCCGGCGGCGCTGCGCTCCAACACCACGGACGTGGGCGAGCGCGAAGCCCGCCATCTGGCCACCGATACCGCCCCCCCGCACACCCAGCGCCAAAGCGCCCAACTGCGCAGCGCCTACGGCCAAGATGCCCCCAAAGAGCGCCGCCCCCTGGAATTGGTGGCCGATGTGATGACCCGGGGCGCTTTGACCGTGCGCCCGCAAATGTCGGTGGAGGCAGCCTGGAGCCTGCTCAGCGCGCACCAGGTGGCCCAGGCCCCCGTGCTCAATGAGCGCGATCGGGTGGTGGGCCTGCTGCTGCGTGCTGACATGGCCCCGCCATCGCTGGCGCGCAGCCCCAGCCCGGCCATGGCCCAGCGCCGCGTGGCCGAGCTGATGCTCACCCCCGTGCCTGCCGTGGCGCAAGACACCAGCTTGCGCCGCCTGGCCCATGTGCTGATGGATACCGGCTTGCCTGGCCTGCCCGTGACCGATGCCGAGGGGGTGCTGTTGGGCTTTGTCAGCCGCACCGACATCCTGCGGGCCGTGGCGGCCGATCCGCCGCTGGACATGTGGGGTTAAATAACAGAGCTTGAACCGCTCATAAACAAAGGGCTTCAGAGGTTAAACACCCTGAAGCCCTTTGTTTTCAAGCGCAAGAAGCTCTTTATTTTTTCGATTTACTGATGGACAGCGGCTCCAGCTTCAAGCCTTTGGGCAGGGGGAACTTGATGGTTTCCTCCAGCCCGTCCATTTTGCGCACGCTGGCCGCGCCCAATGCCTGGATGCGCGCAATCACGCCCTGCACCAGCACCTCGGGGGCCGATGCGCCCGCCGTCAAGCCCACGCGGGCGGCCTGGGCGAACCACTGCGGCTGCAATTCTTCGGGGCTATCGACCATGAAGGCGGGCGTGCCCAGGCGCTCGGCCAGCTCGCGCAGGCGGTTGCTGTTGCTGCTGGTGGGGCTGCCCACGACGATGACCACATCCACCTGCCCGGCCAGTTGCTTGACCGCATCCTGGCGGTTCTGCGTGGCGTAGCAAATATCTTGCTGCTTGGGCTCGCGAATCTGCGGAAAGCGCTGGCGAATGGCGGCCAGAATGCTGGCGGCATCGTCCACGCTCAAGGTGGTCTGGGTGACCACGGCCAGCTTCTCGCTTTGGCGCGGCTGCACGGTGTGGACGTCGGCCTCGTCCTCGACCAGGTAGATGCCCTCCAGCAGCTGGCCCATGGTGCCTTCCACCTCGGGGTGGCCCTTGTGGCCAATCATGAGGAACTCGTAGCCCTCCTTGGCCAGCTTGGCCACTTCAACGTGGACCTTGGTCACCAGCGGGCAGGTGGCATCAAAAATGCTAAAGCCCCGGCGCTTGGCCTCTTGCTGCACGGCCTGGCTCACGCCGTGGGCCGAGAACACCAAGGTGGCACCGGCTGGCACCTCGGCCAATTCTTCGATGAAGATCGCGCCGCGCGCTTTCAGGTCATTGACCACATAGGTGTTGTGCACAATTTCATGGCGCACGTAGATGGGGGCACCAAATTTGAGCAGCGCCCGCTCGACGATCTCGATCGCACGATCAACCCCGGCGCAAAAGCCGCGCGGCTCGGCCAGGAGAATTTCTTTGGGCTCCATCACCTCAAATGATCCCAATGATTTCAACTTCAAACGTCACCGGCTGGCCGGCCAGCGGGTGGTTGAAGTCAAACAGCACCGCGCCATCCTCGCGCACCTGCACCACGGCACCGGCGTAGCTGCCTTCGCCATCGGGGGTGGGAAATTCCACCACTTCGCCCACTTCGTACTGCTCGTTCGGGTCGCCCTGGGCACTGAGCAGCTTGCGCGATACCCACTGCACCAGTTCGGGGTTGCGCTCGCTAAACGCCGCTCCGGCCGGCAACGCAAAGCTGGCGCGTTCACCCTCGGCCAGGCCGATGATTTTTTCTTCCAGCGCAGGGGCCAGCTCACCCATGCCCAGGGTCAGCGTGCTGGGTTTGCCCCCAAAGGTGTTCACCACATCGCCGGTGGCACCGCTTAAGCGGTAGTGCAAAGTTAAAAAAGCGCCCGGCTGCACGCGGGCGGTGTCCTGGGTTGATGCGAAGCTATCGGTCATAAGAGTCCCTTTAAACTGGGCCGCATTGTAAGAAGTTACCCTTAGCCCTTTTTTTACGCCTGCCATGTCGTTCAAAGACTTACCCCCCGATACCCTGCCGCGCGAAAAACTCTTGGCCCGGGGCGCGGGTGCCCTGTCCGATGCGGAGCTGCTGGCCATTTTGCTGCGCACCGGCCTGGCCGGCTGCGGCGTGCTGCAACTGGCGCACACGATTTTGGCGCAGCAAGGCGGGCTGGCGGGGCTGCTCAACGCCAGCGTGCGCGACCTGGCCAGCATCAAAGGCCTGGGGCCGGCCAAGCAAACCGAAATTTTGGCCGTGATGGAGCTGGCCCGCCGCGCCACCGCCCAACAGCTGCAGCAGCGCCCGCTGTTTGACAGCCCCGAGGCCGTGAAACACTATTTGCAACTGCACTTGGCACACCGCCAGCACGAGGTGTTTGCCGTGCTGTTTCTGGACAGCCAGCACCACCTGATTGCCATGGAGGAGCTGTTTCGCGGCACGCTCAGTCAAACCTCGGTGTACCCGCGCGAGGTGGTGCTGCGGGCCTTGCACCACCACGCCGCCGCCGTGGTGCTGGCGCACAACCACCCCAGCGGCAGTGTGGAGCCCAGCCGTGCCGACATCCAGCTGACGAACACCTTGAAATCGGCCCTGGCGCTGGTGGATGTGCGTGTGCTGGACCACCTTATCGTGGCCCAGGGCCAGGCCTTGTCGATGGCCGAGCAGGGCTTGGTATGAAGCCAGCCACCCGCATCCATGGCCTGCACGGGCTCAAACCCCTGGCCAAAGAGATCCAACAGCGCCACGCCCAACAATTGGCCCTGCGCCAGGCCCAGGAAGCGGCCGCTCGCCAAGCCGAACGCGAGCGCAATCTGTTTGCTCTTACGGTAGGAGCAGTAACCCCATTGCCTGTAAAAAATATCTATCAAAACAAATCAAAAAACATACCTCCAGAGCCGCTGCAGCTGCATATTGATGAGCAAAACGTGCTGCGCGAAGCCATGAGCGATGAGTTTGACATCAGCACCTTGCTGGAGGTGGATGCCGATTTAAGCTACCGCAGCGCCGGTATCGGCCCGGACGTGTTGCGCAAGCTGCGCAGCGGGCAGTGGAGCATTCAGCGCCAGCTGGACCTGCACGGCCTGCGCACCGATGAGGCCCGCGAGGCCCTGGGCCAATTCATCCGCCTGGCCCACCGCACTGGGCTGCGCTGCGTGCGCATCATCCACGGCAAGGGCCTGGGCTCGCCGGGCAAGGTGCCCGTGCTCAAGGGCAAGGTGCTGCGCTGGCTGGTGCAAAAGCGCGAAGTGCAAGCCTTTGTTCAGGCCCGGCCCGCCGATGGCGGTGCCGGGGCGCTGATCGTTTTATTGCAGCCCAGCCATCGCTCACATCGGCGCTAAGAACGTGTTCATGATCTCGAATGAAGGTGTGGGGGATGCGGTTCGGGATGGGTTGCGAGGCGCAAACCACAGCAATAGCTTGGCTATTGCGAGG
>JAANMY010001944.1_pt1 | contig 21039 bp, 13 predicted proteins | sample 7279691 | NCBI WGS metagenome assembly JAANMY01 (sample SAMN14094543, study PRJNA606508) | bioreactor metagenome | isolation source: A lab-scale SPAN reactor treating ammonium-rich wastewater day 388 | place: Ireland: Galway | collected 2018-02-07
AATTGATCCCACCCTGGTAATTTATTATGCGGCGGCGACGGTCAATACCAACATCGTGGCCATCCCGGTGAATTACACGGTCGAGGAGTTCCTTAATGGCCAGTTCGAGGGCCGTTTGCGGTGGGTGAAGGAATTTGCCGGCCCCAACAGTTCGGTGGATGTGCTCGTGAACGGGTCGCAGACCATTCAGGTCAACAGAGCGCGCCGCAACAGCAAGCTGTTGGATGATGACGGCGATGGTATCCCGAATTTCTTCGACTTCACGCCGTTTGATGGCGTCGTGCTGGCCTCCATCGAACCCGTGGCAACGCCGGCCGGGGTGAAGATTTCCTGGATGGCGGCCGCGGGGACGGTTTATCATGTGGAATACCAGACCAACTTCAACGCCCCCTGGCAGAAACTGCTGACGACCACGTACGCCGCGGCCACGAACGGAATTTGCAGTGTGATTGACACCAATGGCACGGGCGGGACCGGCATGCGGCTCTATCGTGTGATGTACCGCCCGACAGGACAATGATGACTGGTGCTGCCGTCGTTATGCCAGCCAGAGAGTCTGGAAGTTGGACTGCTGTGGCGTGCGTACCGCGCCCGGGCCAAACCCAAAGTAAGATTCATGAAGATTCGAAAGCTGATTGCTGCGTGTCGCGCGCAGGTGTGTTGCGGAACTGAACCTTTGCGCCGGTTGGTGGTGGTTCTCACCAGCCTGACCGTCGGTACATTCCCGGCGCTGGGCAATTATGTCCAGATTGACGGACATGAAGCGCATCCCACCCGGATCCTGGCGAAGTTCAAGGACACGGTGGTGGTAGCCGCCAGCGCGGACGCACTGGTTCAGGTTGGCTCGCGGGTGGATTGGGAGTACCGCCTCGTGCCGGGATTGACCATCATGGAGGAAGCGGACGCGACCGGGTTGGCCAGCACGCCGACGACGGACGAAACTGCGGCGCGAACCCGCCTGCTCAACCGCATCAATGCCTTGAAGGCCACGGGCTTGTTTGAATACGTCGAGCCTGACTACATCGTCTATCGGCTGCTGACGCCAACCGATCAGGCATTCATGGATGGCACCCTCTGGGGACTGCAAAATGTGGGCCAGAATGGTGGTGTGCCGGGCGCAGACATTGCGGCGCCGGCGGCGTGGGACCTGACCACCGGTTCCACCAACGTCATTGTCGGCGTCATAGACACCGGCATTCGCTATACGCACCGGGATTTGACCAACCAGATGTGGATCAATCCGGGAGAAATCCCCGGCAATGGCATTGATGACGATGGCAATGGCTATATTGACGACATTCACGGGATCAACGCGATCAACAACACCGGCAACCCAATGGATGACAACGACCATGGCACACACGTGGCCGGTACCATTGGGGCGGCAGCCAACGACGGCAACCGCATGGTAGGGGTTGCTTGGAACGTGCGATTGATGGCCCTGAAGTTCCTGGGTGCTTCCGGAAGCGGGGCCACCAGCGATGCGATCAAGTGTGTTGACTATGCAGTGGCCAACGGAGTGCGCGTCCTGAACAACAGTTGGGGTGGGGGGCCTTTCTTGCAGGCTTTGTTCGACGCGATTGTCCGTGCCCGCGACGCCGGAGTGCTCTTCGTTGCCGCGGCGGGGAATAACGCCCAAAACAACGACGTGGTTCCCTCTTATCCGGCAAACTACGCTGTGGCGAACGTGATCTCCGTGGCGGCCATGGATCGCTTCGATCAACTCGCGGGATTCTCGCATTATGGCTTGACCACTGTGGACCTGGGTGCGCCCGGCGTGGCCATTTTCTCGAGCGCTTCTGGCTCGGATACCGACTACCAGACCTTCCAGGGCACCAGCATGGCGGCGCCACATGTGAGCGGTGTCGCGGCGCTGATTCTGAGTTTGTATCCTTCGGCGGATCTGGAAGAAATCACCGGTCGCCTGCTGGGTGGGACGGTCCCGGTGACCAGCCTAAACGGGCGCACTGTCACCGGCGGTCGCGTCAATGCCTACAATTCCCTGACTCTCTCGGGCAGTGGGGTATTGCAGTTGTCCGTAACCCCGCCTTCGGGTTCTGTGCTGTTGAGCAACTCCGACCAGCCAATCATCGTCAAAGTCAGTGATCTCTTTGGGGTTAATACGGCTACGGTCAATGGCGAGGTGATCGGCGTCACCAATCTGGTTTTTGCCAACGACGGCCAGCCGCCGGATGCCATTGCCAATGACCACCTCTATAGCGCCATGTTCCAGGTCCCGGCGTCCACCGGGGCCGTGACCATGACCCTGACCGCGACCGCGCCCAACAAGTTCGGCACTACCAACGAGGTCTTTTACACCATTTTGCCGCCGCCGCCGAATGATCACTTTACCAATGCGATCAAGGTGCCGGCCGAGGGATCGGTTTATTTCGCGAACAACCTTTTTGCCACCTTGGAAGCAGGCGAGCCTCGCCACGCGGGCTTGTTCAGTGCGGTCGGCTCCCTTTGGTGGTCTTGGTCGCCGGCCAACAACACCAACGTGTTTATTGATACAACCGGCAGCACGATTGATACAGTCCTCGCCGTTTACACCGGTAATTCGGTGACCAACCTGCATTTGGTCGCCGCAACGAATGACGTCGGGATTCGTCGGCAGGCCTATTTGAGCCTGCCGGTGGAGGCGGGAGCGACATACCGCATCGCGGTTGCCAGCGCGAACACGAATTCGCTAGGCTCAATTCAGTTGCGCGTTGCTCCGGGAGGATCACGTGACGTGACCCCGCCGACCGTCTTCGTTGCGAATCCCCTCAGCGGACTGGCCGTAAGCAACCAGGTGATCAGCGTCCAAGGCACCTCGGTGGACCCGGCGCCCAACGCTACTGGCGTGAGTGAGGTCTTCCTGAGTGTCAATGGTGGCATCGCCGTCACCGCCATTGGCACGACTAACTGGAGTGCGCCGGCCTTGTTGCAGAGTGGCCAAAACATTCTCCAGGTCTCTTCGGTGGACGCCGCCGGCAACTTCTCGCCGAGTGTGACTGTCCAAGTGTATTACCTGCCGAATGATCCGCCCAACGATGTTCTCGCCAACGCCATTCCACTGACTTCCATGCCCGAGCGCGTCGAGGGTTATAACACCAATGCCACCAAACAGTTTGGGGAACCAAATCACGCCGGGAACGTTGGCGGCAAGTCGGTGTGGTACTTCTATCAACCGCCCGGCGACGGGGTGTTGGTCTTGAACACCACCAATTCCACCTTTGATACCCTGTTGGCAATGTACACGGGAACCACCGTGACCAACTTGACCCACATCGCCAGCAACGATGACGCCACCGACGGCGAGCCGGGTGGCATCAGTCAGATCATCCAAGCCGTAAAATCCAACACGGTTTATTACATTGCTGTGGATGGATATGACGGTGTCTCCGGCTTCTACACCCTGAATTATTCCTTCACCCCCGCGGCCGTTTTCTATTTGACGGTGGGCAGTGCCGAGGGCGGCACCGTCCTGCCCGCTTCGGGCTATTACGCCAGCAACTCCACGGTGATGTTGTCCGCGACGCCGGTGGCCTACCATCGGTTTAGCTCTTGGAGCGGTGATGTGGTTTCCACTGCCAATCCAGTGGCAGTGGTGATCCAAAGTAACATGACCGTGACGCCGGTTTTTGCCCCGGCGGTCTTCACTGACGGTTTTGAATCCGGCAACTTCTCCCAGTTGGGATGGGTTACCAGCGGCAACGTGCCGTGGATCGTCACCAATACTGTGGTGGCAGTCGGACAATGGGCCGCCCGGTCAGGTCAAATGACCGACAATCAAGTGAGCCAGCAGATGAGTTCACTGATGTTGACCACCAACCTCTCCGCCGGCAATGTCACCTTCGATTACCGCGTGAGTTCCGAGCCGATCTATGACTATCTCAAGTTCTCGGTGGACGGCCTGGAAGTGCAACGGTGGTCCGGCGAAGTAGGTTGGGCAACTTTTGTGTACCCCATCACGGCGGGAGAACACACCTTGCGCTGGGATTACGTCAAAGATCCGACGCTCAGTGCAGGATTGGACGCGGCTTTCTTGGATAGTGTGAATTTGCCCTTCGGGCTTCCGATCAATGAGACCACACCGGCCGTGCTTCAAATCATGCGCTTGCCGGACGGGAGGCTGTTGCTCGAGATTCACGGGCAGGTTGATCGGGAATATCTCATTCAAGCGAGTACTGACCTCAATGTCTGGCAGACCATCGCCACAAGGGTGGCCTCGGGTGGCGTGATTCAATTCACCGATCCGGATGCCGGCGAGCATCCCTTCCGCTTCTACCGGGCCATCGTGCCCGTGCCCTAACGACCGTTAAAGAACCCCTTCCTTTGTAGGAGACGAGGTAACGAGTCGGCAATTGGTAACGAGTCGGCAATTCTCGCGATTTCATACCGTCGCCAGAGCTCCTCACGCTCTGCCACAACGCTGGCGGGCTGCTCCCGTGCTCATGGGCACACCCGCCGGGAAGGGATCACTTTCGCCCGAAGCGGCAACTGCCCGGAGCGCCGGTCTGTGACCGGCTTGCCCGCTCGTGGCCGGTGACAAATCGGCGCGCCTTCGAACCGGTGTGAAACCAGCGGCCCGGCTCGCGGACCAAGGTAACGCCGACTTTCCAGTCGGCGTGCGCCGGTTGGAAAACCGGCGTTACGCAGCCTGGACCGTGCGCCAGTCCGAAGGGAATAGGAACTTGCCCAAGGAGGGCTTGGCCAATATGTCCGGCCTTCCCCCACACCACCGTCAATTTCACGGCAGCATTGTGACGCGCAGGCGTAGGAAGCGTTGCGGTGCGACTGCCGTTTGCGTGTCGCGGAAAACGACTTCCTCCACTCCGTTGCCCAGTGTGCTGGTTTGGAGCGGTGCGGTGGCCACGGCGGTCCACACCAGCAAATCGTCGCTGGCGAGAAGTTCGTAGAGCAAGCCGCTATTGAGGGTAGGTCGGCGGAACTGTAGCGCCGGATAAGTTTCACTCCCATCCGCCACCCAGATGAAATGGAACTCCGGTGCGTCCGCCTCGAAGGGCGAAGTGGCAAAGGCAAATTCACTAAGGTTGTTGAAACCGTCGCCGTCTGGATCGGCGGTGGGATCAGAAATGGCGGGGTTGACCTGCTGTGCGGGAGTGAAGTTGGCCTGGCCCCAGGCGGCATAGGTGCCGGGTAGAGCTGGTTCGTCCGCACCGGGCGTTCCACCAATCACACGGCTGGCCATCCAGTTGGTGGCGTTGCTGGGATCCGGATTTAGATTCGGCTGGCGTAACACCAGCGATGGTCCGAAGCCGTCGGGTGTTGTCGGCCACGGTGAGGCGTCATCATAAGTGAAGTCCCGCAGGTCCACCGAGCCGGCAAACGACAGCGTGAGGCGCTCGCCGGCGTTGTCGAGGCGGCCGCCGAATTCACCGACCACGGGAAGGTTGCTGCCGTAGCGGGCGGTGAACGCGGCGAGATTCTGCGCCACCGCGATGAATTCTCCGGGCGCGAGAAGGATGTTTTCCGGGAAAGTGAAGCTGATGCCGCGAGTGAAACCCACGTCGGTCAGGTTGATCGGGGCAAGACCGATGTTCTTCAATTCAATGAACTCGAAATCGTTCTTGTCCGTCGAGACCGCCTGTTCCGCGGGCGTGGCGGGATCCAGCGGGTGGTAATGGATTTCGCTGATGACCAGTTTGTCCAGCAGGTCGGGATGGGGAATGGCGGCGCTGGGCGAAAACTCGACCGGCAACGACCAATAACTCCAACGGCCCGTGTTGTCCTGATGCCGCACGCGCACGCGATAGGTTTTGCCGGCAACGGCCACATTACTGGGAATGCGGACGACGCCGGGGGTGTTCGTCAAGACCTCGGAGGTCCAGACCGCTTGAATCTCATACTTTGGCGCACTGCCGGGAACGTGCCCGGGCAGCCCGGGCGCGGAGATTTCCGCCAGCCGCCATTGGATGGCGGCAAACGTATTCGCACCTTGTGGATCACTGAAGGCCGACGACGTGAACGACAGATCATTCAGCGGGAAGCTGGCAGCGCCAGTGTGGGTTACGACGGGCCGCGCGGGGATGTCGGCATCCGCCGCTTCAGAGAGCAGATACTGATAGCCGTAGCCGAGTTGATTGCCGTTATTCACGGTCCACGCGCCGCCGGGCCAGGCATTGATGGTGTAGTCACGGAGATAATTCATCGAGTCCTCGTGGCTGGCGTGGCCGGTGAAGCCCGGCGAGCGCAACCAACGCGTCCACGAACCGCCGAAGCGGCTGTCGGTGAAGGGCGCCCAGAAAAAGTTCCCCTTGTGGCTGGTCTGGCCGCTCCGGTCGCCGACCGCTCCCTGCGTGCGCGGATGCATGTTCCATAACGCGGCATCGGCATTGGCCCAGGTTTGCGTCTGACCCGCCGGATGAACCAGGTCCGCAAACTCCTGGATCAGTTGGCCGATCTGGCCACCCGTGGGGCTGCCGTCCGAGGCGACGAGATCAAGGAGTTCCCGGGCGCGATTGCGGTATTGGAGGGCGAGGGCTGGTTGTTCGAGCAGAACCCGGTGTGCGTGGATCACGCCCGGGTAGGCAGTCCCACTGATCGTGGTGGTCCAATGGCTTTTGGCGATGAACATCATGTCGAGGTCCCACGGCAGCACGAGCCAGCGATCATCACTGGCGCGACGATAGAAGTAATGATTGTAACCGCCGCGCACGTCCACGTTGCCGATGAGGCGATTCAGGGCGTGGAAGGTGTAATAGTTTTCCAGGTCCAAATTCGCTTCCCACCACGCTTGCGACGGCGAGCTATTGACGTGGGCGTTGCGGAATGTGTTCCAATCCGAGGAGTCGAGGGGCTGCCCCACGCCCTGATGTTTCTTGTCGCCCGCGTTGCCTTCGATCTTATAGACATTGCCATCGGGCAAACTGCGTTCGTCCAGGAACGAACCACTGAGCGGCTCCAGGGCGAGATACAGCCCCCAGAAATCACCGGCATACTGGCCGTCGGCGTTGCCAATCGGATCGTTGATCACGCTGCCGGCGGGCGGAGTTTCCTGCGCGCCGCGCACGACGCGGAAATGATAATAGTGCGTGTTGGGCGAAGGGACACCAGCGAGTTGATAGATTTTGTAGCCCACCGCCTCCTCGACGCCCGCCATGCCGCGATGCAAGGCCGCCCACGGACTGGAGCATCCTTCCGCCGAAAAGGACTTCCACGTTTCGGCGTAAGGTTGATTGAAATTATCCCGCGCCGGCAGGTTGCGGGACCGGTTGAAATAAAACCGCCACTTGTTCTTGCCCGAAACGTAGGTGGAAGCCTCGCCCCGATTGCGAAACTCGATGTGGTCATACACCACGCCCTGGCTGACGAATGTGCCACGGAAACGAACTGCGTCGTAACCGGAATTGTACTGGCAGTTGATCACATCCGTGCCGCTGCCGATGAGTGTGTAAACCGGCAATTCGCCGAGCGCGCTGGCCGGATACGTCATGATGGCCGTTGCCCCCGGATTGAATGCGCCGGACCAGTCCGGCAATCCGCCATAGACGTAATAGGCAAAGTTCGGCTGTTCATCATCAGCGTAGGGCACGGTTTGCGCGTTGCCCAAGGCATCCGCAAACGTGATGCGGTAGCGGACGAGTCGGCGATTGGTTTGCAGCGTACCCGGCAACACCGCGGTGTAAATGGAATCGCCGGCCAACTCATCGCCGCCCGTGCCATCATCCAGCATTGGCACTGTGGTCCACGAATTTGTGTACGCCGCGTCCGTCAGCCGGATGTATGCGCCGGGATCAACCGTTTGATAGGCGAGCGTCACCGCACCCATGCCGTCGGGATCGGTGAGCTTCGCCGTGATCGTCACGGGAACGCCGGGTGGAGGTTGCATGGGCGCGTGGGCGACCTGACGGATTTGCGGCGGAATCTGGTGAAGCTCGCGGTAGGCGGCGTTGCGGGCGCCGGGGGTGGGTTCGGAACTGGCCCCGGCCGGCACGGACTGCAATTCGAGGTCGAAATAGTAATCCGAACTGGTGATGGATTGGTTGATGGAGTGAATGGCGATGACGTTGTCGCCGCCGAAGAGATACGCAGAGGTGTTGAACAGCGTTATTTCCTCCCAGGCCGTGGCCGGATGATCGCCGCTGGCGATGGCGTTGAACGCGAGCTGGCCGGCGGGCACGTTGCGCCGCGTCACTTCCGTGCCGTTGATCCACACCACCACCCCGTCGTCGTAACGCAACCGCAAGCGGAGCTGATTCGGGATGTTGTCGGCGGACACCGTGAAGGTTTTGCGGTAATAGACTGTGGAATAACCGCCGCTCCCGCCCACCCGCCGCATGTCGCTCAGAGTGGTGTTGACCGTGTAACCGCCGCCGTAGCCGAAGGAAGCACTGCCCGTCAGCCAACTGCCGTCCGGGTAAGCAAGCGCCCGCCAGGCTTCCACGGGCGCGGAGGCTTCGTTGGTGCCCTTCGCGTAACGCCAGCCAGGGGCAGAGGCCGAAATATAAGTTACCGGTGCGGACGGCGTGCTGCTGCCGGAGGAACGCCACGAACCGCCCAGGTCATTGTCGAGCGAAGGATGAATGAGTTCCGCCGAGTTGCCCGCGCCATCCGCGCCGGTCGGCCACGGAAAGCCGGCCCGGTAATCCACGCGGTCGTGCAGCGCGCCGGTCGCATCGCGCAGTTCAATCGTTTCGCCCTTCGAGGAAAGTTTGCCCGACCACGGCCCCAGCGCATTGACGCCATATCTCGCCAGCAGCACGGCGGGGTTTTCGCCCACCACCAGATAGCCGGTGGCCGGCAAGATTGTGTTGGGCGGGAAAGTGAAATTCACCGCGCTGGCCAACGTCCAGCCGGACAAATCGAGCGGCGCATCACCGGGATTGTGCAGCTCGATGAACTCCTCCAGCGAAGTCCGGTCGCCGGGTTTGTAATGAAATTCATTGATGACCGCCGTCGTGGGGACGGGCGCGGTGGTGGTGAAAGTTTCACTCGACGCGGCCCACGCGCCGCCAGCAGCGTTCGTCGCGTAACAACGATAGTAATAGGTGGTGTTCGGCATCAGTCCCCCGACGAACCGGGTGAACGTGCCGGATTGAATCCCAAGATCGGCCGCGGCATCCCACGCTTGAGCATCGCTGCCGCCGTCAGTGCTGCCATAAAAGATGGTGACCTTCGGGGCGTCGTTGCCGGTTTCAGTGACATCGCCGCGCAGATTGGCCGTCGTGCCGGTGATGCCGTTGGCTGCGCGATTCGCCACGACCGGCGTCGCAATGGTCAAGGTGACAAAACTGAACGAAGCCGCCGCCCAGGTTCCCCCGCCGGAGTTCGTGGCGAAGGCGCGGAAGAAGTACGTTGTGGCCGGACTCAAGCCAGTGACTGTTGCACTCCCGCTGCCGGCCAGTTGCCCCAACGAAACCGAACCAGCCCATCCGGTCGCGCTATCGCCGCCGTCGGTTTCGCCGTAGTAAATCCTGACCAGCGGCGGTTCGCCGCCAGTCGAGAGCACATTGGCCCGCAGGGTAGCGGCGGTGGCGCCAAGATCCGCGGCGGCCACCGTTTCCACTTGTGGCGGCTCGGGCAGGGTTTCAAACGAGGCGGCGGGAACCACCCACGAAAGACCAGCGCTGTTGCTGGCCCGCGCGGTAAAGAACCACGCCCCGCCGGGGTTCAGCCCGCTGACGGTTGTCGCGAAAGCGTCGGATTGTGTGCCCGGGAGCGTGACGGAATTCTGCCAGTTGCCCGGCGTGACGCCGCCATTCTCCGTACCCCAGAAGAATGTCACCGTCGGCGTGCCGTCCCCGGTGTCCAGCACTCGGCCCGTGAGCAACGCCGAGGTGCTGGTGATGTTTGAGGCCGTCAAGTTGCCGAGCGTGGCTGCGCCCGGCTGACTCAACGGTTCGGCATCGAGCCGGATGTGATCAAAATGCGAACGCCCGGCCCCGCGCGCCCGCAACAGGATGCGAATGGTCCGACCGACCGCCGCCGGACTGTCGGGCGTGTCGAACACCAGCGGCGGCGCATCGGTGAAGGACTGCGGCGGCAATGGGGAGGCATCAAAAATGCCGGTGGCATGCACCGCACCGGTGGCGTCGGCGAGCAGATACTGCGACTGGTTGCCCGTCTGGGTAAGGCCATTGCGATTCCCGCCCGCCACCGTCAGCGTGTAGCGCGTGTTGGCCTGATAGGTGACGCCGAGGTCCTGCCAGACGTCATGATTCAACTCCATGCCAAGGTGATCCGTGCCTTCGGCGACAAAGCCGGGGATGTATTCCTCGAAGCCGCTGCCATTGTCCGGCCCGCCGGTTTCCATCCACTCTGGTTCGAGATTATAGGTCCACTCGCCAGCGGCGATGCTGTTGGTTTCAAACGAGAAGTCGCCCACGGGCACCGGCGCGGCGATCAACTGCAACTCTGACAGCATCACCACCCCGGAGAGGACAACAATGGCAACAAATTTCATGAATCGAAGCACTTTGACACTGCGGCAAGATACCGCACTCGGCGTAAGCGTAAAGTTTCGGCTGAACCACCCTTTCGGGGGATTGGTCGCGGGCCTGACAAGCGTCTGGCCGCTATCGCTGGTCACCTTGGGTCTTGTCCGGCGCTGTCCAGCCGCCGACCTGGTATGATGTAACCCAAGGAGGGTTGGCTGGACAGGATGGGTATGTCTTGTCGCCCAGCCATTGGTTTGTCAGGCTGGCGCGGTGATGCAGAAATGGTTTGTCATTCTGGGGCTGGTGTGGGCGTTGCCGGCGCCGGGGGCGGAGCGTGTTTTCGACTTCAGCGAGTTTCCGGCGGACCAGACGCCGCCCGGCTTTCGCAGCATGGTCGCGGGCGAAGGCACGCTGGGCGAGTGGAAGGTCGTGATGGACGAAGTGCCGCCGCGGCTGGAGCCGGTGTCGGACAAAGCCCCGGCCCCAAGCCGCCGTGCGGTGCTGGCACAATTGAGCCAGGAGCCGAATGACGAGCGTTTTCCCGTTCTGATGTTTGACGGCGAGACGTTCGGAGATTTTGAACTGACCACGCGCTTCAAACTGGTGAGCGGCCAGACCGCGCAGATGGCGGGCCTCGCATTTCGCATGAGGGACGAGAAGAACTTCTACGTGGTTCGCGCCAGCGGTCTGGGCCGCAATGTCCGCTTTTACAAGGTGGTGGACGGCGTGCGTAGCCAGCCGATTGGTCCGACGATGGATGTCCCTGCTGGTGTCTGGCACGAATTGAAGATCCAGTGCAAGGGCAACCGAATTCAAGTCTGGTTCAACGGCAAAGACATCATTCCCCCGCTTACGGACAACAGTTTTCAGGCGGGTAAGTTCGGTTTCTGGACGATGGCTGACTCAGTAAGTCATTTTGCGGACACGAAGATGGTTTATACGCCCCGGGAGATTCCAGCGGTGGCCATGGTGCGGGATATGGTTAAGAAATATCCACGCCTGCGCGATTTGCGTGTTTACGCCCTCGACGACAACCGCGAACTGCGGGTGGTGGGGAGCAAACACGAGGAGGCAATCGGCAGTCTTGGCGGAAAACCCGAACAAGACTGCATCGCCGAGGGCAGCATCTACTACGGCAGGGACCGGCAGTCGGTTTCGGTGGTGATGCCGTTGCGCGACCGCAACGGCGATCCCATTGCCGCAGTCCGGTTGGTGATGGAAACCTTCATGGGACAGACCCAGCAAAACGCCTTGGCCCGGGCCCGGCCCATCGTCCAGCAGATGCAGGCGCGGGTGCGCTCGCTGGATGAACTCGCGCGGTGAGACCGCCTGGGCTCCGGTTCGCCAAGCCCAAGTCCACATCTGGATTCCCTTTGTGCGTGTAGATTTTAAGGGAACCTGGAGCCAACCGTCTGCGTCCCAACTTTTGAACGGGGCCACATCGGTTCTGGACGCCGACCACTGCGGAGTCAGTTTTTTTCGCAATCTCCAAACCAGTGGCGAGCGTCTTGCTTTCGCAAATGACAACTATGCGATTGGGCGTTTTCATTGAACGCGACGGCGTATTGAACAAAGTGCGCGTGGAACGCCAGCATCAGGTCAGCCCGGTGATGCTGGAGGAGTTTCGTGTGTGCCGGGCCGCCAGGCCCTTGTTGCAGCGGTTGAAGGCTGCGGGATTCATTCTCATTGCGACGACCAACCAGCCCGCATTGTCCCACGGCCATCTCTCGCGCCGGGAACTGGACCGCATGCATGATCTGCTGCGCCGGGAATTGCCGCTTGATGACATTTTGGTCTGTCCCCACGACGAATCCGACGATTGCCCCTGCCGCAAACCCCGCCCGGGCCTGTTGTCGGAAGCGGGATTCACCTGGCAACTGAACTTGGATCGGTCCTTTGTCATCAGCGACAAGTGGCAGGATGCTGAAGCCGCGCGTCAGGTCGGCTGCACCTCGGTCGTCATCGAATCGCCGTGGCTGGGTTCTGGCCATCACGATCTTGTGGTGACCTCGCTGGCGACAGCGGTCGAGAAAGTCCTTCAGTTGCACGCGACCCCTAATCTGGTTTTCGCATAGCCGCTTCCGTCAGGAAGGTCTTCTTCGCCACGGTTTGCGTCCTCGAACCGTAGATTCGATTTCCAGAGCCCGCCCGGTACTTCTGACGCGGGGAGATCGTTGGGCGCCGGTACGGAGGCGATTGACTACGGCACACCAACCACAGCCTCACCGGACCGCACAGGGCCGGGCAATGCGTGGGGAGTTCGTGCCGAGGCGATGCTGATCGGAGCCGGGCTCGTTGATTCCTTCAAGTTTGCGACTGGAACGGCCCAGTCATGGTTCGACCCGCCCGACATGAATTATCTCTGGTGGTGAAGCAGGGCATGTCCGACTCCAGACCCTGACGCAGAGTTGCGTGGTGGCTGTATTCCAAAAGGACAAGCGAAAGCCGCTTTCAGCGTTTGGCAGGCCGACGCAACCCCGCTGAGGTTGTGATCATCCGTCTGATAGCGGGCATAGATGCGAGTGGAGACAAACGCTGCGGCCAGGACACGTGCAAAAGCGGGCCTGCGGATGACGGAGCGCCGATCTCCCGATCCGACGCGTTTGCGGTGGTCTTACTTCGAGCCGGGTCGAAGACCGGCGCTCCAATCTGGCAACGGGGTTGTGGCGGACAGGGGATGAAGGGGAAGACCCATGACCACAGAATACCCGAATACGCGCACACACTGTTTTCTTTCGTGACCGGTGGCGACGTTGTGGACTGCGGTGGCAGAGCGGGAGCGGCGACACCGCTTTCCGTTCGGGCGGAAGATTCCAATAGGTTCGGACGGTTGGCGGGCGGGCGAAAGCGGCGTGGCGCTGCGCTTCCCGCCGCAGTCCATGACGCGCTGGTAAAAGCACGCGACTGCTTCTCATTTCGGCTCTGACCTCGCCGCAGCGCCCCTCGCATTTTTCAGACAGGCTCTCACACACGATACCTTGGACGGTGGCCGACCGCACGCAGCGCGCCGGCCAAGGCCCCTTGTAGAATTCCTATGTCCTGAAACAGGCGCTTACTTCTTATTCCCGCGCCACCACGGTGTCGTAAAGACCGTAATGTGTGAGCCCCTCGTGGCTCTCAATCCCTGTGTAGCGGAGCGAGGCGTCTTCATACCGGCGGAACGCGAAGACGGCTTGGTTCATCTGCTCGGTGTTGAACACCTTGAGCCGCACGAGCAGGTGGAAATCTTTAACTGTCAGGCCCGTCACGGTTTGAAACAGGTCCGGCTCGATCTTGGTGATGACGTCCTGGAGCGTGTTCTCGCGGAAATCGGTCAGATACATGAAGGCCGGAATGCGCGTGGCAAACTTGATGAGTTTTTCCTGCACGAGCTTGCGCTTGGACTTGAACTCTTTCTCCTCGTCGGTGAGCTGCTTCTTTTCTTTCGCCGACAAGTCCTTGTCCTTCGCCTTGTTTTTGAGTTCTTTGATCATCTCGCTCTTGTTGATGATCGTTTCGATGATGTTGTCGCCGAGCGAACGCCAGCCTTCGATGCGCTCCACGGCGGCCATCGCCTCGGGGTTTTCGAGGATGCGGCGCAGGGTGTCGTTATCCACGTTCACGAGCAGCGCGCTTTCCCACTTGCGCGCGAGCAACGTGGCCGATGTTCCCGCCATCGCGATGTCGAGGATGCCGCCCGCGTCAATCTGCGTCATGTTCGCCCCGTCGTAGGCCAGGACCGGCAGGAACGACACGAGGTCTTTGACCGCGTTCTCCGGGTTCGGTTCGCCGGGCGAAAGGCCGATCCCATACTCGGAAAGCTGCCGCAGCGCGCGCGTCGGCGCGAAATCGAACACGAAGCAGATGGGCTTGAGGATTTCCTCCTCGTTCGGGTCGTCGCCGTTGGGGTTCTTGATGGACCACGGCGATTGCACCCGAAACGCCGACTTTGGCAAAACTTTTCAAATTCAACTCGCGCTAAACGTGTGTCACTCCATTTTACGATTCTCAATAAATTAAAAGCAGGAATGCAAATCTTGATCGGGTGACAATTTCAAGATTGACTCGGATTACAATCAATGGTTGATATGTATCCATGCACGACCAAACACTGCTGCAACAATTTAACCACGGGCTTCACGAAATCAGGGAAGTTTTCCACAAAACTGGCCGTCTGGACGATTCCAACACCAAACTCGACGAGGTTGTGAAGCTGCTTTGCCTAGAGGTTGCGGGCGCTTACGAACCGTCTTCCGGCGTTCCTTCATTAAAATCAATGGTTGAACGCAAGGGGCGATCAGACTCGCTGGTAAAGGACATCAATGGCGCGTTGGCAAAAGCAGCGCGGCTTGATGTGTTCCGCAATTCTGACGGGGAGTCGCTGCTTGGCGCAAATCCACGCCTTAGCCTTGCTGATTCGGAGGGCGAACTGGCGGGCAAGCTCGCGCGCTTGGTTGTGGAAACATTCAATGGGCATTTGAGATCGCCCGAAAGCCCGAAGACATTTGAATTGGTGAACGAAGCTTTCGGACATTTCGTGCGCGACAATTTCAGAAACAACATTGAGGACGCGCAATACATGACTCCGCCTGAAGTCGTGGACTACATGTGCGAACTGGCCGTGGATGAAGTCAGGCAGATGGCCGGTGATCCGCGTCGCCGCATTGTTGCGTGTGACCCGTCGTGCGGGGTGGGTTCGTTCTTGGCTCAATTTTACCGCATCTGGCTTCATTCCCGATCAAGCGCCACAGAAAAAATCACGCTTGTCGGGCAGGACAAGGTAGATCGCATGGCCAGACTGGCAAAGTTGAACTTGCTGCTATTCGGTGCGAAAGACGCCACTGTCACGAGGGGCAATTCACTGCTCTTGAATTCGGAATTGGACGAATATCACGAGCGTTGCGACATCATCCTGACGAATCCGCCATTCGGAGCGCGGTTTCACACGTCCGAACTTGCGTTCCACAGCCTGCGCCTTTTCCCATGCCTTCACGATTTCATTCAGACTGCCAATGCAAACGTTGATTCCGAGCTTTTGTTTATTGATCGCTACTTGAGTTTGCTTCGACCCGGCGGCGCGGCACTGGTCGTCGTTCCTGATGCGGTGATTTCCGCCGCTGGGCTTGGCGGACTTATACGCGAATACCTGCAAAAGAAATGTTCAGTTGTTTCCATCACCGAACTTCCAGCAGTCACTTTTGCACAGGCCGGAACGCGAACTAAAACTTGTGTGTTGCACTTCCGAAAGCAGGAAGCTGCTTCCAGCAATCGGGTTTTCTTTTCCTGCGCAAAATCACTGGGCTTCGAGGTGTCGTCACGAAAGGGTGTTCCTTACAAGAAGCATGAAGGGCAGAACGAACTTCCTGCCATTCTGGAGACGATGCGAAACCATCGGAAGAACGGGAACTCTAACAGCGTCGCTATTCATTCTGAAGTGCCGTCATGCGTTAGCGTGCCCGAGCGAATCTTGACCGATGAACCTTGGACGCCCAATCACCATTCGTCATCAAGATACACAACGCTTGCCACGCTTGATGAGCGGGGATCAAAGGGCGGCGTCGAGCTTGTGCGGCTAAAAGATTTGGTGACCCTTCCGAATCAGCACAAGCGAGGCATCAGGTCGGCCAAGGATGCAAAGTGCATCAGCGTCTTGCACGTCGGCGACTTCGGCTCGCTGAACATCCGCGAACTCATGGCATATTCACCGAAGTATCCGGGCCAGCTTTGCAGTCCGGGAGACGTTCTATTTTCGAAAATCAATCCACGAATTCCGAGAGCGCTGGTCGTGCCGGAGCTTGGTTTCCCGCTGACCTGTTCGACAGAGTTCGAGGTCATGCAGGCGAAAGAGCCATACACCGCCCACGAAATCATGCTGCTGCTGCTGACTTCGCACGCGCAGTCACAGATTCAGTCGCTGACTTCAGGAACTTCATCCTCGCACAATCGCATCAGGACGGAACAATTGTTGAACATCCTTCTGCCAGTTCCCAAGGGCAAACGTAGGCAGACGGCGGATTACACGGGATTCGTCGAAGGATTTCGCCACGCCCACACCGAACTTACCAAGGCGAGCATCGGATTGTATCAGAGTTGGGAGCGCGTTGATTGCCTGCTGGGGAAGTGAAGCCCGTTAATCTTTTTTCGCGCGCTTGCATTGTCCGGTGGCCTTCGCTTCGGGAATGTAATCCGTCACAGCGAAGCCGGTTTCCTCGCGTAGAGCGGCGAAGAACAGCGGATATTCCAAGTTGCCGCAGGTATTGCGAATAACGTTGGAATTCTTGTTGCGCGGAGGGTGCAGTTGGAAATTGTTGCTCTCGATTTCGCCACTTGCCCGCTTGCGATACCAAAGCGCGGCCATCTTCCGAAATACTTTGTCCGTCCCCGGCGTGACAACCCACACCCGGCAGCGCTCCTTCTTGCTCGTCGGCTCGGCATCCCACAATACGAAGAACAGATTCGGCATTTTGTTCAGCGACTTCATCGTCCCCGAAACATCGCTCTTCGTTCCTGCTTTGAGGCAGCCATTGAAACGCGGCGTGTCAATCGCTCCCCATGTGTTCGCTCCTTTGACATCCGAACCATCGTCAAAGTCCGCGCCTTTCTTCCGCTCGATGCCTTTGAGTCCAGTGAGCGCACTGACCAGTATTTGCGACCACGCACGCGTGTCGCACGGATGCGGGTGGCCGTATTTCTCGGCGTAAGGTTTTACGTCAACGAAACTTTTGTAGTGGATGTCCAGCAGCGTCAGAACCTCTTGGACATTGTCGGGAGTTTCGCTCATTCGTTTTGGAGTTTTTTTAGGTCGCCGCTATTTTCTTTGACTATCGTGACAGACTCACGCTTTCCCGTAAAGCTCGCAGCCCTTCTCGGTGAACTCGCGGGATTGTCCTGTCATTCCTCTTTGCAGAGCTCCTGTTGATTTGCCCGCTCCGCAATACTGGCACTTGTCGCCATCCCAAGTGTGTTTGAGGCGCTTGAACCAGATGTTGCCATCGTCGCCGGTGAAGGATTTGGCGATGGAGTGTTTGCCGGTGGCGTGCTTGGAGCAATACACGCTGCGCCGCGCGAGCAGGCTGGTGATTTGCGTGATGCCGATGCCGAACACCTGCCGGGTCAGGATGTGGTTCACTCGCTTTTCCAGATTCGGAATCTCGTTCTCCAAGCCTTTGGTGAGGCGGCTGGTGATCTCGCGCAGGAACACGCCGGATTTCGTGCAAGGGTCGAGGAACTTCACCGACTTGTCGGCCCAGAGGTTCGCGCCGCCGTGGTTGGCGGCCCACGCCTCGGCCAGCGTGTCGAGCATCCGGTTGGCGAACTCCGGCGGGGTGAACACCTCGTCGTTGGAGAGGTTCGCGATGCACGTCAGCACGTCCGGGTTGCGGCTGCGCAAGGTGAATGGGACTTGGGCGGTCATGGTTTCTTTTTCCTTCCCTTGACCGGCTTGGGCAGCTTCTTCAGTTCCTTCGTCGCCTTTTCAAAATCCGCATCCACCGCGCGTGGCGAGGCATCCAGCAAGACCCGATACTTGGCGTATTCGAGTTCCGCCTTGGTCCTGGCCTGCCCGGCGGAAATCTTCCCCGTGTGATCCAGCAGCTCGTGTTCGGAGAGTTTCAGAAACTCATCCAGCTTCGCGATCCAATCGCGCATCGTCATCACCTTGCGCTGGAGCGCCCGCAGTTCCGCAAATTCGATGTAGGCGTTGACGATGCGGTTGAGCGTGCCGAGTTCCCCGGTGTCGAGATAGTTTTTGGCGATGGAGACATCCTCCTTGCGGATGATGCCGCCGGGCCGCGTCGTCTTCAGCCCCATGAACGGCTGGCCGGCATCCACGCGCGCATGGATCACCTCCGCCGCCGTCTGGCCGTGCGCCGCCCAATGCATCTTGTTCTGCACCGTGGCGAAGAACTGCTGCGACATCTCCGTGTCCGGCGAGTAGTCCACGCTGGTCGCGTAAATATCGAGCACCTTCTGGTAAAAGCGCCGCTCGGAGGAACGGATGTCGCGGATGCGCTCCAGTTGCTCGTCGAAGTAATCTTTCTGCCCCTTGCCCGGCGGGTTTTTGAGCCGCTCGTCGTCCATGGTGAAACCCTTCACCAGATATTCGCTCAAGCGCGCCGTGGCCCACTGGCGGAACTGCGTGCCCCGGTGACTGCGGACACGGAAACCGACCGCCAGGATGGCGTCCAAATTGTAGTGTTCGATCTGCCGGGTAATCTGCCGCGCCCCCTCGGTTCGAACTATTCGATAATCTCGAATAGTTGCCTCCGGGCGCAGTTCCCCCTCGGAAAAGATCGCCTTCAGATGGTAGTTCACCGTGTTCACGCCAATATCGAACAGTTCCGCCATGAGCGATTGCGTGAGCCACACGGTTTCATCCTCGAACCGGCACTGGATGCGGGTGCGGCCATCCTCCGTCTGGTAGAGGATGATTTCGGATCGGGGCAAAGGCGCGTCGCTCATACGCCAGCCTCCAGTGCATGGGCGGCCAGCTCGCCCACGGTCATGGGCGGGTAGGTCTTGGCAGGCGTGAATATCTCGTGCTTGCCGAGTTGGGCGAAGAGCGAGTCTTCGGCGCTGAAGGCCGAAGAAAGAGTGAGGCTGTCGAAGCGGAAGTCCCGCCGCTGAAACCGGCCTTTGCCCAGATAACCCCACTCGGCGAAAGTGATGGGCAAATCGTCCCAAGTGCGCATCGTTCGGGCGTCGCCATGGATGAGGTTGAGCGAAAGCACGCAAACGGCGGCGCGATAGAAATCGTCGGACGAATCGACGTTCAAATAGTCGGCGAAGATTTCCAGCAGGTTCGCGCGGCAATCGGCGATGTTGTCCGGCAGGATTTCGATGCCGTAAATGCACATTAAAGCGAGCAGCGCGTAGTGCCGCCGCTCAAAATCGGATCGCCCATATTTGAGTTCCACGGCGGCGAGTTTGCGCCGGAGGACCGGCACAAGAAAGTTGCCGTTGCCACAGGCTGGCTCCAGAAAGCGGGAGTCAATGCGTTCGGTCTCGCCCTTCACGAGATCGAGCATGGCCTCGACCATCCACGCAGGCGTGAAGACCTCCCCGTGGTCGGCGACGCGTTGTTTGGATTTTACCAGGCTCATGAGCAAATGCGGCCGTAATTGCGCCCGGTGGTTTCGCGGGCAATGCCGAGTTTGACCAGGTGTTTGAGGGACGCGGTCACGGTTGAAGTAAAGGATGGCGGCCTTTCCTTTAATTTTGAAGCGCCAAATTAAAAATTGAAGGTTCGTGAAATCGGATTCGGTTCACACCCGTTGGCCATTTCACCGTCAGCAACTCGCAACGATGCGCAGCAGATATCGCAATTCCTCCTCGACCTCCTCCGGCGTGCTCACCGTTTCCGCGATGGTTTCGCGCAACAAGGTCCGATAGCGTTGGCGCAGCCGATGCACGGCTACCTTCACCGCGCCTTCATTCATCCCCAACCGCGACGCCAGTTCCGCATACGGCGCGGAATTGCCCGGTCCGGCGAGGGTGGTGCGCAATGCGTCGAACAACCCGCCCTTGCCCTGTTGCCGGTGTTCGGCTTCCAGTCGTTGATACACCTGCTCCAATAGCGTGATGGCCCAGCGCCGTTCAAATGCCTGATCGGGTGTGAGCGTGGCCGCGGGTAGCTGGCTCAACCAGGTTTCCGCGCGCTTCGTGTCGAGGGAAATGACGTTGCCCGCGCCCCGCTTCTGCGCCCGCACCTTGTCCCATTCATCCGATAGAAAATGATTGAAGCTCGCCAGCAGGAAGCAACGGAAACGGCCTTTCTCGGGACTGACCGTGGCCACGGCGCCGTGCCCGAGCAGGTGCGCGAAGAATCCCTGCGTCAGGTCCTCCGCGTCTTCCGGTGGATGACCACGCCGCCGCACATAGGCGTACAAGGGATGCCAATAAGTCCGACAAAGCCTGGCCAGCGCGACCTCCGCTCGAGTCGTGTCACTGCGTCCCGCCGCGAGCACCACCGACCAATGGGTCGTTACGAAGGCCGACTGCGGGGGCGGCTCCATCGCGGTCGAAGTGGTTTCCGGCAACGCTGCCTGTGCGGAAGTGCTCACACGGGCGAGGCTAACGCCGAACGCCGGAAATGCAAGGGAAGCCATGACCCGAGCAGGGTGAGGGCCAGGCGTTCATACCCCAATATCCTCATTCCACAATTCGGGCCTTGCCACGATGAACTCCCGCACGATCACCTGCTCCATCGACAGGCCACCGGCAGCGGTCTTCGAGTTCGCCTCGAACCCAGAGAACCTGCCGAAATGGGTGCTGTCGTTTTGCATGTCGGTTCGGAAGTCCGGTGACGAATGGCAGATGGAGACGCCCACCGGCTGGGTTGGGATTCGCTTCGTCCCCGCCAATGACTTTGGTGTTCTGGATCACGTTGTCACGTTGCCTGACGGCCAATCGATCTTGAATCCGATGCGAGTCGTCGCCAACGGCGAAGGAAGCGAAGTGATGTTCACGTTGTTTCAGCTTCCCGGCATGTCGGACGAGCAGTTTGCCAAAGATGCTGGGATGGTCGAAGCCGATCTGCGGTCCTTGAAGGCGGTGCTGGAGGGAAATCAAGGATGATCTGCCTCAAGCGAGTCTACGACGAGCCGTCGAGTCAGGACGGCCTGCGCATTCTTGTAGAGCGATTGTGGCCGAGGGGTGTGAGCAAGGAGAAAGCGGC
>JAANMY010001945.1_pt1 | contig 21035 bp, 14 predicted proteins | sample 7279691 | NCBI WGS metagenome assembly JAANMY01 (sample SAMN14094543, study PRJNA606508) | bioreactor metagenome | isolation source: A lab-scale SPAN reactor treating ammonium-rich wastewater day 388 | place: Ireland: Galway | collected 2018-02-07
CATGGTGCTCTTTTCCTTGATGGTGGAGTATGCGCCACCAAGATAAACACTCGATTGATCAATCGCGAACTTTTTATGAGTTTTTCAGCAACCTGCTAGAAAAATGATATTGGCGCGATAGTATCATATGAGTTGCTTACGCTAACGTGCTGCCTTCGGTTCAAATCGGGCCACTGCACATTTCAATGTTCAGGCTCTGCATCTTTCTTGGGTTCTTGGCGGGGAGTTTACTGCTTCGCCATCATATCAGGAGAGATGCAGTGTTGTATTCATATCAATATCTTTGGATCGAATTGACCACAGCCACAATAGTCGGCGGTCTCATTGGAGCTCGTCTTTGGGAGGCATTGAAGGAATCAAGCATCGCAATCGGTAATCCATTTGACATCACTCAGGGCTCGGCATGGTACGGAGGTTTTCTGACTTCGACGATGCTCGTTGTGTTCCTGTTGGTTGGTAAACGATTGCCGATCTTGAGGACTTTAGACGTGATGGTTCCGTCCGTTTGCGTTGGTCAAGTCTGTGGTCGTATCGGCTGTTTTCTTTCAGGAGATACCTGCTTCGGACTTCCGACGAATCTGCCATGGGGCGTTATCCTTCCTGATTCTCGCTTTCAGATTCCGGTTCATCCAACTCCAATCTATGAAGCGTTGAGTTATTGCGGAATCTTCTTCATGCTCTTGTACATTCTCCATCGAAGAAAAGGAGCGGGTATAGTCTTTGCTTCGTACATGCTCATGGTCGGTATCGTGAGATTCGTGATCGAGTTCTGGAGAGTGAATCCAAGAAGTTTCTTTGGCTTAACGGAGGCTCAGATCATTAGTGTATGCCTGATGATAACGGGCCTCACGAGTTTTGCAATTCGCATCTTCGCTCGGGATACTTCTCCGATAACAGGGCAATCAACTGCCTTGCGAACTTGAGGAATCTCTCTTTGTTGACTCCTCGTCTGCGGATCATCATCGCCGTGGTTGTGGGAACTCTCGAGTCATGCCAGTCATTGGCTTTCGCTCAACCATCTCACTCACGTCGTACTCTTTCCTTGGACTCGCGATACTTCCTTCAAGAATATTCGAACAAAGCAATCGGTCATTTCGGAATTGAAATGATCCAGCTTGGAAGTTTGCCGACAACTTTATTTTTTTCAACCGACTCGGTTTCTGAAAACGATAGCGGGTTCCTCTTCTATAATTCGCGCCAGGCCAAGAACTTCGTTGAAGGGCTTGCGCTCCTCGTAGGCTCCTCTTCCTTGTCACTGGGCTTTCATCTCGCATATCATGAACTTGGCCATGGAACGAGATTCGCCGCAATGGGTCTAAAGCCGTTGTATGGGCACGGGAATGACAACACGGTGCATCGAAATTTTTTCTCCTACTACGTTTCGAGCCTGTTTGATCTGAGCGGGTGGACATTCTACGATAGGGGGTTATTCCCACTTGTTTATGCCGATCATTGGGACGGATTGATATCTGCTGGCGGCGTGAACAACACCATGTTTTTCGCCGAGATGATTGAAGATGAGATCCAACGTCATGGAGGGCACATCGGGTTTGCAACGAGCTATGTGCTTGGAAAGCTTTCACCGACAGGGAGCGGCCCCGCCAATGACATAGGAAATGTCCTTGCAGATTACCGAGCGCGCGGATTCAGAATCAGCCGTCGTGCCGTTACAAACGCAAGCGTTGCTTCATTCTTCTTGAGTTCGATGACCTACCAGTTTGCGCATCAATTCATAAAACTGTTTTTGGGAGAGAGCACTCGCTTTCATCCGTGGGAATTCTACGGCGTGCAATTGCCTAACACGGAGTTCTACTTAACGCGAGCAGGACTGTCGTACAAAGTGCGGACTGGCTATTCGCACGACTCATGGCGATTCCCCGTTGCTGTCGAGTTTGTCGGTGAGGGAAGTAGGCGTACTGAAGTTGGCCTTGGCGCTGAGAAGAAGTTCAATGCATTCTCGGCAACGATTGAGTTTGTGATCGGAAATGCTTTGGAATGCGAACTCGAGTCGAGCTATGCAGTCAACGAATGGCTCTTACTCTCGGGCGGCTACTCGCTGTTTGATGTGAACAATTTGCACGGCGAGCGAATGATACCCAGTCTCGAACACGGCTCGAAGTATCACGAAGCGTTTGTGAAATTGCCCTACGTCTACTGATTCTTAAAACATTTTAATTCCGACCTGCTTGACTTTCTTGCCCATCTTTTCCATATTGTAAGCCCGCAAAAATGCGGAACTGGGCCTGTAGCTCAGGTGGTTAGAGCGCACGCCTGATAAGCGTGAGGTCACTAGTTCAACTCTAGTCAGGCCCACAAAGTTTGGGCGTTGCGATGAAGGCTCTGCAAAGAAACAAGGCACCCCTTCCAAGTCGTAGATAATCCGAAATCACCGATAGCTACGGGGCTGTAGCTCAGCTGGGAGAGCACTAGCTTTGCAAGCTAGGGGTCAGGGGTTCGAACCCCCTCAGCTCCACAAGTTGTATCCGGTTGGCCGAAAGCCGATCAATTGTTCTTTGACAATTAGGAAGAGTATCGTTAGAAACGATGCAAGTAGTTTCCGGAGAGCCTCGGTTCTTCGGAGAACAAACGTATCGTATCTGACTACTAACATCACATTATTACAAGTAACAAAGTATCTAACGTAGTAAATTGTTTTTCCGTAATCTTATTGATGTACCTGAATCCCGTCCCGATTCGTCGGGATGGGAAGAACATAATCCGAATCAATAAAGATTTTTGGTTAAGTTACTAAGAGCATACGGTGGATGCCTTGGCACTAGAAGGCGATGAAGGACGTGGTAACCTGCGATAAGCGTCGGATAGGTGGAAACAACCTTTGACCCGGCGATCTCCGAATGGGGCAACCCTCTTGGGGTAATACCCAAGAACTCCGCTCTGAATTCATAGGGGCGGCAGAGCAAACGGGGGGAATTGAAATATCTCAGTACCCCCAGGAAGAAAAAGTAATAACGATTTCCCTAGTAGTGACGAGCGAACGGGAAAGAGCCTAAACCGGCTGATACAGTAAAGGACGCAACCGTTGTATCGCCGGTGTTGTGGGGCGCGCACTGACCAATTTGCGTGGAGGTCGGGGAGTAAAAAACCGGGCTGGTAGCCGAATCTTCTGGAAAGAAGAATCACAGAAGGTGAAAATCCTGTAGGCGAAAGCAGTCTGGCTCCCTCGTGAGCGTTCCCAAGTACCGCGGAGTAAGTGGAAGTCTGTGGGAATCTGCGAGAACCATCTCGTAAGGCTAAAAACTCTCTAGTGACCGATAGTGAACAAGTACCGTGAGGGAAAGGTGAAAAGCACTCCTAACAGGAGGGTGAAATAGTACCTGAAACCGTATGCTTACAAACGGTTGGAGCAACCATAGTAGCATTTATGTTATTATGGAAGTGACAGCGTGCCTTTTGCTTAATGAGCCTACGAGTTACTCGTACGATGCAAGGTTAAGTCTCTCAAGAGACGGAGCCGTAGCGAAAGCAAGTCTGAACAGGGCGACCATAGTATCGTGCGGTATACGCGAAACCTGGTGATCTACCCATGGTCAGGATGAAGTGAGGGTAAAACCTCATGGAGGTCCGAACCGGTGAGGGTTGAAAACTTCTCGGATGAACTGTGGGTAGGAGTGAAAAGCTAATCGAACTGGGAGATAGCTCGTACTCCTCGAAATAGCTTTAGGGCTAGCCTCGAGTAATAATGTCACGGAGGTAGAGCACTGATTGGGCTAGGGTCGTCACAACGATACCAAACCCAGACAAACTCCGAATTCCGTGGACATGTTTCTCGGGAGTCAGGCGACGAGGGATAAGCTTCGACGCCAAAAGGGGAATAACCCAGACCACCAGCTAAGGTCCCAAAATCAACGTTAACAGACAAAGGATGTTAGGTTGCACAGACAACTAGGATGTTGGCTTAGAAGCAGCCATTCATTTAAAGAGTGCGTAATAGCTCACTAGTCAAGCGACCCAGCGTCGATAATTCTCGGGACTCAAACGTTGTACCGAAGCTGTGGACTGCCGCGCAAGCGGTATGTGGTAGAGGAGCATTCTCTTCAGCGACTGCGGTGAACGCAGGCCCTTCGGGGTGAAGGTGTGCAGTGATGCATGCTGGAGCGGAGAGAAATGCAGATGTAGGCATAAGTAGCGATAATGCCGATGAAAAATCGGCACACCGAAAATCTAAGGTTTCCTGAGCAACGTTAATCGTCTCAGGGTTAGTCGGATCCTAAGGTGAGGCCAAACGGCGTAACCGATGGAAAACAGGTTGAATATTCCTGTACCTGTTTGCAGTCGTCTGACCGTAAGGGGTGACGCAGGAGTGAAAACCAGCCGTCTGTTGGCTTAGACGGTCTAAGGTGGTAGGGGTCTCGGGTAGGCAAATCCGCCCGGGAGTTATCTCCGAGAGCCGAACGGGAGGGCGCAAGCCCACAAACTGGTTGTAACCATGCTGCCAAGAAAAACCTCGTATGGGAGACTGCAGGCAGTCCGTACCGCAAACCGACACAGGTAGATGAGGATAAATGTCCTAAGGTGCTCGAGTGAGCCATGGTCAAGGAACTCGGCAAACTGACCCTGTAACTTCGGGATAAAGGGTGTCTTGATTGGTCAGGAGACTTGCTCTCCAAAGCTGATCAGGATCGCAGTGAAACGGGCCAAGCGACTGTTTAACAAAAACACATCACTTTGCTAAGTCGTAAAGACGACGTATAAGGTGTGACACCTGCCCGGTGCCGGAAGGTTAAGGAGAGAGGTCATCCTCGCAAGGGGAGAAGCTTTGAACCGAAGCCCCGGTAAACGGCGGCCGTAACTATAACGGTGGATGGCTACCACTTGATCTTCGGATTGAGTCACTATCAGGCCGTTACAAAACTTGGCTATTTGCTGGAACAACTGAGTATGTCATACTACCGAGAAGGTGAAAATGTATGAACGCAGTCAATCAGCAGGAAAGATTACCACGGAAAGAACGAGAACTGAAATTCTATCTCGCAGGTTTCATGGATGGTGAGGGAAGCTTTAATGTTTCATTCAAACCGCACGCCTCGATGAAGCTTGGATGGGTTGTTGATCCCGCGTTTCAGGTATACCAACACAAGAACGGTGTTGACATCCTGAAACTTATATCAAAAACCCTCCACTGCGGAAACATTCGTCCCAAATCTCCCACAAGCGACGTCATGGTCCTGATGGTTGACAACAGACGAACGTTGATAGAAAAAATCATTCCCTTCTTTTCAACGTATGAATTGCTATCAAACAAAAGGAGCGACTTTGAAAAATTCAAACGAGTTCTTGAGTTGATGGAACAGAAAGCGCATCTGCATCTTCAAGGCTTTGTCAGTATTCTCGACATCGCTATGTCGATGAATGCACAAGGCAAGCAGCGCAAGTATACGAAAGAATTCATACTCAGCAACGTGGTAAAATCCTCAGAGACTATACGCCAGGCTTCATCAGCCGATGAAGAAGATATAGTCCGAACTTCATAGCGATATGAAGATCCTGCACGCAAAACAGGACGATGCAGTATATCGTAACACAATTGCCTAAGGTAGCGAAATTCCTTGTCGGGTAAGTTCCGACCTGCACGAATGGTGTAACGATTTGGTCACTGTCTCGACCATGGGCTCGGCGAAATTGTGGTACCGGTGAAGACGCCGGTTACCCGCATATGGACGGAAAGACCCCGTGAAGCTTTACTATACCTTAACATTGGGTTCGGGTAAAACATGTGTAGCATAGGTGGGAGACGTTGAAGCCGGGGCGCTAGCCTCGGTGGAGTCACCAGTGAAATACCACCCTTGCTTTATTTGAATTCTAACCTCCTGCCGTGATCCGGCAGAGGGACCGTGTTAGGCGGGTAGTTTGACTGGGGCGGTCGCCTCCTAAATTGTAACGGAGGCTCTCAATGGTTCCCTCAGCATGGTTGGTAATCATGCGACGAGTGTAAAGGCATAAGGGAGCTTAACTGCGAGACGGACAGGTCGAGCAGGTGCGAAAGCAGGACTTAGTGATCCGATGGTAGCACGTGGAAGTGCCATCGCTCAAAGGATAAAAGCTACTCCGGGGATAACAGGCTGATCTCGCCCAAGAGTTCATATCGACGGCGAGGTTTGGCACCTCGATGTCGGCTCATCACATCCTGGGGCTGGAGAAGGTCCCAAGGGTTTGGCTGTTCGCCAATTAAAGTGGTACGTGAGCTGGGTTCAGAACGTCGTGAGACAGTTCGGTCCCTATCCTATGCGGGCGGAGGATACTTGAGGAGCGTCGTTCTTAGTACGAGAGGACCGGAATGAACGGACCTACGGTGTACCTGTTGTCACGCCAGTGGCAAACGCAGGGTAGCCATGTCCGGATGGGATAAGCGCTGAAAGCATCTAAGTGCGAAACCCACTCCAAGATGAGGTATCCCTCCCGATTTATCGGGACTAAAGACCCCTCGAAGATGACGAGGTTGATAGGCCACAGATGTACGTACAGTAATGTATTCAGTCGAGTGGTACTAATAGGTCGTGCGACTTAACCATTATTTTTATTGACTCGGAACAGTGTTCGTTTCGGGTACATCAATAAGACTATGGGAAAGCGCTCAGCAAGCAAAACATAATGCGATAGTTTAAGATACTCTTTGGCGTCCCGCTTTTCAGGGACGACATCCCGCAACGTTTTTGTGTTGCGGGACCGATTGTCAATCTCTTTGAAATATTCTGGTGGCTATAGCGAAGGTGTTACACCCGATCCCATTCCGAACTCGGCAGTTAAGCCCTTCAGCGCCGATGGTACTACTCGGGTAACTGTGTGGGAGAGTAGGTCGCTGCCAGATTTATTGTGAATCCCGTCTTGATGAAAATTGAGACGGGATTTTTGTTGTTACACACTCCTATTACACCAATCCCATGCCGGGCTGACCTGCCCCCGGTTGTCGTGCCAATGGTAAGTTAGTTAATTTGTTCGGCCATTGGCAAGCTGAGATATTGATTTGTTTCCGGTGCTGGTGGACGATAACACTTGGGCCGGTTTATTGGTGACAGGTCATCATTACCCATTCCGAGCTCGGCAGTTTCCGCCAGAGGCGGATCAGCCTCGGCTGAAAGCCCTTCTGCGTCCTGACAGTGTCGCGGGAGAGAGTAGGCGTGCCCGCCGAAGTTCCGACTTCTCGGAACGCAGGCGGGTTGCTGCCAGTTCGAATTCGACCGAACTTAGCGCCCTTTGTAGAGTTCACAGTCGAATTGAGAATCCCGCCGCTCTTTGGCGGGGATTTGTTGTAAATCCCGTCTTGATGAAAATTGTCCGAAGGGGCTCCTTCGGAGAGACGGGATTTTTGTTTTGCTCAAACTGCAAGAAGAGGAGTCGGAGTATGAAAGCCGGATTCTCCGGACAAAGAAAACTGAACGAGGCGAAATTCCTGCCACAGTTCATTACGTTGAGCAGCAAGAGACGCCGTTTTACCATTCGTCAGATTGTTCACAATGGCCCGGTTACGAAAGAAGTCGAAAACAATTGACTCTTCCCTCCGCACGCAGTACATTCATTATGCCCGTCCGGGCTGAATAGCCACTTAATCCCAAAAGACTATCTTTGAGGGGGTTGTATGCTACACTTCTTTCTACTGACAACAGTTCTGCTTTTCATTATGGCAGGGTGTTCTTCCGAGAGGGGAATTGATCCTGCAACGGAGGAAGTGCCGGCGGCACTCGAAAAACGGAATGTTCCCATCGGCGGCAGTCTCAACGGTACTGTTTCCCCCTCGGTCATCGCGCCCGGCATATTCAGGTGGGAGGTGGCGGCACAAGGAAACATCTCGCATTTGGGCCGAGTCAACGCCGCGATCATCTTCCCCGAAGTCGAAGTCGATATTCACAATCAAACCATGATCGTCCGGAGCGGTACATGGACCGGCGTGATGACTGCTGCCAACGGCGACCGGTTGTTCGGCCTCTACACGGTTCGCAACGGCTCGACAACCTTTGATGCATTGGGAAATATCGGCTTTGTAGCGGACTTGGAAATTACCGGAGGCACGGGTCGTTTTCAGGGGGCAACGGGATCGGGTGTGGCAAACGGACAAGGCAATATTTTCACGCTCTCCTTCGGTACGTCTGTGCAGGGAACGATCTCTCAAGTTGGAAACTGATACGGACGCGCTCACTGCCGGTCGTAAGCCTGTGGAGCATGCCCCGTTGTGGTAAATCCGTTCGCAGCTTGACAAGCGGGGCCCGGTTCAATATATTAGCCGGGAGACTACTCATCATCTCTTGACTTACCCTTCTTTGATTTTGAGTTGGATAGCCGCATGCTGATGTTGCATGGGCAAAAAAACTGAATTAGATGTCTGGGCGCTTCAGCCTGTACTACGTCAATTCACGTTGCATTCATATCTGAATCTCCCCAAAGGACCATGCCCGATGGTCGGTTCGTGGAAACGCGTGTTCAAAGGATGTTTTTGCATTCCCCTGTTCTTCTGCCCGACGGGGGCATCGCTTGCGCAAAATTCCCCCGCGGATAGCCTCCTGCACCTTGTGGGCATTGCACAGGAAGACACACAAGGTTTCTCTTCTGCTCTCCCTCTCCCGTGCCTACACACCAACTGATCGGCCAAAGGCCACCGCCATTGCGAGAGAAGCCCAAACGCTTGCACAGCGCCTGAATGATACGGGCGGACTCGCTATGGTGTACCGACAGTTGGGGGTGATCTGCTTCAGGGACAAACAGCATGATAGCGCGCTTGTTTATTTGAAGTGGGCGGAGCAATTGTTTGCGGCCACCAATAACACGCTTCTTCAGGCGGAGATGTGGCTGAATATCAGCAAATGTCATTACTCAGTCGGAAGAACAAACGACGCGATCGCGGCCATGGATACATCGCGCTTTCTCTGTCTCCGACTGATTCCTCATGATAACCCAATCGTTGACTCCCTGGCGAAGGGTGGAGTTCTTGGGACTTATCATTTCTCGTGGTATGCGTACTATCTGATCCAGGACTATACGAAGGGATTGGATGTGCTAAAGGAAGTGGGGCCGCTCCACATTAAGTACCGTGGGCGGGTCCCACCAAATCACTACAACAACTTGGGCGTGACGTATCGAATGCTGGGAGAGTATGACAGAGCCGTCGAATCCTATTTCAAGGGACTTGAGCTTGCCATCCAGCAGGGCTCGCTGGAAGACCAGCATCGCTTTCACGGCAACATTGCCTCGGTGTATTCCTTACGGGGTGAGTATGTCAAAGCCCGCGAGCATCTTGTCCATGCGCTTGACGTGTTGAACGAAGAGCAGAACACCCCCGCCATTGCCTGGCACGTCGTCACGCGGGGTCTGGCACATACCAGAGCAAATCTCGGTGAGATTGACACAAAGCTTGGCCGGTATGCTGATGCGCTTGATCACTATCTTGCAGCCCTGAAGCTTTTCGAAATGGCCAGCACTCCGTTGGAACTTGCCGATTTTCTGGTGGAGTTCACCGAGCACCATCTTCACCAGTCAGACTACGCCAACGCGACGAGCCTGCTTGAGCGGGCCTTGGGTTTGTACCGACGGATCAACAATGACCGTGGCGTTTCGAATGTGTTGTATCAACTCGGAAAGATCGCTGTAGCGGAGCAGAATCTTGACAAGGCCCTCGAGTATCACGCACAGAGTCTTGACCTCCGGAAGCGAGGCACAGACAAACGCCTGGTGGCGGTCTCCGGCGTCGAAATGGGAAACGTGCTGCTCCTTATGGCCGGGCAGACACAGGATTCCGGGAAATCCAACACGAGGGCTTCACTGCTGGATTCTGCCGCGTCGATGTTCCGCCAGGCGATGGAGATCAGCCGGGACATTCGCGGTGAACCCACGATTGCTGATTGCCTTCTCGGATTGGGTCGCATAGAGATGCTGAGGGGCAACTGGTCGGAGGCTGCCGACTATCTCGAACAGTCGGCAACAATTGACCGGACTCTCGGCCAGAAGCGTGACCTCTACGAAACCTACGCGTTGCTGGCAGAAGTATCCGCAAAGATGGAGCGTCACGATGAGGCATACCGGTATCATCAGCTCTATGCAGCTTTCAAGGACTCCGTGTTCAATGAGACATCGTCGAAGCAACTGAAAGAAACCCAGGCGCGGTATGACACCGAAAAAAAGGACCTTGAGATCACATCACTGAACCAGCAGAACGAGATTGCTGCGCTGAGGGTAAAGCAGCAAGAATTCGCCCTGAGGCAGGCGGAATTGGAAGCAGCCCGCAAAGAGAGCAATATCCGGTTGCTGGGACAGGAGAAGGAACTGCAACAGCAGGAACTTGTTAACGCCAAACGGAGCCTCAATGAGCGTGCCTTGGAGGCCAAGGCGCGTGAGGCGGAACTGGACGCGGCACGCGCCGAGCAGTTGTTGCAGGAACACGATCTTCAGGAACAACGGCTGATCACGTACGGGTCGGTTGCATTTGTGGCTCTTTTGGTTGCTTTCGGAATTGTGCTGTTCAGTAGATTCAGTCTCCGCAAGGAACTCGATAAAAGGAACGCCATTCTCGAAGAGAGGCGCCGCATCAGCAGCGATATGCACGATGACCTCGGCAGCAGTCTCTCGACGATTGCCTTACTGAGTCAGGTGATGAAGCAGCATGCGGCGGGAGTGCAGGATCGGACTGAAGTGGAGAAGATCTCCAATGCCGCCCAGCAGTCGCTGGAGAAAATGAGCGAAATTGTCTGGTCCCTGAATCCCCGCAACGACACGTTAGAGAACCTCGTTGTCTACATACGCAAGTATGCGGTGGAGTATTTCGAAAACTCCCCGGTTGCATGCAGCGTTACGATCACGGGCACGATACCTCATGTGGAGATCAGCGGTGAACAACGACGGAATGTGTTTCTCACAGTCAAGGAGGCGCTGCATAATATCATCAAACACTCGTCAGCAACACAAGCGCCGTCGCCTTCGATTTTGTTGACCACGCGGTTGCATTGTCCATTCATGATAATGGGGTGGGGATCGATATCCGTTCGGGTAACACCCTCGGTAATGGCCTTATCAACATGCAGCGACGGATGAAAGAAGTGGGTGGAGAAGTGTGTTTCGAAAACAACAACGGCACGACGGTGAGGTTGATGGTTCCGCTTGTGCAGCGCGTAATACATTCCCCTCTCGAGAGGGGAATCAGAAGGGGTGTGTAACTAAAGTAAACAGCGATGAAGCAGCGCTTCCTCCCATACAACTCGGATAATGACACACCCCTGTCCCAACGATGTGGGACATCCCCTCTCAAGAGGGGACTGATTAGCCCTTGTTTTGGTGACAAGCAGCGGCTGCCTCTGCTTTGTGAACAATGAATATCGAGTAACAAATATCGAAGTCGGAAGTTGTTGTGGGGCAACGGCATTACCCGAAAGGGGTATTGCAAAAGGCATCACCATTTCGCTATGTTGTGAGGAAAGCGAATGCAGACCATAAATGTTGCAATAGTGGAAGATTTGGAGGAGATCAGGGAGGCCCTTCGCGTGCTCATCAACGGCTCACAGGGTTTTTCCTGCACGCATGTGTTCGCCGATGCCGAAGAGGCGACCCGACAACTCCCCCTACTTGAGCCCGATGTGGCTCTGGTGGACATCCATCTGCCCGGCAGGAGCGGCACAGAATGCGTCCGCGAACTGAAGCCGCAAATGCCGTCCACCCAGTTCATGATGTGTACCGTTTACGATGACGACGACAACATCTTTGACGCGCTGCAAGCAGGCGCGACCGGTTACCTCCTCAAACGAACCTCCCCCGCCCAGATTCTGGAGGCCATCCGTGAGTTGCAGGCAGGCGGCTCGCCGATGAGCAGCGAGGTGGCACGCAGGGTCATCAATTCTATTCATAAAAAGAACGCCCCATCCGCTGCTGTAGAGGTGCTGACTGACCGCGAAAAGGAGATTCTCGACCTCCTTGCCCTCGGGTTTCTGTACAAGGAAATCGCCGACAAGCTCTCCATCAGCAAAGAGACCGTCAAGAAGCACATCCACAACATCTACGAAAAGCTGCACGTTCAGACCCGCACCGAAGCGCTGAACAAGGCGTTTCAGCGGTAAACCCGCCCCCCTTTTCACAGTCATTGCGAGGAGTCCGCCGAAGGCGGGCTACGAAGCAATCTCCACCTGATATAGATCCCTGAAAATTGTGGCGGCTATTCCGCCTCAATATTCCCCTAAAGGGTAATTGTTCCGCCTCCGTTGGAAATGTATCTTGAGCCCGACACTATTTCACCATCTTCTCACCATACGGAGGTTGCTATGAAACACATTACTGTTCTTTCTGCAGTGTGTTCCCGTTTCCGCTACGGTCTCAGCACTGCTGTTCCAACCCGGAACCTGCTTCACATTCTTGTGCTCTTGCTCCTTGCAATAACTCTCCGGGTTCAGGTCAACGCGCAGTCATACGATGAAGCTCAGGGGGCAACAGATTTCGGCAATCCCGCTGATCATCACGTGAAGATCATGCCGCAGGCTTCCGGGGTCCAGCTTACATCCGGCGAACGAACAGAGCTATCAGCCCTATCTCCAGCCGAACGAGAGAAGATCGAGCGAAAGTCACAACCCATGACGATCGGCGTGGTTCGAAGCTTGCTGATGCCGGCTGTGCTGGAGAAACTGAGCCCGGAGATGCAGCATACTAACGGGATAACTGTGGCCCAAGGCAGATTACTCCCCACCGCGGATGGCGCCTTGGTGTGGACGTCTCACTTCAGTTCCGCGGGCGCTAACGGACTAAGGTTGTTCTTTGCGGATGGATACTTGCCCCCCGGCTGCGACATCATCATCTACAGCAAGAATGGTGAACAGCATGGCCCGTATACATTCGGCGGGGCAATACCGGAGTATGGATTCTGGACAAATTCGGTTTTTTCCGATGAGGTACAGATAGAGGTGACAATGCGAGGGCCGGCATTGGAGGATATTTCACTCATTCGGTTTGCCATTACTAGCGTTGCGCATAATGAACATCAACTGTTTGAGCCCTCGCATATGCTTGATTGTTATGAGGGAGTCAACTGTACCTATGCGAGTTCTTTCCCACACATTGATAAACTAAAAAGCGCTGCCGGCGGCATGCAATGGATTAGCAATAATGTATCTCTTTTTTGCTCCGGAGGGCTTTTGAACGACAAGCGGTCGGAAGATTTCCAGCCCTTCTGGCTTACGGCAGATCATTGTGGGGTTACTTCGGTTGCAGAGGCTTCCTCTGTTGAGGCAGTATTCGATTACCGAACTACTTCGTGTGCCAGCGGGACAACTGAGGCTTGGGGAAAAGCACTTGGTGCAACGCTTGTCAAAACGAACAGTGTCACGGATTTCACTCTATTGCTACTAAAAGAAAAACCACCGACCCCGCGAACGTATCTAGGTTGGACAACTTCATCGCCTTCCCGAGGTTCAACACTCCATTCGGTACATCATCCAGAGGGGAAGCTTCAGAAGTACTCACGCTTGAGTAAGACGAACCGAGAGCGCTGCCTGTCAAGCGACTCTTACTACGCCTCAGAAGTATTGGGAGGACCACTCTTTGAAGGAAGTTCAGGTGCTTTGGTTGTGAACTCAAACGCTCAGGTAGTGGGACAAAATTATGGTAGGTGTTTTGAAGTCGAGGATCCGTGCGATATCTCCACTTACTGGCAATTAACAGGTCGCTTTGACCGATCATACAAAGACAATGGTCTTCGGTATTGGCTAAACAGTGGTGGTCCCAGCACAGGCCCAAGCCCTACAATAATAGCAACAGCCGCACTTGTCTTTCCTTCCACATCGGTGGGATCATCCAACTATTTGCCCCTTGTGATCAGGAACGCCAGTACGAGATTCAATGGGCTAAACCTTGAGACTGGTCCCGCGACTATCAGCGGACCTCATGCAAGCGAGTTTAATCTTGCTTCGACCTCTCTCTACATTCCTCCCCAGGATTCGAACCATTACTTCGTTTACTTCAATCCCACATCATATGGTACGAAGACGGCAACTCTGACTATTCCACACAATGCATCAAACATTAGCGGCCCCGTAACTGTGAGTCTTACGGGAACTGCTCCTTATCCCGCGCCATCCCTATCCAGCATTGAGCCTAGTACCGGAGATCGCCTGGATGAAGTCGAGGCTCACTTTTATGGAGACGACTTCGTCAGGAATGTGAGTCAGGTGAACCTCGGGGCGGGCATGACAGCAGTTGTAACCCGCGTCGAAAGTTCGACACACATGTGGGCGATCATTAAGATCGGTGGTTACGATACTCCATTGGGTGACCATGAATTCTCAGTGTACAACCCCGAACCCGGTGGCGGTACTTCGGGGAGCGAGACTTTCACCGTGCAAAACGGATTCCCAACATTTGTGGGCATGATTCCATCTTCCGGCAAGCCTGGCCGAACCTTCGACGTTGTTTTCACGGGCACGAAGTTGATACCCGATGTGAGTTGGCTGCATATCTCTTGGCCATTTGACAACACGGATGTGGGCATCACTGTGAACTCGATAACCGTAAACAGTGAGAGCAGTCTTACAGCCAACATAACCATAGCCCCTGACGCAGTGCTGGGTGAGCGGAGTGTTGTGATTGTCAATGATCCACCCGGTGGCGGGACCTCGGAACCGCGCACCTTCATTGTGGGGAATACAGGCAATCTGGTGGAGAACGCCGGATTTGAGAATGGAACCGCCAGTTGGAGTTTCCAGACGAATGGCGCTGGAACGTTTGCGGCTGTTCCTGTACCGGGTGCAACGGGGATCCATGCAGGAAGGATAGTGATTGCCAGACAGGGAACGAATGTCGAACTGTTCCAGACAGGATTTCCACTGGAAGCGAATCAACCGTACCGTCTGACATTCCGCGCATATTCCAATACGGGGCATGATGTAGCAGCGAGCGTTCTGAGGAACTCGCAACCCTTCCCTTCCCATGGATTGAACAATCACGTGTTTGATCTCGGACAGGGATGGAACACATTCACGGTGCCTTTCGTGGCAACCGGATTTGCCGGGACGACAACAAACACGCGCCTGAGGTTTGGGCTCGGACCGTATGATGCTAACGGGGATGTGTATTTCTTTGATGAAGTGAGCTTGGAAAGGCTTGGCCCGGGTGGTGGGGCCTTTATGAGTAAAGGGAACGAACCTGAACCGGGCGCCCTCCCTGAGAACTACACCTTGAGCCAGAACTATCCCAACCCGTTCAACCCGTCAACGCAACTCAGCTGGCAGTCTCCGGTAGCCGGCCATCAGACTCTGAAGGTGTATGATGTTCTCGGGAATGAAGTGGCAACGCTGGTTGATGAATACAAAGATGCAGGAAGATACGAAACAACGTTTGATGCTTCCCGGCTTGCAAGCGGGATATACTTCTACAGACTTCGGGCAGGCACTTTTGTTGAGACGCGCAAGATGTTGCTGGTTCGCTAAAGAACAGTAGGCGCAGTAAATAAGCCCCTGGAAACGGGGGCTTCTTGTTACAAATCCGGCCTCATCCTCACAAACACCGGCTCACGTAACATGTTGTCTTTCGTCCATGAGGCGAACTGGACTTCGCAGAGAAGTGTTGGCTCGATGTAGGTGGAAGAAGCATCGTCGAGCGGTTTTTCTTTGACCGGACGTTTGATGGTTTTGATGGATTTCAACTCGCTGAAGATCTCTTTCATCATTTTCGTGTCGAAGCCTGTCCCAACCTTGCCGACGTAGCGCAGAGTGCCATTGTCGGTTTGAGCGAGATGCAGCGCGCCGAACTCGGACTCACGATTTCCCTTCCCTTTCGTGTAACCGATAATGAAACACTCTGTCGTTTGACGGGTCTTGATCTTCAGCCAGTTTGTTGTTCTCTTGCCAGGCTGATAAACGCTGCTTTTCTCTTTCGCCATGATTCCTTCAAGTTCCATTGCCGCTGCGGCTTGAAACAACGCTTCACCATCCTCAACAACTTCGCTTACGCGATACGGCGTGTCGCGCTTGATGGCATCTGCCATCCACGTCCTGCGACGAACAAGCGGCTCGTTCATGATCGGCCTGCCGTCGAGATACAGGCAATCGAAAACGTAGCAAACGGCGGGATATTTTGCGCGGGCCCGCTCGATTGAGCCTTCTGCAGTCTGCTGCATCCGATGGATCACATTCTTGAAGACGGGCTTCCCGGCCGCGTCAAGACAAACAATCTCCGCATCAAACAAGGCCGTTGTTGCACGAAATGCCTGTTCGGGAACTAATAGTTCAGGGAATCGGGCCGTAATATCCATTTTGTTTCTGGTCCGGATCGTCAGTTGTCCGTCATCCAACGAAATCAACGCGCGGATGCCATCCCATTTCACTTCATACAGATAGTCGCCGGAAGCAGGGGGCTTGCCCCAAGGGGGCTTGTCGGCGCTGCCGGCTAACATCGGCTCAATCGGCTCGCGCAGCCAATCCACCTGCGGCGCATCAACCCGTTCGAGCAGCCACTCGTTCTCTTTCGTTTGATGCGTTCGATACTCGGCGTTCACCTCTTTGCTCTGCAGGCGGAAGTAGAATCCGTTTTTCTTCTCTTTTGTGATTGCGTACTTCCCGCGAGCGTACACCCACATTTCGCCACCGCCGTATTGTCCTTTGGGAATCTTCCCTTCAAAATTCAGATACTCGAGCGGATGATCTTCCGTGGCGACGGAAAGCCGCATCACGCCCGGTCGCGGCGGCAAGCCCTTCGGCACAGCCCATGATTTCAATACGCCATCCTGTTCGAGGCGCAAGTCGTAGTGGAGTCGCGAGGCATGATGGCGGTGAACCACAAACGCATTCCCCTCACCCAATGCAACAACGGGAACGGGCTCGGGGGTTTTCTCAAAACTGCGTTTTTTCTTGTATTTCTCAAGCGTTTCGGGTGACTTGTGCTTTGCAGATGGGGGGAGTTTCTTTTTGAGAGTAGATTTCCTTTCCGTGTGCAGCGGCTCGGCAAATGCAGCAATGGCTTCCCACGGGTCGCCGTTTTGCTTGACGCGCTCGATTACCGAAGCGATGTTCAATTCCGCGATACCCTTGATTTCCGGCAACTCGTCCCACGTAAGCGGAGCAGAAACTGTTGCTCCCGGCAGCCCGCGAACACTGTACGCCGCGACGATAGTCTGTGACGGACGATTGCGAAAGATGTCGACGAAAATCCTTCCTTTGCGATATTCTTTCTTCAGATGAAGAGTAGCGATCTTCTCGCGCTCCGCAACGAACGGTTTCGCAACCGCCTCAGCCACCTGAAACACTTTCTCGAAACTCCATTTCGGTTCAACGGGAACGAGAACATGCAGACCCTTCCGCCCGGTTGTTTTCACGAACGGGTGATAGCCGAAACTCTCGATATGCTCCTTCAACTCAAGCGCAAGTTCGGCCACTTGCGGAAAGCTGAAAGTCTCCGGCGGATCAAGGTCAAACACGAAGTAGTCCGGCGTGTCATACTTCGGGCCGCGGCAATGCATCTGATGCAGTTCGATGCAGGCGAGATTTGCAAGCCACACAAGCGATGCTGCTTCGGTGGCGAGGATGTAATCCTTCTTTTCTTCTCCGCTTCCAAGTGTAACGTACTCCAGCCACTCAGGCGCCCATTCAGGCCGGTTTTTCTGAAAGAATTTCTCGCCATCAATTCCATCCGGAAATCGTACCAACGAAAGAGGCCTGCCTTTGATGTGAGAGAGAATTGTCGGGGCGATCGTCAAATAATATTCAATCAGTTCCGCCTTGACGATATGATCACCGGGGTAGAGAACCTTCTGAAGATTGGAAAGCTCGATCTTTCGCTTGCCGACTTGCGCTATTTGGGATGTTCGTGCCATTTTGACGTGTGTTAAGAGTAAGCAATATTCATCTATTTTGTCAAATCCGATTGCAGGGCGGTATTGTTAAAGGGCAATTAAAAGACGTTCATTGCGGTTTTTCATCTTGCATACCATTCTCGATGGTTCTACTTTTATGCCGCAGTAAATTCACTATCATAAACATTTGTGGAGAGGGTACTATGAGAGCAGGAATCGTTGTAGCGGTACTGTGCACAGCGCTTGTGCTGGGATGCAACAACAAAGAGGAGGAGTTGCAGAACCAGATTGCCCAGATGAAGGCCGACCAGGCTTCACTGGAAACCAATCTGAGCGAGCGTGACAAATACTTCGACGAGATCATGAATGCGGTCAATGATGTGTATGCCGATTTGGAGGCAGCCCGCGCCAAGGAAGCGAAGCTCGTCGAACGGACCGGAACCGAGGGACCTGTTCAAATTGCCAATGCGGAAACCCGTCAGAAGCTGCTCCAGAATATATCGGATATCGGCTCGACGTTGAAGGAAAACAGAAAGAAGATTGCCGATTTGCAGTCGAAGATGAAATCCTACGGCGGACAGATTGCAAGCCTGAACAAGCTTGTTGCCAATCTGAACGAAACCCTCGTGGAACGCGAGCAGTCGATTGCCATGCTCGAAAGCAGAGTGCAGGGACTTGAATCGACCGTCGCAGAAAAGGCGATACTGATTTCAGAAAAAGAAAATACGATTGAAGAACAGAAGCGGGCAATCAACACCGCCTATTATGTTGCGGGAACAAGCAATGAACTGGAAAGCAGAGGGATCATCACGGACGAAGGCGGTTTCCTGTGGGGGTTGCTCGGCTCAACAACATTGATGGCAAGCGGAGTCGACCAGTCATACTTCAAAGCAATTGACAAAACACGTGAAGAGACGATTCACGTGCAGGGTCGCATTAAGGAAGTGCTTCCTCGCAGAAGCGAATCATTCTACGCGACGACAGAACCTGAAGGAAATCTCTCGACATTGAAAATCCTCCAGCCGGAAAAATTCTGGCAGGATAAATATCTCGTCATCATCGTCGATCAACCGCAATTCTCCGAAGCGCGTTAGAGGGAAATTGTGTAAACAAGCCCGGTCGGCTTAAGTCGGCCGGGCTTTTTTTCTTGCGCGCAACTACCCTTTCCCGTATCTTTCTTCCACATTTTTCAGCCGAAGCACGTTGCCCGTTCTCCACCATCACGATTCGACGTGCACATACTTATGTATCACGTTCTTTGATTTAGCAAGGAGGATCTCGTCTGCAATGGCGCGGATGACCCCTTCGTTCCGAAATCCGATATCGACGCCATCAAGAAAGAAATGAAAGCTGCAAAGGTGGACTTCACCTTCAAGTCATACGCAGGAGCCGTGCATTCGTTCACGAATCCTGAAGCCGACGAAAAAGGGAAAGCGTTCAATCTACCTCTCGCGTACAACGCAAAGGCCGATGCCGATTCGTGGAACGATATGAAGGCATTCTTCAAGAAGGCTTTCGCAAAGTAGAATCAGAATTCGCTACATCAATTCTTATCAAGTGTAATGGAACTCTTTGTCGGCACAAGCGGCTACAGCTACAAGGAATGGAAGGGCAACTTCTATCCGGAAGATCTTTCCGACAAGGAGTTCCTGAAGTACTACGGCACAAAACTCAATTCTGTTGAAATCAACAATACGTTTTACAGACTTCCTAAAGAAAGCGTGATGAAGGGATGGGGGGAACAAGTGCCGGCGGGTTTTCAGTTCTCCGTCAAAGCCTCCCAGCGTATCACCCACATCAAACGTCTTAAAGATGTTGGAGATGAAACGGAATATCTGATTCGTACCGCACGGACACTCGGCGACAAGCTGGGCGTCATTCTTTTCCAACTTCCCCCGAACATGAAAAAGGACATCGAGCGGCTCGGACAGTTTTTTAAGCTGCTTTCGGGTGATGTGAAAGTGGCGATCGAGTTCCGTCACGCTTCCTGGTTCGACGATGAAACGTTCGGATTATTGAAGGAGAACAATGCGTCTCTCTGCATTGCCGACTTCGACGAAAAGCTTGAAGTTCCGTTCGTCAGTACCGCCAACTGGGGTTACCTCCGCTTGCGCCGTGAGGGATATACAACAGCCGAGTTGAAGAAATGGATGAAGCGCGTAAAAGACCAGAAATGGCAATCCGCATTCGTCTTCTTCAAGCATGAAGACGCCGGCATCGGGCCGAAGTTGGCAATGCAGTTCAGGAAGTTGATCGCGTAGATTCCCAGTGTTGATTTTTTCTACTCCCCCATCCCACGTTTTGCCCGCCGCATCTGTGGCGCCTCATCCACATTGCCTGCCACGTTAACCGACCTGTCTGTCACCTCTTTTCCCCGGTGTGTGTGAGGGGTTCACGGAAACCGGTTCAAATTGTCTGAAAACAGAAGAAGCGATAGCGTCGCGCGTCGTGGCACGCACTTTGGCTTATGCTTGGATGATTCCTTTCTCCATTCCATCATTCAAGAGACTGCAATGGGAGATACGACACTCTTACGGAAAGCGCTTGCGCTTGAGCAGGACGGACATTTCGCCGAGGCTCTCCTTCTTTTTCAACAATGCGTTGCCGACGCAGTATTTGATGAAGGAGATCTTGCGTTCCATTGCGGGTGGTGTGCAGAGAACCTGGGCGACACCGCCAATGCACTCGCGTTTTACAACCGAGCCGCTGAGTTAACGCGCATCCCCGAATGTAAGTTGAACAGTTACTTCCGGGCAGGCTGGTTGTTTTTGCAGGCCTGTGAAATGAGCAAGGCGGCGGATTGCTTTCGCTATGCAATCGATTACGGTGATCTTGTTGACCTCAGAAATGATGCATATCTCCACGGAATGTATTGGTATGCGCACTCTCTCGAATTGTCAGGACGTAATCTCGAAGCGTTGAAATGGTACCGACGCGTACAGGTTGTGTCGCCGCAACTCGACCCCGAAAGCAGGCTGCGTCAAATTTTCTGTCTTGTGAGTGTCGGGCAATACGAGGAAGCGTTGAATATATGCTGCACGTTCAATGCGCCCGCACCCCAAGGTTTTAATCCGCAACGGTACGAGGCCTTGCAGATTGAGGCTCGCAACGAGCGCCGAATGTTGGAAGCCGCCCTTGCCCCGTTTGAATCACTGCAAAGAGTCCCCTCCCATGTTAGCTGAAATCGCCTCAAACATTACTCACCTGATGCGTGAAGTTGTGAGTGTATCTGAACTGGAGTACATGGCATTTTCAGGCCAATGCGAGGTTG
>JAANMY010001948.1_pt1 | contig 20970 bp, 21 predicted proteins | sample 7279691 | NCBI WGS metagenome assembly JAANMY01 (sample SAMN14094543, study PRJNA606508) | bioreactor metagenome | isolation source: A lab-scale SPAN reactor treating ammonium-rich wastewater day 388 | place: Ireland: Galway | collected 2018-02-07
GCGCTTCTTGGCGTGGTTCGCCGCTACCTGCCCCAATTGGCGGCTACTTTGCAGTACACGCACGTCGCACTCGCCCGCCAGCTGGAAGAGCAGTCGATGCGCAGCCTGGAGCTCGATGTCTTCGCCGACCCCGCGGGTGGGCTATTCGCCGACCCTGCCGGGCGCCGGGTTGCAGGGTTTCCCAACCCACCGAGCCCACTCCTGCTCAGCCCCGGCTTCAAGGTCCTCCACATCCAGGACTTGGATACCGGCACCACCTGCTACACCCTCATGACCTGCCTTCATGAAGTCAGGACATGGTCGGTAACGCATCCCGGCCACGTTCCCATCGTCATTCTTATCGAAGCGAAGGACGACCCAATCCCCGACCTCCTCGGCCTGGGCCTCGTCACTCCACACCTGGTGGGCACGGCCGAGCTCGATGCCCTCGATGCCGAGGTGCGGACTGTGTTCGAGCCCGGCCGCCTGGTCACGCCCGATGATGTCCGCGGCCAGCGGGGCACCCTTGAAGAGGCCGTCCTGCGCGATGGCTGGCCCGAGGTCGCCGCCGCACGCGGGAAGGTGATGTTCGTCCTCATCAACGGTGGCAGCATTCGCGATGCATACCGCGCGGGGCGGCCCTCGCTCGAAGGCCGCGTCATGTTCACCGTCTCCACGCCCGGTCAACCCGACGCCGCCTTCATCAAGCGCGATGACGCTCTGACGCAGGCGGCCGCGATCCGCGAGCTGGTGGCTGCGGGCTACATGGTGCGCACGCGCGCCGACGCCGATACCGTCGAGGCCCGCTCCGGCGAGACGGCGATGCGCACCGCTGCCCTGTCGAGTGGCGCCCAGGTTGTTTCGACCGACTACCCGGCGCCCGATGCACGCTGGGCTACCGGGTACTCGGTGACGCTCGGGAACGGGCTTGCGGCGCGCTGCAATCCTGTCCTGGCGCCGGTCACCTGCGCCGATGACGGCCTGGACCTCGCCCGCTAGATCAGCGGCCCGGGTACAGGAGGCCGGCGAGCACTTCCAGCGCTTCCGCCACCCGTGGGCCAGGACTCCGCAGGAAGAGCACCGGATCTAGCTCGTGCACGCGCCCTGCGGCCACAGCGGCCGTGCCCGCCCATGCCGGGCTGGCGACAACCTGGGCGGCCAGCCCACCCTCACCCGAGGAGATGGTGAGGACAACCCCAGGGTCGAGCGAAGCGGCTTCTGCCAGCTCGAGGAGCCCGAAGCCAGGGAGAGGAGCCCCCTCCGGGTTGGCCCCGAGCACGTTCGTGGCCCTCAACAGCTTCAAGAGGCTCCCGGCGTACGTTTCCTCGCTGGCGGCGTACACCTCCCTCCCTGAACCCGTGAGCAGCAGCACCCGGGGTGGGCTGACCCACCCAGTCCGCCCGGTTATCTGCGCCGCCTTCGCCTCAAGGTCAGCGGCCGCCGACTTCGCTTCCGGCTGCCGGCCCAGCGCCTCGCCGAGAGCCGTGAACGCCGTCAGCACGCTCTCGTAGCTGTTCACCTTGATCACGAATACCGGGAACGGAAAACGGTCGAAGTCGCGCATGCGGGCCCCGTGGTAGGCGGCGTCAGCAACCACGATGTCGGGACGCAATTCGGCAATTGCCTTGAAATCTGGCGCGATGGTCGACCCGATCACCTGTGCTCCGGCCGCGTCTGCGGTCGAACTGTCGGATGGCCGGCCCATGGGCCGAATGCCAAGGGCAACCACAAAGTCCACCGCCGAGGGGCTCAGCGCGACCACCCGCTCGACCGCTGTCCCCAGCGACACGATGCGGCCGGTCATGTCCGTGAGTTCCCGTTCGCCCGCCGGCGAGCCGGCCTCAAGCGTGGGCGTGGCAGTAGGCCTGGGCGCCACCTCCGGCTGCGCCTTGCCGCAGCCGGCCATCAGCACGGTCGCGGCGAGCACCAGGAGGGCCGCCATGCGTGCCTTCACTGCTGTGCCGCCGGCGCCGTGGCCCCGTCGTCCGTCAGCACCTTCCCGGCAGCAGATGCCCTCCCCGCCGGGAGAGCCATCAGGCGCTCGATGTCCGCGGGCGTATCGACGTCCAGCGCCAGCGCGGGTGATTGAACCTCCGCAACGGCCATGCCCGCAACGACGGCCGCTTCACGATGGCGCGCGAAGCTGTTCGCCCCGTACGCAAGTGCAAACCGCCCGGGGGGCCGCAGCAACATGGCGTTGGTGCCGCCGTCGCCGCTGCGGACAAGCGTGACCGAAGGGGCTGGCGGCGCTTCCTCGACAAGGTCGCGAATAGCCTGCGCCGTCGCCAGCGGCAGGTCCGCGTGCAGTATCAGCAGCTCTTCCAGGTCACCGTCTGCGCCAACGCGGGCGATCGCCGACTCAAGCTGGCCATTGAGTCCGCGTGCTTCGGGGTCCTCGTCAATTATCGCCGCGAGGCCTTCGAAGGCTGAGCGGACGCGCGCGTCGCGCGTCAGCAGCACGGGTTCGTGGCCGGCCTCACGAATGGCGCCCACCACCGTGGTCACTGTCGCCAACACCAGGGCTGCCCGCGCCGCCGGGTCAAGAACTTCGGCCAGCCTTCCCTTCGCTCGCTCAAGCTCGTTCACCGGGACCAGCACCTGCAACCGTTCAACCCTCACCGATCGCCCGCAGCACGCTCGCGGCCAATTCCGCCTTTCGCTCGGTGCTGGTCATCATCGTGTCCGTGACGTGGCAGCGCATGCCCAGGCCCTCGATCCGTGGCGCGAGCTCGCGGTCCTGCTCATCGATGACCATCACGTCGATCAGGCCCCGGTAGATGCTCGCCACACCCACAGCGGAGACTTCGTGACCCAGGGACTGCATCATCTTCGCTGCCGGCCCCTTCACCACCTGCCCGGCGATGACCGGGCTGATCGCGACCCGGGTTGCCCGCGTTTGCGCCAGCGCCTCGCGAAGACCCGGCACGGCGAGAATGGGACCAATGCTCACGAACGGGTTGCTCGGGGCGATCAACACCGCCGAGGAACGCTCGATCGCTTCCACTACCCCCGGCGCGGGACGCGCCTCCGCTGCTCCCACGAACCGGATCTCGTGGACCTCCACCTCGGTTCGCAGCCTCACCATGTAGTCCTGGAAGGCCAGTTCCCCTTCCGGGCCGGTGATGCGAGTCTCAACCCGCTCATTGCACATCGGCAGAATTGAAGTGGCAAGCCCCCAGGCGCGGGCGATCTTGCCGACCACTTCATGCAGGGGCTCCCCGACCCGCAGCAGCCGCGTGCGGTGGATTGCTGTCGCCAGGTCGCGGTCACCCAGGTTGAACCAGCGCCCATACCCGTAACGCTGCAGTTCCTCTACGACAGCAAACGTGTCGCCCTTCAGCCCCCAGCCCGTCTCCGGGTTCACGGCCCCTGCCAGCGCATAGATGACGATGTCCACATCGGGCGACACGTGGAGGCCGAACATCTCCACGTCGTCGCCCGTGTTGGAAATGACGGTGACGGCGGCCGGGTCAACCACCTGCACCATGCCCTGCAGAAACCGGGAGGCGCCCACCCCACCGGCGAAGACGGTGTACATGGGGCGATTGTAGGGTCGTTGGCGGCGCCAGTCAGTTCGAGCGCGGTGCCTGTCCGGAAATGCCAGTTCGCGTCACCGGCGCCGCCGTGGCGCCCGCTTCGACAGGGGATGCGCGGACAGCGTCTTCGGCTGTGGTGGCGGCAAGCCCGGGCGCGGTTTCGAAAGCTATGAGCAGCGCAAGCAGCACCCACAGGAACGGCTCATCGAGCAGCCGTCCCTCGGACTGGCTCTGAAAGACGATGCCGATGAGCGATGCCGCCAGCCAGCCGATGATGACCCGGTTGAACGGCGCCTTTGACCGCGAATAGACCACGCCCAGGGCGATCGCTACGCGCATCACAACGAAGCCCAGGACCGCCAGCCCGATCACGCCGAGTTCGGCCATGATCGAAATCACCGACGTATGTGACAGCGTTGTCCGCGCCCATTCCGGCACCAGGTGCAGGTACGAAATGACCAGCGAATGCTGGTAGTTCCCCGACCCTACACCGGTGAGCGGATTGTCCTTGAACATCTCCCACCCGGCCCGGATGAGGAATTCGCGCACGCCGATCACCTGCACGCCCATGGTCAGGGTCCGCACCCGTTCGGCATCGGCGCCGCCCTGGGCGAGCACGAACCCCAGCAGGGCAGCCAGGGCTCCGAAGCAGCCCAGCGTGATGAGCACCTTCGAATACCGGGCGATAGGCGCAAACGCCACCACCAGGAAGCCGCAGAGCAGGAGCGTCATCCATCCCGACCGTGACGCCGTGGCTACGATGCCGGCCGATGCCACCACCAGCATTGGCGCCGCCAGGTAGACAGTGAGCCGCCTTGGTCCCAGCACCAGCACCGAACCGGCAGCCAGTGCCATGCTGATCGCCAGGAATCGGGCCAGGTTATTCGGGTCGGCGAACGTCGCGTTGGCCCGGTAGCTGTAGTCATCTGATTGCACGAGGATCGCGCGCCAGTTGAACACGCCCAGCACCCTCTGAGCGATCGCGATAACGGCAAGGGCCAGCGCTGCTACAAGGAATGCTCCGATGATCCGCTCAACGTCGCGCCGGTCCTCAATGAGTGAAGGCGCAACCATCACAAACCCGGCATAGAGGGGCAGGATCATGACGCTGTTGGGGGGCTGCGTGGGCGTGTCCGACCACCAGACGCCCAGCGCCTGGACGGCGAACAGAGCGCCCAGCGGAATCAGCAGCGCCGAGCCGGGGACCAGGCGTCCGGGGTTTTGACGAAGGCGTACCACACCCACGACCACGGTTGCCGCCATCGCCGCCTGGCCAGGGTTGAGCAGTGAACGGACCGCTCCCGCCACGCCCGAGCCGCCGAGGAAGTCCGGCGCCTGTGTTTCCAGGTACTCCATGGGCAGTCCCAGCACAACGCAGGGAATGAGCAGCTTCGGCTCCCGCAGGATAACAATCGCGGCGAGAAGAGCCGCCTGGGCGGCAAACAGGACGGCTAGCTCCAGCATCCCGGTCGGCCCATCCTCGTGAAGTCAATCACAATTGACCGGGTCCCGGCCGGCTCCTACGATACGGGCCGATGTCTCGTCGCGCCAGCGGGTTGGAACGCGACCTGGACTTGGTCCGTCGCCGAGCCTGGCTCTTTGTCCCCTTCTTTCTGCTCGGGATTCTGCTCTCGTTCGCCCTTGGCAGCGTCGCCGGCCAGGCCAACGCGGTAGCCTCTCTCCAGCTGGAGACCGTCGTCCACGAAGTCTTTATTGGCGGCGACCGGGGCCTGCGCATCTTCGAAGCTGACGCCATGACGGCCGAACCCGAATTCAAGCAGAAGGTGCGCGCTCGCATTGGCGATGAGAACTTCGACTACGCGCGTTTCTCCATCTCCCTTAACCCCCATTCGGTGGCCGATGGCGTTGCGCGAGGAACCCTCACTGTCTCCATAAAGGACGATGACCGCGCCACCGCCGAACGGTACCGGCAGGCATGGGTCGATGTCTTCATCGAGGAATACACGGGGCCCGAAGGGCTCTTTCGGCGCCGATTCCTGGACAAGCGCGAAGCGGTGGCGCTTGCCCTTGAGAACGAATACCAGGAAGCCCTGAAACAGCTTGTGGACCTTGCCCGTTCGAAGGGCATCACCGTCCCCCTCGAGCAGGTCGTCCCTCACAAGCGCGAAGGGACGCTGCTTGCGGAGCTTCCCGGGCAAGAGGCGGAGCTGGTCGCCTCCCTGGCTGAGGCGCGCGCAGCCCTTTCCGCCGCGCGCAACGCGGGCCCAGATGTGGCCGCAGCGCTCGCTGCGAGTGTCCTCGGGACCAGCGTTCCTCCCGCCCAGGCGGTCGAATCCCTCACCGCCCGGGTGGCCCTGCTCGAGGGCGCCATCGCTGAGGTCCGCAGGACCCAGGCCCAGTACTCGGATGCGTCCTTTGACGCAGAATTCCTCCAGGCCCTTGACTACGTCCGCGCCCTCGACCAGCTCAAGGTGGAGGGATTCGGCCGCCTTGCCAACGCCCGCGGCTCGGTCACCAGCGCCGAAAGCACAGCCGAAGTGAGCTATTCGTTCTCCGGTGGTGCCGCCGGGACGCTCATGGGCCGGGTGGCTGTCGTGCTTGCCGTGACCATCGTCTTTGGCCTCATTGCCATCTACACCCTCGAATGGCTTTCGCAGGTGCGCCGCGGTGCGGCAGACTAGATGTAGCCGGGACCGGCTTCAAGCATGCGCATCTGCGAAATAAACGACATCGCCTCGGTTGCCTCTGACCTTGCAGAGGGCCTGCGTGCCCGCGGGCACGACGTCACCCTCATCCGGCCGAGGCTCGTCGGGGGACGGCTCCCCTGGTCCGTGAAGCCCGTAGTCGGTCCCGTGCGGGCCGTGGAGTGGGCCCAGATCATCCACACCATCCGCAGCGGCAACTTCGATGCTGTGCACATCCACTACGCCTACCTCGGCATGCTCGGCGTCCTCGGCAAGTTCCCCTACGTCCTCCACTGCCACGGCAGCGATGTGCGCGAGATCAGGCCCTACACCCGCCCCATGGTCCTGCGCGCACTGAAGGAGGCCTCCCACGTCTACTACGCGACGCCCGACCTCGCCCCCTTTGTCACGAAGCGCCGGCCCGATGCGGAGTTCCTCCCGAACCCGGTCGATGCAGGGGCTTTCCGGCCCCTTTCGCCGGCGCGGGAGAGCCGCCGCGTCTTCATTGCCTGCTCACTCACAGACATCAAAGGCGCCCCCCGGCTTCTGAATGCCTGCCGCCGGCTCGCCGACGAGCGTCCCGACATCGGGTTCACCGCCATCGGCGGCGGCGAGTACACTCCCGACTTCGCCCGGCTCCCGAACGTCAGGCTTATCCCTCATCAAATGCGCTCCCAGCTTCCCCGGATCATCGCGAACCACGGCGTGGTCCTGGGACAGGTGCTCCTCGGCGTGGTGGGCATGGCCGAGCTCGAAGCCATGGCCTGCGCCCGCCCTGTCGTCGCCTGGTTCACCCACGACCGCGCCTATCCCGAACCCCCTCCGCTGGTTCGCGCCCTCGATGGTTACGACATCGCCCATGCCATCATCCGCCTTGTTGACGATGGCGACCTTCGCCAGTCCATCGGCGATGCCAGCCGCCAGTGGGTGTCCACCCACCACGATGCCGGCCGTGCCGCCGAGGTGGTCGAGATGGCCGCCCTTCAGCTCATGTCCAATCGTTGACCACACCCGCGCCTGAACCTACGGTGAACGCCATGATCTCACCCGCTGCTGGCCGGCTCGATGACCTGCCCCTGGTGCTCCCGGCGCGGCCGCTCGTCTCCATTGTCATCCCCTGCCTGAACGAGGAGCGCTACATCACCGGTCTCCTGGATTCCCTCGCCGCGCAGGACTACGGGGCAGACGGGATCGAGGTCCTGGTCGCCGACGGAGGCAGCACCGACCGCACGCGTGAACTGGTGGGGGCCTATGCAGGCCCGTTTGCTCGCCTCGAGCTCGTCGACAACCCGCGGCGCATCACGGTCTGCGGGCTGAACGCTGGCATGGACGCCTCTCGCGGCGACTGCTGGATCATCATCGGCGCGCACAGCCACGTCCGCCCCGATTTCGTGCGCGAATCCGTGCAGGCACTTGCCCGCACCGGCGCCGCCTGCGTCGGCGGTCCCATCGAGACGATCGGCGAGGGAACGGTAGGCCGCGCCATTGCCGCTGCCATGTCCTCGCCCTTTGGCGTCGGCAATGCAAAGTTCCGCTATGCAGCCGAGGAGGGCGAAGTCGATACAGTCCCCTTTGGCTGCTACCACCGCCGCGTCTGGGAGGTGGTAGGACGCTTCGACGAGACGGTCGATGGCGCCGACGAAGACAGCTACAACGCCCGCCTCATTGAGGCCGGTGGGCGCATTGTGCTCGTCCCCACCATTCGCAGCGCCTACTTCCCGCGCCGCACCCTCGGGGCGCTGGCCAGGCAGTACCACGAATATGGCGCCGCCAAGGGCGTTCTCCTGAGCAGGGGCAGGCCGCTCCAGCCCCGGCACTTCGCCCCCGCGGCCATGGTCGCGGGAGGGCCCGCCCTGGTGGTCCTCGGTCTTGGGGCACGGTGGCCCCGGCGCCTCCTGAAGGCGCTGGCCGTGCTTTACGTCGCCGGCGGCATGGCCGCATCGCGCCGTGCTGCTCGCAAGTCCGGCGCCAACCCGTTCCTCACCTTCGCCGCCATGGCCACCATGCACGCCAGCTACGGCCTCGGCTTCATCCAGGGCGCCTGGCGGGAGCGCCGCCGCCTCGTGGCCAGCAGGTAGCGAGCACGGGTCCTGCCAGCGGGCATGGTCAGACGTAACAGGGGTGGCCAGCTGGCCACCCCCGGGGTTTGAGACCTACCCTTGCCTCCAGGCTACCCGAGCTTCTTTATCTCCTCGATGAGCGCCGGGACCACCTTCTTGTAGTCGTCCACAATTGCGAACTTGGCCGCCTTCACCATGTTGGCGTCGGGGTCCTTGTTGATCGCGACGATGTTCTTCGAGCCGGCCATGCCCGCCATGTGCTGGCTCGCCCCGCTGATCGCAATGGCGATGTACAGGTTCGGTGATACCACCTTGCCGGTCAGCCCGACCTGTGCCGCCGGCGGGTACCAGCCAAGGTCGCAGGCCGCGCGGCTGGCGCCAACAGCCGCCTGGGGAAGCACCGAGGCGAGCTCTTCCAGTGCCCTGAAGCCGCTTTCGTCGCCAAGGCCCCGACCCCCGCTGACGACCACCTGGGCGTCTTCAAGCCGGATCCCGGTGGACTCGGCCTTGGCCACGCCAAGGACCTTCACGTTCGATTCGCCCGCCGCCCCGCTTGCGGTTATCGCGCCGCTGCGGCCCGCATCCGGCTCGGGCGCGTCAAACGACTTCGGCTTCACGGTCGCAATCTGCAGCGGCGCCTTCCAGGTGTGCTCCGCGCGCGCGTTGCCGCCATAGCAGCCGCGCGTCGCTCGCAGCCGGCCGCCTTCGATCTTCAGCTCGGTGCAATCCATCGCGATGCCGGTCTTCTGGCGGAAGGCCAGCGCCGGGCCAAGGTCGCGGCCAAAGCTGGTTGTGCCAATGAGAACGATGTCGGCGCCCGACGCCTGGAGGGCGGCCTCGACCGCGGCCAGGCTGGCATCCGCGGGCTGCCCCGCGAGCGCGGCGTCGGCGGTGTAGACAGCCTCGGCGCCCTGCGCGATCAGCGCCTTCGCCTCGGCCTCGCCCCCCGCGACCACCGCGCTAACGCTCCCCGCACCCTGGGCCGATAGCTGCCGGGCCGCCCCGAGAAGCTCGAACGAGATGGGGGCGACAGCCCCCGCGCTGGTTTCTGCAACGATGAGAATTCCGGGCATCTCTGCTGCGGCTCCTTAGATCAGCTTGGCGGCGCGCAGCTTCTGGGCCAGGTTGCGCGCCTTCTCTTCGGGGGTTTCGCCCTCGATTATTTCGACGTTGCTCTCTACCTTCGGCACATAGAGCGCATCGAGTGGCAGCCAGCGGCCGCTGGCGCCGAGCTCGTCCGCGGCCATGCCGATATCGGCCGCGCTCCAGACCTGCACGGTCTTCTTGGCCGCCAGCATGATCTGCCGGAGCTGCGGGTAGCGTGGCTCGCCGAACTCGTTCGAGACCGAGACCACCGCCGGCAGCGGCGTCTCCACGGTCTGGAAGCCGTCGTCGAGCACACGCTCGACCTTCAACGCGGCGCCGTCCTTCTCAATGGCCTTCGCCACGGTGACTACCGAGACCCCCAGCAGTTGACCGACGCCTGCGGGCACGACGCCCATGTCCCAGTCGGCCGCTGAGCGGCCCATGAGGATCAGGTCGAACGCGCCGATCTTCTGGATCGCCTTCGCAAGGGCGACCGCCGTCTGGAAGTTGTCGATGCCTTCAAACGACGGGTCGTTCAGCAGGACGCCTTCATCGGCGCCCATCGCGAGCGCATGCTTGATCGCATCGCGCGCACTGTCGGGGCCGAGGCTGATGACGGTGACCTTGCCTTCACCGGCGGCATCGCGCAGGCGAAGGGCGGCCTCGGTCGCCTGGGGGTCGAACGGGTTGACTACGGGCGCAATGCCCTGGGCGGGGATGACCTTCTTCGCTGCCTCGTCCACCTTGAAGGACGCTGCCGGCGTTTCCGGGTCGGGAATCTGCTTGACGCAAACGATGATGTTCACGCTTTCGCTGGGCCTCCTGCGGCGCACCAGCCCCTCCGCGGGGGCCGGGGATATACATGGGATACCGGGGTGATGTTCGGGGTAACCCGGCGAAGACTACCACAAAATCAGAGTTTGTGAAATCTCGCACAGCACTGCGGTCACTGCTCCATGAATGCCCCGGGCCAGCTGCTCAACGCTCCCTTTGCAGGAAACGGATTGACGGCGTGGCATGACGGTGGCAACACTATGGCAACTTCGGGGGTTGCTGGAGTGGCACGCGACTTCCTGGCTGGACCCCCTGGGGCCAATCCTGCGCTGGTTCGCGGGCGAGTCCTATCGCCCTTCGCCGGGCGCGAACACGAATCCGCCCTTATCGCGGCGGCAGCGGCCATCGAAGAAGCTCTCGAAACGGCCGGGCACTCGTGCATTGGCCGTGAAATGATCGAACGTCCCCGGCTGGCCCTGGCTTACCTTGCCCTGGGCCGCCGCGAGGATGCCCGCGCCCAGGTGGACCGCTGCCGGGAGATCGTCGCCCGCGGCGAAGACTGGCGCGGGACCGGCGGCCAGGTGCTCCTCGCCGAGGCAGCCCTCGCCGCTTCCAACCACCAGCTTGAGGAAGCTGACGGGCTGTTTGAACAGGCGATCGAGGTCTTTCGCCGCTACCACCTGCCCTGGGACGAAGCGGAGGCCTTCGAAACCTGGGGTGACGCGTTGGCCGCGGCCGGGCGCCGGCTTCGGCGTGCCGCCCTGCAGAAGATCGATGCCGCCCTCGACATCTACCGCGCTGATGGCGCCGGGCAACCGCTCATCGACTGCGTGCTCGCTACCAGGAAGCGCATTGCCGGGGGCGAAGGAGCCCCCCCTGTCTATCCGAACGGACTCACAGCACGCGAAGTCGAGGTGCTCCACCACATCGCCAACGGCCACAGCAACCGGGAGATCGCGAACGAGCTCGTCCTTAGCGTGCGGACCGTGGGACGCCACGTGACCAACATCTACACCAAGATCGGCGCTCACAACCGCGCCGATGCGACCGCCTACGCCCTGAAGCACTCCCTAACCTGATGCACCAATGCGGGACTCCTCGTCGCGTCTCTACGCTGTTTGGGCCGCTACTTCACACTGCCGCCACCGAACCACCGCGGTCATTGCGTGATTTGTCCGATGGCGCGCCAGCCGCGCCCCGGTAACCTTCACCCCTCGATAACCTGCCATCAAAGGAGAACACGGCAATGACACAGGAAAGCACAGTGAGCCCTACGGTCCCCGGCCTGGTCCGGATAGACTTCGAGGAGTCGCCCGAAGACATGATTCCCACGAATCCGGGTACGACCACCACCACTCCCGATGGCCGAACCCGGGTGAGCGGGATGGTCATGGAGGGCAGGCACGAGTCGAACATCCCGCACCTGGTCGGGACGGAGCGCCTGCAAGGGGGGACCGACTTCGGCCCGGACGGCCGTGGAACGATGTGGCTCTGGTGGACCATCGAGACCCGCGACGCGCCCGATGCCAGCGGACGGCCGAACGGCGGCGGTTGGGAGGGTGTCTGGTTTGGCGACCTGACGGACTTTGGCGCCAACGGGACTGGCCGTGGCTTCGGACTTGGCACCGGGATCTATGAAGGGGGCCGCTACTTCAGCGAAGGGACCTTCGTCGACGGCCGCGGGACTGCCACCGGGTACATCCTGCTTCCCGCGTAGTCCGGCCGCCCCAACCGCGCCACCCCCCACCCGCAGGCATGAGGCATGAGGGATAAGGCATGAGGGATGGGGCCCCCTGCCGCCGAGCCGCGAAGGTGAGTGAGCGGAGGGGCAGAATCAATGCCCCCGCCCCAATTACGGGCACGCCGGGCCACCGGCACCTGACCGACGCCGCCCGAACCTGGCCATCGGCCGTACATCAAGCGGCCACAGGGGGCCGCGACTCCGGTGTGGTTGTTGGGCGACTGAAGAGGCCGGCGGGAACCGCACGCCGGAGCGCCGGCGTAGGCCGGGGTTGGCGCCAGGGGGTGGCGGTGCGTTGGTACTACGCCCTCCCGTGCGTTCACGTGCGTACATCGGGCCGGGCAGGTGGCGTCCGGCCGGGGGAATCCCCGGAAAACTTGCGTACATTGCTCGAAGTTGCGCGCGCACATCCTCCATAGCCTCGGTGTCGCCGGGCGATTCGCCGGATGGCGGGCAGGCCCCCTCCACCTGGCGGGCCCCCGGCAATTCACAGGGAGGCCAGGGCCATGGAGCTGCGCGCTCAATCAGCCCCAGCATCGCGACACTCTCTTCTTCGTTTCGGGCCCACCGCGCTGGCCGGGATGGCCCTGGCAGCCCTGGCCGGCGTCGTTGTTGCCACGGCCATCGCCGGCAGCGGCGCCAGCGGGGCGGGCGACCCCGTTCGGGCCCGGAACGAACGCGCCGCGGGCGCGGGCTGCCCGCTACACCTCCACGCCGTTTTGCCGGACCACATCGCTGTACCAGGCGGCGCTCCGCTTGGGGATGCGGCGCTGGGTGGCAAAGTCCGTCCACACCATGCCAAAGCGCTTGGTGTAGCCGAACGCCCACTCGAAGTTGTCGTACAGCGACCACTGGTAGAAGGCGCGAACGTCAGCGCCATCCTGGATCGCGCCGTGCAGCCCCGCCAGGAAGCCCCTCAGCAACTCGACGCGCTGTGCGTCGTCAATAGCGCCGTCGGGGCCGGGTTCCGTGTTATCGCACACCCCGTTCTCGGTGATGTAAATGCGCGGGCGGCCGTATTCGTTTGAGACCCAGCGCACGAAGTCGCCCAGGGCGTGGGGCGCCGCCTCATAGCCCATCGGCAGGAGCGGCAACCGGGGCGCGGCATGCGTGTAGCCCACCCCGCGCCCGGGAGAGGCTTCGATGAGCCCGCGCGAATAGAGATTCACCCCCAGGAAATCCGTTGGCGCCGCGATGATCTCCATGTCGCCCGGTTCGATGGGCAGCGCAGCCCCCCGCGCCTCGTGGTAGGCCAGCAGGCTCGCCGGGTACCCCCTGCCATAGACCGGCCCGTGAAACACGCGCGACTGGAAGTCGCGCGCCAGCTCCACCGCCTGCGCCGTCTCCGGGCTATCGTCGGCGGGCTCAAAGCTGGTGTTGGCGTTCGTGATTCCTATCTCGCCCTGCCGGCCGCTGGCGCGAAACGCTTGCACTGCCCGGCCATGGGCCAGCAGCGCGTGGTGGATAGTGCGGCCGTAGATCGGCAGGTCCCGTATGCCCGGGGCCAGGACGCCAATACGATGGCCCATGTTGGTGAACACGATCGGCTCGTTGAGAGTGATCCAGCGGGTCACCCGGTCGCCAAACCGTTCGTAGAGCAGGCTCGCATAGTCGGCGAACCAGTCGGCTATGGCACGGTTCGACCAGCCACCGAGGTCCTGCAGCGACTGCGGCAGGTCCCAGTGGTAGAGCGTGACCACGGGCTGGATTCCCTTCTCGAGCAGGGCATCGATGAGCCGGTCGTAGAAGCCGAGCCCTTTTTCGCTAATTGCGCCACGCCCGAACGGCATCACGCGCGACCACGACACCGAAAAGCGGTACGTCTGCAGACCCAGGCTCGCCATCAGCGCGACGTCGTCGCGGTAGCGGTGGTAATGGTCGCAGGCCACGTCACCGGTGGAGCCATCCTGAATCCGGTCCGGCTGGTGGGTGAACGTGTCCCATATGGAGAGGCCGCGGTCATCTTCGTTGTACGCGCCCTCTATCTGGTACGAGGCGGTGGCCGCGCCCCACTGGAAGCCGTCGGGAAAGCGAAGAAGTGTCATTGCGGAAGCTTAATCGATCGTGGCGGGTGAAGAGCACCCCCTCCGGCTCCCCCGGACTGCGTTTGCTCCAGCCGCCGTGGCCGGGCGATAATCAGGGTTCGTGCCGTCGTCGCGCGGCGCCCGTGGAGGCAGGACCGAGAGCCCGCCGTTAGCACACAAAGGAACAGAAAGTGGCAAAGAAAGTCCGGGCAGTGGTGACACTGCAGATCCCGGCCGGCAAGGCGAACCCGGCCCCGCCTATTGGCCCCGCCCTCGGCCAGCACGGCGTCAACATCATGGAGTTCTGCAAAGAGTACAACGCTCGCACGCAGAACCAGGTGGGCCAGATTATCCCGGCCCAGCTCACCATTTTTGAAGACCGCTCCTTCACCTTCGTCCTGAAGACGCCGCCCGCCGCGGACCTCCTCCGCAAGGCCGCCGGCATCGACAAGGGCAGCGGCAACCCCCGCCTGAACAAGGTGGGCAAGGTGAAGGTCTCCGACCTGCGCAAGATCGCCGAGACGAAGATGGCCGACCTCAACGCCAACAACGTCGACGAGGCCATCAAGATCATCGAAGGCACTGCCCGCAGCATGGGCATCGAGGTAGTGTAGCCATGCCGAAGCACGGAAGGCGTTACCTCGAAGCATTCGCCAGGGTCGACCGGTCGAAGCTCTACCCCGTCGACGAAGCGATCTCCCTCGCGAAGGAAGTCCACCCGGCGAAGTTCGACGAGACGGTCGAGCTCCACATCAAGACGGGCCTGGACCCCCGCCATGCCGAGCAGCAGATCCGCGGCAGCACCGTCCTCCCCCACGGGTTGGGCAAGGTGCTGCGCGTGCTCGTCTTCACCGAAGGCGAACCGGCGAAGGCTGCCCAGGACGCCGGCGCCGATTTCGTCGGCAGCGATGATCTGATCAAGCGCATCGAAGGCGGCTGGACCGATTTCGATGTCGCCATCGCCACCCGCGAGATGATGGGCAAGGTCGGCCGCCTGGGCCGCGTCCTCGGCCCCCGTGGCCTCATGCCCAACCCGCGTTCCGGGACCGTCGTCGGCGGCGAGGACATCGCCCGCGCCGTCACTGATGCCAAGCAGGGCCGTGTCGAGTTCCGTCTCGACCGCCTTGCCAACATCCACGTGCCGCTCGGCAAGGTGAGCTTCGACGACGCCAAGATCCGCGAGAACATGGCCACCCTCATCGAGGCCGTGAACGCTGCCAGGCCGAAGGAGGCCAAGGGCCAGTACATCCGCTCGGTTACGCTTACGACGACCATGGGCCCCGGCATTCCGCTCGACCTCGCCCAGGCGCTCAGCCTCCGCACCGCGTAGCGAGTCCAGCGGTCTGCGTATAAGTGCCGCCGGCCCCGGGGTTTCCAACCGGGGCGCTGCCTTCACCTGTGCGGATTCGGCCTCCCCGCTCGATCCACACGCCGGTCCGGGCCTCGGTGACACTGAGGAAGCAGAGCGGTAGAGTTCCGCCGTCGAATCAGCGTGAACCGAATGCCAGGTAGCAGGACGGGCGCAACGGCCCCACGAGCATGCCGTCGCGCGAAACAGCCTCCTCTTCAGTTGCCTGTGTCATCGGGGTCTCCAGCGAATGATGCGGGTGCGGAATCCACGCGCGGGCGGATTGCACGGGGTTCGCGGTGGCGGCGCTCACTCGTCGACTATCGCCCAGGTCTCGCGATCTGCGCTCTCGAACTCCCACATCAGCAGGCGAGACTCGCGGCGGTGCTCCTCGTCGCTGCTCATGCCGCGGATGTCGCGGTCGATCGCCCCGGTATCCCGGCGGCGCAATTCTGCTTCGAGGGCGCCGGCGATGAGGGAGTTGCGGGACTCACCCCGTCCTTCTTCGACCTCGCGCCTCGCGTGATCAAGCAGGTCGGCCGGGAGAGCCACGGTCACCAGGCGGGTGACCGTGGCTCTCCCGCTTAGTGTCATGAGTCGTGTTTGCTGGTCCCTGCTACCCCTTTGCGCGGAAACCCCGGTACGGCCCATCACGCCATTCGAGCGCGCCCTTCAGTCCCACGCCGCTTTCCATCGACTCCCGCATCTTGTCCTGCCAGCCGTAGGAGAAGGTGGTGAACTGCGCCGCGGCATCCAGGTCCGTTGAGCTCCGTACCGATGAGTAGATGCCCATATTCTCGTAGAAGCGGTTCATGTTGACCTTGAGGATGGCCAGGTGGTCGGCCGGCATGTTCGCCACATGGTCGGCGAGGGCGACGGTCCGCTCCTCCAGCTGCTCCTTCGGGAAGGCATAGTTCACCATCCCGATACGCTCCGCTTCGACGCCGCTGATGCTGTCGCCGGTGTAGTACAGCTCCTTCGCCTTGCGCATGCCGATTACCAGGGGCCAGATAACACCCGTACGGCTTGTCCCCAGCGCGCGCACGCCCGGGTGTCCCAGCTGGGCGTCTTCGGCGGCGGTCACCAGGTCGGCCATCATCGCCAGCTCGCAGCCCCCCGCGAGCGCATAGCCATGCACCTGGGCAATGGTCACCTTCGCCATGTTCCAGAAGTACATGTGGATGTCGCTGATCTGTTGCATGCCCGTGCGGATGCCCATCACCAGCCGCCGCCGGTTTTCGTCAACCGCCTGGTAGCGCCGAACAATGGCGTCTGCCCCGCCCCGGGCAGGGGCCAGGTCATAGCCCGCGCTGAAGGTGCGCCCCGCGCCCCGGACGATGATCACCCGGGCCGCCGGGTCGGCCTCCAGGTCGTGGAGGCATTCCCATAGTTCGAAGAGGAGCTCCTGCGAAAGCGAGTTCATCTTCTCCGGCCGGTTGAGCGTGATCCGCGCGACCCGGCCGCCGGTGCCCACGCGGTCCACCACCAGGTTTTCGAAAGTTTGGTCCAAGTTGGCCTCTCCGGGTTGAGATGTGGGCCGATTATAGGCCCACGTACCAGGCCCGGCCCGCCCCGAACTTTGCGCGGGCGCGCTGTACGCGATATGCTCAGGCTTCGCAACACTCATCTATTGCTGGAAATTGCAGCCCCATGGCGAACAACAAGTCCGCGATCAAGCGGTGGCACCAGTCCCTCAAGCGGCGCGACCGCAACCGCGCCACGAAGTCATACACCCGCACCCGGGTCCGCGCAGCGCGTGAAGCCGCTGCCACAGGCGATTCAGACGCTGCTGCCACCGCCTTGAGCGCTGCGTACTCGGCGCTCGACAGGGCGGCTCGCAAGGGCGCCATCCACGTTGGCAAGGCCGATCGGCAGAAGCGCCGCCTCGCCGCCCTCATCTCGAAGAGGTAGCTCCCCGCTCAACGTGGGCACCGGCCCGGCAGGCTCCGGATCGGGCCAGGGCGCGCCTGCGCACACGCGGTGGCGTTGGCGCATTCAGGCGCAGCCGACCACAATGCAGTAGCTATGACGGCCGAAGCGGCGCGCAAACGGGTCGATGTCGTCATCCCCTGCTACAACGAAGTCGCCGTGCTGCGCGGCAGCGTCGAACGGACGCTCGCCTTTCTCGATGGCCACCCTGAGTACGACTGGCGCATCGTCATCGCCGACAATGGCTCGACCGATGGAACAGGCGACCTCGCCCGCGCACTTGAGCAGGAGTTCCCGGGGCGCGTACATGCCGAACTGCTAACCATCAAGGGCCGCGGCCTCGCCCTGAAGCAGGCCTGGACAGCCAGCGATGCCGGCATTGTCTCCTACATGGACGTCGACCTCAGCACCGATATCGAGCACCTCCCCCGGCTCATCGCCATGGTCGCGGAGGATGGCTGCGACGTTGCCATCGGCTCCCGGCTGGCTCGCGGCTCGAAGACCAGGCGCTCGCTCAAGCGCGAGATCACCTCCCGCGGCTACGTCTTCCTGATCAGAGTGACCTTCCCGGGTTTACGTATCACCGACGCGCAGTGTGGCTTCAAAGCCCTTGCGCGCCAGGTGGTGGACGATGTCGTGCCCCTCATCGAAAACCGCATGTGGTTCTTCGATACGGAGCTGCTCATCCTCGCCCAGCGGCGCGGTTACAGGATCTGCGAGCTCCCCGTGCGTTGGGATGAAGACCCCGACACGAAGGTCAAGATCGTCAGGACAGCGCTTGAAGACATCAGGGGCCTCCTGCGCATGCGCTTCAGCCGGAAGTGAACGTCGCTCCCCATGCACGCGCGGGCGCCGGGGCGCGGGCGTCTTTACGCCGGTGAAGAGCGTTTGACCCCTCCAAGGGGCCGATGTATAACACCTTTGCTACGCCATTCACAAAGTCGCAGGCGCCGCCCCGCGGGTGAGTGTGCCCGGCGACCGGAAGAGGAGGTCGGCCGGATTGGAATTCTCTAACCTGCCGCATGACTTCGCGGAAACGCTTGAGCTGGTTTTCGTGTTCATCACGATGGTCGCGTCCCTGGGCATCATGGTGGCCCTCGGCCGCTGGTGGCAGAAGTAAGGCCGAGGAGGACAGGATTGGCTGTCGAGACGCCCGCAAAGCCGAGCCTGGCGGACAGGCTTTATGACAAGATGTTCCACAACTATCTGTGGAAATCGATTTTCCGCACCGGTTACCCGAACACGCCCCGCAACCAGATGCTGATCGTCGCGACGAACGTGTTCCTTCACCTCCACCCCACGCGGCTCCACCGCACCCATGTCAAGGTCACCCACACCTACTGCCTCGGGGGCCTTTCGTTCTTCATGTTCCTGGGCCTGACGGTCACGGGTATCCTGCTGATGTTCTACTACGTCCCGAGCGTCGAGCGCGCCTACCTCGACATGCAGAACATCGAGACCACCGTCCAGTTCGGCCAGCTCATGAGGAACATGCATCGCTGGATGGCCCATGCCATGGTCATCCTCGTTTTCATGCACATGATGCGCGTCTTCTATACGGGCGCTTACAAGCCCCCGCGGGAATTCAACTGGGTGATCGGGGTCATCCTCCTCGTTCTTACCTTCCTCCTCAGCTTCACCGGCTACCTGCTCCCGTGGGACCAGCTCGCCTTCTGGGCCATCACCGTTGGCACCAACATTGCCGGCGCAGCCCCGGTGCTCGGCCCCAAGTCGCGCTTCTGGCTCCTTGGCGGGTTCGAGGTGGGCCCCAATGCGCTCATTCGCTTCTACACACTGCACGTCATCGGCCTGCCCCTGCTGGCCGCCATCTTCATGGCCGTCCACTTCTGGCGTATTCGCCGGGACGGCGGCCTCGCCCGGCCCCTCTAGGCCCCAGCAACCCGGTATCACCGAAGAACAGAGCAGGATAGGAATCGCAATATGGCGACTGCTGCAGTAGCCCGGCCGGCTGCAAAGCCCCAGCCCCGTGCCCGCGACGAAGAAGTCCTCGTCTGGCCCGACCTCGTCTTCATCGAGTTCATCGCGGCCATGGTTTTCACCCTCGCCCTCTTCCTGCTTTCGTTCCTGATGAACGCGCCGCTGCTTGACCAGGCGAACGCCGACGTCACGCCCAACCCATCGAAGGCGCCGTGGTACCTGCTCAACCTGCAGGAGCTCCTGCTGCACATGAATGCAGCCCTCGCCGGGGTCATCGTGCCCACGATCTGGCTCGTCATCATGGGCGCCTTTCCCTATTTCGACCGTGACAACGATGGCCAGGGCGTCTGGTTTGGCACCGAAAACTCCATCAAGCTCTCCATCATTGGCGGCCTCGTCGGCATCGTGGGCACGTGGTTCCTCATCCTCTGGGACAGCGGCAAGCTCGCCTTCTTCCTGAACGACTGGTTCGGATTCTCGGGGGGCGATACCTTCCGCTTCCTCGAAAACGTCCGCTCCATCCAGACTCAGCTTCCCTGGCCCGAATGGTCGCGCGAAATCACCTACTCGCCGTGGAACATCGTCATCATTGGCGAAGACTTCCAGAACCTGGACTTCCCGGGCTGGCTGGTTGAACAGGGAATCCCGACCGGCGTGATGGTTGCCTTCCCCTCCTTGCTCATCTTCGCGCTCTGGCGGGCAGGCATGATCTTCACCCGGCGTGACGCAGTCATCGTGCTCTTCAGCGGCTTCGTAGGCGCCTACCTGGTGCTCACCGTAGTTGGCACCGCCTTCCGTGGGCAGGGCCAGGAGCTGGTCTTCCCATGGCAGCTGAAGGTCAGCGAAGGCATCCCCGGTCAGCACTAGGAACGCAACAGCTATGACGCAGATGGAACAGACAGCAACGCCCGGCAAGAACCCGGCAGGGAAGATCGAATACGTGCGCCAGCAGGAAGCCCGGCGCCTCGCGCGGCGCTCCTTCATGCGTGTCAGCGTCTTCGCCGGGCTCACCCTTTCAGTGGGAGCCATGGCAGCAGGAACCCTGGCCTTCTTCAACCTGCGCCGTCCCACAGGCTTCGGTGGTGTGGTGAACGTCACCAAAGCGCGCATCCCCACTGCCGGTGACGATCCCTCGCGCATCTCCGAAGGCAAGTTCTGGCTCGCGAACCTGGAGGGCGCCGAAGGCGACGTCCTCGGCGTCGGCGGCACCGGGGGCCTGCTTGCCCTCTACTGGAAATGCCCTCACCTCGGGTGCACCGTGCCCTGGTCACCAAACTTCGATGGTGCAACCGTCAACTTCCCCGGCGTCAAGGGCTGGTTCCGCTGCCCCTGCCACGGGTCCACCTACTCTCGTGCCGGGATTCGCGTCTACGGCCCTGCTCCCAGGCCGATGGATACCATGGCCCTCACCATCAACGCCGACGGCTCACTGAATGTCGATACTGGCAAGATCACCGGCGGAGCAGCCGACAACCCGCTTCGCGCGGTTACATACAACGGCTAGGCGGAGGAACGGGTGAACACGCAGAAACAGATCTTCCTGATCGTCGTCCTGTTCTTTCTCTTTGTGGGCAGCTGCGCCGCCTACGCCGTTGTCGACCTCCCCTACCGCTCGCCAATCCGCGAGGAATACCACCTCAAGGAATCCATCACGCGCGGCGCCCTCCTCTATGCCAACAACTGCCGTAGCTGCCACGGCAACAGCGGCGAAGGCGGCGTCGGCCTGCCGCTCAACACCGATGCGTTCAAGGACCAGGACCCGCTCAAGCTCAAGGCCAACACGCACCTTATCGAGCGCACGGTCTCCTGCGGCCGGGCGGGCACTCTCATGCCCTCGTGGCTCGATACCTACGGCGGTGCACTCAACATCCGCCAGATCGAGCACATCATCGACTTCCTGACATCACCCA
>JAANMY010001949.1_pt1 | contig 20958 bp, 20 predicted proteins | sample 7279691 | NCBI WGS metagenome assembly JAANMY01 (sample SAMN14094543, study PRJNA606508) | bioreactor metagenome | isolation source: A lab-scale SPAN reactor treating ammonium-rich wastewater day 388 | place: Ireland: Galway | collected 2018-02-07
GGCGCTCAGGTTTTCCGAGGTGGTGTTCAGGTTGCTGATCACCGAGCTGAAGCGGTTCTGGATCGCACCCAGCTCGGCGCGCGAGCTGTTCACCGCGGTAAGGGCCGAATCCATGATTCCGATGGCCTTCTGTGCGCCGGCGAACGAATTGATCTGAACGTCGTCGACCTGCGAAGCCACCATCGTATTGTTGTTGCCCACCGTCAGGCCGCTAAACGCACCGCCCGTTGCGGTGATGTTGATGGCGGTATCCTTCTTGATCGACTGCAGCGTCACCCCATTGGAGCCGTTGACGATGGCGAACACCCCGGTGTCGCCAGACTTCTTGTTGATTGCGGAGGCCAGCTTGCCTGCATCCGCGGCGGTGGCACCGGTCAGCACGGTGTCTTCGATGGTGGAACCATTGATGGCAAGACCGGATACGGTGCCAGCGGAGACAACGCCACCCGCCACGTCTGCCACGAAATTCGTAGCTCCGAGTGCACTGGTCTGTGCGTTGGCGATGGAGTCGACGGTGATCAGCTGACCGGCATTGGCGCCGACCTGGAAGGCCTGGCCGGCGAAGTTGCCGTCCAGCAGCTTGGTACCGTTGAACTCGGTCTGGCTGGCCACGCGCTGGATTTCGGCCTGCAGCTGGGTCACTTCCGCCTGCAGCGCGTCGCGGTCGGTGGAGGAGTTGGTGGCGTTCGACGACTGCACTGCCAGCTCGCGGATGCGCTGCAGGTTGTTGCCGATCTCGGCCAGCGCGCCTTCGGCCGTCTGGGCCAGCGAGATGCCGTCGTTGGCGTTGCGGGCCGCCTGGTTCAGGCCGCGGATCTGGGTGGTGAAGCGCTCGGAAATCGCCAGGCCGGCGGCGTCGTCCTTGGCGCTGTTGATGCGCAGGCCAGAGGACAGGCGCTGGATCGTGGTGCCCAGGCTGGCGTTGTTCGCCGCGAGGTTGCGCTGAGAGTTCAGCGACATCACGTTGGTGTTGATGATGGACATTGCATGTACTCCGGAAGGGGAGGGCCGGCGCGGCGATCAGGCCGCGCCGATCAAGGCTTAGCGCAGCAGGCTCAGGACGCTCTGCGGGACCTGGTTGGCCTGGGCGAGCATGGCGGTGCCGGCCTGGTTGAGGATCTGGCTGCGGGTCAGTTCCGCGGTTTCCTTGGCGAAGTCGGTGTCGCGGATGCGGCTGCGCGAGGCGCTCAGGTTTTCAGAGGTGGTGTTCAGGTTGCTGATCACCGAGCTGAAGCGGTTCTGGATCGCACCCAGCTCGGCGCGCGAGCTGTTCACCCCGGTCAGGGCGTTATCCATGATGGAGATGGCCATCTGTGCGCCTGAGAACGTAGAGATGTCGACGTCCGATACGTGCGTATCGGTGGTCTGCGCAGCGAAGGTCGCAGTAGCGCCAGTGATGGCGAAGGAAACTGCGGTGGAGCCAGCCTCGAACTTGCTGACATTGATCTGGCCCGCGACGCTTCCGTCTGCTTCTGCAACCACACCAAGTTCGGCAGACTTCGCATTGATGGCACTCACCAGGGCATTGACAGCCGCGGTCTGCGTTGCCGCAGCCGTCGTCCCGCTTGCCGCGACGGAAATGTTGTCGAGCGCCACACCTTCGATGGTAATACCGGTCAGATTGATAGCTGTATTTTGGTCGGCAGGGGCAGCGATAGCGACGGTGCCTTCCGCGAACTTGGTCGCACCCAACGCACTGGTCTGTGCGTTGGCGATGGAGTCGACGGTAATCAGCTGACCGGCGTTGGCGCCGACCTGGAAGGCCTGCCCGGCGAAGTTGCCATCCAGCAGCTTGGTGCCGTTGAACTCAGTCTGGCTGGCAACGCGCTGGATTTCCGACTGCAGCTGTTTGACTTCCGCCTGCAGCGCGTCGCGGTCGGTGGACGAGTTGGTGGCGTTGGACGACTGCACCGCCAGTTCGCGGATGCGCTGCAGGTTGTTGCCGATCTCGGCCAGCGCGCCTTCGGCGGTCTGGGCCAGCGAGATGCCGTCGTTGGCGTTGCGGGCTGCCTGGTTCAGGCCGCGGATCTGGGTGGTGAAGCGCTCGGAGATCGCGAGACCGGCGGCGTCGTCCTTGGCGCTGTTGATGCGCAGGCCCGAGGACAGGCGCTGGATCGTGGTGCCCAGGCTGGCGTTGTTCGCCGCGAGGTTGCGCTGCGAATTCAGCGACATCACGTTGGTGTTGATGATGGACATTGCACTTGTCTCCTGGGTTAGCGAATCCGGCGCGGATCGGGGTTTGGCCGGTGGACCGCAGGGGTTCTTGCGCCGTTCGTTCGGCCCTGTCCTCTGCTGTCACCTGTAACGGCGCTGCGTTGGCTGGCTTGAGGGAAATGTTTGAATCTGTGGCGGGATTCGCAGAAATAAAAAAATTTCCGTGAACGCCCTAAAGATTCCCTCAAGCCTGTTTGCGCGGTGCAATCACTGGCCTGCAATGCGGTATCGGCCTCGCGACGGCCGGCTGTAATCGGTGCCGGTCGCGGCGTTGCCACAACGGGCGCGGTCCGACGGGGCAGGGCCGCGGGCAATGGCCGCACGGCGGCTTCCGAGGCGGCGCGCCGGAAGCGCGCCATGCGCTGGCGAGCTGCAGTGGACAGGGACGGGGGGATCAGGAGGCGGCGGATGACACAAACTTCCCGGTTGCCGCGCGGCGTGGTCGCGCTGGGCTTCGTCAGCCTGTTCATGGACACCTCGTCGGAGATGGTGCACAGCCTGCTGCCGGTGTTCCTGGTCAGCGTGCTGGGCGTCAGCGCGATGTCGGTTGGCATCATCGAGGGCATCGCCGAGGCGGCTGCGGCCATCGTGAAGGTGTTCTCGGGCACGCTCAGCGACTGGATGGGCCGGCGCAAGCCGCTGGTGCTGGTGGGCTACGGGCTGGCGGCGCTGACCAAGCCGCTGTTCCCGCTGGCTTCGGGGCTGGGGCTGGTGCTGACCGCGCGGTTCGTCGACCGCATCGGCAAGGGCATCCGCGGGGCGCCGCGCGATGCGCTGGTTGCGGATATCACCACGCCGGCTTCGCGCGGCGCGGCCTATGGGCTGCGGCAGTCGATGGACACTGTGGGCGCGGTCGCCGGGCCCTGCATCGCGCTGCTGTTGATGGCGCTCAGCGGCGACAACTTCAGGCTGGTGTTCTGGGTAGCGGTGGTGCCGGCGATGGTCTCGGTGCTGTTCATCGTGTGGGGCGTGCAGGAGCCGGCAACGCCGGCAATCACCCGCCGGCGGCGCTCGCCGATCCATCGCGACGAGTTGCGCCGGCTTCCACCGGCCTACTGGCTGGTAATCGCTTTCGCCACCGTGTTGACGCTGGCCCGGTTCAGCGAGGCCTTCCTGCTGCTGCGTGCGAGCAGCGTGGGTCTGGCGGATACCTGGGTGCCGCTGGCCCCCGCCGACCTGCGCGGCACCGCGTTCGGCCTGTTCAACCTGGCAACCGGCGTGACCTTGCTGCTGGCCAGCTTCCTGGCGGGCGCGCTGTGGACGGTGGCGGGGCCGGCAATGACCTTCGCCGCCGGCGCCGGATTCTCGCTGCTGGCGCTGGTCGGGCTGGTTGCGACCAGCCGGCGGGCGCGGGTTGCAGCGGCCTGATGCCAGGGCGGTGGATGCTAGCCCCGGTGCCGCCTCAGAGCTTGTTGAACAGCGACATGCCTTGGGTCTGCAGCATGGTCTTCTGCGCGGCTTCCAGCGCCAGCAGCTGCATGTTGAGGCGGCTGATGGCCTCGGCATAGTTGGTTTCGCGCAGGCTGGCGAGGGATTCGGCCAGGGTGACGCTCTGCAGGCTGCGGCCGTCGTCGGCGGTGTCGATGTCGTTCATGCGCGCGCCGACGCCGGAGCGCAGCGAGAGCATGTGGCCCTGCGCGGTGGTGATGTCGCCGATGGCGGCGCCGAAGGCGTTGGCGCGGCGGGCGTTGTCGGCTGGCCCGCTGCCGGGGAGCAGCAGCGCATCGGCGAACGCCTGCAGGGTGGCGAACACATCCTGGTTGGGTGCGGTTTCCACCGTGAAGGTGTCGCCGACGGCGGGGCTGCCGCTGATGCTGAACTCCACGCCCAGCCCGGCCGATGCCGGCGGCACGGCGCTGCCGCTGGTCCAGCTGCCGGTCACCGGCGGTGCCAGCGGGTTGCCGGCGGCATCGACGATTTCGTAGGCGTTGGGAGCGGTGAAGCGCAGGGTGAGGGCGTCGCCGTTCCAGGTGCTGGCGTCGGTAGCCTGTGCGCCGTTCAGCAGGCCGCTGCCGGTATTGGCGGCGCCGGCGCTGCCGCGCGCGTAGCCGTCGCCGGTGCGCACGCGCAGGAACACGGCGCTGCCGGGGTCGCCGTCCTCGATGGCGATATCGGGTCCCACCTCGACCGCGTTGCGGCCGTCGTCGCCGTGATAGATCACGCTGCCGGCGTTGTCGGTGAAGGGAATCACGCCGTCGCGGGTGCCGGCGAACAGGCGGCGGCCGTTGCCGTCGTCGCGGTTGGCGATGTCCAGCAGGTTCTTGCGCAGCTGCAGCACCTCGGTGGCGATGGCCTTGCGGTCGTCCGGCCCCAGCGCGCCGCTGTTGGCCTGGATCGCCAGCTCGCGGGCGCGGGTCAGGCTGTCGTTGGCGTCGGTGAGCGCGTTTTCCTGCATGCGCAGGCGATGGTCCACGCGCTGGGCATTGCTGTCGTATTGGGTGAGTGCGGCCTGCAGGTGGTCCAGCCGCTGCGCGGTGGCCATGCCCACCGGATCGTCCTTGCCCTGGGTGAGCTTGATCCCGCTGTTGATCTGCTGCTGCAGGCGGGCGATTTCGCCCTGCCGGCCAAGCAGGCTGTTCAGGCCCTGCAGGTACAGGCTCTGGGTGGACAGGCGCAGGGTCATGGGGCCTCCTTCACGGGATCAGCGGCGCACGGCGCCGAGCAGGGCCTGGAACATGGTATCGGCAGTGGCGATCACCTGCGCAGCGGCCTGGTAGGCCTGCTGGTAGCGCAGCATGTTGGTGGCTTCCTCGTCGAGATTGACCCCGGACACCGACTCGCGCTCGGCCAGGATCTGGTCGTCCATGACCTGCTGGGCGTCGAGGTTGAGCTGGGCGTGGCGGGCGTCGCCGCCGACGCGGGCGGTGAGCTGCGACATGGCGGCGGTGACGTCGGTGCGGCCGCCGTTGAGCACGGCCTTGGCGTCCACCGCGGCCAGCAGGCGCGCATTGGCGTTGTCGGACGAGCGCGGCGCAGTGCGGCCGAGGTTGATTTCGTCGCCGGCCGCGGGATTGCCGTTCAGCACCAACGACCAGCCGGCCGCGGGATCGCTGATGGTGCTGCCTGGCGTGTAGGCGAGGGGCGGGCCGCCGTTGATGGTGTAGGTGGTGGCATCGAGGAAACTGATGTTGGCGCCGGCGAAGCCTGCGAACAGCACCGGATCGGTCACCCGGGCGGTGCCGCCGCTCACGTTGCCGAGATTGCCGGCGTCCAGGCCCACCGTCATGGGTGCGGCAGCGGCGATCTGGCCGGGGTCGGTCAGCGCCAGCTGGATATTGGCGGCGGCCGCGGCGGTGGGCTGCAGGAGGAAGCGGTCGCCGGCCGCGGCCGCGCCCGACAGCACCAGGTTCACGCCTTCGACCACGAACGGGTCGGCGCCGGTGCCGGTGCCGCTCATCGCCACCGCCTGGCCGGTATCGGCACGGGCGGCGCTCCAGGCGGCGCCGTCGAAGCGCAGTACCAGGTTGTTGCCGGTCAGCGCGCCAACGTCGGCAATGCTGGTGGCGAAGCTGGCGGTGGACGCCGCGGCGTTGCCGCTGTGCGGATAGATCTTGGGGTCGGGCAGGCTGAAGAAGTCGCTGCCGGGATTCCCGGCGTAGTCGATGCCGCCGCGCTGGGTGGCGTTGAAAGTGTCGGCGAAGGCGGTGGCCAGGCGGCCCAGCTCGGCGCGGGCGGGATCGAGCACGTTGCCGCGGAACTCCAGCAGCCCGCCGATCGCGCCGGAGACCGAGCCGGCCGGCAGCGGCACCGGGCCGGCCGGCGACTGCACGGCCAGCTGGGCGCGGTTGGCTTGATACGGGTCGGCCACGGTGGACAGCTGCATGGCGCGCGTGCCCAGCACCATCGGCTGGCCGCCGATGGTGAACACGTTCATCGCGCCGTCGTCCTGCAGCACGCCTTCGGCGCCGACCAGCGCCGACAGCTGGCCCACGCGCAGGTCGCGCTGGTCCAGCAGGTCGGGTGAGGCGTTGTCGCCGGAAGCGATGATGTCGCGGTTGAGGTTGGCGATCTCGCCGGCCAGCTGGTTGGCGGCGGTGATGTTGTCCTTGAGGCTGGCTTCGACTTCGTTGCCGAGTTGGGTCAGGTGGCCGTCGAGCGAACGCCAGCGCGCGGCCAGCTGGCCGCCGGTGGTCAGCATCTGGCTGCGCGCGGCGGTGGAAGTGGGGTCGGCCACCACGCCCTTGGCGGCGCTGAAGAAGCTCGACCAGGCCGTGGCCAGGCCGGTAGTGGGGTCGGAAATCAGTTTGTCCACCCGCGACGACAACCCGGACATCTGGGTCAGCCGGCCCATTTCGCCGGCGCTGTCGAGCTGGCGCGCGTAGACCAGGCCGTCGGCAAGCCGACGCAGGCTGTCGACATCCACGCCCTGGCCGATGCTGATCCGCCCCGGCTGGCCGGCACGCGCCTCGAACTCCACCCGCTGGCGGCTGTAGCCGGGCGTGGTGGCGTTGGCCACGTTGTGGCCGACGGTGGACATCGCCCGCTGGAAGGCCAGCAGGGCGGATGCGCCGGTTCCGAGTACGCCGCCAGTCGGCATCGTTTAACCCTCCAGTCCAGCCAGCGCACGGCGCATGGTAGCGCCGTCGGCAATCGCCACGATCTTGGCCGCGTAGGCCGGGTCGGTGGCGTAGCCGGCGCGCTGCAGCGCCTTCGCGAAATGATGGACGTCGCCGCCCGTGCCGCGCGCATCGGCATAGCGCGGGTTCTTCAGCAGCCGGGTGTAGTCGGCGAAGCTGTCCGCGGGGCTGCCGTAGCTGCGGAACGCCGCGCGTTCGTTGACCCGCTGGCCGTTGACGTATTCGTGGGTGGCCGATTCGACCTTGCCGCCGCGCCAGCCGCCGGTGGCCTTGATGCCGAACAGGTTGTGCGAGGTGACCCCTTCGCGCCCGGCAAGGCGGCGGCCCCAGCCGGTTTCCAGCGCGGCCTGCGCCACCAGCGCCTTGGCCGGCACGCCCAGCTCCTCGGCAGCCTTGCGCGCATGCGGCCAGACCGAACGGGCGAAGGCTTCGGGGCTGCTGCAGTCCAGCGGCGCGTTCTCGTCGCAGCTGTTGATCGCGGCAGCCAGCGGCGGGCGCGGCGGCATCGCCATCGCCTGCAGGGAGGTGCCGCTGCTGGCGGGGGCCAGCGACAGGGAGCTGCCGCGCAGGCCGGCCGGCAGCGGCAGCCCGGAGGGAGTGTCGGCCGCGGGCAGCGCCATCGGCGCATTGGGCTGGCGCAGCGGCAGCCCGCCAACCGGCGGTGCCGAGGTGGCGGTGGCGCCGGACAGCTGGCGCACGATCATCGGCTGCAGGCCCAGCCCGCGACCCTTGGTCAGTTCCTTCGCCAGGGCCTGGTCGTACATGTCGCGATAGCTGTTGTCGCCGCCGAACGGGTCGCCCGGCGTCGCGCTGCGCATGCTCTTGATCAGCATCTGCGCGAACTGGCTTTCCAGCCCGCGCGCGGCTTCTTCCACGCGGGCGCGCGGGGTCGCCTCGGGGCGTTGCAGGGGAAAGGCGGTGGCGACGGGCAGGCGCATGTCAGGATGGATGCAAACGGCATGCCATCGACATCAGATCACTTCCAGCTCGGCGCGCAGAGCGCCGGCCTGCTTGAGCGCCTCGAGGATGGCCACGATGTCGCCCGGCGCCGCTCCGACCGCATTCACCGCGCGCACGATCTCCTCCAGCGAGGTGCCACCCTTGAACAGCACCATGTGGCTGCCCTCGGCCTCCGCGCTGACGGTGGACTGCGGTGCCACCACGGTGCTGCCGCGGCCGAACGGTTCCGGCTGGCTGACCTGGGTGGCTTCGCTGATGGTGACGGTGAGCGAGCCATGCGCGACTGCCGCCGGCAGCACGCTGACCTGGCCGCCCATCACCACGGTGCCGGAACGGGCGTTGACGATGACCTTGGCGGCGGCGGTGCCGGGATCCACGTCCAGGGATTCCAGTGCGGCGAGGAAGCTGATCCGGTCGCCCGGCGGCGGCGCGATCTCGATGGTCACGCCGTCCAGCGCGCGGGCGCTGCCGGCGCCGAAGCTGCGGTTCACCGCCGAGACGATCCGCGAGGCGGTGGTGAAGTCGGCTTCGTGCAGGTTCAGCATGACCTTGTCGCTGGCGTTGGATGACGGCACCGAGCGTTCGACGATGGCGCCGGACGGAATCCGGCCGCCGTTGGGCGCGTTCACCGAGATCCTAGAGCCGTCCCGCCCGGAAGCGCCGAAGCCGCTGACCACCAGGCTGCCCTGGGCAATCGCGTAGACCTCGCCGTCGGCGCCCTTGAGCTGGGTCATCAGCAGGCTGCCGCCGCGCAGCGAGCCGGCGTTGCCGATCGAGGACACGGTCACGTCAATCGGCTGGCCGGGCTTTGCGAACGCCGGCAGTTCGGCGTGCACCGCCACTGCCGCCACGTTCTTGAGCTGCGGATTGACGTTGGGCGGAATCGACACGCCCAGCTGGTCGAGCATGGTGCGCAGGCTCTGCACGGTGAACGGGGTCTGGCTGGTGCGGTCGCCGCTGCCGTCCAGCCCCACCACCAGGCCGTAGCCGATCAAGGGGTTGCCGCGCACGCCGGCCACCTGCGCCAGATCCTTGACGCGCTCGGCCTGTGCGGGCGGCGCCAGCGCCAGGGTGCACAGCAGGGCGGCCAACGCGGTTGCGATACGTTTCATCGTCGGCGGCCTCAGTACGGGAACAGCGCGGAGTTGAAGAAGCGGCCCAGCCAGCCCATCGCGTTGGAGCGGGCGAGGGTGCCGCGGCCGCCGTAGACGATGCGGGCGTCGGCCACGCGGTCGGAGGTCACGCGGTTGTCGGAGCCGATGTCGGCGCGGCGGACGATGCCCTGCACCTGCACCAGCTCGTCGCCCTGGTTCAGGCGCAGCTGCTTGTCGCCGCGCACCAGCAGGTTGCCGTTGCCGAGGTCCTGCACCACCCGCACGGTCAGCTGGCCTTGCAGCTGGTTGCTCTGCGCGCTGTTGCCGTTGCCGGCGAAGTCGCGCCCGCCTTCCACCGATGCCGACAGCAGGGACTTGCCGTTCAGCGTGACCTGCTGGCCGGCGAGGGTCGGCGCCGCCATGTCGACGCCGGTCTTCTTGGTGATGGCGGTATTGGCCTTGGTGGTGGCGCTGGTGCTTTCCACCAGCACGATGGTCAGCAGGTCGCCGATGTCGCTGGCCTTGTTGTCCTGGAACAGCCGCATCGGCTTGCCGGTGCGGCCGGCATAGATCGAGCCGCCGCCGTCTCCCGGGCCGGGCGGGGCGCGCACCGGCTGCGGTGCGGGCTCCGCGTACTGCGCGACCGGGGCGTCGAACGGGCGCACGTCGCCCTGCAGCCGGTTCGCGGTGGCGCAGGCCGACAGGGCGAGGACGGCGGCAGCCAGCGTGGCGGTGCGGGCGAGGAGGGCGGCGCGGCTCATGGCGGTACTCACACGTTGTTGTTCAGGAACGCCAGCATCTGGTCGGTGGTGGAGATCGCCTTGGCGTTGGTCTCGTAGGCGCGCTGGGTCTCGATCATCGACACCAGCTCTTCCACCACGTTGACGTTGGACGCTTCCAGCGCGCCCTGGATCAGCCGGCCAAGGCCGCCGGTGCCGGGGCCGCCGGTCTGCGCCGGGCCGCTGGCGCCGGTTTCGGCGAACAGGTTCTCGCCCAGCGCCTGCAGGCCGGCCGGGTTGACGAAATCGGCCAGGGTCAGCGCGCCGATCTGCACCGGCTGCGCCTGACCGGCCAGCTGCACGCTGACCGTGCCGTCGGCGCCGATGGTCACGCTCTGCGCGCCCTCCGGCAGCTGCAGGCCAGGCTGCACCGGGTAGCCTTCGTTGGTCACCACTTCGCCCTGCGCATTGATCTGGAAGCTGCCGTCGCGGGTGTAGGCGGAGCTGCCGTCGGGCATCAGCACTTCGAAGAAGCCGCGGCCGTTGATGGCGGTGTCCAGCGCGTTGCCGGTCTGGTTCAGGCTGCCCTGGACGAACTGCTTGGCGGTGGCCGCCACCCGCACGCCGGTGCCGATCTGCAGGCCGGTGGGCAGCTGGGTCTGCTCGGAGGTGGCCCCGCCGGGCTGGCGGATGGTCTGGTACAGCAGGTCTTCGAAGCTGGCGCGGTCGCGCTTGAAGCCGGTGGTGTTGGTATTGGCGAGATTGTTGGAGATCACCGCCATCTTGGTCTGCTGGGCATCGAGGCCGGTCTTGGCGATCCACAGGGACTGGGTCATGGCGTTGGTCCTTTCAGTTCAATTCGGGGATGCAAGGCGCTGCGGTCAGCGCATCGACACCAGCGAAGCGCTGGCGCGCGCGTTCTCGTCGGCACGTTGCAAGAGCTGTACCTGCATTTCGAACTTGCGCGCCAGTTCGATCATCGACACCAGCGCATCGGCCGGGCGGACGTTGCTGTCCTCCAGCGTGCCGGAGGTCAGCGAGGCGCCGGTGGCAGGCTGCGGGGCGATGCCGGCGCGCGGCCGCATCAGCCCATCGTCGCCGCGTTCCAGTTCGGTGGTTTTGGCTTCGATGAGCTGCAGCCGGCCGGCTTCGGCGATGGTGGAAGGCGGCTGGCCCAGCGGGACGGTGGAGATGGTGCCGTCGGCGGCGATGTCCAGACTCTGGCTGGGCGGGATCGCCAGCGGCGCGCCGTCCGCGCCCAGCACCAGCTGGCCGCTGGCGGTGGACAGCAGGCCGTTGGCATTGATGGTCAGGTCGCCGGCGCGGGTATAGGCGGTGGCGCCGTTACCGTCCTGCACCGCCAGCCAGCGCTCCTGGTGCAGGGCGATGTCGAGCGGGTTGCCGGTCTGCCGGATCGCGCCCATGCGGGCATCGATGCCCAGCGTGCGCGCCTCCGTGGCCACGCGGGACGGATAACCCGGCCCTTCGATGGGCTTGGCCGAAGTGGCCTCCAGCGTGGCCTGGAAACCCACCCGGTCGGCATTGGCGAGGTTGTTGGCCACGGTGGCCTGGCCGCGCAGCATGGCGCTGGCGCCGGTCATCGCAACATAGAGGGCTCGGTCGGTCATGGCAGCCTCCGGCCGCCCCCGTCAATGCGGGGGCGGGGTGGTTCATCAGCGGATGTTGATCACCGTCTGGGTGATCTGGTCCTGGGTCTGGATCATCTGCGCGTTGGCCTGGAAGTTGCGCTGCGCGGTGATCATGTTCACCAGCTGCTCGGTCAGGTCCACGTTGGAGGCTTCGAGGCCACCGCCCTGGATCATGCCGAAGTCGGCGGTGCTGGCCTGGCCGCGGCGCGGCTCGCCGGAGTTGTAGGTTTCGGCCCAGACGTTGTCGCCCAGCGACTGCAGCCCCTGCGGGTTGACGAAGTTGGTCATCGCCACCTGGCCCAGCGGCTGCACCACGCCGTTGGTGTAGCGCGCCGACACCACGCCTTCCGGCGAGGTCTCCACGCCGGTGAGGCGACCGGTGGTATGGCCGTCCTGGGTCAAGCCCAGCACGCTGAACTTGTCGCCGTACTGGGTGGAGCGGCCCAGGTCCAGCACCATGTTCAGCGGCGCCGAACCGTTGGTGGTGGCGTAGGCCGGCAGGGTGATCTGGCCCGGCGAGGGCGAGGTCAGCGCGCCGGTATCGGAATACTGCAGGGTCTGCGGGCCGCCCACCGCATTGCCGTCGACCAGGGTATGCACCTGCCACTCGTTGGGGTTGGCGGTCTTGACGAAATACAGCGATTGGCTGTGTGCGGCGCCCAGCGAGTCGTACACGGTGACCGCGGTGGTGTGGTTGTAGCTGTTGGGATCCAGCGGGTCGAACGGCGCCACCGTGGGCGCGCTGGCCGCGGCCGGCAGGTTCGTCTCCACCGTGACGTTGCCGGTGGCGGCGGGCGGCGCGTCGCCGGTGGGCAGCTGCAGGTCGCCCATGCGGCCGGTGTCGAAGCCGCCGGCGGTGTTCGGCAGGAACACCTGCAGGCGATGGCCGGCGGGGTTGACCACGTAACCCTCGCGGTCGGCGCCGAAGTTGCCGGCGCGCGAGTAGACCGTTGCGCCGTTGTTCGAGAGGGTGAAGAAGCCCTGCCCTGAAATGGCCATGTCCAGCGCGCGGCCGGTGAAGTCGATGTTGCCCTGGCCGAACTGCTGGGCCACTGCCTGCATGCGCACGCCGGCGCCGGTGGCGGCGCTGGACAGGCCATAGGCAGATACCGCGAACAGATCGCCGAACTCCGCGCGCGACTGCTTGAAGCCGGTGGTGTTGACGTTGGCGATGTTGTTGGAGGTGACGTTGAGGTCCTGGCTGGCGGCGTTCATGCCGCTGACGGAGATGCGAAAGCTCATGGTGCGCTCCTTGGAAAGGGTTGAACGGCGGTCAGCCGATGCGACGGACGGAAGACAGCGGCATGCTGCCGAGGCCGGCGAGGTTCAGGACCAGCCCGGTGGGTTCGATCGAGACGCTGTCGATGCGCGCGGCCATCCGCACGCCCAGCGCCTCGCTGGCATCGCCGCTGCCGCTGCTGGCGCGGAAGGTGTAAGTGCCGGCCGGCAGCGCGTTGCCGTCGCCGTCCTTGCCGTCCCAGGCGAACTGCACCGGGCCGGCACCGGCGGCGTCGACGCCGATCCGGCGCACCACCTGTCCACCGGCCCCGACCACTTCCAGCTGGACCGGGCCGGCGTGGGTGGCGACGATCTCGCCGTTGGCGCCCGCGCCTTCGGCCAGCGTCACCTTGTCCACTTCCACCAGCGCGTCGCGGCCGACCAGGCTGGCGGCGCGCAGCGACTGGTCGTTCTCCATCACGCTGGCCATGGCCGACATCGCCTGCTGCATGTTCTCGATGCCCTGCACGGTGGAGAACTGCGCCAGCTGGCCGAGGAACTCGTTGCCCTTGAGCGGGTTCAACGGATCCTGGTTCTTCATCTGTTCGGTCATCAGGCGCAGGAAGTCGGCCTGGCCCATGCCGTCGTTCTTGCTCTTGCCGGTGCTGGGGAAGGCGTACTGGGCGTAGGCGCTGTCGCTGCCCGCCGAGGGATTCACGGTGCTCATGTTCAGCGGCCCATGTTGAGGGTGGCGACGGCCAATTCCTTGGCGCTGTTGAAGACCTCCACGTTGGCCTGGTAGCTGCGCGAGGCGGAGATCATGTCCACCATCTGCGCCACCGGATCCACGTCGGGGGCATAGACATAGCCCTGCGGGTCGGCCAGCGGGTTGCCGGGGTCGTAGCGGCGGATCGGCGCGGCGTCGCTTTCGCGCACCTCCAGCACCTGCACCCCGGCCAGTGCCGGGTCCGCAGACACCGGTTCGGCGGAAAAGACCGGTTGCTTGGCGCGGTAGGCGCCCTCGGCGGTGCCTGCCACCGTATTGGCGTTGGCCAGATTGCTGGCTACGGTGCTCAGGCGCACCGACTGCGCCTGCATGGCGGAGCCGGCGACGTCGAAGATCGGCAGATTGCTCATGGCGCGTCCCCTTACTGGCCGGTGATGGCGGTGAGCATGGTTCTCACCTTGGATTCGACGAAGGCCATGGAGGCGCGGTATTCCAGCGCGGCCTGCGCGTAGGTGGCCTGCTCGCGCTGGGTGTCCACGGTATTGCCGTCCATGCTGGGCTGGACGCCGGGGCGTGCGTAGGTGGCCCCGCTGGCGGCAGCCTGCAGCGCATCGACGTTCTCGCGGGAAGCTGGCAACAACGCAGCCTGCAGGGCGGTATTGAAGTCGAGGTCTCGCGCCTGGAAGCCGGGGGTATCGGCATTGGCCAGGTTGGAGGCGAGCACCTGCAATCGCTGCTCGCGCAGCGCCAGTGCAGTGCCGTGGATGCCAAGGAAATCGCTCATGCGCCCCTCCGAAGGGGTTTGTCCGCATGAGTCAATGCAACGCGTGTGCCATCGCCGTAATCGGGGCGATGGCAGGCGTCAGTCCGTCAGAAGTTAATCATTCAAATACAATTACTTGAGAGACATTCATCAGGAAACAGCGGAAAGCCTGCTCGCGATCCGGTCTGCCAATTCCTGCTGCGAGTACTTGGGCACGAAGTCGTCCGCGCCCACCCGCTCGACCATTGCATGGTTGAACACGCCGGACAGCGAGGTGTGCAGGAGCACGTACAGGCCGCTCAAGGCGGGGTCGCGACGGATTTCCGACGTCAGCGTGTAGCCGTCCATCGCCGGCATCTCGATATCGGAGATCACCATGCCGTAGCGCTGCACCGGGTCCTGCCCGGAGGCGACCAGCTGCTTGAGGTGGTCCAGCGCCTGGCGGCCATCGGACAGCTGGGTGCAGCCCACCCCGAGCTGGTCGAGCACGTGGCGGATCTGGTTGCGCGCCACCCGGGAGTCGTCCACCACCAGCACCTCGCGGCTGCCGGCGTGGGCGATCGGGGCGATCTCGATCTTGCCGGCCGGTGGCGGCAGGGCTTCGGCCAGCACGCTTTCCACGTCCACCAGCTGGATCAGTTCGTCGTGGTAGCGGGTCACGCCGGTCAGGTAGTGCGGGTCGTTGCCCAGCTCCGGCGGCGGCTGCACATCCTCCACCGCGATGTTGACGATCCGGTCCACCGCCGACACCAGGAAGCCCTGCACGGTGCGGTTGAACTCGGTGACCACCAGATAATTGGCCGGCCCCTCGGCAGGCTGGCCGATGGCACTGGCCAGATCCAGCACCGGCACGCTGCGGCCACGGATGTCGGCGGCGCCGAGGAAGCCGGCCGGCAGCTGCGGCATGGTGAACAGCGCCGGGCGCGGCAGCACTTCCTGCACCTTGAATACGTTCACGCCAAAAAGCTGACGCCCTCCCAGCCTGAACAGCAGCAGGGCAAGGCGGTTGTGGCCGGCCAGGCGGATGCGTTGGTCGATGCGGTCGAGCAGTTGATTGCGTTGCATGACGCCGTTGTCGGCCCGGATCGTCCGGGCTTGAGTCCGGCACGCTTCTTGCGTCCACTCCGGCGAATGCCGTGCTCACGAGAAACCCCGATGGATCGTCCCCGCAAGTTCCTGGCTTGCCTGCTGCTGGCGACCGCCCTGCCCGCAGCAACCGCCGCGGCGCAGGAGGCGCAGCCGCTGCAGCCCATCCGCGACGCCGCGCTGGCGGCGCTGCAGGCGGATGCGACCACGCAGGCGATGGTCGCCCCGGGCCTGCGTCTGCCAGCCTGCCGGCAGCCACTGGCGGCCACCGCCAGCAGCCCCACCGTGGCAGACGTGCGCTGCCCGGACAGCCCCGGTTGGCGGCTGTTCGTGCCGTTGCGCCAGGGCGCGCAGGCGCGCACGGCGCGGGGGACTGAAGAAATCGCGGAATCGGCCGTCATGGTCAAGCGTGGTGACCCGGTCGTGCTGCGTGCCAGTTTCGGCGGGACCGAGGTCCGGATGGGCGGCCGGGCGCTGGGGCAGGCCCGTGCGGGAGGCATCCTGAACGTCGAGAATGACAGCTCGCACCGGATCATCCGCGGCCGTCTGGCAGCTGACGGGTCGGTGGAGGTGGTCAATTGATGTTTTTTGCGATATTCCCCTAAAGTCGCACGTTGGCCTGCCGATACAGATTGCGAACCCTGACCGGAGTCACATTCCCATGACCACGAAAATCGAAGGCGGCCTGCCGGCGAAGCCCGTGGAGGCTTCGGTTGTCAGTGATTCCGGCCCGGTTCGCGCCGGCGGCGCGCGAGACGCGGCGGTCGTCGCGGCGCCGCCCGCGGACAGCCTGCGCCTGACCGGGGAAGCGGTGGGCCTGAAGGCGATGGCACGCGACCTTGCCACCCCCGCCAAGCTGGACATGGCGCGGATCAAGGAAATCCGCAGCGCCATCGACTCCGGCACCTACGAGATCCATCCGCAGGAAATCGCCACCCGGTTGCTGGCGCTGGAACGCGAGCTGCTGGGGTGAGCCTGGCCGTGCATCCGCTGGACGCGCTCGAGTCGGCCCTGCAGGCCGAACGTCGCGCCCTGCTGGAGCACGACGTAGATGCGCTGCTGCGCTCCACCCAGGCCAAGCTGGAGGCTCTGGCCGACGCCGAGCGCACCGCCGGCGCCGAGGACATGGCGCGGGTCTCTGAACTGCACGAACTCAACCGCGCCAACGCGGTGCTGCTTGCGCGTCGCCGCCGCGAGGTGGCGTGGACGCTGCGGCACCTCGGCCGCAGCGAGGCCAACGGCGTCTACAACGGCGCCGGCTATGCCAGCGCGCAGACCCAATCCAGGTGGCTGGGGAGCGGATGAACATGGACGCCGCGCCGTCCCCCCTGTGGAGTGACGACGCCATCTGGGCTGCGAGCACGGTGCGGTTCCCCGTGCTGTTCCTTGACGGCAGCCGCAGGTTGCACGCCGCCAATCCGGCGGCCTCGGCGCTGGCGGAGAAGCTGGTGCCGGGCAGCGGTCCGGAATCGCTGGTGGCGATGATGTCCGATCAGGACTGGGCCGAAGCGGTCCGGAGCAGGCATTGGCATGGTGCAGTGCGCCCGCCGGCGGCATCGCCGTTGGCCCTGGAGATCCATTGCGGCCACGCCCCGCACAGTGACCACTGCTTCATGGTGGTGCTGGACATCAGCGAACGCGATGAGCGACGGCGGCAGTACGAGGAGTTGCAGCGCACCGTCGACCGCCTGGCCAGCACCCAGGAGCAGTTGCTGCAGTCGGAGAAGATGGCCTCGATCGGCCAGCTTGCGGCCGGTGTCGCCCACGAGATCAACAACCCGATCGGCTACGTGGGCTCCAACCTCGGCACGCTGCAGGATTATTCGACGGCCCTGCTTGCGCTGGTGCAGAAGTACCACGAGGCGCTGTTCTCGGAAGATCCAGCCGCGCGCCGCGAGGAGCTGTTGCAGGCGCGCCAGCGTCTGGACATCGACTACATCGTCGGCGACCTGCCGAACCTGCTGAAGGAATCACGCGAAGGCATCGAGCGCGTGACCAAGATCGTGCAGGACCTGAAGGACTTCTCGCGTGTGGGACGCGACCAGCAGATGCAGCCGGCGGATCTGCTGCAGGGGCTCGACTCCACCCTCAACATCGTCTGGAACGACCTCAAGTACAAGATCCGGCTGGAAAAGCACTACGGCAGCCTGCCGCAGGTGGAATGCCTGGCGTCCGAAATCAACCAGGTGTTCCTGAACCTGCTGCTCAATGCAGGTCAGGCCATCGAACAGCGCGGCACGATCGAGCTGGCCAGCGGTTGCGACGGGCAGGAAGCCTGGATCAGCATTACCGACAGTGGCTGCGGCATCCCACCGGAGGCGCTGCCTCACCTGTTCGACCCGTTCTTCACCACCAAGCCCATCGGTCGCGGCACCGGGCTGGGGCTGGCGATTTCCTACGGCATCGTCGCCAAGCACCATGGCCGCATCGACGTGTCCAGCCGGGTGGGGCAGGGCAGCACCTTCCGCGTGGTGCTGCCGATCCGCCAGCCGCGCGAAGAGGCGCCGGCGACGGACTGAGGTCAACCTGCCGCGCTAGTCGCGGTGGTGGCCGGCGTGCCGTTGTTCCACCAGCCGGAATGCCGCGCGCACATGCTCGCGCAGGTCGGCATCGTCCCAGGGCTTGATCAGGAAGCGGTAAGCCGCGTCCTGGTTGATCGCCTGGCTGATCGTCTCAAGGTCGGTATAACCGGACAGCGCCAGTCGCACGGTATCCGGATACAGGTCACGCACGCGGGCCAGGAACTCGGTGCCGCTCATGTCCGGCATGCGCTGGTCGGAAAGCACTACCTGCACGTCGTTCCTGGCCAGCAGGTCGAACGCCTCGCTGACGCTGCTCGCGGTCAGCAGGCGGTAGCCGTCGCGTCGCAGCAGCCGGACCAGCGAGCGCAACACGTTTTCCTCGTCGTCCAGCAGCAGCAGGGTGCGGGTAGGCTGCATCGCGGCGCTGTCCTGGAACACATGCGGCAGCAGGAAGCGCTGGCGCAGCAACTCGTCGATGTCGGTGCCGGGCAGGGGCGGGCTGAACAGGTAACCCTGGAAGAAGTCGCAATGGTTGCGGCGCAGGAAACCGAGTTCGGCATCGGTTTCCACGCCTTTCGCCACCAGCGTCATGCCCAGTTGGTGGCCCATCGCGATGATGCCGCGTACCAGCGCCGCGCTGCGTGGGTTGGTGGTGATATTGCGCAGGAAGCTGCGGTCGATCTTGAGCCGGTCCAGCGGGAACTGCGCCAGCGTGGCCAGGCTCAGCCCGCGCATGCCGAAATCGCCCAGGGTCAGCACCGCGCCCATGCCGCGCAGGCCTACGAGGTTGGCGGCTACGTGCGGTGCATCCAGTGTCAGGACCGATTCGGAAACCTCGAACTCGATCGCGGCGCCGGCCACGTCGTAACGGTGCAGCAGTTCGCCGATCAGGTCCAGGCATTCGGCGCGGCTCAACAGCACGCCTTCCAGTGGTACCGACGCGTTGAGGTAGTCGATGCCCATGCCGCGCCAGCGCTGCACCTGTCCGATCGCGGTTTCGATCGTCCACAGGCCCACCGCGCCCGCCAGGCCGGCGCGCTCCACCGCCGGCAGGATGCGGTTGGCGCGCAGCACGCCCTCCTGGGTGTTGTGCCAGCGCAGCAGGGAACTGCAGGCCACGATGCTGCCGTCTTGCGCGCTGACCACCGGCTGGTAGTACAGGCGGAACTCGCTCTGCGCGATGGCATCCACGAAGCGATGGCCCTGGTGCTCGCGGCCCGGGTCGTTCGCGGGGTCGGGCAGGGCATCGGGCACGTGGATGGCCTGTCCACCCGGCCCGCTGCGCTTGGCCCGGCGCATGGTCTGCTCGGCGGCCACCAGCAGTGCGGCGGCGTCGTGCGCATGGTCGGGATAGAGCGCGATGCCGATCGACAGCGTCACATCCAGCACGAACGGCTGCACCTGCACCGGCGCGTCGAAGGCCTCGCGCAGCCGCTCGGCCAGGGTTTCGCCGTCGCTCTCGCCTTCGCGGTAGGCAATGGCGGCGACGAACTCCTCGCTGCCCAGGCGCCACAGCCACGCGTCGTCTGGCACTGCGTGCACCAGTCGACGGGCCACCACCCGCAACGCCTGCTCGACGATGTTCTCCCCCAGCGTGGCGTTGATCGCGCCGATGCCATCGACGTCGATGTGGAGCAGGGCGAGCTTGCGGTTGATGCCGTCCACGCCGGCGAGCACCGAGTTCAGGCTGGGGCCGCTGGCGCCGAGGCGATAGATCTCGGACTGCCTGGACCCGGCCCCCATCGTTCCTTCGGCCAAGGGCAGGGTGCTCACAGCCAGAGCGCCTCGAGGTTGCCCAGGCCCCATTGCTCCGGGCTTTCCGGGGAAACGATGCTGTCCCGGCAATCGCCAGCCGCCAGGTCGATGGTCTGCGGCAGGATCTTCTCGCGCGAGCGGATCGAGTAGAAGGCGCGCACCGTCGGCTTGAGCAACGACTCGACGCCGGGCTCGAGGATCACCGCCAGGCGCTCTGAGGCAAGCCTGACCAGCGAGCCGACCGGATAGATGCCCACCGACTTCACGAAAGCGTTGAAGACCCGGCTATCGAAATGTCCGTCCCAGCGCGCCATCTCGCGCATCGCCATCGCCGGATCCCACGGGCGCTTGTACGGGCGCACCGAAGTCACTGCGTCATAGACATCGCATACCGCACCCATCCGCGCCAGCAGCGAGATCTCGTCTTCGCGCAGGCCGTGCGGATAGCCGCGGCCGTCCATGCGTTCGTGGTGGTGCAGGACGATGTCGACCACGTCCGCTTCGCAGCCGCCGTCCTGCAGCGCCTGCGCGCCCGCGCCGGAGTGCTGCTTCATGACCTCGAACTCCTCGTCGGTCAGGCGCCCCGGCTTGTTGAGGATCTCCAGCGGCATGAACGCCTTGCCAAGGTCGTGCATCAGCCCGCCGACACCGGCGATGCGCACCAGCCGTTCGTCCAGCTTCAACTGGCGGGCCAGGGCCAGCATCAGCGCGGAGACCGCCACCGAATGCAGGTAGCTGTAGTCGTCGTGGGTCTTCAGGCGAGCCACGCTGATCAGCGCGGCGGGGTTGCGCCAGACCGAAGCGGCGATCTCATCGACCAGTGGCAGCACGGATTCCTGGCTGACCGTCTTGCCGAGCCGCAGCTCGGCGAACATTTCCTCCACCTGCGCCTTGCCGGCGAGGCAGATGTCGCGCGCGCGCCAGTTCCGCCTCCAGCGGGACATCCCCGGCCGTTGTCCGCGCGCGCAAGGCGGCAGTAGCTGGCGCGGATGCCCCGGTCTCCGGCAGGTCCGGTCGGCCAGTGCCGGCATCCGTCGCATTCGCGTAGGGAGCCTCCCCGATCGCCTCCACGTCCTGCAGCGCATCGCCCCGGGATTCATCGATCCAGACACTGTCGATGCCGGCCTCGACAATGCGGCGCACGTCTTCCGGATTCACCAGCAGGAAACTGTTGCGCAGGAACGGATGACTGAGCCAGGAGCCCCCGATCTTGTGCAGATACATGCCGGTGCGCAGGCTCGCGGCCGGAATGCGCCGGATGGAGGACATCGTGACTTTTCTCGCCCCTGATTGTGCAGAAGCGAGTCTATAGCGAGCGCGCCGGCGACGGAACGCCGCCGGTGCATGATTGGCCTCGATGGGCGCGACGTTACTGGCTCAGCTGCTGCCTGCTGCCTGCGTCGAATGCCCCGCCGTGCGAGCGTCGGGCTTTGCAAGCGTCGCGTGCGTCCAGTCCAGGAAGTCGCGCGCCATCGCATCGCTGATGCCATGGCCGCCCGGATACAGGCGCAGCGCGTGCGCCACCTCGAGCCTCCGCAACAGCGCGTCGGCCCGCTCTGCCCAGTCGACCGGCAGCTTCATGTCGTCGCGGCCGTGGGCGATCAGGGCTTGCACGCGGGCGAGCTGTTCGCGTGGCGCCAGCAGCGGCTCAAGTTCGGGCAGGATGCGCCCCGA
>JAANMY010001951.1_pt1 | contig 20922 bp, 19 predicted proteins | sample 7279691 | NCBI WGS metagenome assembly JAANMY01 (sample SAMN14094543, study PRJNA606508) | bioreactor metagenome | isolation source: A lab-scale SPAN reactor treating ammonium-rich wastewater day 388 | place: Ireland: Galway | collected 2018-02-07
ATGACTCGTCGTTACCCCCGCACACTCTCCGTTGGTGCACACAATACCGTGATTGCCCTCAACGAGCATGAGGTCGCAAAGTTGTTTACCGGCGACACCCGCTCGGATATCGGCTCAGAAGCAGAAAAGATGCAGTTTGCCAACCGCGTGAACGGACTTGTTGCCCGGTTTGTGCGTATCGAATACAGCGATGAGCACGGATCGGAGATGTTAGTGATGGAACGTCTCTATCCCATGGACTATCGTGCTTACGAGTTCAGCAAGCGTGAGCTTTGGTTTGATGTGTTTGAAGATGAACTGCTGCAGCTGCACAGCGCCGGGTTTGCTCACCGCGACATTCGCCGTCCTTCCGACATTGGGGGCGAACCGTACGACAATGTTCTGCTGACTTCAAAGGGCCTTCGCCTGATTGATGTCGGCGTTTCAGCTCTCAAAGTGAAAGTCGGGGAAAAACTCTTTCAGCGATACGTGGAAGAAGAGCTGAAGGAAATCGAACAATTCAAGACCCACTTCCTGTTGCGGTAGAGTGTTGTATCATCTGCACGACGTACTTCGCAAAACGATCAGACTCAAGTGTCCCGACTGCGGTGAAGGTTCTCTCTATTCCCGTTGGAATCAGCTTCATGAGCGATGTGCAGTGTGCAGTTGCACGTTGCAACGCCGCGAAGAGGAGGGATGGTTCTTTATCTACATGACAACGGCGGGTCTCACCGGCGTCGTCGTTGTTGTGATGTTGTTGATTGATGTGCCGGATATTTTTCTGGGACAGATTGGCGTTCTTGTTGCTTGGTTTGTCATCATCCTTCTGACTCTGCCAATCAGAAAAGCGATAGCGATCGGGATTGATTACTATATTGAACAACGACCCCGCAAGAACGCCGGTACCTAAAGAACAGTTACATCAACCCCACCGGATCAATATCCACCGTCAGCCTCACCGATGATTTTCTTCTCCCGAAATCCGCAAGCGACTTGCGCAGCGCGTAGCGCAACTCCGTCCCAGCCGGATCCTTCGACTTCAGGTTCTTCACAATAATGTGCCAGCGGTACATGTTCTTGATCTTGCTGATGACAGCAGGCGAGGGTCCGAGTATTGTAAATGTGCCAAGAATTGCGCGGAGGTGTTTGACGAACCGTTCTGCTTCCGCCTTTACATTGTTCTCATTCTTGCCTTTGAACTCCACAAGCGCAAGCCGTGAAAAAGGCGGGTAGTCGAGTTCCTTCCGTTCTTCCAACTCTATTTCGACGAACCCCTTGAAGTTATGGTCGACGACATGCTTGAGCGTATAATGATCCGGTTGATGCGTTTGAATCACCACTTCTCCCTTCAGCGTGCTTCGTCCGGCGCGGCCTGCGACCTGCGTGAGAAGCTGGAACGTGCGCTCGGAGGCACGGAAATCCGGCAGCAACATCTGCGTGTCTGCCGAAATCACACCGACAAGTGTCACGCGGGCAAAATCCAATCCCTTTGCTACCATTTGCGTTCCGAGCAGAATATCCGCTTCGCCCGCGCCGAATTTCTCCAGCAGCCGCTGATGCGAGCCTTTGCGCGTCGTTGTGTCCATATCCATCCGCAGCAACTTTGCGGAAGGGAAGCGTGTGGCAAGTTCCTGCTCGACTCGTTGTGTACCCGCGCCGCGTTGTTGTAACGCAATGCTATGGCAATGCGGGCAAACAGGCGGCGGTTGTTGCGTCAATCCGCAGTAGTGACAGCGCAGATGCCGCCGGGTGATGTGGTACGTGAGTGTGACGTTGCATTTCGGGCACATCAGTGTGTTGCCGCAATCCATGCACTCGATAAACGGCGCAAAGCCGCGGCGGTTTTGGAGGAGTATGATTCCTTCCTTCTTGCTCAGACGATCCTGAATCTTCTCGCACAACAGCATCGAGAATGAAGACTGCTGAAACTCACGCAGCTTCATCCTATTCTCCTCCGTTGCCGCTTCTTTCATTGCAAAGTACTCTCGTTTGCGTTCTTCCGTCATATCGACAATGAGAACTTCGGGCAGTGAAATCTGCTCCACGCGGTTGGGCATTTCGAGCAGTTCATATTTGCTTTGCAAGACATTGAAATACGACTCCGCCGAAGGCGTTGCGGAGCCGAGAACAACAACGGCATTTGCCATCTTGCCGCGAACAACGGCTACATCCCGCGCATTGTATCGCGGCACGCCGTCGAATTGTTTGTACGAAGGCTCATGCTCTTCATCCACCACAATCAAGCCGAGATTGGCAAGCGGAGCAAATACCGCCGACCGCGGCCCGATGATGACGCGGTACTCGCCCCGCCGCGCCCGCTGCCATACTTCATGCCGCTCGTTTGCGGACATGTTGCTGTGCACGACGGCAACACGTTCCTCGAAATGACTTTTGAACCGCCGCGCAGTTTGTGGCGTGAGGGAGATTTCCGGCACAAGCACGATGGCCGTTTTTCCTCTTTCTAAACAATGCCGGATTGTCTCGATATACACCTGCGTCTTGCCGCTTCCCGTGACGCCGTGCAGCAAGAACGTCTTGTTCATTCCCGCATCCATCGCAGCCTGCATTGCGTTCAGGACGTTCTGTTGCGTCTCGTTGAGCGCAATCGCGAGCGTCTGCTCTTCGGTGCCGAACGACTGCTGCGTCTTTATCTCCCGCTTCTCCACGATAAGAAGTCCCGACGACCTGAATTCTTTCACCGCAGCGGATGTCGTTCCCGATTTCTTCAGCAAATCGGTCAGAAAAATTTCCTGTGTTCCCTGCTGTTTCAGCCAATCGAGTGCTTCGAGAAGTAAGCGGGCCTTTTTCTTTTTCTTGGAAAGAGCTGCAAGTGCCGCCGCAAGTTGGCCGGAGTCAAGTTTATCAAGAAGAATAACATCCTTCGTCGGCAGTTTGGTTTTTTGTTTGGGGAGAACTTCTTCCGTCTCAATCAATCCGGTCGCAACGAGTTCGTTGAGGACGGTGTTGATATTCTTGAGTCCCGTTCTTTTTTGGAGATCGGAAGAAAGGAGTGAGCCGTGTTGTGCGAGAAGATCGAAGAGTCGTGTTCTCTGTTTCGATGCGCGTTTCGCTTCGGTGACCTGTTCGGGAGTTGCAGCTGCGGCGAGTTTCACCATTCTCTTGCTGGACGAACTGAACCCGTGAGGCAGCGATGCCTTCAACACTTCGCCGAGCGGGGCGAAGTAGTAGTCGGCAATCCACGTACACAACCGCAGCAATTCATCCGACACAACGGGCGAAGCGTCCAAAACATCTTTGATGGGTTTGAGAGATGTGAGAGGAGTTGACTCCGGAAGCTCGACAATCAATCCCGTCGCGTACTTTCTGCCGAACGGGACGACGACGCGTACGCCGATAACGGCAGATTGCCCAAGCTCCGGCGGGATTTGATACGTGAATGTCGAATCGACTGCAACAGGCAGCGCAACGTTGGCGAGTGATGGCATGGGAGAATATCGGGAAAAGGTGAGTGAAGGGCAAAGGATGCTCAGACGGAATTAAGTCATCTTAACCACTTTACGCTTGAAGAATCGCCGCAACTTCCAGATATTAGTTTGTCTTTACAAACTTTGAGACGGAGAGCAACCATGAAACGCATCTTTCCACTGATACTCTTTTCATTTCTGCTTGGCGGCTGCGCGGCGTACAAGGAGCTTTCGCCCAAACCAGAGCTTTCGCCCGCTGAGCGGGGCTACATTGAGTTGAAGGATGGTAAGGATAATTTTACACTTGATAAAGACAAGAAGTACTATATCAAGTTCCCGAGACCGGAAGGCGACCAATTCGTGCTTGCGATGAAGCTCAACGCGAAGTCTGCTCTCCAATATTTCTTGACGGACAGATTTGACGGCGGCGACGGCTCCTTTCAGAAGATTCCCGATGAACTCGCAACGCATGACAACACGAGCGCGTACCTTGTCAACAGGCTTCCTCCCGAATACTTCTGGGTGATTGAATCCGTTCCGTACGATGTGGAATTGGAGATGACCTATCGTTACGTGCCGCAATGGCGCTTCACGTTCGAGAACAAATATGAGGCGTACAAGAAGATTCTCGCCGACAATACCATCGAGCGCGATACCTACAACTCAGTTGACGTCCGGTTCAGTTTCTCCGGCTTTGCTTTCGCTGAAAAACTCCGCCAACTCAATGCGGCAACGAAGAACGTACGCGGCATGAAGGACGAGTTAGTGAAGCTGGAAAACATCTTCCCGCCGAATATTGCCAGTTCCCGCGATACGGCGTACGAGAATTTCATCGCCCTTCGCAACAAAACAAACGACGAGCTGCAATTTCAGGAGAACTACACCACAGTTCTGACCATCTTCAAGAAGGAACAGGACTCGCACGGCAGTATCGCTGCTTTCCTTGAATCGGCTCCTGAGTTTGCGGAATTCGTCTCGCAACGAGACAGATTCCCGCGTCCCATGCTCGAGAAAGCGCGGACAACATTTATCCGTCGGCTGAATGATGCGCCCTCGTTCTACGACGATCAACTCCGTGCAAAGAATGATGCAAAGAAAATCAACTTCACTCCTCCGGCGGAAAATGCCCGCAAACTTTACGAAGCCTGCGGTGTGCAAGTTCCTTCCGATTTCAGAACGTTGATGTCGTTTGTTGACCGCTTCAACGTTGAAGCATCGGGGATGGCGCTCGTGAACGAGAAGTTTCAACAAATTGATCGCGCATTTGCCGCCAATCCGCCTCTCACAACCGAAGCGCTGTTTTCGGATTTTCTCTCGAAAATCGCCGATGCCCGGTCTAAACTTCCCGAATCAAGAACGCTTTCGTTTGACAAGTATGGCCGGTATGTTTGTGCTACTATGCTTGATGCGGAGATTCGGAATGCTACCGCCCGCGTAAATGCTTCCGAAACATTGTTTGGCATGTCGCAACAATTTGTGCAGCGCCTCAATGCAAACTCATGGGCTCCGGCTGAGGCCATCTTGCGGGAAGTTCACTACAATGCGTCGTTTGCCGGAGTTCCGGCAGTGAACGAACAGAAAAACAGGATCGTGCGCTCTTTCGAAGGAGAGATCTTCAATCGCGTGAAGCAAGTGTCACATCAGCGGGTTGACGCGTTCGTCAAGGCGAATGAAGCCGCGATTGACAATGTGCCCGCATTGTATCTCGACTCGGCATTCATACCTGTGCATCAGATCAGTTTCTCTGCAAGCGGCGAGGCGGAAGTGCAGCGCAAGCGGGCAGAAGTGCAGAACTATATCGACAAGCTGAAGTTCAATGATTTCCCCGCCGCGTCGATCACGGCCATTTATCGCGACTTCACGCGCAACATCAATGACCGGGGCGTTGACCGGGCGCGTGCCATTGTCGAGCACGGCAAGTACTACAAAGGCACCGACAATCAAATTCGTTCGATGGTGAATGAATGCGACCCGAATATTTCAAAATGGATTATCAGGCCGAAAGAGTACCGCAAGTTGTTCGTCGTGCCCGTGACGACAAATCCCCGCGGAACTAATGAGTATCTCTTCAGAGTGACGTTGAAGATTCCGTCGGAGGCGCAATTCCCGGTGTTTGAGATTAACGTGAAGCTTCCGAGGGAAGTGGCGGAAAAAGCGGGCACACAGGCATGGTTTGAGTCCATCAAGCTGAACAGAACGGAAATCAAGAACGAGGGTCGCCACACGATCACGTCGCCGACTGCAGACAATAATTACGAGTCACAGATATCGCCTGTGCAAATGGACAAAGACGGAAACAACGTGCTTGAAGTCCGCTTCAAGTATCCCGGCTACAAAGTGTTCGAAGTGAGCACAATGGCACAAGTGCCGATTATCCGTAAGAATTAGCAAAGGACAACGAGACTATGGACGAACAAAAGACTCAGGAAGCCGCGATCCCGGCTTGGGCCCCGCCACCCCCGCTTCAGAAGTCGAACAAGAAGCGGAATATCATCATCGCTTCCAGCGTCGTGCTGCTGCTGTTGATTGCCGGAGGATTGTACTACTATCTCACACTCGACAAGCTTCGCGGGATGATCGTCATTCCCTACATCTCCCACCAAAAACCGACGATCGATCCGCATCTGCCGAGTTCTACCGCCTTGTCGGACAAGTTGGAAGAAATCCAGTTCGACGGACTCTTCAATATCTCGGCTGATGCAAGCGGCGTGATTTACGAGGACGGTTTGGGAGAATTGATCGGTATTGATGAAAACAATATTGTGTCGGTTCGGCTCAAAACGAACAAGTACTGGCACGACAGCTACATTGCAACGATGGAGAAGGAAGAACTCAAGTCCATTGACAAGACAAGGGAACATCTCTTCACTGCTGCTGATCTGAATTTCACGTTGCGACGCATTCAGGCCCTCGGCAGTCTTTCGCCGGACTATATTCTTGTTTCTCAAGCGATTGACCCCCTGGCGTTTGAAGGCCCTGACGCAAGCAACGTCATCCGCATGAGATTCCGCGGCGACCGCATCTGGAAAGAAACCGATATCAAGGAAGTGTTGTCGTTCAAAGTGTTGCCGGACGGTTCCGACATGAATGCGTTGAACTACACCATCGGCAGCAATGCATACCTGATGCTGCCGCCGAAGGAGGGCGTTTCGAATTATCACAAAAGTCCCGATGGGACAGCAAACATCGCAAACGTCATTCTGTCGCCGTTCATTGATAACAGCACATTCACGACCGAGTTGAAGAACAATCGTATCAACGTTCTGCTCGATACGCCGTTCGGCAGCCTCTCGCCGATTCTGAACGACAGTACGAAGTTTTTTGTGAAATCCAATGTCAGCACGACGTTGTTTGCCGTGTTGTTCAACACCCAGCGTCTCAATCGGGAACAACGAATGGCCGTCCGTTCGATGCTCAACGGCAAGCAGGTGATCAGCGCACTGTACAAAGTCGGTACACCCCAGCAGCGGAGCATTATTGATTACAGGGGAAACAGGAATAACTATGATGATTATGTGAACAAGAGCGTGTTTCCCACATCATCCTATTATATTGAAGATAGTGTTGTGACGCCGTTTGTCACCGATATGCCCGTGAACATGGGGATTCTGCCCGATACTGTTCGCATTGCGGCGTGCATGAATTTTGGATTCCGTGAAGAATATGCCGACTTGATTGATGCGATCAACAGTCCGGCAATCTCCCGCGGCAAGTTGAAAGTGACGGCAATCCAGAATGAAGATATCAGGAGAGGGAACTACGACGGTTTGCTTGTTGCCATCAGCGGATACCGGAGTAATTTTCTGTTCGACCTGTACGATATTTTTCTACGGGAGCCGGATCTGCAAACGTACCGTATCAATCTGGTGACAATACCTGGCGGCGGAGGAATCAGCCCGGCTTCATGGAAAGCGGACAAGAATTTCTTCAGGCTCGATGCCGAAATGGGCGGGCCTGATCAGGCCGACATCAATCAGTTGCTGCAATATATCTACGGCTTCATGGCGACACGGCAGATTGGAGACAAGCAGGAATTCTCCCGGCGCATTGATGTGCTGGAGAATCAGTTGAGTCTCGGCGCGTGGATGTTTTCGCTGCCGTCGCTGGCATACTTCAGCACACAGTTCGACAGCACAAGTATTGATTTGTACGGCGTAGCCTCGCAGCTCTCGACCATCAAAAAATGGAAAGAGCAACCAAAGTAGTTTTCCGCATCATACGGCACATGTACAGATCAGCGATTGCAATCGCATCGCTGCTGCTATCGCTGTCTCCGGTTTCTGCAAACACCAAAACGGACTTTCTCATCCTTGAGGAAGTCCGCACTCTTTTCATCTACAACCAATATCAGCAGCAGATTTCCAGCCTTGAGAAGAGGGAGTTTCTTCCCTTCACTCCGTTCAGAATTCTCAATCCCGACGACATGTTAGGCGACGGCTTCACTCCGTGCATGAGAGTGGAGTCGGGAAACCGAATCTACTTCTTCGAAAAAGATTCAGGCGGGCAACTTGCAGGAGCGGAGGGTGTTGCGTTTCAGAGAACGTATCACAATGCGATTGTGGTTGGCGATACCATAGAAGTTCTGCACGGTAACCGCGTCTTTCTGCACGATCCGGCAAGGACAGAGAAATCGCCGCTTGCTCAAGGCGCCGTTGTTGTCCGGATGTTCGAGCACCAGGGATTTACGTATGTGAGAGTGCTTGGCTCCGGCAGCCGTTTCGGGTGGATACAATTCGGCGAATCGAGAGCAGGTCGTGAGTGGCGGGTTCTCAAACAGACGGGCACATCAACACTCGAACAATTGGAACGAACGCTTCCGCTCATACGCGTTCGCGTGCAGGAAGTAAATGCAAAACTCGTGCAGTTGTATGAATACTTCAATCGGGAATCTTCACGACGGCTGCAGTCACCGCAATGGAAAGTCGAGCAACAGGGCAACGCCGCGGTGTGTGTGCTTGAATCCGCTGCTCCTGCTGATGCATTTTCCGAGAGTACGCGGCTGTTGGGCAAATCCATCGAGGGCGTGATTCTCGGAACCTTGCTGCGTGTTTCGAGTGTACCGGGGCGGATAGAGATTAGCGGGGGAGAGAAGAAGTGAAGGCACGCTTTGTTGAGCATGCGGTGAGTATTCTGTTGGTGACGGCGTTGTTTGTCGGCCTTATTTCTCTTATCCAGCAAGAAAATCTGAAGAAGCGGACGGAGCAGAGAAGCGATATTCAGAAATATCTGGCGTTGGAATTTGTTGATTTCGGCAATCCGTTGGATCGGGCGCTGTTTCGCGAGTCACTGAATATCTTCTTTCCTGATACTCCGGCAGGGAATGATTCTCTTCTTCGTGCCATTGACGATTTCAGGCGGGAACAGTTCACCAACGAAATGTACAAAACCGGAGGAGCGGAACGGGGGCTGACGTTTGCCAAAACACAGGAACTCCTTGGCATGTTTCTTCAATTTATCATCATCTATGTTGTTGTGCTTGCGCTGAGTTATTACGGAGCCCAGACGTTGGGGATCATCCGATTCGTTCACATGAAGCAAGGCAGATCATCATACCTCGCATCATTCCTCGAGCATATCTCAACATCAGTAAACGGAAATCGGTCGGTTCCACAGGCCGTTGTGCTCTTGGTAAAAGCGCTTGTCAAGGGAATGGCATACATCGTTCTGTTCGCACCCGCGTACGTGATCGCGTATTCGTTCAAGACGAGATTTGATACCGATTCGTACTTCTTCATGATTCTTCTCGGCGTGATCTCGAACGGGCTTCTCATCAATTACACAAACCGCTTCTTCACATTTCTCGTTTCGGAGAGCAGGAAGGGGTATGTCGAGACGGCGGTTGTGAAGAACCTCTACAACTCCTACTTATGGCACGCGGGTGACGGCATTGCAAAAAGCAGCGTCTTCCGGCTTCGCAAGAAGTTTCCGTCACACGTCTTTCAGCATATTTATCTGAATGCACGGCATCAGTTCCAGCCGACCTTAAAGGAACACGCGTCATTTCTCATTACCGGACTTGTCATCATCGAGATGGCACTGAATATTCAGGGACATCTCAGCTATGAGATGCTGAAGAACATCCTCTACAAGCAGTACGATGTTGTGCTTGCCATTGTGTTGAGCATTTTCCTTCTTGTGAAAGCAACAGAAATTGCTGTCGATCTCTGGACGTATCGTCAAGAACGAAAATTCGGGAACAAGGAGGTGTGAGACTTCTCAAGGCAAATATTTTTCGGGCAAAAGATAAACTCTGGCTGTGTATCTGGCTTGCGGGCCTCGGCATTCTGTGGTTGTGGAACACACTGTATCTCAACCCTGCGGCATTTGCGCGGCTGAGTGCCGCGTCACTCAACACGCTGTTTGTCGGAATCCTTGTGGTGTTTCTTGCCTTTCTGTTCGGATGGCTGGCCGCGTTGGCGCTGCATTTCCTCGACGAAACACGGACGCGCATCCCGTATCTGTTTCTGACATTCCTTTTCAATCTCATCCGTTCAGTTCCTCAAATTGTCGGCATCTTGATCGGGTATGTCATTCTCACACTGTTTATTCAAGGTGATATTCTCAGGGCAGAAACTGCACAGCTCGTCTGGATGTCGTTCGTCATCAGCGTGTTTGTCTTTCTCGAAGTAGCCGATGTGATTCGGGAGCGGATCGCATTCTACATGAAGTCGGATTTCTTTGATGCAATGCTGTGCTGCGGCATCAGTGAAAGCAGAATCATCAATACGGAAATTCTGCTCAAGAACAGCCGTGCACATCTGCTGCACAAGCTGATTTCGGTATTTGGCGCGACAATCTTCCTGCTATGCAGCGTGGATTTCATTGTCTCGGTGGGCCTTTCAACCGACGTCAGTCTCAGCAATTTTCCCACAACACTCGGTGGACTTCTCGCGACGATGGATAGCAAACAGGATATTCTCGCCATCGGCACGGTTGTGACGAACTTCAGAAATTTCAGCGCGCTCTTCTTTCAGCACTTGCAGGGCATCAGTACGGCGTGGATAATTGTGTTCACGCTTCTGTGCCTCTACAAAATCTCCAACGGATTTGTCAAGAGACACAGATTGTAGATGACCATCAGACGCAACATCAGAATTGCTTCGGGCAAAAGAACCCTCGTCTCGATCGACAACTTCGAGATACCGGAGAACCGTATTACGATCTTGTTGGGCGAATCGGGAATCGGTAAGTCACTCATGTCAAAAGCGTTATACGGACTCCTCGATCCTGACGAACTCGACATTACAATTGATGGCGAGCCCTACCGAACTTATCTTGCGCGCCCGGAAACAGCAACGTTGCAACATGAGAGTTTCTTTGTCTTTCAAGAACCTTCTACCCATCTGAATCCGTTGATGCCGCTTGCAACGCAAATGCGTGAGGGGAGTCTTGGGTTCTCGAAAAGTGAGGAGGCCATCCTCGGCACGCTGTGGCAACACTCGCCGCCGGATGATGTCAAGAAGATTTTAGACGTGTATCCGAAACCGCATCGCCCGAGCGGCGGCGAGAAGCAGCGCATCCTGCTGGCGATGGCATTCAAGAAGATCGACCTTCTCATCGAACGGAAGCAGCCGTCCGAACATGAGATCTTCGTGTTTGATGAGCCGACCGGAAGTCTCGACAATATGTACCGTGATCTCTTTCTGGAGATGCTATTCGAGCGGTTCCGCAAAGTGGGCTTTACCTGCTTGCTCATCACACATGATTACTCGATGATCGAGAAAATTCACACGAGTCACAAGGACATTGTCGGCAAGCTTGTATTCAAGGAAGTGACTCTCGTCGAAGGTAAGCAGTTGCTTGAGGATTTCGACACCGACGCATACCTCGAATGGCTTCATACGCAGCATCCTTCCGAGAGCGCCGGAAGCAAGACAAGCCGCAGCATTTTGCTGGCAGTGGAAAATGGCACCCGCGTTTTCAATCGTTCGCTGATCATTTCACGTGATCGTGAAGGCGAGCATCCTTGTTCATTGGAGTTGCATAGTGGAGACATCGTTTACCTCAAAGCAGCAAGCGGTGTTGGCAAAACAACGCTGGTGAAACTTGTGATGGGATTGTTGAGAGCCGAACGCCTGAAAGCGCGGCTTGAGACCATGCAGATGGATGAGCAAACGCCGAGGTCATTCTGGCACAAGAATATTTGGGGACGCAGAATGACAATGGTGTTTCAGCATGCCGATGAAGCATTGAATCCTGAATCAACTGTGAAGGGAACATTCGAGGGTCTGCCCGCGTTGAAGCGAGCAACGGAGGCCCGGATTGTCAATATCCTCAATGAACTGTTCGATTCGGCTCTCGATGCAAGTTTCCTGAACAAGAAAGTCAAACATCTTAGTGGCGGGCAGAAACAGCGACTGAATTTGTTGCGTGGCTTTGCTCTTGATACAGATGTGTTGATTCTCGACGAACCGCTGAACGGCTTGGATTTCGAAAGTGCCGGGAAGGTCATCGCAATGCTTCAGCGAAAGCAGAACGCCGGCAAAGGGATTTGGCTGATTTCTCACAACGAGGAGATTTTTGACAGGATTGTGAGAAAGGAGAACGTGTACTACTTGCGGGCGGAGAGCGGCATAGAAAAAGTCGGGCCGACTCGCAATTGACAATTCGCAATTCCAAATTCCCACATTCCCTGCCCGAAAATCGGTAGCATTGAAGTCTTCTCTGTATTAGATTTACGCCATGAAATTCACACCGGAAGAAATGATAACGGCAATGCAGAACGACGACACCTCGTACGACGGCAAGTTCTTCGTTTGCGTCAAGACGACAAGCATATATTGTTTGCCATCCTGCAAAGCAAAACTGCCGAAGCCCGAGAATGTTGTTTTTCTCGAGTCGCGTGAGCAGGCGATAGTGGCCGGTTTTCGCGGATGCAAGCGTTGCCGGTCCGAGTTCTATCCGAATACTGAACCTGCGTGGCTCGAACCTGTACTGCGAACCATACGCCTGTCGCATTCCCGGAAACTGGCTGAGCAAGCCCTTGCGGATGTTGCAGGAGTTGACATCTCAACCATCCGCCGGTATTTCAAGTCGTACAGAAACACAACGCCGATGGCGTATCACAGGAGAATCCGGTTGCAATATGCGCATACACTTCTACAGAACGGCGCCGATTACCTCACGGCGGCATACGAGAGCGGGTTTGAATCGCCGAGCGGATTCCGCGATGCTTATGTCAGACATTATGGTTACCCACCCGGAAAGACCGATGGCCACTAAAGCAATCATCTATACAGTCATACAGAGTCCGATTGGAGAATTCGTTGCCGGAATGACGGACAAAGGCTGCAGTCTGTTTGAATTTCACGACAGAGGCGGGTTTGAACGCATTGAGGCTCGAATGCTGAAGCGTTACAATCTTGGGATGAAGAGGGGAATGAATGATCTTCTCCGTGAAATCGAGCGGCAGTCGGGTGAATACTTCAACGGCACGCGAAAAGATTTCGACTTGCCTCTTGATCAAAAAGGAACGGCATTCGAAAAAGATGTCTGGAATGCGCTTGTCAAAATTCCCTTCGGTGAAACACGATCATACGGGGAAGTGGCGGCGCAGTTGGGAAAACGGGGCGCTGCCCGCGCAGTCGGCCGCGCAAACGGCATGAATTACATCCCGATCATCATCCCGTGTCACCGCGTGATTGACGGTGACGGGAACTTGCACGGTTACGGCGGCGGGTTGTGGCGCAAGCGATGGCTGCTGGAACACGAAGGGGCAATTCCGATGCAGATGTTTGACTGAACTTACCGCGGAGAGCTACTCCATCTCCATTCTATCAAACGCAAGTTCAAGGCTTTCCACCAACACATCCTTTCCTTTTGCCTGTAATGTTGAAAACGAATATCGTACAGGCCACGCTCTCCTGAATTTCCACGTGAGGACAGTATTCGTTCGATCCTCGTTCTGCAGCGAGATTGTGACATTGCGGAACGCATTCCGGTCGCCGTTGCGTACCTGATCCAGCCATTGATAAAGATCAAGCGTACCGATGACGCCGCGTCGCAACGTGACATTGCCGTAGTGGGCGCGGCCGGGGAGTTTCCGTGTTTCCGAGACGCGTTCGTTGCCGTTGCGGTATTCAATCACGTCAATGGAAACGTCGGGCAGCACGACTTCCGAAAATCCCGCCTGCAATGATTGCGGGTCGCCCGTTCCGAGATTGACAAGATAGTTGTAGTTGCCGTAGGGATCGTTGCGCTGCACAGCCGCTGCAGATTGTTTTGCCATGATGGTTCACTCCTCTGGAATTGTTGGGTTCTGTTTGTAATGCAGGATGATGATATCGGAGTATATTGAGAGGTCGTGATGAAGGATTGCCGAATACCGCTTGCCTTCCCTATCACGCCACTGCAACGTCGCATCAATCTGCATCGGCTGCTTGCGACGAAAGTAGGAATCGCTGCTGTCGAGAAATGTTCTGATGCTTCGCTCCGGAGCAAGAAAAGCAATGTTCCGGAACATCACAAGTTGTGACATTTCACATTCACCCCCCAATCCCGTAAACCGCTTGTTGAACTTCGTCTTCACATCAAGCGCAGGCTCATTCCCGATATTTCTGATCTCGACAGACAAAAGTCCATCTTCAAACACAAAGTCCAGAATAACATCAGGAGATGAGGATGGCGTCTCTTCTTTCCGGTCTGCCGCAGCGCCTGACGTTGCAGGTTTCTGTTTTCGTTTTCTGATCATTTCGTGTCCGAAAGATGCGGCGGTTTGAATCCGCGGTATGTGTCGAAGCGTGAATCATAGAAAACGATGTTGAAACTACTATCTCTCAACGTGCCGCCTGATGGATAGAGGTAGAATTCAGAGAGTGTGCCGGTAATCTTGTTGACCGGCTTTCCGTTCTCTGTGTAGAACTTCAGCGTATAGTAGCCGAGCATGAAAGGTGCAGTCTTGAGTTGCTCGAGTATGTTCTCGTCCCGAAACAGATAGAGGTCGCCCACTCATCGTCTCCGCTCAAGTGGCTCTTCGATGTACCATTGTCACCGTCGCCTGGTCGGTCGGCGTCAACTGTAATTCATTTATGTTTACATGCGGGGGACGTGCAGCGCAGAACACAACCGCTTCCGCTACATCGCGTCCTGTCAGCGGCGTCATGCCAAGGTACGTTTTCGATGCCCGCTCTTTGTCGCCATGAAACCGTACCCTGCTGAATTCGGTTTCCACCAATCCGGGATCAACGCTGGTGACGCGGATTGCTGTGCCAAGCAGATCCATCCGCAGACTTCGGGTCAGCCCTGTGACGGCAAACTTTGTTGCGCTGTAAACATTTCCCATAGGGTAGGTTTGATGTCCGGCAATCGAGCCGATGTTGATGATATGTCCGGTGTTGCGCTTGACCATTGCGGGAAGCAGGCAGCGTGTAACATAGAGCAGACCTTTGATGTTGGTATCAATCATCTCCTCCCAATCTTCAACATCTCCCTCATGCAACTTGGCAAGTCCGCGGGCAAGTCCCGCATTGTTTACGAGGATGTCTATCGTTTTCCACTCATGAGGAAGGGAAGAAAAAGCCCTTTCAACCTCCGTCCGGTTGCGAACATCGAGTTGGATCGTGTGGATGTTAATAGAGCAGGATGATCGGAGTTTCTCTGCCAGCGTCTCAATCCGGTCCTTTCTCCTCGCGATAAGAAGGAGATTGCAACCTTCCCTGGCGAATTCTTCTGCACACGCCGCGCCGATTCCGGCAGACGCTCCGGTGATGCAAACAATCTTTCCTTTGAGCGATTCCACTATTTGACTCCTTCCGCAAGCGGATAACGCGGAGCAATGTCTGTGGGGATGGACGTCATCTTGTCGAGTGCAGCTTTCATTTCGGGACGCATCACGCCGTAGGTATCGAGCATTGCTTTCGCCTTGTCGTAACTTCCTTCGGCTTGGATTGTCATGATTGCGGAAGTCAGTTTTGTGACTGCCTGTTTGATCTTGTCAAAATTGACGCTGAACGTGCCGCTTGCAGCGTCGTGCACAAATGCGCCTTCATCAATCAGATAATTGAACTGAAGTGCAATACCTTTGCCGTGCGCTTCGTTTAACCCGAACCGGACCGAACGGAATGCGCTCGCAAGGAATGTCACATACATCTGCCTTTCAAACGATTTGTCGACAACACCCTTGTCGATCAAGTATTGCAACGCCCACAATCCGCTGATGTCGGCTTTTGCTTCTTCAAACGCCGAGGAGAGTTCCTTCATTGCCTGACGGACGGTTGTCTGCTTGCCGTCAACCGTAATGCTGTGCGGCCCGAGGCCGTGCATCAATTCGTGGGCTAAAATGTGAGTGAAGAACGGCTCGAAGGCGATCAGGCCGCGCTCATCCAGAGCAATGGCGACGCTGGAAATCGGCACAAGGATGTTCCTGAATTTCGCCTCCTGTACGTTTTTCAACATCACCCGCTTGCTTCCTTTTTCCTTTGTTACCTTCTCGTCGTTGGGCAGATTGAAGGCTGCTGTTTGCACGCCTTTGTTTGCCTCTCCGCCGTTCACAACTACATCAACAACGCGAATAGGGGCCAGCGCTCCGAGTTTCGGATTTCTGTACTTCTTGTCGATGGGGAGATTGTTTTCCAAATCCTGCAGCTCGTTTGAGAATTTCGAGAGCTTGTTTGTCTCTTCATCGTTGCGCAGCGTGATGAACGCCTCGAACGCCGCCTTGTAATTAAACAACTCATCCATATAGACTTCGTACGGACCGATAGTCGGTTCAATAGGGGCATCAAGCTCCATCCACGCAACGTCACTGGCGTAGTAATCGTTGCTCAGGAATGCGTCTGCACGTTTTGTCAGAAAATTCTTCAACGATTTGTTATCGGTCAATGCCGCGGCTTCGCGCAGCAAATCGGCCGCAGGCTCAAGCCACCGGCGGTATTCGTCGCTGTAGGAGACGAGCTTGAGTTTTCCGTTCTCATCACGACGGATTGTATAGAAGAACCCCCTTGCCTTTTCTTGATCCTTTTTGGAAAGTGTCCCAACCCATTCCTCAAATTCTTCTTTCGTCATATCTTCCGGGTAGAAGTTCGCGCCCGCCGGTTTCGGATAGGGGACGCCTTCCACAAATGCGGAATCGTGGTCGAGTCCTGACCAGGGACCTTTGTTCAGCATGAACATCTTATACCGGAGTTTCCCTTCAGCGGAGGTATCGGCGGCGAGTTGTTCTTTCAACGCAACATTGCCGCTCCAGACCTGACGGAGGTACACTTCATCCATCAACCGCGAGGCCTCGATGAGTTTGTCGAGTGCCTGGCGGTCGCCGGCAGAAAGTTGCGAGACATCGGCAGTGATTTCCGTTGGAGCGAAGCGATTGAGTTTTGCTGCGAGGGGTGATTCCATGGTGGTGTCCTGAGGTTTTGAACATCCGATGATGAGTGTGAACGTACACGCCACAAGCGGCACGACGAGGGAAAGTTTCATGATTGCCTTTCGTGATTGCGTATTTTTGATGAGAGAAATCTTCAAGTTGTCCGGGCTATTCTCAGCAAACCGTTAAAACGGTTGGCAATGAAATATTCTAATGGCACCCCACGACTTAAGTCGTGGGCTGGAGAAGAAAACGAGTTTTGTAATCGTTTCAACGACTTCCCAAGGTTTTCAACCAAGGTAAAGATAGGAAGGGCGGGGGGGAGAAGCAATTTCAACTGTGTGTGGACGCAAAGCAGCCCGCGCAGCATCAAGCTGTCGCGGGCTGAGTTTCCGGGTGAGAGTTTTACGGCTACGCCGCCTTCGATGCCGCCAGGGCTTTTGTAAACTCGGCAAGAATTTCTATCTTTACCTCATTGCTTACCACAACTCCGCCGGCTTCCGTTACACCGTTCCATTGCAGACCGAAATCGAACCGGTTCAACTTTGTACGGATTTCAAATCCCGCTACTTGGATTCCGTCGAAGCTGGATACTGTGCCGTTGTACACGACATCAAGCGAGATTTCCTTCGTAACGCCCCTCATGGTCAGATTGCCCGAGATCTGCAATTCGTGGTCCGAAATGTTCTTGACGGATGTGGATGTGAATGACAACTTCGGATGCCGTTCTGCATCGAAGAAATCAGAGGATTTCAGATGCGCATCACGCTGGTCGTTCTTTGTGCTGATGCTTGCGACTTCAGCTTCGAACGAGATCTTCGCATCGCTGAAGTCACCGTTTTCAGCTTCGATTGATGCATCAAACCGTTCGAACCCGCCCGTTACTGTCGAGATAACGAGATGTTTCACTTTGAAGTTCACTTCGGAGTGGGCTTGATCGATGTTCCACAGTGCCATGACTTGTTCCTTTCGTATATGGGTTGTTATATGTTGTTTACAAACTAAACAAATATAACACTCGGACATGTGCCTGCACATTCACATAGGGTAAGAAATAGCGTGAAACCGTAAGAACGCAGGATGTTGAGCCGTTCAGCTTTTTGAGGCAAGTTCCTTGCGGATCCGGCTGAGCGATTGAGGCGTAATGCCGAGGTAGGATGCAATCTGATGTTGCGGAACCTGCTCGAGCAGGGTGGGGTATGTCTTAACGAACGCGAGATAGCGTTCTTCGGCGGAAGCGCTTAACGTTGCATTGATGCGTTTGTGGGCGGCGATTTGGTTCGCTTCGAGAAGCAATCGGAAGAACCGTTCTATTTTCGGGACGGTTTCCATCAAATTTTCCCGGTCGTTCTTCTCGAGAAGCAGTACTTCGGAATCCTGAAGCGCATCAATATTGTGCACGGAAGGCGTTCCCGAAAGAAAACTGTTGAGGTCGGCAACCCACCAATCTGCAACTGCAAACTGAATGATATGCTCATCTCCTTTGTGGTCGACAGAATACTCGCGTAAACATCCGCCCGTTACAAAAGCGAGATGCCTGCATGCATCACCTTCTTGGAGCAGGAACTGCCTTTTCTTGAGCTTCTTGGGGACAAAAAACCGCGTACAAATTTCAAATTCCTCTTTGGTGATGTTGATGCGCTTGCTTAAGTGTGTGTGGAGAATGTCGTACGTCATTCCTTAAGAATCCGAATTGAGGTATGCAAAGGTAGCATGAATCATGAGGAAAATCAAACAAAAAGCCCCGCACAGGGCGGGGCTTTGAGGTTTGGAAAACTACTAACTATTAGGACATTTGTCCGGTTACTGGTTTTTTGACATTTTTGCGTTGTTGACGTTGCCTCAGCGGTGGAGCTTTGTCCGGAACCACAACGCGAAGGTCCGGGTGAAAATCTTTTACTAAGCGCAGGTACTGCCGTATCGTGTTCATGCTACGCCCGGTAATCTGACAAATCGAAATTGCACTGTGCTTCTTCTTCACTAACTGCAGCACCTGTTCGTATGCTTTGATGTAGCGATCAACGGCTGCTTGTGTGTGACCGGTCTTCAACACAATATCCGCAGGGGATACGGCACGTTCGTACAACGAGATGATGATGCCTTTGTGCGTCGGGTTGCTGCCTTGATCCAGCACGTAGCCCTTCATCGGCAGTACTTCACCCGTCTTCTCGAAATACGCCTTCAAATATTTTCCAATCGTCGTCAAGGCGCGGTTCATCAACACACTCAGTTCCGCACCACTCAACAATCCACCTTGCACTTTGGCGCTCTTCAGCAGACGCACCATCGTCTCGATATCCCGTGCTTCACGATGACGATAGTTGGAGTTGCGATCTCCCTTCTTGAAATAGATCCGCCGCTCCACATCCTCCTGTCGTGTGACCCGTGATCCGCTCGATGTCGCTGTACGTCTTCTGTTCCAAGTACAAGCCCACGATCCATACTTTGTGGCTGATCCCTTTGCCGATGTCCCGCTGAAGGCCGCGCAAGTACAGTTTCAGATTCTGCCTGCTTGTCAAAGAACGTCTCCTGCACCACCTCCAGAATCCCGCGGCTCTCTCGCGGCGATAATTCAAACTCGTGTTCTAACTCGTGAACAAATTGTTGCTCGCGCGTCTTCTGGCGCAACCGTCCATACTCTCGTTGTCGGTGAATGGACCGACGACCCTGTTGCCGTTGCATCTGTTCTCCATTGTCTAACTCCTGCCTGCCCGTCCGGCAGGCGGGCATCGGCGCTCAAGGTAACAACCTCGAACGCCGTTTGCAAGGAAAGTAGGAGGACAAATGTCCTTATTTGAGAAGAATCATCTTCTTAATGGTCGAAAAATCTTTCCCGCTTGATGTCCTTGCTTCAAGCCGGTAGAAGTACACGCCGGTGGCAACCTGCACGCCGGAAAGACTTTGTCCGTTCCATACAGCATCGTATGTACCAATACCCTGTACCCCGTTGAACAGCGCTGCCACCTCCTGACCGAGAAGATTGTATATCTTCAACGCTACAGTTGACTGTTCGGGGATAGCATACCTGATTGTCGTTGACGGATTGAAGGGATTTGGATAGTTCTGCGAGAGAGAAAACTCACTCGGCAGCACGTTGCCGACCGGTTCCACTGAGGTCGTGGTCAATTGGAATGCAATGCGTGAGTTCGCTTCGGGCATTGCTGCAAGAGCGTTCTGCACCGTGTTGTTGAACGTCGCGCTATTGGCCGTCTGCTGAGAAAGAAGTTCGCATACTGCCGGAACGGCTGAAATCGTCGGTGCATTGAGGCCCAGTGTGTACGTGAACGTTGCGGTTCCCGGGTCCATTGGGCCGTAAACAAATTCTATCTTGTTGGATGTCTCATACAGCTTCACTTGGAAATTCATGCTTCCGGCCCCGGAGCTCGAGAAACTCCGTACCCCGATCCACTCAACAGTCAGCACGCGGTTTGGTGCACTACCGTCGACCTGATATTTCATCATGTTGGGCTGCAGAGTTCCGGTGGGGAAGATGAGGTCATCGTACAGCGGGCCAAGCGCAAGAAGGGTTCCGGTCGTGGCGGTGAACTGCGTGTTCTGATATCCGTACGCAGCGGTGCCCGATCCTGTTGCTGCCGACGAGGAAAAATCGAGGAACCCGTTAGTTGAAGCGCTGAAGGAGGTATAATCAACTCCTATATAATTGAAGGTGAAACCGATTGGAGTTGATGCGCTCCGGTTATCGTCAATGCTTGCCGCGTTGCGCCATGCAGCAAAGGAGTTGCCTGTTGACGAAATGGAAGTGTATGTGATTCCTGTGGAGCGTGTTATGCTGAAGTCGGTAAGGCAGGGTACGGCAACTCTCTTGAATGTGATATTGAACGTCTGCGTGGAGGCCAGGGAGTCAGTACCCGAATAAGCGTACACCCTCCATTGCCCGACAATGGAATCTCCGATGGCCACTCCCAACCCGGCTATAAGTGAGTCAAGCTGGGATGTCCGGAACGTGGCAGATGTATCCAATCCTGCAGGAATATTCAGTCGAACAGTTCCTGCAAATGTTGGTGTTGCAAACTTCCACCTGTAGGATGCGCCATCTCCCGATTTGCGCCACACTATATTGACGGGTGTTGTGCTGACAGCATTTGTCACGACTGTCGTTCCCGTCGGCGGCGAAACCAGGCTGAAGGCCGAGAGCACCGGCCGTCCGCGTTTCAGCGTGATTGCCCTTGGACCGTTGGATGATTTCAGAGAATCGTT
>JAANMY010001955.1_pt1 | contig 20887 bp, 24 predicted proteins | sample 7279691 | NCBI WGS metagenome assembly JAANMY01 (sample SAMN14094543, study PRJNA606508) | bioreactor metagenome | isolation source: A lab-scale SPAN reactor treating ammonium-rich wastewater day 388 | place: Ireland: Galway | collected 2018-02-07
GAACGGTGATGACGTTGCGTTCCATAACGTGGCTCCTTCTGGTTGTGAGTTTCCTATATTCTACCCTTTCAGGAGTCCATTTTCAACTGAAGCGGAACAGGATACAACAGCCTTGTTCCATCGGGGCTGATATCAAATCCGTTAACAACTTCGAAGGGTCCAATCTCCGACGCATATTGAAAAAGAAGGCTGGCTTCGAGCGTGGTGAGGTCGAGTACATAATAGCCAGCAACGCGATTGAAGGCAGGACTTCCATAGCTATAGTACACGCATGCGTTTTGTCCAGGCAGATAAATCGCGCTTGAGACATTGTACGAACTATCCCTAAGCTTTAGGGTTTGAAGGGATTGGAGGTTCAACTCGCAGAGTCTACCAAGCGAGACATCAGTATACTGTGATTTGATCATCAGTAGTTTTGTCCCGCTGATATTTCGACAGACAAAGAGATATGGCTCACGCAGAATGAGTGAATCTTCAACTAGATTGAAGCTGCTATCCAAGCGAAGTAATCGTGCGGGCACAACATAGAAAATCTTATCAGAATACCACACGCCCATCCTGAAGCTACCTCCTCCAAAATCGGTGCAACAATATCGAATGCGTTGAATTGTTTGATTGATTGAATTGCCATTATCGCCACTATCCGTCCCGCAGTCTTTGCAAGACAACGGTAATAGCGCAGCAAAGAACACTATGAATAAATTGATTCGATTCATGTCTGTTTCTCCATCTCAGTTTTCTTTGACAAAGCCGTTCATCGTCAATCCGTCGGAGGCGATTGTCTGGGTGGTACAGCCGCCGCTGTGTTACCAGCACAGTGGCGGTTTTGCTATGGCATGTACATGGGGATCACCTCCTTCCAGTTTCAGTTCACATCACGCAAAATATACAGCGAGTAAAATCCTTTTTGCTCTCAGTGGCTCACGTGTCGGACCCGGTGCGCTCCCGTACACGATATGCTTGCCATCGGGAAACCAGTTGGGAAACACGCTGACAGACATCCAACCGGGGTTTGTATTCACGTCCAGAATTCTCTTTGAAGGGGCCGCTCGCTCTATCACACCAATCTCACTGTCTGTTCCAACAGTAAATCCTCCGGCACCACGCGGATAGTTGGAATACAATATTTGACCTCCTGACGGATGATAACGAAGCCAGAGCAACTGGCGATCAAAACTCACGTTGAGAGTCTCTCGCACTCCCGTTGCAAATGCATATTCCACAATTCAGCGGCGGTTCGGCTGCCCGATTGACAGGAAACAACAGTTTTGTGCCATCGGGGCTAACATCAAAACCATTGACCACTTCCGCAGGGCCAATCTCGGAGATGTATTGGAAAAGCAAATTATCCTGCAAAGTCGAGAGGTCAAGGGTGTAGTAGCCTGGAAGAATCTGCCTGGATGGTTCGCCATAGCTGTAGTAGATGCATCGGTTTTCATTAGGCAGATACGTAGCGCTTGAGATATTGTAGGCACTGTCACGCAGCAAGCGCAAGTTGAAGGTTTGTGTTTCCAATTCGAGCAATTGCCCAGAGGATACATCGGGGTAGTTTGAGCGTATAACCATGAAGGTATGGCTACGGTGGCCTGATATGAACCCGTATCTTCCGAGGAATAACAGGAGAGTATCCTCCAGAACCATGGAACTAGAACTGATCTTGATACGCCGACCGGGAGAAATGCAATACAATAGATTATCAACCCCAATACCCATTCTATAGTCACCGCCAATAAATGGATCATCGCAGCACGATTTCACGAGCACAATGTTAGGGTTGATTTTCTGATTGTCACCGTCGTTTGTTCCACCATCCTTTTTGCACGAGAGCTGGCTTGTAAGCAAAATCAGTAAGACGCAAATTACTCGGCGTTTTATGGTATTTTCCTTCTTTGGCTTATCGTTTCGCAATGACTCAATCCGTCGGGGGTTGTACGGCCACCACTGTATTACCAGCACAGTTATTGCATGCACATAGACATCACCTCCTTTTCAAGTTCGTGAAGTCGGTGTGACTTGAACAAGGCGGACGGTGGCGGGGACTTCTACACTCCGTATGCGCAGCCAGGCTTCGGTGCAACTGGCGTCAACGGCCGTGAGCGAGAGTGTCGGCTCGGGGACTACCGGCGGTTCTTTCTTACACCCTTCGGCAGCAAGTCCGGTTAACATTATTGGAAAGAAACAGAGAATGAATGCACGCAGATTCTTCATCTTCACCTCCATTGGAACAAGAGAATCCTATGGCGAATGGCGAATGGCGAGGCTGCTCCCCTCCCGAAGAATTTCCTCTGCATCGTCGCTCGGCGCGCCATCTCACCGCACGTCAAAGAACAAAGAGTTTTGAAAATTGAAGGCAACTTTGGAGTTGTCTTTGACTGCGGGCAATATACATTTGCCCTAAAGAACAGTCAAGAACAATCGTAAGAAAAGGCGAAAAGAGTAAGACTTTTGGCTGGCAGGTCTACGTCGTACTGTGTGCTGCAATGTTCAACAACATCGTTGTTCAGACACATTCTGCGCACACGGAACAAGACTCGTCTTATGTTTACACCGCCTCAATCACGCGCTTCAGCCGCGCTTGCACTTCTTCGGCAATCGGCTTCATCGCGTCGTTCTCGAGAATCTGCGTCATCACCATCGGATCGAAGATGGAGACAGTGGAATGCCCGTTCTCTTCATACACGACAACGTTGCAGGGAAGCAGGAGGCCGATCTCGGGCTCCGCTTGCAAGGCTTTGAATGCAAACGGCGGGTTGCACGCGCCGAGAATCACATACTTCTTGAAATCGATATCCAATTTCTTCTTCATCGTCTCCCTCACATCGATTGTCGTAAGAACGCCGAAGCCTTCTTTCTTGAGTTCGTCGGTAACTTTTTCAACTGCTTGATCAAATTGCAGAGTTGTGGTTTTGGAAAAGCCGTAAGTCACTATTGCCGCCTTTGTTCTTGTTTTGAGGTTTCTTCGTGAATAGCATCAATACGATGCCGGAACTCCATCAGAAGGGTCAGAACAACGTCCAGCACGACAAAAAGCAGAACGGGGTAGAATTCAGCGGGATGCAGCGCGCAGAAGCTTTCGAATCTCCTTCGGATAATCCGTCACAACAATCTTCACACCGGATTGCTTCGCCTTCGCAAGCTGCCGTCGTGAATTCACGCCGTAACAGGCAAGCGCAATGCCGTTTCGTTCCGTATCATCAACAAACCTCTTGCGCAGTTGCGCAACGCTGCAAATAAACACGGACGCCCCGACGCGACGGGCAAGTACGGACGGCTTTCGCGCAGCATCACGCAAAGGATAGTAGAGAGCCCCGATCTTGATTTTCGGGTCGAGGGCGTGAAAGCGGCGGAGGAAGTCGTGGTCAAACGAGGAAACAAGCACACGACGCGAGAAATTCTTCTCGCGAAGAAGGAGCAGAAGAAGTTCCTCAAAGGCAAGGCGCTTGCGGCGTTCGCCGTCGGTTTTTACTTCGGTATTGAGGTTGATGTGGTGGGGGAGCAGATCAATCACCTGCCGTAAGGTAGGAATGCGCTCGCCTGAAAATTTCCTGCCGAACCATGAGCCTGCATCGAGTGCCAGCAAGTCGGCAAGCGTCAGGTCCCACACTTTGCCTTTTCCGTTCGTCGTGCGGTTGACGCTCCGGTCGTGCAGCACAACAAGCTCGAAGTCTTTCGTCATCCGGACGTCGAGTTCAATCATGTCCGCGCCGTCGGCTATGGCCTGCCGGAAGGCTGCCAGCGTGTTCTCGGGAGCCACGCCTGAACTGCCACGGTGGGCAACGACCAACGGACTGTGTTGAGCCATTGTTCTTCCCTTCCGAACAAAAAAGGAACTACGCACCAACCAACTGCTTGATTTCTTCGTGAACCGATTCAATAGACGTCATTCCGTCGAGCTGGACTATCACACCGCGCTCTTTGTAAAACTCAAGAACCGGCTTAGTGGTGGAGTGATAGATTTCCAGCCTCTTCCGGACCGTTTCTTCCTTGTCATCATCACGCTGAATGAGCTTGCCTCCGCATTCGGGACACGGACTTTCAGCGGTGACACCATCGGTAAGCTTGTTGTAGATGTTGCCGTCGTTCACGCACATTAGTCGCGAGCCGAGGCGCCGGATGATTTCCGCATTGTCGACGTGGAAGTTGATAACTTTGTAATTCCTGATGTGCAACTCATCGAACAACGTTGCAAGTGCCTTTGCCTGATCGACTGTCCGCGGAAAGCCATCGAGAATGAAACCGTTCTGAACTTTCGGAGAGGTAAGAACTTCACGCACAATACCAATCATTACGTCATCGGGAACGAGCCGTCCCGCATCCATGATGCTCTTGGCCTTCTTGCCCAATGCTGTTCCCGCGGCAACAGCAGCACGCAACATATCGCCGGTGGAAATATGCGGCACGCCGAATTCTTCCGAGAGAAGTTTTGCTTGTGTTCCCTTGCCAACGCCAGGAGGGCCAAACATGATTATTCGCATTGTCGTCCTTGGTCTGTATAGATTGTAGTGCCCGTTCAGACCGGAATCGTTGAGCCTGAACGGCGGGTAGAAAGCCGGACTTGCCGGGCGTACTCCTCTTCCGTTTTCACGGCAAGCTGTCCGCAAGCAGCGTCAATATCCTCACCCGCGCTGCTTCGCACAAATACTGAAAGGTGTGCAGCACGAAGCCGGTCCGCAATGGCATTCATGCGGGTGGACGGCTTGAGCGAGGCGCCCAACCCTCCTACTCCCGTGAACGCTATCGAATGAAACGGAATGATGTTCACTTTGCACGGCACACGCCGGGCTAACTTGACAAGTTGCGCAACTTCATAATCCGAATCATTCACGCCGCCAAAGAAAATATACTCGTACGTAACGCGCTTGCGCGTCTTCGCATGATAGTATTCCAGAGCAGACATCAATTCTGCAAGATTGAATTTCTTGTTGATAGGCATCAGCATCGCGCGCGTTTCGTCAACGGCACTGTGCAACGACACCGCAAGTTTTGCCTTGCAGCCGCTTTCCGCCATGAGTCGAATCTTATCTGCCCGGCCTGCCGTGGAAACCGTGATACGCCGCGCCGCGATATTGAGCCCCGTGGTAAGAATATCAACGGCTTTCATCACATTGTCGAAATTCATCATCGGCTCGCCCATCCCCATAAAAACAATATTCGTGATGGGACGATGTGCTTCACGCCTCACTTGCATTACCTGCCCTACTATTTCGCCTACTGTCAGGTTACGCAGAAAACCCATTGTTGCCGTTGCGCAGAATTTGCAATCCAAAGCACATCCCGCCTGACTCGAAATACACAGCGTCAGCCTGCGTTGCTCCTCCTCATGGTCAGCCTCGTGACCGCGAAAAGCCAATCGTGGAGGAATAAGCACACTTTCGACATGCAATCCGTCATGAAGCTTGACAAGGAACTTCGTGGTTGCATCGACGTGCGAACGTTGGCGCTGAACGATTTCGACACGTTCAAGGGAGGCATGCTGTTCCAATAGTTCACGAAATGATTTGGCGAGGCTCGTCATTTCCGCGAACGACGATGCATCCTTTGCGTAGATCCAGTCAAAGAGTTGCTTTCCCCTGTATCGCTTTTCGCCTATTCGTTCGGCAAAATCAGAAAGCTCTTGAAGGGTGAGGCCAAACAGATTGTTATGCAGAGAAGTCATGCACGACTAATCTACAAAACGCAACGGAGGTATTCAAGGAAGTTCGGGTACCCAACAGGTTTGACAAAAAAGCCCCCGGGCGTCGATTGCCCGGAGGCTTGCACATCGTACACAGAATTGGTTATAGCTCGGCGTCAACCTGGCCGAGGACTTGCACCGTAATGGACAGCCCGTTGGGAACGGGTATCTGGGACACGTTACCGTTTGCTGCAAGCGTAATCTGTTGCTTGTTTCTGATGGCATTCACCAATGTAGTAAGGCCTGCAACATTTCGCGTGATCAGGGGCGAGGTCACAAGCGACTGCGGCGTATTAAAAGCGGCCCATGAACCGTTGTAGGAGAGTATCTGAACACCATTCACCTGAACGGTTCCGCTCACGTTGCCGCCGTACGAGCCATTGGTGCTTACGAGAATGTCATAGATGCGTACATTGTTCAGCACGACCTTGTCAAAACCAATATCAAGGTACTTGTCCGCAGTGATAACAACCGAGCCGCCGTACGCCGGGTTATTGCCGCCGTTTACGTTGTACGTTCCGGTAAGGTCGGAAATGTTCACGGAAAACAGCGCATCGTCGTTTATGCAATCAAAACCCGTCGTCATCAGCCCGACGAACAGCATCATCACAATAATTCTTGCTTTCATACTTTCTCCTCTGAATAATTGTTCACAATTTCCTGTTTCATCATTCTCAGAATCCGAACCCGATGCCCGCGGTAAAACTGGTCAGCGCGCCAAAGTTGGCGTCGGCAAAAATCTTCAGAATGCCGAAATTCAGTCCCGCGCCAAGTGTCGCGCGAACAACATTGGATCCCTCGAGATCGATGTTCACGTCTTCACCCCCCGTGGATTTGTACGTGAGTGTCAGCGTGCTCTTCTCGTATTGAATGCCGCCGTAGAGAACCAGGATGGAGAGTTCCTTGCTTGCGTGTGCTGCGATAGCCCATCCCTTTATGGTTATGAACTCCCCAACGGTGAAGCTGTTGTACATGAACCCGCCGGCCATGTCGAGAGGTATGGCATCGAAATACTGGCTCAGGCTGTGGCGCACACCTGCACCGAACAATGTGATTTTGGGAAGATTCGCGCTGCTGATTTCAGGAATCGGAACATACCGGATGATGGCTTCCGTACCATAGATGTGCCCGATAGTTACTTGCGGAGCCGCAAACGGAAAGATGGATGTGTTGATAATTCCGTCCGAGCCGCGATATTCGAGAGCGGGATTAGCCGGATCGATTGGGTTGGGGCTTGCGCCGCCCTTCTTTCCGAGAATCGTTGCAGTTTGAAATTTTCTGCCCCACGGATCTGTTGCCATATACGTCTCTTGATCAGACCCGACGAGTGCAGCCATGCCGATAATGTCGAGTCTGAAATTGAAACCTGACGCGGGGAGCTTCGCATTGCGCGAGAAGCCTGCGTTCATATTCGCTCCGAAGATGTCGGCGATCGGCTGAACGTACCCTTTGGCATTCTCCGCATTCTGCTGTCTGATGATTTTCTCGAAGTTCGATTCGGCCCGTATTCCCGTTGCAAGAAGTGCAAGGGTGAACAGAGCAACTCCGCCACGAACGAAAACATATTGTAAACGTTCCTTCATACAAACTCCCTGGATAGTTATTGAAACTTGATTTGGTGGACTATCTTACACACTGTCGAGTTGCAAGACAACACACATCTTTGTGGAAAGAGAACGCCGCGTGCAATCGCTTCACACGGCAAAGGAGCCCCCGACACGTTCAGTTTATTTCAGCGTCAGCCTGCAGATAGACTTCGACGACAACATACAAATTGTCAGGTACAGGCGCAATACTGAGCGTTCCGACCACTGAGAAGGTGATATCGGGGAGGGGTTTTGCTAAAAGGGCTGAAAGAAGTTCGTTAATGCCTTCCGGCTGGGGAAGGAGATATATCGAGTTGCCAAGCAAGGATTGTGGCTGGCGGTACACAGACCAGTTCACAGAACCTGTTCTCGGAAATCGCAAAATTTGTTTCGGGTCGCCGTTTCCTGCTTGAACTGCCGCAATTCCGGCTACTTCCCCGCCATATTCCCCTTCAACCCTGACTTTGAGATCGTAAATTCTGCCCTGTCTGATCTTGTTCTTGTAATCCCTTGCGACAATGCTGTCGAGTTTCACCGTGATTGTCCCGAAAAACGTCGGGTTTGTGCCTAACTTGTATCTGCCAACAATCGGTGAAAGATTTACAGACACGTGGGCATTCTCATTAACGCAGGATGAACCGATTGTCGAGAGAGATAGAAGAACTGCCGCCAACCCGACGGATAGCGTCTCGATGCGCGGCCTGCAGAGATTCACTAATCGTTTAGAGACCAAAACCGATTCCTCCTGTAAAGTGTTGAATGCGGCCAAAGTTTGCGTCCGCAAAGAGTCGAACTGCCTGCAGGTCTATTTGTAGTCCGGTCGTTACCCGGAAGGTGTTTCCCCCGCTAAGAGCAACATCGACAAGATTGGAGTTTGATGCTGAAGTTGCCTGATGGTTGTAGCGGAGTTCCATTGAACTCTGCTGAACCGCTATGCCGCCATAGAATGTGAAGAGCAGAACCGATTTGCTGATCTGCAGATCGACAACCGTGCCCTGCAACTCCACTATATTTCCCAGCGAGAAATCGGAGTAGAAGAATGCAACAGCCGCGTCGAAGGGAGGAGTTGCCCCGAAATACTGACTGATGCTGTGGCGCATTCCAACGCCCCACAAACGGGAACTTGGCAACTTCCCGCCCGAAAGCGAAGGGATATAGATATAGCGCACCATTGCTTGCGTACCAAAAAGTGTCCCGATGGTTACCTGAGGAACGAACAACGGAAACAAACTTGTGCTGAACACTCCGTCCGAACCCCTGTACTCAAGTCCCGAATTTGCATCCTTGAACGTGGTTCCGGCACCGCCAAAGACAGTGGCGGTTTGGTACGATCCTCCCTGCGGGATAAATCCGGAAGGCAATGTTGCGGTGTAACTTCTGTGCTCGTCGCTGACAACAGAGATCATCCCAACAATATCAATACGAAAATGGAAGCCATCTTTCCCGACATCGGCCGAGTGAGATAGACCTGCATTCATGTTCGCACCGAACATATCCCCAAGGGGCTGCACGTAGCCCCGAACTTCATCGCTGTTGAACTGCTGGATGGTTACTTCGAATCGGGATTGGGCCGATGCGGTTGTTCCGCCAATCATCAGAACAACACCAACAAGAAGTGCCAGACCCGGTTTCCTGATGTTCTCTAAACCTATGTTTACCATGTGAACCCCTACGCGGTGTGCGTACTTGACCCATCGCAGCACAATTCGACCGGACTAATCCGGTTATACCCCACTTGCTTTGATGTTAAAAAACTGAACTGCAGCTTGAAGAGCGGAACGTGGCTTTGAGAGCCGGAAGATTAGGACCCATCACGCTGAAATTTACGACTAACATAAAAAATAACTTTGTAGAATGCAAATAGGTGACACGGAACACGAAATCGAAAGGGAATTACTGTACCCTCAAATGGGCTAAAACTGACGAAAAATCGGCAGGAAGATCGGAATCAAAAAAAACTTCCTTCTGCGTTTTTGGGTGCATGAAGCCAAGGGTCTTAGCGTGAAGCGATTGACGTAAAATGAGCCCGAGTAACTGCTGAACTTGAACCTTCTGCCGGGTAGATCCCGGTCCGGCAACGATCTGGCGACCACTGTAGGTCGGGTCGCCGAAAACGGGGTGGTTAATGTGGGCAAGGTGAACACGAATCTGGTGGGTTCGGCCCGTGCGGAGTTTCAGCTTTATCAATGAGAGATAGTTGTATTCTTCAACAACTTCGTATTCCGTGACTGCGTGTTTGCCATTCGCGACAACAGCAATCTTCTTCCTGTCGGACTTGCTTCTCCCCAACGAAGCTTCAACAACCCCCCTTCGTTCTTTGAAGAGTCCCCATACCAACGCCCAGTATTCCCGCTTAACCGTACGATCGGCAAACTGCTTTGCAAGCTTCGCATGGGCCGCGTCCGTCTTGGCAATCACCATCAGACCCGATGTGTCCTTGTCCAATCGATGGACTATGCCGGGACGAGTCGCATCGTTCAGCGTCGAGAGATGGTTACAATGATACAGCAGCGCATTTACCAGAGTGCCGGTATAGTTTCCGTGCGCCGGATGCGTTACCATACCGGCAGGCTTGTTCACAACAAGCAGATCATCATCTTCGTGAAGAATATCAAGAGGAATGTTCTCGGGAAGAGCCTTCTGAGGAGGAGGCTTCGGAAGAACGACGTGGATTCTTTCGCCGGGATTGACTTGATGACTTGGCCGGACGGCCTTGCCATCCACCAAAACCATCCCTTGCTCGATAGCGCGCTGAACTTTGTTGCGCGTTGCATTCTCGATATGATGCGTGAGAAAGACATCGAGCCTTTCTTTCTTCTTGCCCGAAGGAACGATGATCTCAACTTCAGTGGGCATTGGCGGAGGGTGACTCTAACGTGGAGCTTTGTTTGATTCGGCAGGAGAAGGAAGGCGGGTTTCGTCAGAGGGGGTCTCTTGAAATACCGGCGGCGGAATATCCTCTTTGGCTGCTTCGTGCGGACGATGCACGAACAACAACAGCACGATGCCCACCGTAACCGCAGCATCTGCAACATTGAACACCGGCCATCGCGTGAGAGAATATCCGAGAATGTTGATATTGAAGAAGTCTACGTCGAAAAAATCCACGACCCTGCCATGAAACAACGGCCCCTCACCGAAGAGAACGCCGTAGAAGGTTCTGTCGATGAGATTTCCGATTGCTCCGCCGAGAATGAGTGAGAGGGAAATCCGGAATCCCAGCGGTTCCGTCCTTCCCCGATACAAATAGTAGAGGATACCGATACTCAGGATGATCGAAAAGAGAGAGAAGAAAAGTTTTCCCCCGATATCAATACCGAAGGCCATGCCCGGATTTTCGATATAGGTGAGGCGAAAAAAATCGCCCAGCACGGGAGTGCTATACCCGTATCGCATACCCTGAATGTTGATTCCGAGCCAGGGAATGCTGATTCCCTTGACCAGAAGTTTTGAGACTTGATCAACAATAACAATAGCAAACGTGAGCCACAGAACACGCACGCAAACCTCAGTGCTTTTTCATTTTTGCCAGCGCTATACGGCCGCGCTCACAGGGAACATTGGTGTTCTTGTACTCTGCGCATGTTTGCGCTGTCGGTACGGCCTCCAGACGCTCTTTCGGAACCAGAAGCTGGCACACTCTGCATACACCGTAGGTGCCGTTCTCGATTCGCGCAAGAGCGTCATCCAGTTGATTCACGAACTTGCTGCCGCGGGACGCAAAGAGAAACGTTTTCTCTCGCTCCATAGCATCCGTTCCCTGCTCCATGTGTAGCGAGTAGGTTGAACTCTCGCTCACGTATTCGCCTGTTGTCACGTCCATCATCGTCTCTTTGAGCGTTTCGAGCTCTTCCATCATTTCCTTCTTTTTCTCAAGGATGATTTCCTTGAAATGCTTCAGATCGCGTTCACTGTATTGCTTGGTAGGAACGGGCTGCTTCACTTTTGCGGTGACGGATTTTTTTACCGGCTTGGCAGTTGAACGCTTGATTGACCCGGCCTTGGGCCGCTTCGTTTGCTTCGCCCGCTTTGCTGCCTTCTCTTTCATAATCGCCACGGTTGACTTGACCACTGATTTCGACCCCTTTTTCGCCATCGACTTTGTGCTCCTTTATGAGATAGATGAACAGCTAGACACGACGCTCGATTGATACTTCTACAATCTCGCCATTGATATCCTGTGTTGATGTATGCGGACCCGCTTTGAATTCCGGACTCAGTTCTACAGCAAGCGTTTCCGTCATAATGTACTCCCGCATCTTCTGCAATGCGTTGGAGAGTTTCCCGGACGATCGGTAGAAGATGACAATTCTATCGGTGACTTCGAAACCGGCATCCTTCCGCATGTTCTGCACACGGCTGACGAACTCCCGGGCAAAACCCTCTGCAATCAACTCCTCTGTCAACTCAGTGTCGAGGGCAACGGTGACACCGCGGTCGGATTCGACAAGCCAGCCGTGCAGATCTTCCCGCACAATCTCCACATCCTCGGCACCGATTCTGAACGACGAGCCGTTGACCGGTAACTCGAACGAACCGTTCCGCTCAAGCTGGCCGATCTCTCCGGCACTCATCTCCTTGATCCGTTCAGCCACCTGTTTTACGGACTTGCCGAATTTCGGGCCGATGGACTTGAAGTTCGCCTTCGCCTTCTTCTTCACAATCCCCGAATCATCCGTGACGAATTCTATCGCCTTTACGTTGATCTCTTCGAGGATTACGTCCTTCACCTGCTCGACAAGCAACCGCTCCCCCTCATTCGCCACGGGGAGAATGATGCGCTTCAGCGGCTGCCGGACTTTGAGATTCGATTTCATGCGCATTGAACGAACCAACTCCACAATCAATTGCGCACGCTCCATTTTCGATTCAAGTTCGGTGTCAACAGAACGTTGCTCCACCTCCGGCATCATCGCAAGATGTACTGATTCTTCCGCTTCGCGTTTCGTTACCGAATTCAGGTTGCGGTACAATTCCTCGGCAATGAACGGCGCAAACGGCGCGGTCAGTTTCGCGACCGTGATGAGACACTCGTACAGCGTCTGATACGCCGCCGTCTTATCCTTTCCCCGTTCGCTTTTCCAGAAGCGGCGGCGGTTCCGACGAACATACCAATTCGAGAGGTGATCGATTGTGAATTCACTCACAGCCTTTGCGGCTTTTGTTACATCGTAGGCTTCCATCAATTCCGAGTACCGCCGAATCAGTGAATTCAGTTCGGAAAGCACCCATCTGTCGATTTCCTGTCTCTCGGAAACAGGGATGCGCGGCTCGGCGTGCGTGAACCGGTCGATGTTCGCGTATAGGGCAAAGAACGCATAGGTGTTGACGAGAGTTCCGAAGAACTTCCGCTGCACTTCACCGAGTCCGGCCTCGTCAAACATTGTGGGGCGCCACGGCGGACTTGTTGTCACCAGATACCAGCGTGTTGTATCTGCGCCGTATTTCGCAATCGTTGCGAACGGGTCAACGGTATTGCCTTTTGACTTGGACATTTTCTGTCCGTCCTTGTCAAGAATGAGTTCGTTGACGATGAGATTCTTGTACGCCGGTTTGTTGAACAGAAACGTTCCGATTGCGTGCAACGAATAGAACCAACCGCGTGTCTGATCGATGCCTTCGCAAATGAAGTCGGCCGGATACTGCTCGCCGCTGTCGATCAACTCTTTGTTCTCGAACGGATAATGCCATTGAGCAAATGACATGGCCCCCGAATCGAACCAGACGTCGATCAGTTCCGGGGTTCGCTTCATTGTTCCGCCGCAAGAACACGCAAACGTCACCGCATCGACGAACGGTTTGTGCAGGTCGAGCGGTTCGGGAACATTCTCCCCTTTCTTGAACTCCTCCACACTTCCGACACACTTTTGTGCTTTGCATTTTTCGCAAATCCAAATCGGTAGCGGCGTTCCCCAGAATCTATCACGCGAAAGCGCCCAATCCTTGTTTTCCTCAAGCCAGTTACCAAACCGTCCCTCGCCGACTTCCGGCGGAACCCAATTGATCTGCTTGTTGAGATCAATCATCTTCTGCGCGTACTTCGTTGTGCTGATGTACCACGATTCACGTGCATAGTAGAGCAGCGGTGTTTTGCAGCGCCAGCAATGCGGATAGCTGTGCGTAATCGTTTCTTTGCGATAGAGGATGCCGCGTTGTTTGAGATTTTGAATGATGAGAGGATCGGCGTCCTTCACAAATTTTCCGGCGAAGTCGGTTACTTCTGATGTAAATTCACCGCTCTTGTTCACGGGATGGATCGTCGGCAGATTGTACAGCTTCGAGATTTGATAGTCATCCTCGCCGTAGGCCGGTGCCATGTGTACAATGCCGGAGCCGTCTTCTGTTGTTACGAAATCTGCCTCAACAACATAATGCGCTTTCTTGTCTACAGGATGATAGTTGAATATCCGCTCGTATTCCAATCCTGCGAGTGCCGAACCTTTTATGTTCTCCAGCGCAATATATTCGCCTTCCAGAACGTTCAAACGGGCTTCGGCAAGAATCAGTTTTTCGTTCTTGTGTTCTACCTTCACGTAGTCAACGCCCGGATGAACAGCAAGAGCAACGTTCGAGATCAGCGTCCACGGCGTTGTGGTCCAGACGAGAAACGATGTGTCAGGCTGCGACTTCAACTTCATCTTCACATACACGCTCGGGTCTTTCACATCGTCGTAGCCGAGCGACACTTCGTGTGATGAGAGGGGCGTCTCACATCGCGGGCAGTAGGGCTGAATCTTGTAGCCTTTGTAGATCATACCCTCATCATAGAACCGCTTCAGCGCCCACCAGACGGACTCGATGTAGTTGTTTTCGAACGTGACGTACGGCTTTGAGAGATCGACCCAGTAGCCCATCTGCTCGGTCATCTGTTCCCAGTCTGTTTTGTACTTCCAGACAGACTCGCGGCACTTCCTGTTGAATTCGGCAACGCCGTATTTGACAATTTCGTCCTTGTGTTTGAAGCCGAGCTGTTTCTCAACCTCGATCTCTACAGGAAGTCCGTGCGTATCCCAGCCTGCCTTGCGATGAACCTGAAAGCCGCGCATAGTTTTGTAACGGCAAACGAGATCCTTCAGCGTGCGGCTCATAACGTGGTGGATGCCGGGTCGTCCGTTCGCCGTCGGCGGGCCTTCGTAAAAGGTGAATCCGGGTTTCCCTTCACGCGTAGAAATGCTTTTCCCGAAAATCCCGTTCTCTTTCCAGAATGTCAGGATTTCCTTTTCTACATCGGGATAGGAGAGTCTTTCTGTAAGCTCTTTGAACATAGTTGCTACAAATTCTCTGCTGCCTTAATCTCTAAAATCCGTTCTCTCAGAAGTGGCAAGTCGGAATTTGCCACACGCCAAATCAAGCCTAGCGTTACACCAAAATACTGATGGACGATAATGTCACGCAGACCTGCCATTTTCTGCCATGGAACATCAGGGTACTTTGTTCTGAATTCAGCCGGTATGTTCTTCGTCGCCTCGCCAATAACCAGCATTCTTCGCAATACGGCATCCTGCTTCTCAGAGTCACTGTAGAATTCGTCCTCGCCAACGGTTTCAATATACGCCTGAATCTTATCCATTGATTCGAGAATGTCGTCGATGTAAAGACCTATATCTCGACTCATAGAATAGGCACTTCTTCGCTGATGATCCTCTGGCGGATGCGCGGTTTTATGGCTTCGTACTCGACAAGGTCAACGTTTTTTCCAAGCACCTCTTCCAGCTCCAACTTGATTCCTACAAAGTCAAGCAATGAGAGATTTGGCGGCAATTCCACCAAGACATCTATGTCACTACTCTCTGCTTCTTCGCCGCGGGCGAGCGAGCCAAACACACCAGCCTTCTTGATCTGATGTTTTCTCAACACAGGGCGGATCTTTTCGGCAATATATTGAACTTGCGGAGCCATCTTCTACTTCAACTCAAACACCACATGCACATCCGCCCGGATGGAAAGCTCGCCCTGCATCACGGGGGCAGCGGAAGATGCCTCCATCATCGCGTTGCCTCTCATCAGCATGGGACCCGGGCCGCCGCCGCTGAGGCTTTCGGAAATAGTTGTCACCTGACCGAGCGAGGCACCTAACTGTTTTGCGAGAACTTCGGCCCGCGCTTTCGCGTCATCAGCAGCTTTCTTCAATGCTTCGCGTTCGATTTCGCGCTGCTTCGAGGATTCATATTGAAGTCCGCCGAAATTTGCAGCTCCTGCGGCAACAGCTTTGTCCATGAACTCTCCCACCTTCTCCATCAATTTCCCTTTGAACAGCACGGTGAAATCATTCGAAGAGGTGTAGCCGACAATCGGCGGCGGTTGAATTTGCCGCGAATAGTCATATACAGGCGAAACATTCACCCGCGAGGTTTGAATACTCTTCTCATCAACTCCGAGATTCTTTAACAGCGTGAGGATCGCCTGGGTTTTGCTGCTTGCCGAGCGCATTGCTGTTGAAGCCGATTCTTCCCGCGTGCTTACCTGAACAGAGACCCGCACCTGATCGGGGGTTGTTGCGACTGTTCCCTCGCCTCGAACGCTGATTGTTCGCATCTTTTCATTGGGCTCCGGTTGTTGTGCAAATGCTGCCGTTACAGCAGGCAGAAGGATAACGAATGCAAGTAGTGTGCGCATGGTTCTACTTTCTGAAATGTGAAACAATCCAAAGAATTACGCTGACGAGTATGCTGATTACAATTCCCGTTGTGATGGGAAAATAGAACCGGAAGTTCTCCCTCTCGACTCGAATATCACCCGGAAGTTTGCCGAGAAACGGAATCTTATCCCAGAACATAAATCCGATGCCCAACAACAGGATCACGCTTCCGACAACAACCAGAATTCTTCCAAGTCCTTGAAACTCCATCCCTCGTTCGACCTCTATAGACTCTCTACCACACCCTTCATAATAGCCGTCAGCTTCGGTTCGGTTTCGTTGGCAACGGCTATAATCTCCGCTACGTTTGCCGGCTGAAGCGCGTCGGGGAAGCATTCGTCAGTAATAATAGAGAAGCCCAACACCTGCATGCCCATGTGGTTTGCCACGATATTCTCCGGGACGGTTGACATTCCCACCGCATCGCCGCCAATCAACCGGAGAAACCGGTACTCTGCCCGTGTCTCCAAGTTCGGGCCGGCAACCGCAACAAACACGCCTCGCTCAACGCGTATTTTCTTGTCAAGGGCTACCTTTTCGGCCAATCCAATCAGCTTCTTGCTGTACGGCTCGGACATGTCGGGAAAACGAGGGCCGAGAGAGTCATCGTTCGGACCAATCAGAGGATTATCACCCAGCAAGTTGATGTGGTCGGTGATAATCATGACGCTTCCCTTGCGGAATTGGGGATTCATCCCCCCGGCAGCGTTGGAAATTAGAAGCGTGCTCACGCCCAGAAACTTCATCACTCTGACAGGGAAGGTCACCTGCTGCATGGTGTAACCTTCATAGTAGTGAAAGCGCCCCTGCATTGCCACAACCTGCTTTCCGCCAAGTGTTCCGAAAATCAATCTGCCGTGGTGGGATTCTACCGTCGAGACCGGGAAATGGGGGATGTTCTCGTAGTCAATAACAACTTCCTGCTTAATCTCCTTCGCCAATCCGCCAAGTCCCGTACCGAGGATGATCCCAATCGGCGGTTGCATGGAGGTTTTGGACCGGAGATAGGCTACCGCCTCATCAATGTGATTCCGGAGTTCCGACATTTTCAATTGCCTTGAGAATATTGTCGAGATCGATGTTGTCCTTACCTGTGCCTCGTGAGGAGTCATTCGAGAGAACGGGGTCGTTGCCCACTTCCAGCGACTTGATCAAATCCAACTCTGAGCTCAACAACACACGCAACCTGCCGATGAGGGAATCTTTACGGGATTTCAATTGGGTAATTTCGTTGTTGAGTTTGCCCATTTCTTCGTTTGCCTGATTGAGAATCTGGGCAGCTTTCAGTTCTGCTTCCTTGACGATTGACTCGGCATCGCGACGGGCGGCTTCGTATGTTTTGCCGGTCGCTTCCTGCGCTTGCATGAGGGTTTGCTGGAGCGTTCGCTCCATCTGCTTATAGTCCTTGAGTTGCGTTTCAAGCTCAACGATTTTCAGGCGGAGGTCGTTCTGTTCCTTTAGCAGATTTTCGAACTCATTTGCCATCGTTTCCGTGAAGGTTTCGACCTCAATCGGGTCGTACCCGCGCATCACCTTCTTGAATTCCTGTTTCCGGATGTCGAGCGGTGAAAGCTTCATATCAATCCTCCTCTGTTCATGTGATTATCCTTTTCGAGTACGCTTTCCGAAGATCGCCGTGCCGATGCGTATAATGGTTGCGCCCTCTTCAATGGCCACCTCAAAATCTCCCGTCATTCCCATCGAGAGATGCCGCATTTCGACGTTGGGCTGATTTAACGCGGCTACTTCATCCTTCAACAACCTCAGCGTCCGAAACATGGGGCGCGAGCCTTCCGGGTCGGGCAAGAACGGGCCTATCGTCATCAACCCCGCAATCCGGATGTTCTGAAACGCCGCAAGTGACCGGACAAAGCCGGTTGTTGCTTCAGGCCGGAGTCCGAATTTCGACTGCTCGCCGGTTGTGTTCACTTCCAACAACACATCAATGACGCGGCCGGCTTGTTTCGCCCGTTTGTCCAGTTCGCTTGCCAACCCGATGCTGTCAACGGCATGAACAAGATGAATCCAGCCGGCAACATACTTCACTTTGTTCGACTGAAGATGCCCGATGAAGTGCCATCGAACCGGCAGCGATTCAAGCTGCAACTTCTTGTTCAGAAGCTCTTGAACGTAATTCTCGCCAATATCGACGATCCCTGCTGAAACCGCCTCTGCAATCGCATCGGGGGAAAATGTCTTTGAAACTGCGAGAAGCGTAACCTCGCCCGGATCTCTGCGTGCTTTTCCGCACGCTGCCGCAATCCGGCCACGGATTGTCTCTATATTCTCTCGGATCATTCAGTTTTAACCGTTGAATATAAACCTATTGGTTCTGAAAATCAATGAAACTCGGGACTTACGGTGCTTCATGAATTGTTGTCTTGACTTCAGATTCCAATTTGGTTTATTTGCGAGCAAAGATGGAGGGATTCCCGACCGATAGCTTTAGAAAGGGAGATGAGCATGAGCATTTTCGATTTTACCAATTTTGACGATGAAAACGAGTCTCTGGACGACGAACGCCCTGAAGACGAGCTCAAGAAGCTGAAGGATATGCTCAAGGACGGCTCTTCCAAGATCTCGAGCATCGAAGCGCTGGAAGAAATCGTCAACTACTACTGGGAAAGCGAAAAATTCGAGGATGCCCTTCACTTCATCAATCAACTTCTCGTCTATATCCCCTATAGTGCCGAGACGTGGCAACGCAAGGGTCTCATCCTCAACAATCTCTACCGGTACGAAGAAGCAATCGAAAGCTACGACAAAGCCCTCTCGCTCAACCCCGTCGATCCGGAAATTCTGATCAACAAAGGAATCTCGCTTGACGATTTGAGCAAGCCCGAAGAGGCGCTTCTCTGTTTCGAGAAAGCCCTTGAAATCGAGCCGACCAACGAAGATGCCCTTTTCAACAAAGCGATCACGCTGGAGAAAACCGGAAGATACCAGGAAGCAGCAAAGATCTTCCGGTTTATCGTCGAGGGAAATCCGGCGAACAGGGACGCGTGGTACGAGTTGGGCTTTTGCTACGATTTTCTTGATATGCCCACGGAATCCCTTCGCTGCTACGACGAGCATCTGAATCTCGACCCGTACAATTATAACGCCTGGTACAATCGCGGCATAGTCCTGAACCGGATGGCCAACTACTACCGCGCCGTCGAAAGCTACGACATGTCGTTGGCGATTCATGAGAATTTCCCTGCTGCATGGTACAACAAGGGAAACGCCTACGCCAACATGGGGAGGCTGGAGGAAGCCACCGAATGCTATCGCGAAACGCTGAAATCCGAAGAAAAAGACGTCCCAGCGTGGCACAACTTGGGCAATGCTTATGAGGAATTGGGCGACTACGAGCTGGCAATCCGGGCGTTTACGCAAGCGTTGAAGTACGATTCCCGCCACTACGAATCCTACTTCGGACGGGGAAGCTGCTACGACTCCCTCGGCCAATACCGCCGGGCCCTTGGCGATTACAACAAGGCGCTTTCGCTGTGCGGCGACTACGCCGACTTGTGGTATGCAAAAGCCGACCTGCTCTACAATATGGGACGTGTGCGCGATTCGGTCCTTGCGTACAAGATGGTTACAAAGCTGGAGCCGACAAATTACGAAGCGTGGATAGATTACGGTGAGACGCTGTTCGAACTCGGCTACGTCAAGCAAGCTCTCAAGGCCTTCGACAAGGCTGTCGAATCAAATCCCGTCTCAGCCGAACCCTTCTACTACAGAGCCAAAGCGCTGATAGTCCTGAACAGGACATTTGAAGCGATAGAATCCCTCAAAAATTCCTTCACCCTCAACCCCGAAATGCAGCGGATGTTCGAAGAGGAATTTCCCGACGCAAAATCGCTGAAGGCATTCAAAAAGTTGTTGGAGAAATCATAGCGTTTCACGAAGCAACAACTTTTAGTATATTATCCCGTCAACAATTTGTGAGACGGGATTTTTATTTGGGAGATGTTCATGTTCTCTGACATCGTGCAATCAAAGTACCAACGACTTCAATCCATCTTGAAAGAGATGGAAAGCGTCGCCATAGGCTATTCCGGTGGAGTGGATAGCACGCTGCTTGTCAAAGTTGCGGTGGATATTCTCGGTGACAAAGCCGTTGCAATGATCGGCCGGTCGGAAACCTACCCGACACGCGAATTCGAAGAAGCGGTGAGGATTGCCGAAAGCATCGGCGCCCGATATGTCATTGTGAAGACGGAAGAAACCGACGTGCTGAAGTTCAGGGTAAATCCCGTCAACCGCTGCTACTTTTGCAAAACGGAGTTGTTCGGAAAGTTGGATCAGATTGCCGATCGCGAGGGATTGAGATGGATTGCAGACGGAACGATCACGGATGATGTCGGCGATTTTCGCCCCGGCATGAAAGCAAAATCAGAAAAGAACGTTCGCTCGCCATTGCTCGAAGCCGGATTGAGCAAAGCCGAAGTGCGTGAACTCTCGCGCCATCTCGGCCTGCCGACATGGGATAAACCGGCTTTTGCCTGCCTCTCTTCCCGTTTCCCCTACGGCATGAGCATTACGAAAGAGAATCTTACTAAAGTCGATGCTGCCGAAACGTTTCTGCGTGACGAGGGCTTCCGGTACTTCCGTGTCCGTTTTCATGATGAGCGGACAGCGCGCATCGAAGTGGGCACAGAAGAAATCAACAGACTGACCGACAACGACTTGCGTGAACGGCTTGTCCGGCATCTGAAGGAGTTAGGGTTCACCTATGTAACCCTCGATCTCCAAGGATACCGCACGGGTTCGATGAACGAGGTTGTGCCGGCGGAAGTGAAAGCGGAGTTTCTTCTGTAATCTCGATCTACTTCATCACCATCAGTTTCTTGACCTGTGAGAAGGCAGCGCCTCCCTGCACCGGCTGTGCCGTAAGCCGGAAGAAGTACACACCGCTGGCAACGCGGCCCGCGTTCAATTGCACCGTCTTGTAGCCCGCCTCCTGCTGCTCGTCAATCAGGGTCTCCACTTCACGGCCCA
>JAANMY010001958.1_pt1 | contig 20868 bp, 20 predicted proteins | sample 7279691 | NCBI WGS metagenome assembly JAANMY01 (sample SAMN14094543, study PRJNA606508) | bioreactor metagenome | isolation source: A lab-scale SPAN reactor treating ammonium-rich wastewater day 388 | place: Ireland: Galway | collected 2018-02-07
CTTGCGCCCATTGTCCAATATTCCCCACTGCTGCCTCCCGTAGGAGTCTGGACCGTGTCTCAGTTCCAGTGTGGCTGATCATCCTCTCAGACCAGCTACGGATCGTCGCCTTGGTGGGCCATTACCCCGCCAACTAGCTAATCCGACGTCGGCTCATCTATCTGCGCGAAGCCCGAAGGTCCTCCGCTTTCACCCGTAGGTCGTATGCGGTATTAGTCCCGGTTTCCCGAGGTTATCCCCCACAAATAGGCAGATTCCGACGCTATCCTCACCCGTCCGCCACTCGCCACCCAGGGAGCAAGCTCCCCTGTGCTGCCGTTCGACTTGCATGTGTTAGGCCTGCCGCCAGCGTTCACTCTGAGCCAGGATCAAACTCTTCACTTAAACTTGCTTAAGGCCGAAGCCTCAAATTGCTTGAGTGCATAGTTCACCCAGACCCGAATCACTCGCTTGCATATTTCTATGCTTTTGAATCGACTTGGTTCTGTTCGAACATCTGCTTAATGGACAAACTTCCATCTACCAGACGTCCGCACAAGTTACCTGCGTACACTTTCAAAGATCATCAGGTTGGCCTCAGCGCCTTCCTGTTTTGCCCCGTTGAGCATTTCGCCCTAGGGAGCCGGTCACTATACAGCAGATTTGGTTCGTGTCAACACCGTGTCAAGAACTTTTTCTGCCGTTCACCTTTCGCGTTTCCGCTGAGGTGAGCCCGCCATCTTAGCGCCTTTTTCGTACCCGTCAACACCCTGGTTCGAAAATTCTTGCTTCGATGTGGCCCGCTTCAGGACTTGCCGTTGGCGGGGCGCGCATTGTGCATGAATGCGGGGCGGGATGGGAAGCCCCTTCGCGAAAATTTTTTCGAAGCCACATCCAGCCATGCAGAATGCAGCCACACATCAAGAGGATCCGCATGATGCGCGCACGCTTACGACACACCCTCTTCCTGCAGTGCATGCTGGCCGTTCCGCTGGCGGGTTGTGCAAGCGACAGCGCGCACTGGGTGGAACTGGATGGCAAGCGCTACCAGGTGGAGATCGCGGACAACGACGAGGAGCGCGCGCGCGGCCTGATGTTCCGCGACGCGATGGATGCGAACCGCGGCATGCTCTTCATCCATGACACGGAAGAGCCGCAGGCGTACTGGATGAAGAACACGCGCATTCCGCTCGACATCCTCTACTTCGACAACGCGCGCAAGCTGGTGTCGCAGCAGCGCGACGTGCCGGCCTGCACGCTGGGGGATGGTTGCCCGCCCTATCCGAGTGATGCGCCCGCGCGCTACGTACTGGAGTTGAATGCGGGCCAGGCCGAGGCGTTGAACCTGCAGGACGGGGTGGAGTTGAAGTTCGGGCCCGGGATCCCCGTGGCGAAGTAGGCGACGGACCAAGCCAAAGAAAAGCCCTGCATGTGCAGGGCTTTTTTCTTGCGGGCGCAGGTGGTGCGGGGACGATCGCCTCACATCTCCTGCATGTCGAAGTCGTCCTTGGTGACGCCACAGTCGGGGCAGGTCCACGTGTCGGGCACGTCCTGCCAGCGCGTGCCGGGCGCGATGCCGTCTTCGGGCAGACCGGCGGCCTCGTCGTAGATGAAGCCGCAGACCACGCACATCCAGGTGCGGTACGGGGCGGTGTTGTTTGAATCCTGCATGACGCTCGACATGGGTTGGAGGAAGATGGCCCATTGTCCCATCGCCGCGCAGGCCGCGCATGACGCCGATGAAATTCCCCCGACGCGGGCTGTACCTGATCACGCCGGACGGCGACGACAGCGATGCGTTGATCGCGCGTGTCGAACGCGTGCTGCCCTTCGCCGCTTGCCTGCAGCACCGCAACAAGTGCGCGAGGGGCGAGCGCCGGGAAGCGGAAGCATCACGGTTGCGCGCGCTATGCGCAGCGGCCGGCGTCTTCTTCATCGTCAATGACGACGTCGCGCTGGCCGCGCGCGTGGATGCCGATGGCGTGCACCTGGGCGAGGACGATGGCGACATCGCGGCGGCGCGTGCGTTGCTGGGGTCCGGCGTCGCCATCGGCGCCAGTTGCTACGACGATGCATCGCTCGCGCGGAAAGCGGTCGCGGCCGGTGCCGATTACGTCGCATTCGGCGCGTTGTTTCCCTCTTCCACCAAACCCGCCGCGCGGCGTGCGTCGCCGGCACTGTTCGCCGACACCGCGACGCTCGGGGTGCCGCGGGTGGCGATCGGCGGCATCACGCCGGACAATGCGCCTCGGGCGGTGGCCGCGGGCGCGGACCTGCTGGCGGTGATCGGCGGCGTGTTCGATGCGCCCGATCCCGTCGCCGCCGCGCGCCGCATCGCTTCCGCCTTCGACCCTCTTCCACCGGAATCCCCATGAACCACGACCGCTCGCACGACCTTTTCACCCGCGCCCTGGACCTGATGCCCGGCGGCGTGAATTCGCCGGTACGCGCGTTCAAGTCGGTCGGCGGCGAGCCGTTCTTCACCGCACGCGCCGACGGTCCGTACCTGTTCGATGCCGACGACAACCGCTACATCGACTACGTGGGCTCGTGGGGGCCGATGATCGTCGGCCACAACCATCCGCAGGTGCTGGAAGCGGTCATCGACACCGCGAAGCGCGGCCTGTCGTTCGGCACGCCGAATCCGCTGGAAGTGACGATGGCCGAGCGCATCACGCAGCTCATCCCGAGTTGCGAGATGGTGCGGATGGTGAACTCCGGCACCGAGGCGACGCTGTCGGCGATCCGCCTGGCGCGTGGCGCGACCGGGCGCGCGCGCATCGTCAAGTTCGAGGGCTGCTACCACGGCCACGGCGACAGCTTCCTGGTGAAGGCCGGCAGCGGCGCGCTGACCTTCGGCGTGCCGACCTCGCCCGGCGTGCCGAAGGCGCTGGCGGATCTCACGCTGACGCTGCCGTACAACGATTTCGATGCGGCGACCCGGCTGTTCGACGAATGCGGCGATGACATCGCCGGACTGATCATCGAACCGGTGGTCGGCAACGCCAATTGCCTGCCGCCGCGCGAAGGCTATCTGCAGCACCTGCGCGAGCTGTGCACGCGCCACGGCGCGCTGCTGATCTTCGACGAGGTGATGACCGGCTTCCGCGTGGCGCTGGGCGGCGCACAGGCACGCTATGGCGTCACGCCCGACCTGAGCACGTTCGGCAAGGTGATCGGCGGCGGCATGCCGGTGGGCGCCTACGGTGGCCGCCGCGAACTGATGCAGCAGATCGCGCCGGCCGGCCCGATCTACCAGGCCGGCACGTTGAGCGGCAATCCGGTGGCGATGGCGGCGGGGCTGGCCATGCTCGACCTGGTCAGCGCGCCGGGCTTCCATGACGCACTGGAAGCGAAGACGCACGCGCTCTGCGACGGCCTGGAAGCCGCCGCGCGCGATGCAGGCGTCTCCTTCAGCACGCAGCGCGTGGGCGGGATGTTCGGGCTGTTCTTCAGCGCGGAGAAGGTGGACACCTTCGTCGGCGCGATGGCCTGCGACAGCGCGGCGTTCAACCGCTTCTTCCACGGGATGCTCGATCGCGGCGTGTACCTGGCGCCGTCGGCCTTCGAGGCCGGCTTCGTGTCGAGCGCGCACGACGACGCGGTGATCGCGCAGACCATCGACGCGGCGCGCGCGGCCTTCGCCGACCTCTGAACCACGACGGCAGACGCGTGAATCCGCACCCCCGGGACCACGACGAAGGCGCCTCGCCCAGCCTGTTCGAGCAATCGCACGAGCCGGCCGTCGACCACGGGCTGCGCCATCGCCTGTACCGCGTGTTCTTCCACCACGAAGATCGCGCCGAGCGCAACTTCGACCTGTGGCTGATCGTCGCGATCCTGGCCAGCGTACTGGTGGTGATGCTCGACAGCGTGCCCTCGGTGAAGGCGCGCTGGCACGATGCCCTGTACGTGGCGGAGTGGTTCTTCACCCTGCTCTTCACCGTCGAATACCTGGTGCGGCTGTGGGTGGTGAAGCGCCCGCTGCGCTACGCCACCAGCTTCTTCGGGGTGATCGACCTGCTGGCGATCCTGCCGACGTTCCTGTCGGTGCTGTTCCCCGGCAGCATGTCGCTGACGGTGGTGCGCATCCTGCGCCTGCTGCGGATCTTCCGCGTGCTGAAACTGGTGGAGTATTCGAGCGAAGCCGGCGTGCTGATCCAGTCGCTGATGCGCAGCCGGCGCAAGATCGCGGTGTTCGTCGCCACCCTGCTCACCATCACCGTGATCTTCGGCGCGCTGATGTACGTGATCGAAGGGCCGGCGCACGGCTTCACCAGCATCCCGACCGGCATGTACTGGGCGGTGGTGACGATGGCGACGGTGGGCTTCGGCGACATCGCGCCGGGCACGCCGCTGGGGCGCTTCATGACCTCGGTGCTGATCCTGATCGGCTACAGCATCATCGCGGTGCCGACCGGCATCTACACCGCCGAACTGGCGCGCACGATGCGCGAGCGCGACCGCATGCACGTGCGCTGCCCGGAATGCGGCCTGCCCGAGCACGAATCCGACGCCTGGCATTGCCGCAAGTGCGGGCGCACGCTGCCTAACGACGGCGACGCCTGAACGCTCAGGCGATCGAACGCAGCGCCTCGCGGAGGCGGCGCAGGCCCTCCGCGACGTCTTCCCTTTCGATGTTGAGCGCCGGCACGAAGCGCAGCACGTCCGGACCGGCCTGCAGCAGCAATACGCCGTGGGCGGCGGCGGCATCCAGGATCTCGCCGGCACGCCCGGCCCAGGCCGGCGCGAGCACGGCACCGAGCATCAGGCCGCGGCCGCGGGTGCCGCTGAAGAGGCCGAACTCAGCGTTGATCGCATCGATGCCAGCGACCAGCGCGCGTGACTGCGCGGCGACGTTGACGGCGATTTCGTCGGAGGCGATGCGCCGGAGCGCGACGCGCGCCACCGCCGCCGCCAGTGGATTGCCGCCGAAGGTGGTGCCGTGGCTGCCGAACTGCAGCGTGTCCGCCGCCTTGGCGCCGACCAGCATCGCGCCGACCGGGATGCCGCATCCCAATGCCTTGGCGAGGGTGACCACATCGGGCACCACGCCATCGGCCCAGTGCGCGAACAGCGGCCCGGTGCGGCCCATGCCGCACTGGATCTCGTCCAGCACCAGCAGCGCGCCATGGCGGTCGCAGAGCGCGCGCACGCCCTGCAGATAGCCCTCCGCCGCCGGCATCACCCCGCCCTCGCCCTGCACGGGCTCGAGCATGACGGCGCACACATCGCCGCCCGCCATCGCCGCTTCCAGTTGGGCGAGATCGTTGAAATCGACATGGCGGAAGCCGCCGGGCAACGGCTCGTAGCCTTCCTGATACTTCGGCTGCGCGGTCGCGGTGACCGTGGCCAGCGTGCGGCCGTGGAAGCTGCCCCGCGCGGTGACGATGACCCGGCGTTCCGGCCCGCGCCCGGCATGGGCCGCGTGGCGGCGCGCCAGCTTGATCGCGGCCTCGTTGGCTTCGGCGCCGGAGTTGCAGAAGAAGACGCGCTCGGCGAAGCGCGAGGCGGCGACCAGCTCGTCCGCCAGCCGCAGCGGCGGCTCGGTGTGGAAGACATTGCTGGTGTGCCAGAGCTTGCCGGCCTGTTCTGTCAGCGCGGCGACCAGCCCGGGATCGGCGTGGCCGAGCGCGCAGACGGCGATGCCCCCGGCCAGGTCGATGTATTCGCGGCCCTCGATGTCCCACAGGCGGGAACCCCGCCCGTGGTCGAGCACCATCGCGCGCTGCCGGTAGACCGGCACGTAGCGGTCGCGGCCGATGGCGAGCAGGGCGTTGGTGCCGGGCGTCGTCATCTCACCAGGCCCCGGTGTTGGGCATCGAGGCCCACGGTTCGGCGGGCGCGAGCGCGTCGCCGGCCTGCAGCAGCTCGACGGAGATGCCGTCGGGCGATTTCACGAAGGCCATGTGGCCGTCGCGGGGCGGGCGGTGGATGGTGTAACCGAGCGACTGCAGGTGCGCGCACTTGCCGTAGATGTCCTCGACCCGGAACGCAAGGTGGCCGAAGTTGCGGCCGCCGGTGTAGACCTCGACATTGCCTTCGGCATCGGGCCAGTTGTATGTGAGTTCGACTTCCGCCTCGGGCGTTTCATCCGCGGACAGGAACACCAGGGTGAAGCGGCCCGCCGCGTTCTCCATGCGACGCGCCTCGCGCAGGCCCAGGCCATCGCGGAAGAAGCGCAGCGCGGCATCCAGGTCGTGGACGCGGATCATGGTGTGCAGGTATTTCATGCGCCGGGCTCCAGGAACAGGTCGGGCAGCAGCGGCCTGGACGGGTCCACCGCATACGGCGCGAAGTCGGTGACGCCGGCCTCGCGCAGCACGTCCTCATCGATGAAGAAATGCCCGTTCGTCGTGCGGGCATCGCGGAGCAGGAGCTCGCGGGCGGCGTCGGCGACGATCTCGGGTTTTCGGCAGCGGTCGATCTCGATGCCCGGGATCATGTTGAGCGCGTCGGTGGCGATGATCGTCTTCGGCCACAGCGCGTTGATGCCGACGCCCTTGCGCCCGAACTCGCCGGCCAGGCCGAGCGTGACCAGACTCATGCCCATCTTCGCCAGCGTGTAGGCGGTATGCGGCGCCCACCACTTGGGGTCCAGCGAGGGCGGCGGCGCGAGGGTGAGGATGTGCGGGTTGGCCGACTTCATCAGCTCCGGCAGCGCCACCTGCGCGCACAGGAAGCTGCCGCGCGAATTCACGCCGGTCATCAGGTCGTAGCGCTTCATCGGGGTGTCGAGCGCGCCGGCCAACCAGATCGCGCTGGCGTTGTTGACCAGGATGTCGAGGCCGCCGAAGGCGTCCACCGTGGCGGCGACGGCGGCGCGGACCTCGGCCTCCTCGCGGATGTCGCACTGGATCGGCAGCGCCTGCCCACCGGCCGCGCGCACTTCCTCGGCGACGCTGTGGATGGTGCCGGGCAGCTTGGGATTGGCGACCGCCGACTTGGCGACGATGGCGATGTTGGCGCCGTCGCGCGCGGCGCGCAGCGCGATGGCGCGGCCGATGCCGCGGGAGGCGCCGGTGATGAAGAGCGTCTTGCCGGAAAGTGAACCCACGATTCGCATCCGAATGGTTTGCCCGAAGTATAGGCGCGGGCATGTTGCCTGAGGCCGCGCGGCGGATGGTCCGGGCTGTCATCGGGCCACTTCTATAATCGGCCGATGGAGTCCCAATGGCTTGACCAGCTCGTCGCCTGGATCGGCGCAAATCCCGTCGCGGCGGGCGCGATCGCCTTCCTCATCGCCTTCTGCGATGCGCTGGCGGTGGTCGGCATCGTGGTGCCGGCGCTGCCGTTGCTGTTCGCGGTCGGCGCGCTGATCGGGCTGGGACATCTCAATGGCCCCTACGTCATCGCCTGCGCGGCGGCGGGCGCTTTCGCCGGTGACGCGCTGAGCTTCTGGATCGGTCGCCGCTGGGGCCCGAACATGCGCGGGCTGTGGCTGTTCCGCCGTTACCCGCAGTTCCTCGACCGCGGCGAGAAGCTGTTCCTGCGCCACGGCATCAAGAGCATCTTCATCGCGCGCTTCGTCGGCGCGGTGCGGCCGTTCGTGCCGGCCATCGCCGGCATGCTGCGGATGCCCTTCATCCGCTATGCGCCGCCGAGTGCCATCGCCTGCGTGCTGTGGGCAGCCTCGTTCCTGGCGCCCGGCTGGATCTTCGGCAAGTCCTACGACGCCGTGGCCGCCGTCGCCGACAAGCTGGCGCTGGTGCTGGTCACGCTGCTGGCCGTGGTCGCATTGGCCTGGGCGGTGGTGGTGTACGGCTCGCGCTGGTTCGCCATGCACACCGACAGCCTGATGGCCCGGCTGCTGCGTTGGTCGCGGGCGCATCCACGGCTCGGGCGGGTCGCGGTCTATCTGGTCGATCCGAACCGCCCGGAATCGCCCTCCCTGCTGCTGTTGCTGGCGGCGTTGCTGGCGATGACCTGGACGGCGGTGATGTGGCTGGCGGCGCTGATCGCGCGCGGCGGGCCGCTGGCCGTGGACCACCGCGTGTACGAGGCGATGTTCGCCCTGCGCAACCCGTTGGCCGACCATCTGATGGCCGCCCTTTCGCGCCTCGGCGACGTGCAGGTGCTGGCCCCGGCCGTGGTCGCCGGCCTGCTCTGGCTGGCCTGGCGCCGGCGCTGGATGGCCGCCGCGCACTGGCTGGCGGCGCTGGTCTCCGGCTGGCTGGCCACGATGCTGGTCAAGCATTTCGTGTCGATGCCGCGCCCGCCGACCGCGCCGGACGGCTTCGGCTTTCCGTCCGTCACCATCACCATGGCGACGATCACCTTCGCCTTCTTCGCCGTGCTGATCGCGCGCGAGTGGCCGGGCCGCAAGCGCGTCTGGCCGTACCTGGCCGGCGCGGTGCTGGTCAGCCTGATCGCCTTCGCCCGCCTCTATCTCGGCGCGCACTGGCTGAGCGATGTCGCCGGCGGCCTGATCTTCGGCCTGCTGTGGGTGCTGCTGCTCGGCATCGCCTATCGTCGGCACGTGGCGCGTTCGTTCTGGATGCGGCCGTTGGCGGCCTTGTTCTACGGCGTGTTCCTGGCCGCCGCGCTCTGGCACGCGCCACGCCATACCGACGACCTGCTGGCGCGCTTCTCGCCGCCGCAGCCGGCGCAGACCCTGACCCTGCAGGCCTGGCAGTCCGAGGGCTGGGCCACGCTCCCGGGCACCCGCAACACCCGCGGCGACCGCATCCGCTGGCCGCTGGGCGTGCAGGTGGCCGGCCCGCTGGTGCCGCTGCAGACCGCGCTGGAAGTGAAGGGCTGGCGGGTCAAGCCGCAGGCGCGCTGGTTCGACACCCTCAGCCTGCTCGAAAGCGACCTGCCGCCCGACCGCCGGCCGATCCTTCCCGCCGCGCTGGAAGGCCGCCCGGAATCGCTGCTGATGATCCACGAAGGTGAGCGCCCGGACGAACGCCTGGTGCTGCGCCTGTGGCCGGCGCCGGCCCGGCTGGACGACGGCACGCCGCTCTGGGTGGGCACCGTGCAGGGCATGCGCCACCGCAGGGCGTTGGACATCCTCTGGCTGTGGCTGCCGGTGGACGATGACGGCGCGGCCTTCGACCGGCTGCGCGCCGACCTGCAGGATCAGCCTGGGCTGGAGGAAGCCACGCGTGCGGATGGCATCCGCGTGCTGCGCCTGGACACCACGCGCGGGCGTTAGACGCGCAGCTGGGCGGCGAAGCGGCGCGGGGCGCCGTCGAAGCCACCGTTCGACATGAAGACTACATGGTCGCCTGTCCGCACGCGCGCGCCGAGCGCGGCCAGCAGGGCGTCGGCATCGGGGACCGCGATGGCTTCACCGCGCACGTCGGCGATCACCTTCTCCGCATTCCACGGCAGTTCCGGACGGGCCAGGAACACCACGACATCGGCGCCGTCGAGCGAGGGCGCCAGCGCCTCGGCATGCGCGCCCAGCCGCATCGAATTGGATCGCGGCTCCATCGCCACCACGATGCGGGCATCGCCGACCTTCGCGCGCAGGCCGGCCAGCGTCGTTTCGATGGCCGTGGGGTGATGGGCGAAGTCGTCGTAGACGGTGACACCGCCCACCTCGTCCACCACTTCCATGCGCCGCTTGACGCTGCGGAAATCGGCGAGCGCGGGGATGACCGAAGCCGCATCGACCCCCACCGCCTGGCAGGCGGCGAGCGCGGCCAGCCCGTTCATCACGTTGTGGCGGCCCAGCATCGGCCATTCGACGGTGCCGATCTTCTGGCCGCGACGCAGGACGTCGAAGGCGCTGCCGTCGGCGTTGACCAGCCGCGCGGACCAGTCGAAACCGTCGCCGATGGCGAAGGTCTCCACCGGCGTCCAGCAGCCCATCGCCAGCACGCGCTTGAGGTTGTCGTCCTCGCCGTTGACGATCAGCCGCCCGCGCCGCGGCACGGTGCGGATGAGATGGTGGAACTGGCGCTCAATCGCGGCCAGGTCCGGGAAGATGTCGGCGTGGTCGTATTCCAGGTTGTTGAGGATGGCGACCGCCGGCCGGTAATGGACGAACTTGCTCCGCTTGTCGAAGAAGGCGGTGTCGTATTCGTCGGCCTCGACCACGAATTCGCGGCCTTGGCCGATGCGCGCCGACACGCCGAAGTCTTCCGCCACGCCGCCGATCAGGAAGCCGGGTTCGCGGCCCGCCGCCTGCAGCAGGAAGGTGGCGATGGTGGTGGTGGTGGTCTTGCCGTGGGTGCCGGCGACGGCGATCACCTCGCGGCCGGGCAGCACGTGGTCACGCAGCCACTCGGCACCGCTGGTGTAGGCGCGGCCGGCGTCCAGCACTGCCTCGACCGCCGGGTTGCCGCGCGAAAGCGCATTGCCGATGACGATGCTGTCGCAGGCGGCACCGATGTGCGCCGGGTCGTAGCCCTGCTTCAGCGCGATGCCGAGCTGCTCCAGCTGCGTGGACATGGGCGGATACACGGCCTGGTCGCTGCCTTCGACCTCATGGCCCAGTTCGCGCGCCAGCGCGGCCACGCCGCCCATGAAGGTGCCTGCGATGCCGAGGATGTGGAGTTTCATGGGATGCGATGCCTCGTTGACGGTGCCGTGCCGGCGTCCCGCCTGCCTCGGCGGGCAGAACGCGCCATGGACGGCGCGCGGCGGCGATTCGTAGCAGGATGCGAAGCCATCGCCGCTGCCCGCCGAGGCAGGTGGGGCGACGGCTGCCGGGAAATCAGCCGACGTCCTGCCCCGGCGACAGCGCCTGCACGATGCGGCTGAACACCTCGTCCAACGAACCGACGCCATCGACCACGGTCAATTCGCCCTGGTTGCGGTAGTACTCGATGACCGGCGCGGTCTGGTCGGTGTAGACCTGCAGGCGCGTGCGCACCGATTCCGGCGTGTCGTCGGCGCGACCTTCGGCCTGGGCGCGGCCGGCGATACGCTCGACCAGCAGTTCGGTCGGGACATCCAGCTGCACCGCGGCATCGAACTTCTGCCCGATCTTCTCCAACAGCTTGCCCAGCGCGCCGGCCTGGGCCAGGTTGCGCGGGTACCCGTCCAGGATGAAGCCGTTCTTCGTGTCGTCGCGGGAGAAGCGGTCTTCCAGCATCCCCAGCAGGATCGCGTCGCTCACCAGCTCGCCGCGCGCCATCACTTCCTTCGCCTCCAGCCCCAGCTTGCTGCCGGCGGCGACTTCCGCGCGCAGCAGGTCCCCGGTGGAGATGTGCGGCACCTGCAGGTGCTCCTTCAGGCGCGCGGCCTGGGTGCCTTTGCCGGAACCGGGGGGGCCGAGTAGAACCAGACGCATCGCTTGCTCCATGATGAAGTAGTTCGGGGGCCGGCGCTACACTCACGCGCAGCACGACGCCGTGCAGCTTAACGCATCCCGCCCTTTTCCCCGGTCCCCCATGTCGAAGAAAGCCCGCCCCGAAGGCCGCCTGCTCTACGCCCAGTCCGGCGGCGTCACCGCCGTCATCAACGCCACCGCCTCGGCGGTGATCGACGAGGCCCGCCGCCACGGCGTGCAGGCGCTGTGGGCACGCAACGGCATCCTCGGCGCGCTCGGCGACGACCTCTTCGACACCGCATCGCTGTCCAAGGCGCAGGTCCGCGCGCTGGCGCACACCCCGGGCGGCGCCTTCGGCAGCTGCCGGGTCAAGCTGAAGTCGCTGGAAGATGACCGCGCCAAGTACGAAGCGCTGCTGGACACCTTCCGCCGCCACGACGTGCGTTACTTCCTCTACAACGGCGGCAACGATTCCGCCGATACCGCGCTCAAGGTCTCGCAGCTGGCGAAGGAGTTCGACTACCCGCTGACCTGCATCGGCGTGCCCAAGACCGTCGACAACGACCTCGCCGTGACCGACTGCTGCCCCGGCTTCGGCTCGGCGGCCAAGTACACCGCGGTCTCGGTGCGCGAGTGCGCGCTGGACGTGGCCGCGATGGCTTCGACTTCCACCAAGGTCTTCGTCTACGAGGCGATGGGCCGCCACGCCGGCTGGCTGGCGGCCGCCGCCGGGCTGGCCGGCAAGGGCCCGGACGAGGCGCCGCAGCTCATCCTCTTCCCCGAACGCGTCTATGACGAGGCGGCTTTCCTGGCCCAGGTCGATGCCGTGGTGAAGCGCGTCGGCTGGTGCGTGGTGGTGGCGAGCGAAGGCATCCGCGACGCCGAAGGCAGATTCGTGGCGGACGCCGGCGGCGGCACCGATGCCTTCGGCCACACCCAGCTGGGCGGCGTGGCCTCGCATCTGGCCGGCCGCGTGCAGCAGGTGCTCGGCCACAAGGTGCATTGGGCGATGCCGGATTACCTGCAACGCTCGGCGCGCCACATCGCCTCGGAGACCGATTACCGGCAGGCGCTGGCGGTCGGCCGCAAGGCGGTGCAGTTCGCGCTGAAGGGCCAGAACGCCACCATGCCGGTGATCCGCCGCGTCAGCGACGCACCGTACCGGTGGCGGATCGAGGCGGCGCCGCTCGAGCGCATCGCCAACGCCGAGAAGACCATGCCCGACGACTTCATCCGCGAGGACGGCTTCGGCATCACCGACGCCGCGCGCCGCTACCTGCAGCCACTGATCCGCGGCGAGGCCTACCCGCCCTATGGCCGCGACGGGCTGCCGAAGTACGGGCGGTTTGGTCTGGGCTGATCCACTGGCGAAGTTCGACGCGCCACGCTAGGCTCGGCGCGGGGATGGCCGGAGCGCCAAGGGGGATAACGATGCGGATTCCGTTCGCGCTGTGCGCGGGCCTCGTGCTGTCGTGGGGCACGGCCCAGGCGCAATCATTGCCGCCCGCGTCTCCCGCGCCGTCATCGACGGCACCGCTGGCCGCAGTACCCTCGCCGATCCTGGTGGATGTCGAAATCACCCAGGCCATCAGTTCGGAAACCGCCAAGCCGAAGGATGCGGTCGCGCTGAGGCTCGCACGCGACGTGGCGTTGCCCGACGGTGTGGTCATTCCCGCCGGTACGCCCGGCCATGGCGAGATCGTCCATGCCGAACGCGCCCGCAGCGGCGGCAAGCCCGGCGAACTGATCATCGCCGCCCGCGCCCTCGAATTCGAAGGCCGGCGCCTGCCCTTGCGCGGCATGCGCGTGCACGGCAACGGCAAGGACCAGACCAAGGTGGCGCTGGGCGTGGCGGTGGCCATCGGTCCGCTCGCGCAATTCATCCATGGTGGCGAAATCGAGATCCCGCCCGGCACGCTTGCCAGCGCCAAGCTGGTAGTCGACGCGGAGCCCAGCGTGGATGCCGCCTCTGCATCGCCCCCCGCAACACCGGCCACGACGCCGACCGCCGCTTCTCCCACACCCCCATCACCCAACCAAGGACAGCCGTGATGAACCACCGCAAGTTTTCGTTGATGCTCGCTTCCGCCCTGCTCGCGAGCGCACCCGCCATCGCGCAGGACGCCGCACCCGCCGCGCAGGCGGAAGCTCCGGCAGCCACCACGGCCGCCACCGGCGTGATCGGCGCACCGCCGGCCGGCAAGGGCCAGATCGTGTTCTTCCGCCCGTCGAAGTTCACCGGCGGCGCCATCGGCTTCAAGGTGCGCGAGGGCGAGACCGAACTGGGCAAGCTGCGCAACGGCAACTACTTCGTGCATGTCGCCGAGCCGGGCACGCACCAGTACACCGTGCACTCCGAAGCCAAGGACATCCTCACGCTCGAAGTGGAAGCCGGCGAGACCTATTACGTGCAGGGCACCATCACCATGGGGATCATGGCCGGCCGCCCGAACCTGTCGCCGTCCGACCAGGCCACGTTCGACGGGCTGGTGGCCAAGCTCAAGCCGTCCAAGCCGCTCTGAGCCGCAGCGATCAGCACAATGGCGATGCCCCGGCATCGCCATTTTCATGCGCGATGCAGAAGCCGCATGCTTCGTGCGACCAAGCGCCATCGCGCGGGTGATGGCCGGGCCGTAGGACCATGCCCCGTCGAAGGGTTGCCGTCATGGATGCGGACTAGAATCCGGCGTCCCCCGACGAAAGGATTCTTCCATGCACCTCCGACACCACGCAGCCTGGATCGGGCTGCTCACGGCCTTCGCCCTCGCCTTTTCCGCTCCCGTCCACGCCCAGGGCCTGGGCAACCTGCTGAAGAAAGCCAGCCAGCTCGACCTCGGCGGCAGCCTCCGCGGCCACAAGGAACAGATCACCACCAGCCTGAAGGACGCGACCTTCGCCGACCCATCCCGCGACGGCTTCCAGCCGCCGGTCAAGGCGCAGCCACTCGCCACCCTGCGGCAGGCCGGCGGCGACACCTTCCTGCTGCGTCCTGGCTACTACACGATGCAGGCGCAGAGCTACTGCCTGCATGCCGGCACCTACGGGCCGGGCAAGGGCGAGGGCTATGTCTACGCGCCACCGCTGGGGCCGGCGAAGGACCTGATCACCACCATCGCGCGCAATTCGGCGCTGCATCCGGAGGTCAACCAGCATGACGTGCAGGCGCTGATCTGGGCGGTTTTGGCCCGCGCCGGCTTCCGCGACCTCAACCCCGAACTGCAGCGCACCGCGCGCACCCTGCTGAGCAACGAGCAGATGGCCGCCCAGCTGCGCGGCGCGGCCTTCGACATGGTGCGCGAACGCGCCACGCAGGAACTGATGGGGCGTGCGCCGCCGCAGTTGCGCGCGGTGCTGGATGCCGAAGCGCGGCTACGCAGCATGTTCGCGACCGGCTATTCGTCGTTCGCGGAACTGGAACAGGTGGCGATCCTGGCCGGCATGGCGCCGATCGGCGTCGGCAGCCAGGACATTCCGAGTGGTCGCTGGTCGCGCCATCCGGACGGCTACTGGGTGCGCTACATCCCTTCGGGTTACAGCTCGACGCGCCTCGAGGTCTTTGTGGAACCGGGCAGCACCGCCACAGGCAAGGTGTTCGACCCGGCGGTTCACGTCGCCGTGCCCGGCAACACCGCGCGCCAGCGCCTGCTGCAGTCGGCGCGCTCGCACTGAGCCGCGCCTTCATCCCGATACCGCCCGATGCGCACGCTGCAGCTCAAGGTCAAGCCGAACGCCCGCGCGCAATCGCTGGTCGAGGGCGATGACGGCGTCTGGCTGGCGTCGCTGAAATCACCACCGGTCGATGGCAAGGCGAACGCCGAACTCATCGCGCTGCTGGCGAAGCACTTCGGTTGCCGTCAGGCGGACGTGACCATCAAGGCCGGGGCCGGCGGGCGGCTGAAGCTCGTGAAGATCGCGGATTGAAACGAAGGCGTGGTTGAGGCGGGGGCACGCGATTCCGGCGCGCCCCCCCGCCATCGACTCAACGTGCGGCGGTCGCGGCCGCGAGCTGCGCCGAAAGCTCGTCGAGCCTGGCTTCGAACTGCGGACGCAGCGCCTGCCAGAGCGGGTAGTTGTCCTTGTGCGAACCGGACACCGGCACGGCGAGTTCCTCGGCGTCCTCCAGGTTGTAGTCCAGCAGGATGTTGTCGGTGCCGCCGTTGCGCATCGGCCCGAGCACGCGCACCTTCATTTCCTGTACGCGGAAATCCTTGCGGGTGTTGACGAGGAAGACATCCACCGTCGCCAGCGCCTGCGCGCCGGTCGCCGCGCGGACATTCGGCGAGAAGCGCTTGTCGCCCCACATCGCGCCCATCCCGCCCATGCCCCATTTGCTGGCGGCACCCTTCGGGCCGCGGTAGGCATAGCCACCGGCGGGCTGCATCCAGATGCCGAAGAAGTATTCGGGCGAGAAGCGTCCGGTCTTGACCGACAGCGTGTCCTTGGTCGATGCGGTCACGCCGTCATGGTTGGACTGGTAGGCCGGCGTCGCGGTGACGGCATTGCCCATCACCACCTTCACCCCCGGCACGTTGAAGTGCTGCTCGACCGACTGCACCACCTCGTCGGCGATCTTCTGCGCATCGGCGGCGGCGAGGTGCTCCTCCAGCGGCTCGCGCGAGGCCATGTCACCCTTCGCGCCCAGGGCCCCCATCCCGACCGCCAGCAGGCCGGAGGCGATCTTCTTGCCGGTATGGCCTTCGCCCGAAAGCAGCGACAGCCGTTCCAGCTGCATGCCGACGCGTACGCTGACCGACCCCAGCGCCAGCGTGTCGAGGTGTTTGACCTGGCTCGACTTGTAGAAACCGAGGCTCTCTTTCCAGTACGCGCCGCGTCCGGCCGACGCCGGCAACGCGAGCAACAGCAGTCCCGCACACATCAAAGGATTGCGCATGGCGTGTTCCCCCTTGAACCCCTGGCCCCCCAGGACGGAATCATTGAGGCACAACTTTATTTGCGACACAAGTCACAGAATTGGTGCGGTGCAACCCATTGGAAGGGGGATGTGGCTTCGGTCAGCGGTCAGCCGCAGGGCTTGCCCGCCACGCCCATCTCCACTGCATAGGCGGGGATGTCGCCGGCGCCGTTCTGGCGCACGGCGTCCACCGACTCCTTCAGATAGAGGCGGCTGCGGCCCTGCGCATCGAGCTGGGGCGGCGCGGCCTTGGCGTCGTGGCGCCACAGGCGCACCACCGCCTGCTGCGAAGGACAGGCGGCGCTCGGCACGCGCACCAGGTCGGCATAGATCCAGCCGGCCTTGCCCTGCGGCTTGACCTTGGCCGCATCCACCAGCTTCGCGCGCGGCTGGCAGCGCGTGCCGGTCTGGACCACGGCGAAGTCGTACGGCTTGGCGCGGTCGCCGGTGAACTTGCCCTGGATCCGGGCGCACGCCTCGGGAATGACCCTGAGCGTATGCAGCGCGCCCACCGCCTGCGGCGCACCGATGGCGCGCTTGATCTCGGGCTGCGGTTCGGCGGCGTGGGCGGTCAGGGCGAAGGCGGCGAACGCGGCCGCGAACAGGGCAAGGCGCATCGGATGAATCCTGCGTTGGACTGGGCCGCAGGGTTGCACGCCGCGGCTGAATCGCATGCCAGCCAAGGCCTGCGCCGGTGCGGATGTTCATTCTGCGATGCGGGCAGGCCGCTTTATTGCGCCACAGCAAGGGGATGCCGCGACGCTGTGCCATAGTCGGCCGGTTGTCCGACATTCCGCATCGTTAACGGGAGGTTTCATGCTGGAGCAGTACGGTCTCATCCTGGCGCTCGCCTGCGCCGTCATCGCCATCGTCTACGGCCTGTGGGCCGCGGGATGGATCAACCGGCAGCCGGCCGGCAACGAACGCATGCAGGAAATCGCCGGCGCGATCCAGGAAGGCGCGCGCGCCTACCTCAACCGCCAGTACATGACCATCGCCATCGCCGGCGTGGTGCTGTTCCTGCTGGTGGGCGTGTTCCTGAGCTGGTACACGGCGGTCGGTTTCCTGCTCGGCGCGGTGCTCTCGGGCGCGGCCGGCTACATCGGCATGAATGTCTCGGTACGCGCCAACGTGCGCACGGCCGAAGCCGCGCGTTCGGGCATGGGCCCGGCGATGAACGTCGCCTTCAAGGGCGGCGCGATCACCGGCATGCTGGTCGTCGGCCTGGGCCTGCTCGGCGTGGCCGGCTACTGGTACGTGCTGACGAACGTGATGGGCGTGCCGCAGGACAAGGCGCTGCACGCGCTGGTGGGCCTGGCCTTCGGTTCCAGTCTGATCTCGATCTTCGCCCGCCTCGGCGGCGGCATCTTCACCAAGGGCGCCGATGTCGGCGCGGACCTGGTCGGCAAGGTCGAAGCCGGCATCCCCGAGGACGACCCGCGCAACCCGGCGGTCATCGCCGACAACGTGGGCGACAACGTCGGCGACTGCGCCGGCATGGCCGCGGACCTTTTCGAGACCTACGCGGTCACCGTCATCGCCACCATGCTGCTCGGCGGGCTGATGATCAACGAAGTCGGCCCGCACGCCATCCTCTATCCGCTGGTGCTGGGCGGCGCGTCGATCATCGCCTCGATCATCGGCGCGTTCTTCGTCAAGGTCAGCGGCAGCAAGCCCAACATCATGGGCGCGCTGTACAAGGGCGTGATCATCTCGGCGGTGCTGGCGGCGGTCGCCTTCCTGCCGATCACGAAATCGCTGATGGCCGGCAATGTGCACGGCTGGCTCAACATCTACATCTGCGCGCTGATCGGCCTGGTGCTGACCGGCCTGATCGTGTGGATCACCGAGTACTACACCGGGACGCAGTACAAGCCGGTGCGCCACGTGGCGCAGGCATCGACCACCGGCCACGGCACCAACATCATCGCGGGCCTCGGCGTGTCGATGAAGTCCACCGCGCTGCCGGTGATCGCGGTCTGTCTCGCGATCTGGTTCTCGTACCTGCACGGCGGGCTGTACGGCATCGCGATCGCCGCGACGTCGATGCTGTCGATGGCCGGCATGATCGTCGCGCTCGACGCCTACGGCCCGATCACCGACAACGCCGGCGGCATCGCCGAGATGGCCGAACTTCCTTCGGACGTGCGTGACGTCACCGACCCGCTGGACGCGGTCGGCAACACCACCAAGGCGGTGACCAAGGGCTATGCGATCGGTTCGGCGGCCCTTGCCGCGCTCGTCCTGTTCGCCGACTACACGCACAACCTGCACGCCGCGCACCCGGGGGCGACCTTCGCCTTCGACCTGAGCGACCACAAGGTGATCATCGGCCTGCTGATCGGCGGCCTGATCCCCTACCTGTTCGGCGCGATGGCGATGGAAGCCGTGGGCCGCGCGGCCGGCGCGGTGGTGGAGGAAGTGCGCCGCCAGTTCCGCGAGATCAAGGGGATCATGGACGGCACGGGCAAGCCGCAGTACGACAAGGCCGTGGACATGCTGACCCGATCCGCGATCAAGGAAATGATCGTGCCCTCGCTGCTGCCGGTCGTGGTGCCGGTGATCGTGGGCCTGCTGCTCGGCCCGCAGGCGCTTGGCGGCCTGCTGATCGGCACGATCGTGACCGGCATCTTCGTCGCCATCTCCATGACCACCGGCGGCGGCGCCTGGGACAACGCCAAGAAGTACATCGAGGACGGCAACTTCGGCGGCAAGGGTTCCGAAGCGCACAAGGCCGCGGTCACCGGCGACACCGTGGGCGACCCCTACAAGGACACCGCCGGCCCGGCCATCAACCCGCTGATCAAGATCATCAACATCGTCGCCCTGCTGCTGGTGCCGCTGCTGCCGGTCAAGGCTGGGGATGTTGATGCGGCGGCGGCCGACGCGCACGCCGCGCACATGGCGATGGCGGCGGATGCGGCTCCGGCCGATGCCTTCGTCACCCGCGGCGATGCACGCGGCGCGGATGTCTACTTCGAATCCGGCTCCGCGCAACTGCCGGTCGAAGCCGGCAGCGCGCTGGCCGGCGTGATCAGGACGATGCAGGCCGACGACGCGGCGAAGGCCGTGGTCTCCGGCTTCCACGACGCCAGCGGCAATGCCGAGGTCAACGCCGAACTCTCCAAGCAGCGCGCCCAGAATGTCCGCGACGTGATGGCGGCGGCCGGCATCGACCCGGAACGCATCGACCTGGAGAAGCCGGCGGTCACCACCGGCAGCGGCGATGCGGCGAGCGCGCGCCGGGTGGAGATCCGTGTGGAGTGAGCCGACCGCTCACGTGACTGACGAACGGCGACCGGGAGGTCGCCGTTTTTCATGGCCGGGATTTTCCGACTGTGGCTGGGGTGTGTTTTTTGCGAGGCTGGGTGACAACAACCCTGATCACACCAGGACGCAAGGAAGCTGCCGTGAAAATCATTCTTCCCATCTGCTCCAGCCTGTTTCTCCTTCAAGCATGCGGCGCCGCCAGCCATCATGGTCCTGGGGTTCAAGCTGCAACCGCAGATTCGCGACCTGCAGCGTCGCTTGAGCGAAGCAGACAACTCGAAGGCAAGTGGGGATACGCGACCGAATGCAACCAAGGCCATTTCATCACGGTAAACCTTGAACTAAAGGGCCAGCACCTCATGGGAGACTGGTCGGATGGCACGCTGCTGGGCGGCAGTGAAGGCGAGATTCAACTTGAAGCGGATTCCGGCGACTTCACTGCGAAACGATGCGGCTCCGATGAATCGTCAGGCTTGCCGCTCTGCCCCCGGCTCCAGGACGTCGGCGATCGCTTCCAGCTTAAGCACGGGCGCTTGTACTGGTACCAGGTGCCGAACCCTGAGCCTTATGCGGTTCTCAGTCGAGCAGTGGCTGACGGTGGCCCCATTACCGAAGATTGCGAGGCCACGCCGTGAGTCTCGGCAAGCAGGAAAAGCAGGCCATCGTCTATTACGCCGTGGGCGTGTCCACCGAAGGTGGCACCCGGTCGTATCGCTTGTCGATCGCAGGGGACAACCTGCGTACGTCGAAGGTCGAGCCCGCAGACAACAGTGGTTATTCGCTTGGAACTATCCAGATCGATATGGGACAGCACTACGACCCACCCCACGAGAACGCTCCGAAGGAGTTCGTGGAAGGGTTCCAGCAATGGGCACGCGAAGCCAAGCCGGACTGGTTGCTCGGAAAGGAAGAGAGAAACCAGTTGATTGAAGACCTTGGAAGGACCGGGCGAGAAATCAGGGCGGAGGGAGGCCGGGATATTGATGCGGTCACCCGCTCGCGCCTGGACACTTATCTCCGTACCGAAACCGGAACCCGCTGGGTTCATGAGAAGGATGTCACCCAAGTCAACAAGGTTCTGAAGAACGCGATCAACCCACTCGAGGCAACCAAGCTCTACCAAACCGCATCTGAAGATGACCGCGTCCGGCTGATTGCTGTATTCGCAAAGGTCTACAACCAGAACGAGAGGCTAGGTGCCAGGTTGATCGCGCGTGCAGAAAGAAATGATTTCAGTTCGCTCCAGCAAGTGAACGAGGGCATCAGCGCCCTGCTCAACACCGGCAAAGGCAAACGCGATTACATCGAGCAAGGACGGGACGCGGCATTGAAAGGAGCAGAGGCTTTCATATCGATTCGCAGGCTCGCTTCTTCCAACACGTTGCATACAGCATGGTCAAGCGTGATTGCCGCCCCCTTGGCTGATCCGACCACAATCTCGGAAGAACGCAACGAGCACTACCGCACTATCCGCGGTCTTTTT
>JAANMY010001960.1_pt1 | contig 20850 bp, 12 predicted proteins | sample 7279691 | NCBI WGS metagenome assembly JAANMY01 (sample SAMN14094543, study PRJNA606508) | bioreactor metagenome | isolation source: A lab-scale SPAN reactor treating ammonium-rich wastewater day 388 | place: Ireland: Galway | collected 2018-02-07
ACCGAGGACATCAACCCGTTCATCATCATCCTCACCGGCGGCGGACAGAGCGCGATCATCCCCGAGCCGGCGAGCTTCGCGCTGCTGGCGATGGGCGGATTGGCGCTGGCGCGGCGGCACCCCCGCTGACCGCCGAGTCTGAAACCTATACCAGAACGCTCACAACCGCCCGAATGGGCGGTTTTTTGTCGCTCGTCCCGGCCCCGCCCCACCGCGCCCACCGTCAATCGCTTTGCGCAAGATGTATGAGACACTGGCCTCATGCGCGTCTAAACTGGGAGTGACCGAACGGGCCTTGCGCTTGGCCTGCGACGGTTGCGGCGTGTCAAGGGCCGCTGTCGGCGGAATGCCTGTTGTGCCGGGGCACTGGGCACGGTTCCCGATCGGATGCCCACGCCGGCCGAACCGTCGACGGCGGCATGGACAGCCGGCGCGTGTGACAGTCTCGTTCTTTCCCACGGGGCAGGAGGTTATGCAATGCGATCAGTGTTCTTTTTGACCTTGACGACAGTTCTGACCGGGGCGATCTGTGCACCACTGCAAGCGTCTGTGCTCAGCGACAACATTCTGGTGAATGGCGATTTTGAATCCCTGGCCAACCTCAAGAATGCGGCCTCGCCGGACGGAGTGCTGCCGCACCGCTTCAGCCAGACCTACGATCTGGGCCAGTGGATCGCCTACTGGGGCCCGCAGACCAATCCCGGCGGTCTGGGCGGGTTCTCCACGTGGGATGATCCCCGCGACGCGGGAACGGCCGGCAGCAACAACATCACCACCATCGGCAACCTCAATCGCTCGGTCGACCCGACCAACGCCTCCAACCACCTCATGGAGACGACAATGTTCCGGCCCAAGTTCGCCCAATGGGTTGAGGGGCCGGCCAACCAGGTTGCCGGACCCTTCGAATTCGCCTTTGACTTCTATCACCTCAACGCTCACCCGGGCGACACGCGCTTCGACGTGCGGCTTTACGGGATGAACGTGCTGCCAGCCCATGACGTGAGCTTCTTCGACAACGGCGGGCGTTCCGCGGCAGGTGTTCCCAACGCGCTCGACCCCTCGGACCCCAGCAAGGATGCTCCCACCTTCGGCAGCGAGCAGAACGCGCCCTTCGACAGCGACGGTGAGCTGCTCGTGCGTCTGCGCTTCGGTGAAGGTAAGGAAGGCCAGAAGGATGCCACCCGATTCCCCGACAGCGATCCACTGTCGTACCTGGGCGTCTGGCACCACATGGACACCGGCCAGTACACGGAGATCCCCGATCCGCTGGATGCCAACGCCACTTACCCCGGCGACCCGGAGACCGGCGAGCCGCTTTACATCTGGCGAGCCGTCCGCAACAAGATCCTTCTTGAAATGACCCAGACGTATGACTACTACGCCGTCGTCGTGATCCCCTTCATCTACGATGAAAGCGATGCGTACTTCTGGGCGCTCGGCAGCCAGGTCGCTGACAGCTTCGCCATCGGCATGGACAACTTCAGTCTCAAGGTTTCGCTTGCGGCGTCGTATCTGCCCGGCGACTTCGACGGCAGCGGTGTGGTGGACACTCAGGACATCAACCCGTTCATCCTGGCGCTGACCAACCCCGGCCAGTACCAGACGCAATACGGCGTGGACCCGGTGGTGTATGACACCAACGACGACGACGTCATCAACACCGAGGACATCAACCCGTTCATCATCATCCTCACCGGCGGCGCTCCGGCGATCATTCCCGAGCCGGCGAGCTTCGGCCTGCTGGCGATGGGCGGCCTGGCGCTGGCGCGGCGACGGCGGCGTTAAGTGAGGTCGACGCCTCCACGGCGCTGACAGGACAGCATGCAACCACCAGCGCCCCGGCCACTGGCCGGGGCGCTTTTGTGCGCCCGCGCCGCCGTCTGCGCCGTGAACCGCCTGTCGGAAGCTCAGTCCAGCCGGATGCCTTTCTGCTCCAGCCAGTTCTTCAGATCGCCCATCTGCGTGTCGAACACTTCGTTGTCGTAGTCCGACTCGAGCTTCTGGATCAGTTTGGCCAGCTCCGGCTGCTCGCCGACGCTGTCGTTGATCTTGCATTCCAGATCATCGCTCAGCGACCGCAGGTCATCGAGTTCCAGGGCGAGGTTGAGGATCGCGCTGAGTTTGCGGACGACCGCTTCGATGCACTTGAAGTTGCGCCCCTGGATGTAGGCGGGGATCTCAGCGACGAGGTTGGCCATGCGCAGGCCATTGGGTTCGGCGGTCGCGCATAGAAACGTGGCGATGCCGGCCGGCCCTTCGTAGTCGATCGGCTGCACGCCGTGGTCGTCCAGCTCTGTGAGCAGCGCCTCTTCCGAGACCGAGCAGAACAGCCGCGGCTCGCGCGTGTGCGGCACGGCGCCGCCCACGCTGCCGATGAAGTACATCGCCTTCACGTCGTACGCCCGCGCCACCGCGAACACCGCGGCCGCATACTCGCGCCACTTCAGGTGCGGCTCCTTGCCGACGAACAGCACGAGTTGATGCACCTCGTCGTAGAAGAAGGTGTTGCCCGGCAACTGCAGCTCGCGGATGCGGCCCTGCTGGACCTTGGCGTGGGGGCGAAACAGCGCGTTGACCTCCATCGAGCCGGGAAAACTCGCCAGATAGAAGTCGTCGCTCTGAATCTCCGCCAGCGGCTGGGCGTCCAGCCGGCCGACCAGATATTCGATGGTGCCGGTCGAGACGTCCCCGCCGTCCATCCAGCCGGAGAACGCCAGAATCATGCGGGCGTTGGCCAGATGAGGCCGGGCGAGAATGCGCACGCGTTCATGGGCCATGACGGTCTCCCGAGGCGCCGAGCCGGCCACGGTCAGACCCGCCGCGGCGCATCCGATAGCCTACATGCCTGAGCGAGGTCTGCCCGGAGCCGCGGCAAAACCGTCCCTGGATGTCCCGAATCACGGGTGTGCCGCGCCGCTGGCCAACCTGCGGGCGCCGGCCTTGATGCGACAGGACGATGGCGCGAATCCGCCGACCAAGGCGTTTCACCACGCCCACGCCTCGGGGGCTTCCTTGCCGGCGGTCGGCGAGGGCCAGATCTCATCGAGTTGTTTCATGACCTGGGCGTCGAGCTTCAGATCGACGGCCGGCAGGGCGGATTCGAGCTGCTCGATGGTGCGCGGCCCGATGATGGGCGCGGTCACCGCGGGGTTGTGCAGCAGCCAGGCCAGCGCCACCTGGGCCGGCTCGGCGCCGATCTGGGTGCAGAGTTTCTCGTAGGCGTCGAGCTGGGTTGCGTATTCCTGCAACCGCTCGTCCTTGCGGCGACCCTTGTCGCCGCCCCGCCGCTTGCTGCCGCCCAGCAGACCTCCCGCCAGCGGGCTCCACGGGATCACCCCGACGCCGTACTCGCGGCATGCGGGTAGAAGCTCGGCCTCGGGCAGACGGTTGTTGAGATTGTAGTGGCATTGCTCGCTCACCAGGCCGAGCATGTTGTGCCTGGCCGCCCGCTCGTTGAAGCGGGCGATGTGCCAGCCGGCGTAGTTGCTCGACGCGCAGTAGAGGATCTTGCCCTGGCGGATCAGCGTGTCCATCGTCTGCAGGATTTCTTCGACCGGCGTCGCGCGGGAGATGTGGTGCATCTGCCACACGTCAATGTAGTCGACCTGCAGGCGCCTGAGGCTGGCGTCGATCTGCTCGCGCATGTGCCGCGCGCTGGCGCCGCTCTTGTTCGGCGCCCAGTCCGGGTCCATCGGGGCGTAGACTTTGGTCGCGATCACCACGCGATCCCGCCGCGGCGAGCCCTTGGCGAACCAGCGCCCGATGATCTCCTCGGTCAGCCCGTGCTTGATCGTGCTGCCGTAACCGTTGGCGGTATCGAAAAAGTTGACGCCCTGTTCGAGAGCCTTGTCCATGATCGCATGAGCATCGGCTTCGGACGTCCGAGGCCCGAAGTTCATGGTGCCCAGGCAGAGCCGGCTGACCGACAGGCCCGATCGTCCAAGTGAGGTGTACTGCATGATCCACTCCCTTCAGAATAAGCTGGGCTCGACAGTTCTTGGCCATTCTGAACCGCTGGGGGAGTGTGTCAAGAACCGGCACATCACAACAAGGCCCGCCGCCCTGCGCGATGTAAATCGGTGCATGAAGATGCACGCCGCTTACTTTGACCTTAAATCGTATTAGGCGACGTGGTCAACCAGGAGCCATCGGGGCAACCGAACGCGGCTGGCGTGATCTCGTGTGCTGCGTCCTGATCGGACGGGGCGCGGCATCGTTCGCCCCGTTCGGGCCCTCCACGACCATCCAGACTTTTTGCTGGCGCCGGTCGGGCCTGAACTCCAGCGATGTCTGCCGCGTGAGGTGATGGAGAAGCATCTTCAGACGGCCCGGCACGCCTGGATTGCGGGCTATGTCCCGACTGTCACGATGATTCTCCCATTCGAGCTGGTCGCCTTCTGAAGCGGTGGTCTGATTGATGATGTGCCGGCCAATGCGCCCGCCCATCCAGCGGATGAATTCGTCAACCGTGCCGCTACCACCGCCTTGCCATCCCTGCTGCTCGTCCGGATCCCTCGACTGGGCATAGATGTGAACCACCCCATCGTTGCGTGTTCCGGCCAACGGCTTGAAGGCAAAGCGGCCGGTCGCCACAAGAACATCGCGTTCAACGGTCTCATGCACAAAGCGGATATCGCGGCCGAACTGCTCGGCAAAAATCGCTTCCAGGGCTGCCAGACGCTCGTCCACCGATGTATCCTCACGAACAATCCAGTCGCCGGCCACCGGTAGATTCAGCGCTTCGTCGGCACCTTCAAACTCGTAAGGTGCGAGCTTCACGATGCGCGTGAGAACAGCCTGGAGTGGAAGATCGCCGCCGCGAAATCCATAGCCATCCCGCCTCAACCCGCCGTCCCAGCGAAACCGAAAATAATCCGGCGGCTGCTCAATCGCCTCCGCTTGAGTCGGCTCCCGCATCTTGTAGTAGGTCTGGCGCTCAGGGATGAACGGTGGCGCGATCCGCCGCATCACGTCGTCAATTTCCAGCCGGTAAACCTCGTTGAAGCGGCGTTCCCAATCTGGTACGCCTTCCGCCTGTGGCTCATCCCACTTCTCCGGCAGCCCCAGCAGCGCCCGCACCGCCTCCTCTAAGGTGTTCCGAGTCGTTCCGTGCAGGATGCCCTCGCGGTCAATCAACACGGTCGACGGCCAGGCTTGTATGCCGTACGTCGCTGTCGTGGCGCCCCGGACGGCCAATTCCGTCCCTTCAATGGGCGTCTCTCCGCCTCCGTCGAGCGCCACGGCGAACGGAAGATCACGCCTGTCCCAATGCTCGCGTACCACCTTCGACAGTCGCTCGTTCATCTCCTCGATCGTGTCCACCGAGTCATCGTGCACGCCGATGATCACCAGCCCGTACTCGGCATACTCGTCATGCAGTTTCATCAGTTCGGGCATCATCCCGATGCACGGCCCACACCAGTAGCCCCAGAACTCGAGCAGCACGACCTTGCCCCGCAGCTCTTCCAGGCGCAATGGTGGCGTGTTCTTCCATCCTTTGATCTGACGCAGCTCGGGCGCCGGCTTGCCGATCAGATGCACGAGCCGCGACTCAGGCACATCGATCGTGACTTCAAGGTCTGTCTGTCCGGGCTCAATCGTGATCGTCCGCATTGCGCCATAGGTGTCGGTCCCGTAGGCCCAGAGGTTGTATGTGCCCGGCGGCAGCAACATCGTGTGCCGCCTATCGTCGCTCCATGCGGAACCGAACGGCAGCATGTGCTCGTCGGCCGGCCTCACATATATGTTTGACCAGGTCAACGCTTTGCCCAGTGTTTCGAGACCCGCGCAAGTCACGGTGGCCGCGACTTCGCAGGTCGGCTGCAAAATGAGACGGTGTTCGCGTCCCAGATGATCGGCTGTGAACTGTGCGACGCCGGCCAAGTTTTGGGTCGCATCATACGCATACAGACTGATCAGTTGGCTGGCCCCCGCATATTTGAACAGGACATCGCGCTGAAACACGACGGCTCCGTCGGCGGTGGCCCCGACGGCCTGTATCTGTGATACGGAGGCTTGGACCGGTACGTTATCTCCAACCTGGTTCCACCGAACCTGCAGCCCGACCTGCACACCGGTGAGCGTCTGGCCTTGTGCATCTGTGAACCGAAGTGCCAGTTGATCAGCCGTCAGAGCGTTCGCTCCGGCTGGTCGCACCTCGTCAACCGCCATTGCCGCCGCGGTGGCGTTCCACGGTCCGTCTAACGATGTGGCACCAGCTTTACCCGATGCGCCACCTCCTTCCTCGGCTCCGTGCTCCAGTGCAGGTGGCGGCTGCTGCAACTCCACATCCACGATCTGCTCACCCGCGTCACGGGCGAAGGTTGGTGATTGCCATGGGGCGTAGCCGTCGGCTTCGATGCGGATCAACTGCCAGGGGTACGGCTGCTTCATGGGCATGTCGTACGCGCCGTTCGTGAAGGTCCGCGCCGCCTTCGGCTGCCAGGTCACTTCGCCACCCTCAGCCCAGCGGAAGCCGGGCGTGACGGTGAATCGCCCAATCGGCTGACCGGTGTCGGCGTCGGTCACCCGGCCACGCAGCGAAAGCGGGGTTGAGACGGTGAGCAGGACTTCGACGGCCTGTCGCTGGCTCCAACCTTCGGGAACGGTGACGGTCTGGCTCGCGCCGGCCCCACGTTGCCGCACCTGCAGCTTGAATGAGTCGCGCGGCACGTCGCGCAGCGAAAACCGACCTTCGTCGTCCGTCGTCGCCATGTGGCCCGGCTGCTGCCCGGCGCCCCAGCCGTCCAGCATCACCACCGCGCCGCCGATTGGCTGGCCGGCCGGGTCGATCAATCGGGCTAGCAGGTCGACAGGCGGCCCGACGATCAACTCCACCGGCCCCATATCGGGCGCCACGTCGACATACAACACAGCCCGGCCATATCCGGGCGCGTCGACGGTCAGAACCAGCGATTGGGCGTCCACGTGACCGAAATTGAACCGCCCGTCGGGTCCGGTCGGTGTGCGGGGCCCGCTGGTTGCCGGCTTCGAACCTTTGTAGACGCGCACGGCCGCGACCGGCTGACCGTTGAGGTCCACCACGCGGCCGGTCAGCGGCACGCCTTTGCGCATCACGGTCTTACCCGTCATGGCCCGAAGCTGCGGATACGAAGGCCACGGCCGCTGGTTGTAGTGATCGTCGCCGACGTAGTCGGGGTGAGAGATGCGCAGGCACAACGGCGGCTTGCCGGGCGGGAAGACGTCGCAGCGCCATTCGCCGCGGTCGTTGGTGGTGTAGGGACGATTGCGGACGTTGTAGAAGAACGGGCCATTGGGGATCCGCGGCACATAAACCGTGACCGTCGCCCCGGAGATCGGCTGATCCTGCTCGTCGACGATGATGCCGCCAATGGTCGTGGCCTTGGGCATCCGTGCTGTGAGCGTCGCGCCCAGAGGTGGATGTTGGCCCTCACTGACCTTCCACTCGGCCGCGAGCGGCACGTAGCCCCGCTTATCCAGCTCGATCATCAACGTCTGCGGCAATGGCTGGGGCAACGTCAGGGGCACGAGGCCGTCCTTGCCCGGCGACGCGAGCAGCCGCGTCACCTCCGCGTCGGCCGTGATCGTCAGCTTCACGCCGCGGATCGGCTTGCCGGTCGCGTCGTCGAGCAAGCGGAGTGTCGTATATGGTGCGGCAGTGGCGGATGTCGGACTGGAGGCAGGGTCTACGACGCGCTCCGCCACCGTGACTCGATCGCCCGGACGCAGTTGCGGATCATCCGCCTTGTGAGCGAGGATCAAAGCGGGGCGATGCTCGGAACGAGTCTGGGCGCTGGAGTGCTCCAGCATTACATACAACGATGAGTCCGTGACTTCCTTCGTCGTCACGCCGCCCGCCACCATGAGCAGTTCGACGAGCGTAAGCCCTCCTGACGGGATCGCATAGGCACCCGGTTTCGAGACCGCTCCACGGATCTCAACATCTGACCGCTCGTCTGAGGACAGTTCCTCCATCGCCATGTGGTGCTCACGCACGATGATCACATCCCGCCCCTGCAACACCGGCCCAGCAAGATCCTGATCCACCATGTCGCCAAGACGGATGGCGGTCACCAGCGTTCGCCCCGTGCCATCGAGCCGAAACAAATGTGCCCAGCTATCCGCTTGCGCCGCGAAGTCCGCGTCGGCAGTAGCGAGCAGATTACGGAAGGTAAACACTTTGTCAGCCGGCAGGCCGTAGGTTCCCGGGCGTCCAACGCCATAGATGTAGACGTTGGAATGGAGTGGATTTTCGCCGGACTCACTGACGTCTTTCCCGGAATCTCGCTTCTCCAATAGCCGATAGCGAATACTGACGCCATCGACGCCGTCGGTCTCGCGGTTCGTGAAACCGACAATCTGAAGAACTCCTCGCGCCCCATCGCGCGTGGCGAAGAGGAACGTTGCGGGAAGCCGGCCCGTGCTGCCGATCGGGATCGGAGCGCCGCGCTTGGCGTACCGCCATTCGATGTCGTCCGCGATCGTGCTCGCTGTGATCTGGTCCCATTCGAAGTCGCGGGGGGAGACGTACATATCCCAGCCGACGAGCCCGCGGATGCTTTGTGAGAAGGCCGGCCCGGCATCGGCGCCGCTCCGCTCAAACCACTGCCGCACGGCATCCGGATTCGTTTCATCCAGCCCCGCCGGCCGCGTGAGCAGACGACCGCTGTCAAAGTCGATGAACTGGCTGCGTCCATGCACCAGCGTCCCGGCATCCGTGTGCTCGACCCATCCACCTTCAACCGTACGCTCGACCAGAGGACCGAGCTCGAACTGCGATGGAATCGCATTGAATTCACGATCCACCTGTACGCCCCGGACAACCACGACTTCAGGTTGCGTCTCGAAGCCCGGCTCCAGCGACACATTGCGGAACTCAACGCGCTGGTTGTATGGGCGATATTCGATGCGCAGCGACCTGAGCGAAGCAGCACGCAACTTCGGGAAGGTCAGCCGCAACATGTGCAGTTCTTCGCCCTGTCCGGCCTGTTTCCACGCTCGCGCCTCGTGCTCCTGGCCGTCGCTCGCGACGCCTATGTATCGCCATTCGTAAGGGCTCGTGTCTGAGGCGTCGAACGACGGAGCGGCGGTCAGCACGAGGGTTGCGCCATCGCCGGTATTTGTCGGGCCGGACCATGCGACAGCCCGCTCGACATCGTCAGGACCGTCGAACTTGTCCGAATGGACGCCGGCGTCGGTCACGTCGATCGCACCGCACACATGCCACGCTCCGGACGCTCGCTCAAACACGAGGGTCGCGTCGGTATCGGCTTCCGGCGGATGGACGGCATAGACCGCGACCGTCGGATGGGTGGTCACGTCAGCGCCGGGAATGGGAAGAAGGTCGAATGTGGTCGCTGCGACGGTGGACCATACTGACATGTCTCCCCGCGCTGCGGGAACGCGCACGCGCCAGTGTGCCGGGCCGTGCGTCTCGACGTCATCAACCAGCAGCGCGAAGCGACGTTGCGGCTCATCAAACCGCCATGGGGTTCGGGCATCCCGTGGCCAGATGGGCATCGAGCCGCCGTCGGGCGTCCAGCGTGACTGGCCCTCATCATCGGCCGCCACGCCGAGCAGGCTCACCGTGGTGCCGTCGTCCAGCCGGGCTGTCCATTGCGGTTCCACGAGTTGAGCGATGTTCTCGGCGCTGGTCACGCCCAGGCGCACGCAGGACGCGATGAGGGCGATCGCGCCCAGCGCGAGCACCGCCAGCGTCATGCCGCGCTTGGTGGCGACGCGGCGCCGACCCTCGTCGAGGATGGCCAACACGCGGCCTTCGAGCGTCGAGCGGCGGGCCATGGCCACGCCGACCACCGAGCCGGCCGGGCGACGGCGCAGACCCGCGGCGATCGCCACCAGGTGCTGGGCGTACTCACTGGCGCGGTCGCCGGCACACAGCACCAGGTCGTCGGCCGCCTGCTCGGCTTCGATGCGCAGTCGTCGGCCGGCCCACCAGACCAGCGGATTGAACCAGTAGAGAACGGTCACCAGCCGCGCGGCAAGCTGCACAACCGCGTCGCGGCGCCGCACGTGGGCCAGCTCGTGCCTGATCACCACGCGGCGTCGCCCGTCGGACCATGCGACCGCCGTGCTCGGCAGAGCGACCGTCGGTCGACGCATGCCCCAGGTCATCGGCACCGGCACACGCGAAGTCGGGGCGGTGACCAGCCGCACCGGACGGGTGACGCCGAACGAACGACAGGCGTCGTCAAGATCCGTCAGCCACCGCGACTCGACGACCGGTCGGCACAGGGCGGAAAGTCGCCACAGGCCCAGCCACGACATCGCGATCGGCAGGATGCACATCGCGACGCCGAACAGCCAGAGATTGACCGCATGCATCAGACCGTCGCGGATGCGCGCCCCGCACCATGCGCGCACGACCTGCGGAAGGGACATCTGCTCCATCGTACGGGCCTTGGACGGTTCGAGAGATCTCGATGCCACATCACCGCGGTCGCCGGGGGCCTCGGACGTTGGCTCGTGGACGAGCGGCTGGGCGAACTCGTAGCGCCCGGCGGCATCGCCCCTCCCGTTGCCGTATTGCGGGTACGGCATCGTGGCCGTCGAGGCGTCATCGTCCGCGTCGCGGGGAGCCACGACTTGCGCGACATCGGCCTGATCGATCGACGCCGGCAGCGTCCGCGGCGGCGGCGCCTGTGAACTGATGAACAGACCCAGCCGCCAGCCCGGCACGACCGCAGTGATCAGCGGCAGCAGGGGCAGGCTGATCAGCGCTGCGGCCCAGACCAGGTGCCGCAGAGCCGCGGAACGACGGCGCAGCCTCCACACGAGCACAGCCGTGACGCCAAGCACGATCACGCTCTTGCATGCCGCATCGAACAGCCACACCGCTGACCAGGCGTCCCCCGACATGTTTATCGTCCTTCCCGGCGCGCCCTTTCGATGAGTTGGGCGAGCTCGTCGAGTTGCTCGTTGCTGAGCGTCTGCCTGGATTCACTGAGCAGCGCGGCCACGACCTTCTCGGGCGATCCATCGAAGAAGGTGCGCACCAGCCGGCGCAGCGCCGAGCGGCCGGCATGGGCTCGCGGGCGCACGGGGCGGTACACCTTTTCGCGGCCGCGGACCGTATGCCGCAGGTGGCCTTTCTCCTCAAGAATGCGCAGGAACGTGCGGATCGCCGTGGCGCTGGGCGGATCGCTCATGTCCTCGCGCACCTGACCGGCTGTGGCTTCACCACGCGCGTAGATCGCGTCCATGATCTGACGTTCCCGCCCGCTGAGTCTGGCCGCTGGTTTGTTCATCGCTGTCGCCGCGCATCGCCCTGAAAAGGGCTGAGTGAAAGGGCGCGATCCATTACGCCAAAATATTGGCGTATTAACCGCCTGTCAAGACCGAACGTCAAAAATCTGGATATTCTGACCCGCCCCGCTGCCCGTCTCGGCCCCGGCGGCGGGTTACACGGGCACGAGCGATTGGGCGTTTTCGCAGCAGATGCGATGCATGACGCCTTGCGGCAGCGCCAGTTCCCGAAGGAAGGTCATCGGCTCGGCGCCGTAGTAGTCGCGGCCGAAGAGAAGACGGTCGGCGTAACGGGTCAGCCAGGCGCGGGCGTGGGCCGGATCGCGTCGCAGGGCCCCGAGGGCCGATCCGGCCGACAGATCCGCATGGAGATTGGGATATCGATCGAGCAGTTCATCGAGCCTTCCACCGGGCGTGACCGGCCCGTCGGGATACTGCCTGGGGTCGGTGTCGGCATCGCCGCTGATCTCGCGCCAGAAGCCCGGCGCGTGACCGATGAAGTGCGTCTTCGGGCACGCCTCGAGGGCGCGCTGCAGGTTCGCGACCGTTCCACCGTACCACTGCGGCTGATAAGCCCGCCCGCCGCGGCCATCGGCCAGGTACGGTACATCCAGGTGCAGTACGACCGGACAGCCGCACGCACCGGCCGCGTGAAACAGCTCCAGGCAGCGCGGGTCGTCGAAGAGCATGCGGCACTTCCACTCGCCGCAGACGCGCACCCCGTGCATCTGGTGGGCCGCCTCAAACAGAGCGGCTGCGTCACCGAGCATCGGATGCGGGCAATAGCCGACCACGAAACGATCGGGAAAGCGATCGCGCGCCCGCAGCAGGTCGGACAGGGGAATGCCGGCGTGCGTACCGTCGGCCCGGCAGTGCAGGGGATTGACGGCATGGCGGTACTGCGGCGCGTCCTCGAAGGACGGAACCTCCCACGTCAACAGCCAGGCCAGATCGACGCCATGCTCATCCATGTCGGCGATCAGGCCGGCATCGTCGCGGCCGTACCAGAACACATGCTGGTGGCTGTCAATAACCATGAGGTCACCCGCCCGATGGGTCAGCGTGCGAAGGCCGCTTCAACCTTCTCCAGCGCCGCGACGGTGTCTTCGATCTCTTGCGCGCCGCAGCCCTCGTGCCCGCGCCAGTTGAAGTGCGTGGCATCGGTCGCATGGGCGTTGGGCAGCGGCCAGTCCCGGCCGAACTGCTGCACGTACCACGGCTGACGGCAGGGGATCGCCAGGTAGCTGGGTTCGAATGGAATCCCCTCCGCTCGCGCAGCCTGGGCGAAGGTTGTCTTGTCGACACCGGCCTGTGCCGCATCGAATCGCAGGAACACGAAGAAGTGCGAGCCTCGGCCGCGCGAACCTTCCGGGAATGACTCGACCACCCGCACGCTGCCCAGCCGCCGCCGACACGCCTCGGCCAGGGCTGCCGTCAGTTCCTGGCGCTGGGCCACAACCTGCGGCAGACGTTCAAGCTGCACCTGCCCGATCGCCGCGTGCAACTCGTCCATGTTGAAGTTCAGCGACGCGATGACGTTCTGATGCTGGCCCGCCAGGCCGTGCGGCTTGCCCCGATCCGCCGCCCGCCGAGCCCGCCAGTAGAGCTCCTGGTCACGGGTGAACACCACTCCGCCCTGCCCGCCTGTCGCATGATGTTTCGCGAACATCGTCGAAAAGGTCGCGATCGCGCCGAAGGTTCCGACCGGTCGGCCGTCGTATGTCGCCCCATGCGCCTGGGCACAGTCCTCGATCAGCGGCAAGCCGCGCGACGCCGCCAGCTCGACAATCGGGGCCATGTCGCATGGCTGACCGGCAATGTGAGCGACGACGATTGCCGCGGTGCGATCCGTAAGCACCGCTTCGATCTGCGCCGCCCCGATGTTGTAGGACATCGTGGCGGTGTCGGCGGGCACAGGTATGCATCCGCAGAGGGCCACAGGCATCGCGCCGCCGGGATCCGTGACTGCCGGGACGACCACTTCCGCGCCGCGCGGCAAGTCCAGCGCCCGCAGGGCCACATACACCGCCGTGGTCCCGCTGTTCACGCCGTCGGCGAACCCGCCGCCCATCATGTTCGCGAAGGCTGCGCAGTAGGCGTGTTCGTAAGACCCGTCATAGCCGAATGCCTCACCGGCTTCGATCGCCTGGTCGAAAAGCCGGGCTACCGCCGCTTTCTCCGCCTGGCCGAACAGCCGACGAGCCGGCCAGGGCGCCTTGCGCACCGGTTGGCCGCCGTTGACCGCCAGCGATGTCTGAGCCGATGGGGACATGCTCGGCCTCCCGCGATTTCCATCCACACGGCGCGCAGTGTAGCCGCGCGGCCGGGCGCGTCCACCTCCCCCGTGCGGGGTCACGGAACCACGGCCTCGTAGAGGCTGTTGAAAGTCCCGGTTCCGTGCGGCGCGATGGCGCCGGGTTCAGCCTGGTAGAGGTAGCTCAGATTCTCGCCGCCGAACGACTTGAGTCGCAGGTCGGGCCGGCTGCTCAGTTCGAACGGCCCCTCGAGCCGATCGGCCGGGAGCCGCCGATCCAGCGCGTCGTAGGCGATGACCACGACCGGCGAGAAAGCGCCGGACTTGCTGTAACGCACGACGACGGCGTAGCGGCCGTCGGTGAGCTTGAGTTTGGCCCCGATGGGGAACACCTGGACCAGCGTGGCGAACATCTTGGTCAGCACCGGGTCATAGAAGCGGCGCAGCGGTCCTTCGCACATTTCCCATAGAGCGCGGGCGGGCGATTTGGCCTGTCGGTAGACGTGCTGGGCCGTCGCCGCGTCGTAGGAGTCGGCGATGCGCACGATGCGCGTGAACACATGCAGCTTGTCGCCGGCGATACCGTTGGGATAGCCGCTGCCATCCATGTTCTCGTGATGCGTCCGCACGATCATGCGGGCGGTGGCGTCCATCGACTCGGGCAGCATTTCCGCGCCGGCTGTCGGATGCTCACGCACAAGCTGGCGAATCTGGTCGTTGAGCCGGGCGCGGTTCTTGAGCAGATCGTTGATGGTGAACATCGCCAGGTCCATGAACATCGCGCCCAGCCCAAGCGGCGTGAGGTTCATGGCCGAGGTGGTCGTCATCTGCCGGGCGGCGGTCTGGCGGATGCGCTCCCTGGCCACATAGTCGCGCACCGCCGAACCGAGCACCATGCTCAGATAGAAGACATTGCCGGTGTGCTCGGTCAGGTAATCGTCGCCGCCCAGTTCGCGCGAAAGCAGCGCCGCCGAGACGGGGTGCTCATTGAGGTAAGCCATCACGTCGTGGGCCGCCTGCTGCAAGTGCTGAAAGTTGATCGTCCTGCTGTCGTGGTTGCAGTGGAAGCGGGAGCTGACGTTCTTGAGCGAATCGGCGATCTTGGCCTGGGCGGTGCGGGCGACATTGCGGTCCGGGCTGTCGTCCTGGAACTGGGCCACCTCGTCAAGGATGGGGTCGCCCACGCGCAGGTGAAGATCGGGAAATCGCCGCTGGAGCGTTTCGACGTCGACGGGCGTGAGCTCCTTGCCGCCGGGCAGCAGGACGCGGCCGCCGCGCATGAGCGACTCGTGCAGGCGCATGCCCGGCTGAAGCTCGTGGGTGGCCAATAAAATCGGCATGCGTGCGGTTCCCGCGAGGCCCGCCGGCACGGGCCCCGTCCATCACCCCTATCGGAGTCGGTCGCAGCCCGCTTGATACAACCGACGGTCGGTCGGCTCAGATCGGGGCACTCCCAGACGCCGGCGCCGGCGCGAGCGGCAACGCCGCCCCGGCCCGCCGCGCTTACCCAACTTGCCCGGAGCGGATTGCCTTCCGCTTGCGAGCCGGCGCCGCCGCCGCCAGACCGCCTGCACCGAAGCCGGTTCGGCTCGGATGGAGGGCTCGGCATGGGCGCGGCCGATCAGCGGCTGATCGTGAAAATGGCCAGGTCGGCGTTGAGGTTGGGATTGTCGGTGACCTCGGCGCCGGTGAGGTTGTTGGCCTCGGTGTCGAGGTAGCGGCGGGTGTGGATGGTGATGCCGCGCTCGGCGCAGAAGCGCTCGAAATCGAGGATCGAGAAGAACCGGCGGTTGGGGGTGTTGAACCACGCGTATCGCAGCAAGCCATGCTCCGAAGCGGGGCTGACCCCCTCGTCGTGCAGGGCCTTGCGGATCTTGTGGTAGGCGAAGTTGGGGAAGCTGACGATGCAGCGCCTGCCCACGCGCAGGATCTCGTCGATGATCGCCTCGGTGTTGACGATCGACTGCAGCGTCTGGCTGAGGACGACGTAGTCGAACTCATCGTCGGCGAAGTCAGGCAGGCCGCGCTCCAGGTCGGTCTGCACCACGTCGAAGCCTCGCTGCATGGTGGCCAGGATGTTGAACTCATCCACCTCGACGCCCAACAGGCGCTTGCCGTCGCGCAGTTCCGCAAGTTGCGTGAGCAGTTGTCCGTTGCCGCAGCCCAGGTCGAGAATCGTCGAGCCGGTCGGGATCAGGTCGGTGATGAGCGTGTAGTCGATGCGGTTGCTGTGCAGGGCGTCGACGGTGGCGATGCGCTGCTCGGGGCCGACAGCCCGGTAGGTGCGCTGCGGGTTGGTCGTTTCGAGAAACGCGCGGATCATCTGGCCGTAGCGGTCGAAGCTGTCTTCGAGCAGAAAAGCGTCGTGGCCGGCGTCGCTGGTGACGTTGCAGTAGCTGACGTACTTGCGGCCATGGATCAAGGCGTCGACCATCTGCCGGCTCTGGGCGGGTGGAAACAGCCAGTCGCTGGTGAAGCTGAGCACCAGCCAACGGCATTCGGAACGGCCGAAGCTTTCTCGCAACTGGGCCGGCGTGCCGCCCAGGTCGAAGTGGTCCATCGCGCCTGACAGCGCGATGTAGCTGTTGGCGTCGAATCGTTCGACGAACTTCTCGCCCTGGTACGCCAGATACGAGCCGACGGAGAAGACCTTCTCGAATTCCGTGGCGATGTCGCGGGGCGAGAGCTTGTCGTGGTCGAACTTGTCGGCCATCGACTCGCGCGACAGGTAGGTGATGTGCCCGAGCATGCGGGCCAGCGCCAGGCCTGTATCGGGGCGCGTGGGTTTGTCGTAGTAGTGGCCGTTGTGGTAGTGCGGGTCACGGATGATGGCGTTGCGGGCCACGACGTCGAAGGCCAGGGCCTGGGAGGTCAGGCGCGGCCCGGTGGCGATCGCGGCCGCGCCCAGCACGCGGTCCGGGTAGCGCGTCGCCCAGCAGAGCACCTGGTGGCCGCCCAGCGACCCGCCCAGCACCGCATGCAGACGTTCGACGCCCAGCTCGTCGATGAGCATCCGCTGCACGTCGACCATGTCCTCGACGGTGATGTCCGGGAAATCGGGCCCATAGGGCTTGCCGGTACCCGGATTGATCGACGTCGGGCCGGTCGTGCCCCGGCAACCGCCGAGGATGTTGGGACAGATGACAAAATAGCGATCGGTGTCGACCGGGCAGCCGGGCCCGACCAGCAGCTCCCACCAGCCGGGGTCGTCGTCGGACGTGTGCCGCGTGACGTGCGAATCGCCCGAGAGTGCGTGGCAGACAAGCACGGCATTGGACCGATCAACGTTGAGCGTGCCGAATGTCTCGTAGCACACGTCGACGGCCGGCAGCGTGCGCCCGCGCATCAGGTCGATGGGCCCGGCGAAGCGCACCGTCTTTGCATACCGCAGCGGCCGGGCGGAGCGAACCGAATCAGAGCTGGCGAATGCGTCGGGCATGGGGAACGAATTTACCACAGAGAACACGGAGAACACAGAGAGGCAAGGCCAAGCCGGAGTGCATCGCGTCAGTCGACAACGACGCGCTTCAGGCCGTCGCGAAGAGCGGGCACGTTGAAGTTGAGTAGTAGACCAACGCGAAGACCGGCGAGCTTGAAATACGAGATGAGCTGCGCCGTATGAATCCGGTCCAGACGTTCCACGGACTTGATCTCAACGATGACGCGATCATCGACGAGAAGATCAAGCCGATATCCACACTCAAGCTGTACGCCCTTGTACTCGACGGGAACAGCGACTTCCTCACGAACGTTTAACGCTCGGTCGCGGAGCTCATGCGCCAGGCAGACCCTGTAAGCGGATTCAAGCAGGCCGGGACCGAGTTGACGATGTACTTCAATGGCCGCGCCGATGATCCCCTGCGTCAAATCATCGTCGCGAACCATGCTCGTAGTTCCTCCAAAGGTTTTCCGTGCTCTCGGTGCTCTCGGTGGTGAAGCCGCGTCTCACCTTTGCGAGGCTTTGAGGGCCTGGTCGAGGTCGGCCTTGATGTCGGCGATGTCCTCGATGCCGATGGACAGGCGCACGTACTCGGGGGTCACGCCGGCCTGTTTCTGCTCCTCGGCCGTGAGCTGCTGGTGCGTGGTCGAGGCCGGGTGGATCACCAGGCTCTTGGCGTCGCCGATGTTGGCCAGGTGGCTCAGGAGCTTGCAGGCGTTGACGAACTTCTTGCCCGCCTCCATGCCGCCCTTGATGCCGAAGCCCAGAATCGCGCCTTGCCCGTCGGGCAGGTACTTCCGGGCGTTGGCGTAATGCTTGTGGCCCTTGAGGCCCGGGTAGTTGACCCACTCGACCGCCGGGTGCTTCTCGAGGAACTGCGCCACGGCCAGTGCGTTCTCGCAGTGCCGTGGCATGCGCAGGTGCAGTGTTTCGAGACCCTGGAGAAACAGGAAGGCGGCGAACGGGCTCATGCATCCGCCGGTGTCGCGCAGCCAGTGTGTGCGGATGTGGATGATGTACGCGATGTTGCCGATCGGCCGCAGCGCTTCCTCGAAGACCACGCCGTGGTAGCTCTCGCTGGGAGCACAGAATTCGGGCCACTTCTTCGGGTTGTCCGCCCACTTGAACTTGCCGCTGTCGACCACCGCGCCGCCGATGTGCGTGCCGTGACCGCCGATGAACTTGGTCGTCGAGTAGACCACGATGTCCACGCCGTGCTCGATCGGCCGCAGCAGGGCGGGGGTCATCACCGTGTTGTCGCAGATCACCGGCAGGCCGTGCTTGTGGGCTGTGTCGGCCAGCGCCTTGAAATCGGGCACGTCGTTCTTCGGGTTGCCGATGCTCTCCAGATACACCAGGCGCGTCTTGTCGTCGACCAGCTTGGCGATCTGCTCAGGCTTGTCGGGGTCAAAGAAGCGCACCTCGATGCCCAGCTTCTTGAAGGTCTGGGTGAAGAGCGTCCACGTGCCGCCATAGAGGCTGGTGGAGCTGATGAAATTCTGGCCGCTGTGGCAGATGGTGCAGATGGCGGCCATAATCGCGGCCTGGCCCGAAGCGAACGCCAGGCCGGCTGCCCCGCCGTCGAGCGCGGCCAGACGCTTTTCCAGCACGTCGGTCGTCGGGTTCATCAGCCGCGTGTAGATGTTGCCGAATTCCTTGAGGGCGAACAGGTTCGCCGCATGATCGGTGTCGTTGAAGGTGTAGCTGGTGGTCGCGTAGATGGGCACGGCCCGGGCGTTGGTGACCGGGTCGGGCTGCTGGCCGGCATGCAGGGCGAGCGTACCGAGACGCGGGGTGGCCGAATCGCTCATGATCGTCTTCCTCAAACGGTGAACAGGACAGGTTTGCTGTGCGCGATCTCCGCCGCGCGACGTCGCACGCCGGCGGAGGTCACTCATCTTAGCAGCGTCGGTACGGGCTGCGAACCGGTCTCAACAAAAGAACGCCGCCGCTTTTGACTGGCGGCGGCGTCGATGAAGCTGATTTCCCGCATCGGTCGGGCAGGCCCGTGGCCGGCGCTCAGATGCGAGGCTGTCTGTCGCGGCGATGCAGCAGTCCGACGCTGGCGACAACCAGCAGGCCGAGGGCGGCCGGCTCGGGGATGATCGCCGACTGGCCGCTGTTGGTGAGGATGATGATGAACGGATTGATGTCCTCGGTGTTAATCATGCCGTCGCCATTGGGGTCGGCATAGTCGATGATCTGCTGATCGGTCAGGCTTTCACCCAGGATCGCCCGCCCCCAGTCGCACCAGTCGTCGGGCAGGGTCAGAGCCAGGATGAACGGGTTGATGTCTTCGGTGTCGACGTTGCCGCTGAAATTGAAGTCGCCGGGAACAGGCTCAGGCAGCGAGTCCTCCACCGTCACCTGGAAGCTGACGTTGTCAATCGCCACGCTCATCGCGTCGGTCGGCTTGCCGCCCCAGAGCCAGAAATACTCGTGACCCTCGGAATAGGTCACCATGCGGAAGGTGATCAGGAAGTAGTCGTACGTCTGCGTGAGGTTGAAGGTGCCGTCGTAGTACAACGTCGATCCGTCCTCGCCCTCGCCGGGTTGAATCACCCAGCCGGTGGGTTGAATCTCGGTCACACCGCTTGAATAGGTGTGCCAGGCGTCGCCCTGGTCGGGCACATAGGGCTCATCCGGTTCGCCGAGGATGTCGGCGTCGTGCCACTGGCTGTTGAAGTCGGCGCCGGTGTAGACCTTGACCCAGTTGTCGTTGAACGACCAGCCGTCACCCACCGGGTTCTCGTTCTCCCAATTATCGCCGTTCCACGCGCTCCAGCGGTCCTGGGGCGTAGGCAGGTCGGCGGCGTTGATGCCGTGGATGATCGGCTGCAGAAGCTGGGGCGTGGCGTCGAGGTTCACCGCATCCCAGTAGTGGAAGTAGTACTCGAAGTTGAGCCTGGCTTCGCCGGCCTGCATCGTGACGGGCGCCTGGACGATGACGTCGGCCCACGGCCGAAAACCCGCGCCCTCCAGCACGTGGTTGCCCGGACGCAGCGGATCCTCCGAGCGGTTGATGCCGGCCACCGTGTCGCCGTTGGTGAACGCGGCTCGCGGGTCGTCAAAGACCGTGATGCCGCCGAACGGCGCGAACCAGCGGCCAAGGTCCGTGAACGGCGTGCCCGCGGGGATGATCTGGTTGGCGGGGTTGGGCTCGATGCCCGCCACGCCGCCGATGTGGAAATGCGTTTCGTTCAATGGCGTGAGGCTCTGATCGATTTCGGCCTGGGTGCGTGGCGTGGGGCCTGGTTGCTTCACCCCGGCAATATCCTCGAAGTCACCATACGGCAGCAGATTGGGCGACAGCGCCGCCCGCGCCGGACACGCCAGCACAACCGCCGCCAGCAGGACCGCATAGAACCTGGTCATGTTCGTCTCTCCATATCAGCCGGAAGCTCGGGAACTCCCCGCGGGCCGGCGGCTCGCAGGGGACGGCGGGGCACCTTACCCAGAACCCCGGCAAGGAGTTGGGCGGTCGCGCGTGCGGGCTGATGCTCGCCAACCCGCCGCATCCCACCGGGCGCAGCGAAAATCGATGCGCCAGATACCCAAAGCTTGCCTCAAACAAGCGGCACGGTCAATGACTTTTTGCGCACCGGCCCGGAACAGGCGGCATGGTTCCGACAAACTTGCCCAGTGTGACGGCACAGCATGGGCGCAGCCCGCCGCGTGCCTCCGACCAACCGCCGCCCCGCCCATGGCAGGGCCGCCCGTTCAGCGCCGCCGCGCCAGCGCCAGTCCGCCCATCGCCAGCAGGCCGAAGGTGGCCGGCTCGGGGATGATCGCCGACTGACCGCCGCCGGTGAGGATGATGATGAACGGGTTGATGTCCTCGGTGTTGATGACATCGTCGTTGTTGGTGTCATACACCACCGGGTCCACGCCGTACTGGGTCTGGTACTGG
>JAANMY010001965.1_pt1 | contig 20782 bp, 15 predicted proteins | sample 7279691 | NCBI WGS metagenome assembly JAANMY01 (sample SAMN14094543, study PRJNA606508) | bioreactor metagenome | isolation source: A lab-scale SPAN reactor treating ammonium-rich wastewater day 388 | place: Ireland: Galway | collected 2018-02-07
GTGTCTCAAAACTAAATTATCTGAGTATAATATCGGTTTACAATCAAGCCTACTGCAAATCTCACGTAATAAAGTAGTCTTCCCTATACCAGGTTCCCCCGTTACTTCAATAATCATAATAGCAGTTATCTTTCAATATCATGAAATCTTTGTAAACACCATTCAGCTATAGAAGTTAGTTCTCAGTTAGGAATACAAAGAGAGAATGTAATTCTCATAAAGTATTCTTGTATATCCTATACCTGTGCACTTATATTCCAATGGTTACTGATAGGTAAACCTCGGCATTAACCATTTACCCTACTCGTAGATGAAGTGCGTCTTTTTTTTACATAACCCAATAATGTCTGAAACATCCATATACCAGCTTCTCCTAAGGCAATTTTAGAAGCAAAACGTAACAACAAGGCCATTGTAAGCGTAATAATAACTATCGATACAATGAGAATTATTATTGCTGGCATAGCAAAATTCCTCAATGCCGTAGTCACAATATAAACTTCTGATAAAACAATCAAGGTCAAGGGTATTGCAGATATATGGGCAATAAAAAAATCCCTCCAGGACACTGATAACTCTACCAAACTAAGATGAGCCATAAGTATAAAGTTAACCATAATAGCTCCAAAGACTCCGAATGCTACACCGGATATACCCCAAAATTGGCCAATCCATGCTCCTCCTAAAACTAATACCGCATAAACACCTTGACGCCAAGCCCTTTTATAGACAGCTCCCGTAGCTCTTGCAAGAGAATCGCTCATTTTATAGCTCGTGCGAAACAACATGGCTATAGCAAAAATTTTAAAAGGCATAACAACTTCAAGCCATTTAGGCCCAAAAACTACGATAATTAGCTCAGGCGATAAAACATATGCAACCGCGCTCGATGGTAAAACAACCAACGCAATTAACGCAACACCTCTTCTGTATGCAACCCGTAGGCGCTCTGGCTGTGTTTGAATTTGCGCCATTGCAGGAAAAAGTACCGTGTCTAAAATTTTTGCGAAAAGCATAGCTGGTATTGTCATTAATTGATAGGCCCGGCTGTAAAGCCCTAAAGCATTTGCACCGAGCCAACGCCCTACAACCAGATAATCTCCCTGACCTGCAATTGCATTACCAATGCGAGCCAAGGTAAATCCTCCGCCAAAGTACATTAACTCAGCAATCGCACGTCGCTCAAGCGCCAGTCGTTTAGGATGTGGCTTAACCTTGAGCAAAAAGATGCTTTTAAAAGCCATTTGTGAAAGATATGCAATAACCAAGCTCCATACACCAAATCCTAAAAATGCAAGGCTAATTCCAACAATGCCATAACCTACAGCATAAGATAGAGATTGAATTATGGCTAACCATCGGAACTGGAGTTCTCGTTGTAAAAGGGACTCCGCTACTAAAGATATACCTTGGAACAGGAAAACAAGCGATACGCCCCGAATGACAGGTATAAGTTCTTCCATGTGAAAAAAAACAGAAATCTGTGGAGCAAGTAACGAAATGAGACCCGTTAAAGATAGACCCGAAAGGCAGGATATTGTGAAACCGGTACGCAGATGTACTGTTTTAAGATCCTGACGTTGAACTATTGCTGGGCCAATACCTATTTGAGCAAAGACCTCAGAGAGTCTTACAACAACCATTGCAGCAGAAACAATCCCAAAATCCTTTGGAGTAAGAAGGCGAGCCAGTATAGCGAGTACCAGCATCTCCAAGCCAACTCGTACACCAGTACCAGAAAATGTCCATGAAAACCCACTTAAAGCACGATGAGACATACTTTTAGTTGTTTGGCTGGGTTTTTCGGCCGATAGAGGAACAATATTCTCTTGATTCATTTATATTTATTGACAAAAAGTTAAGGTATATCACATTTTATACGTAGTTTACAAACAATTCTTTACATCTTTCTGTATTGAATGTATCTTTGGAAAAAAGCTTTTAGATCACTTATCTTCATCATGCATATGCTTAATAAATGTCTCAATCTTTTTTCATCAGCATGATTTAGTATTTTTTTTTGTATTCTTATAAATAATAATTCAGAAATATACGGTAAAAGATACTTATATGAGAAGTTGCTCATCCCTGAAAATGTTGGCAAGAGGAGGATAGTAGTTAGGTGCATAGTAAATAGAAACTGTTTTTGAATATTATAATCTATGCTTTTTTTGTAGGCTTTATCCCAATTTATCAATTCCTTATTATTCTTAATAATTTCTGCAAGATCACAAAGCCACAAAAACCTATAAAGACCGTGCCTTATTCCATGGCAGGAAAGATAAATCAAATTATATTCAAGAGGAATATTTTTATCAAAAAAAACATTTTCAACGTTAAACTTTGGAATAAATACCTCTTTAACGAGATAGTGATGTATCTCAATGTTTACTGGCATCATCCTAACTTTCTTGCAAAAACTTCTGTGTAACATCTGTATTTGAGCGCTTTCCACCACATTCTCGTAACCCATATTTAAAAGTATCTTATAGCATTTCTCTTTGTCTTTATCTTTAATTAAAATATCCAAATCTCCCATAGGTCGGCAGGCAATATCTTTATACACATTCTCAGCCAAAAAACCCCCTTTTAGAGTAGCAACTTCGATGTTATTCTCTTTTAATTCCAGAACTATTCGTTTTAATTCATCCACCAAAATCATATTTCTTATAAGACTGCGTTGGTAATACTCCTGGAGTTTAGATGAAATAGATTTAGGACATGTTTTTCCCTGATCCTGCTGAAGAATTGAGTTATTTATTTTAGGTAAAGCCTTTGAGATGATAAAGAACAGCAGAGGGCACAAATCCCATTGGTAACCATGATTTAAAAGATTATCCCACGAAAGAAGAGAATTCATTTTTTGCCATAGTTTGTTTCTCCTATTCCCTCCACACTGGCCATTTGAGTAGTATAAGTTAAGTAATTCAAGCGGTGTATAAAATTCCTTTATTCCCTGTATCATGTATAGTATTTTTCTTAGTTGATAATAGAGTAAAAACTTAAAAAGAACCCTCTCGTAGATATCCCACATTACTACCCTTTTTTCTCAACCTTTTATTTACTTCCATTTTATGCCTCTAAAAATTGCTTCTCTATTTATTCGATCTTTATATCGCTCAACTACTCTGAATATCCCTGCAAGTACTTCATCGGTCAGGTAATTAGGTTTCAATCCAAGTTCTAATAATCCAGTGTATTTCGGATTATAATAATGCTCTTCTTTTTCCTTTCTTGGATTTTCTATATGATCAACCTTAATATTGTAGCCAAGTTCTTTTCCAACTGTGTAAACTTTATCAGCTAATTCATTAACGCTGAAGGTCTCTGTTACCTGATTGAAAATCCTTAATTCTCCATTTTTAGCTGGTTGTGTTGCGGAAAGATAAACACACTGCATAGTATCCTTCAGATTTAAATATCCCCTTATCTGTCCTCCTTTACCATAAACTGTGAGGGGATAATTAGCTATGGCTTGAACAATAAAGCGATTCAGAACTGTCCCAAATATCTCATCATAATTAAAATTGGGCACCAATCGAGAGTCGATGTCTGCCTCATCAGTAGAAATACCATAAACAGGCCCCTGCATCAGATCGGTCACTCTAATACCCCATGTCCTTACATAAAACCAAAGCATATCCGTATCTTGTACCTTTGTTGTATGATAAAGGGAACTTGCTTGTCTTGGAAAAAGGAATTTGTCTTTTCTCTCTTTATGTTCTATTTCCAGCCAACCCTCTTCGATGTCGATATTAGGAGTGCCATATTCTCCCATGGTACCAAGTTTTATTATATGGCAGTCTGGATTGGTTTCTTTAACTGCATATACAATATTCAAGGTACTCACAAGATTATTCTGAAGGGTAAAAGCTGCCTTATCTCGGTTTATCATCGAGTAAGGAGCAGACGGCTGCTCCGCATAATGGATAACAGCCTCGGGCTTATACTCTTTAAATATTTGGAGAAGAAAGGTATAATTGGTTGCATCACCAATATGGATATTGATCTTTTTACCGGTAAGTTCCTCCCAAACCTTTGCCCTTTGAATCAAATTTGGTGTTGGTAGTAATGGCTCACAATCAAGCTCTACTGCGGCATTACGCCTGAAGTAATTATCTACTCCTATAACCTCATGCCCGCGTTGAGAAAAATACATACAAGTAGGCCAGCCAAGATATCCATCAGCGCCTAATATTAAAACTCTCATATAACACTCCCAGAGAAATTTTTATTTAACTTCTCTTTGTTATCCAAGATGTCTTCCATAATATTCTTGTTTAAAGGTTCTTTTATTCCAGGGAAACTATTGTCAACATTCTCTAAGATCTTATTGTCCATTAAGTACTTTTTAATGTCGTCTTTACTCATGGGTTGTTCATTAACAGATACGTAAGATTTTCGTAATTGATTAGAGACAAAATCAGGATATTCATATTTTATGTCTCCATATATAGATTTAAATGCCGGTGTAATTACAAACATGTCCTTTAATTCTAAAGAACGATGGACTTCTTCTTCACTCATAAGCTCTTCATATAATTTTTCACCAGGTTTTGCACCAATTTCTATAATCTTTATATCAGATGGTTTATAACCATACCAAGGCGCAAGAACCTCTATCATAACTTCAGCAAGATCCGGAATTCTCACTATGGGCATCTTTGTTACAAAGACCTCCCCGCCTTTTGAAAGGGTAACAGATTTTAAAACTAGTCTTGCAGACTCTTCTATTGTCATAATAAAACGGGTCATCCTCTTATCGGTAACGGTAACAGGGCCTCCATTCTTTATTTGTTTCACGAATAACGGGACAACAGAACCTCTTGAGCCTATAACGTTACCAAACCTTGTACTGCTGAAAATACCATGATTATTACTCTTTACAGCATTTGTTGCTGTTATAAGCCTCTCACCCATAAGTTTTGATGTACCCATTACATTCGTAGGGTTTACAGCTTTATCACTGCTTGTGAAAAGAACATTTTTAACATTACAATTCCTTGCTGCGCCAATAATATTTTCAACTCCTATGATATTCGTCCGCACGACATCAAAGGAATTATACTCAGAAAGAATAACATGTTTGAAGGCGGCACAATGGATAATAATATCTATATCATATGAAAGCTTCTCTATCTTTTCCCTATCCCTTACATCACCAAGAAAACAGAAGACATTTTTATTTTTATACTCTTCCATAAGAAAGAACATTTCTGACTCGTTGTTGTCCACAAGCCTAATTTCAGCAGGCATGAGGAAGAGTAGTTGTCTTGCAACTTCTCTTCCAACGGTTCCGGCAGCACCTGTTATAAGAACCCTTTTACCTTTATAAAAGTCTTTCATATCGCTATTTTATCGCCCCCTTAATTTGTAATGAAGTAAAATGAGCATTGAGTTGGCTCAGCAAAATAGTATGTAGTAATTAGTGTGGCATACTATATCATGTGATACTTCCGGTTACATACCTTATCTAAAACAAACACATCTATAGTAATAAGCCAAACTAATACATTGTTAAACAGCAATAGTGTTGGGAAAGGCTGACCTCCTCTCTTGGTAATCATCACTATTCAGCTTGTACTTTCACAGGTAATACGAAGAAATCAATGTAAAAGATATGGCCTCTTTAGTAACGAAACACAAGCCTTATATTACTTTCAAATACAATCTTGTTTTAAAATAACTGCAGCATTCTTATTTTCTCAACTGCCTTGATTTTGAAATAGACATTTAAAATTAATACTGTGTCAGAGTTCCATCTATCTTTGCCCTTCTAACGGCATATCCAAAAACAAAAAGACTTAGTGGCAGCATTATAAATGAAAAAATGATTAATGCTACTATATTTGGCATTAATGCACGTAAAGAACATCCTTTTAATAAGGCTAATCTCATTCCTTCCAGGGAATAAGTAATGGGTAATAAATAAGATAATTTTTGAAGCCAATTAGGTAGGACAGAAATAGGATAGTAAAGTCCTCCTAAAATTCCAAAAATGCTAGTAAATATCCAGCTTATTGGATCTCCTTTCTTTAATACCATAACAAAACTAGCAGATAATATTCCAAAGCTGCTAAAAGAGACAATTGTGAGAAACAGAACAAGCAAAGCTCCTATTAGGTTTGCACTACTTATATCTATACCGAATATAAAAACTCCTAAGAGTAAATACATTGCTACTTTGAAAGATGCAAGTATAAAACTATAAAGAGAAGAAGAAAGTATGATAGTTGGAATCTCTGTTTGAGTTACTAACAAGGCTTCTAAGGTACCAAGCATCTGCCCTTCTCTAATACTTGTTGAGAGAGCCTCTATTGATACTCCAATATAGCTAAATAATGCAATTCCAATAAGAACGAACGAAAAATAATTCCCTCCGTATGGTTTGAGATATGATACTCCAACATCCCCTATAAGCCTTGAAAGAAAGAAAAACGTTAAGATTGATATGAATATGCCAAAAAATTGCATAAAAAATGAAAACTTGTAGCTTGTCTGGTTTATAAAATCTCTCCAAACAAAAGCAAGCGATTTTCCTATCAATTTATTCATAATAATGTAAGTTTAAAATGCCGGATAGTAAAATTAAATTTTAGCCATAGTGTGCAATGACATAGTACTATTTCCGGTATCTATAACTCTTGAAAATAGTTCTCCTAATGAAATTTCTTTTTCGTAAAAGGAGCTTATCTCGCTGCCCATATCTACTAGTTCTTTAACCATCTGGAATATATTCCCATTGTCAGATAAAGCCTCAAATTCGATTTGGATTCTATCAGGTGTAATATCATCAGGTATAGTTGTAACTTTATTAGCGATAGCTATATTTTGAATCTTGCTTACTAAACTATTTTTTGCACTCTTCAATTTTATTACATACCTTTTCTCTGAATGGAACATCTTTTTTATTTCCTTTACGGCACCTGCAATTTTTACCTTTCCTCCGTTAACGATAGCAATCTGGTCACATAGTACCTCAACTTCATGCAAATTATGAGTTGCAAATATTACTGTCTTCCCTTCCTCTCCAACTAATTTTTCCCTTATAAACCTTATTAATTTTTGGGCAGTAATAGGGTCTAATCCACTCGTTGGTTCATCCATAAAAATAATCTCAGGATTTGTAAGCAACCCTCTGGCTATTGCCAATTTTTGCCTCATGCCAGTAGAATAATCTTTAAACATTCTGTCTGCATCGCGTGTAAGTTCCATAAACTCCAGTAAATTCTTGATCTTCTGATCAGCTTCCTTGTGAGAAATATTGTTGAGTTTTGCAAAGAATCTAAGATTTTGTCTTCCTGTAAGCCTCCAATAAAAGCTTCTCTCATCACCTATAACATAGCCTATTATTTTTCTTATCTTCTTCCCATCCTTTTCAACATCCAAGCCATTAACAAGTGCTCTTCCTGATGTAGGAAGAACCAGTGTACAAAGGATCTTTATCAGGGTAGTTTTTCCTGCACCGTTTGGACCCAGAAGGCCAAACAACTCATTCTTTTTTATCTGAATGTTTACATTATTAAGCGCTGTAATAGCCTTCTTTCTAAAAGGATGCAAGAGTATATCGCCATATCCTTTTATTACTGGATATCTTTTTGTAAGATTATATGTCTCTATACAGTAAGGCAATTTAGATCCCTATAAACGGTACTGGCCACTTTAAGACTTAACAACTTTAGCAAAAAATATCTCATGGTCAAGCATCTTTTCTCAAGCAGTATTTCTTTATTCATTTCATTTATAATAATACCCATGCCTTATTTTTGCTTGATTCAGGACAGCACCAATGATATTAGTTTTTGCATCTTTTATGCAGCTAGTGGCCTTATTGATATAATCGATAGATACATGTCCTGATTTAACAATAAAAATTACACCGTCAACTAATGAAAGTAAAGGCGTTACACCGTTCATAAAATCTAATAAAGGCGGGGCATCCACAAGGACTACATCGTACCTTTGTTTCAGAAGAGTCAGGAATTTTGAGAGAAGGGTAAAATAGAGCGGACCATCAGGTCTTGTATCCCCTATGCCCGCAGGTAAGAGTGATAAATTTGGTTCATTAACAGGTTTCACATGAGAGAGGACCTCACTTTCCAGTAATCGACTTCCTGAGATACGGCCTAAACGATTGATAATTGATGTATAATCCTCTGCAAAATAAATTCTTTTATCTTCGTATCTCTCCACACTACCTGGTTCAAAAACAAAAGTACCTTGTTTCCAACTAAAAAGTTTCTGGAGGTGTTCCTCCATTTGCAACTTTAAAGGTCCTTGTAATTGAGCTTGATTAATATATCCGGCATTAATAAGGATGTATCCTAACGGTTGTCCCGTACGATGATTTCTCTCTATAGCATCTTTTAACTGACTTTCTGTAATAAAACCTCCCCGTAGCAGCATAGTTCCTAAACGATTAGCAAAAGGAATATCCTGGCTCTGGATGTGAATAAGGCAACCGTTCTCAAAGATAGCAGTCATAGTTTGAGAATCATTAGTAATGACAAGTTGTCCACTTTGTTTTTTAAGGGCAAGAAGAGAAAAAAGATCACTCACACTATACTTATTTAAAGAGCCCTGCCGTATTTCCTGTAACAGCACTCGGGACATCGCATTAATCAATCCATTTTCTTCATCATTCTTTAAACCAAATAAATGATGCAATGATGGTCTTTGCACATCAGCGTCTACCATAAGTACACGTAGTCCACCCCTTGCCAGACTTATTGCTGATTTTGCCAAAACAGTAGTTTTACCCTCACCACTAGTTGTACTTTCTATCAAAAGCACCTGACCAGACATTCCTGCTTGCATCAATGGTAATCTCGTAACAAAACTTCCTGAAACATCATATTGGGTATAAACACCTTTAAGTTTATTTTGATTGCGATGAGATTCATTACCTTGCAAAGCAAGAACTTTGCCTTTTTTTAGGGATTTATCATAAGGTATCATCCCAAGCATTGGTAAACCAAGCCGTTGTGCGATATCTTCAGGGGTTCTCACCGTTTTATCCATATACTCGAGGAAGAAGGCAAGCCCTGCACCAAATGTCAAACCTAGCACTGCAGATACAAAGATATTTAAAAATATCTTCGGCTTAACTGGAAAAAGTGGTACCTCAGCCTCATCCACAACCCGGATGTCGTTCTTCTCCATATTGCCGGTAAGACTAATCTCCTTTGCCTGCTTGAGCAGAATATCATACATCTCTTGATCACTTTCAGCATCCAGAGACAACATATCATAGTTAATAGCCTTTTCGTTATAAGCTACAGCCCCTTTTTGCTGAGCTATTTTTTCAAGGGCTACAATCCGGTCTAACTCTGCTTTGATTGTCTTCCTTACAGTTTGCACCTCGTCAATAATTCCTTGCTCTAATTTCTCAATACTGGAATTAATCTCAATCATCTTCGGATGCTTAGGACCATACTTGGTAATCATCTCTAATTTCCTAGCCTTAAGCTCTGCTAATTTAGCACGAAGATCTTGAATAACAGGGCTTTGCATAATTTCCGGTAATGCAAAAATATTTTTGTCATCGATAGAAAATGACTCAAGTTGCTCATATTTGTATTCGTAAACTGCACGCTGGGATGTTCCTACTTTAATCTTTTGCCCTCGAATCTGTGCCTTAAGCCAATCTATCGCTTGCTGTGAGAATGAACGCTGCTCCTGAACGGTTCTTGCGATAAATGCCCGGACATGTGCATTGGCTATACGTGCAGCCTTTTCAGGTGATTCGTTTAAGAAGCTAATATAGACCAGATGTGTTTCGCGAAGAGGTACAATCTCAAGCTTTGATAAATACCAATCTACAATCCAAGTTGGATAGGGTGTAGCTGATATCCCTGATACCGGAATATTTGAGGCGGAGGTGTCAATGCTTGACGAAATCAAAGAATCACGAGACACACCGACAGGTAAAGTTGAAGAATTTGGATTTTGAATTTCATCGATACCAAATTCCTTCCATAATTTTAAATCTTCGATAACATTTTTTGCAAGGCTCCTACTCATTAATAAATTATATTGTGTTTGGTAATCGTCTCTATTATTAGGATCTACATTCATAACTCCCGTTATCTTATCTACAAATGGGGACCTCTGTTCAATAATGATCTGTGCAGTGGCTTTATAGACAGGTGTGGTAGAAAATGATATGAAACTAACTATAGAAACCACAACTAAAAAGAAAACAATGACTACCCATTTACGTTTTCTGATGATATTAAGATAGTCTGTTAGATGTACTTGTCGTGAAAATGATATATGGTCTGGCACAAATCCAAGGCTCATTTTTTTATCCACAAAGTATCCTTACTATTTTAAGAAATTAGAAATAACGTCCAGGAACCTTAATAATGTCACCTGGCAATACAAATTCATCCATCTTCGGTTTAAGCTCTTTTTCCACACCATTTTTCATACGAATAACTATCACGCGTTTAGGCGACGCCTTTTCAGTAGACCCTCCTGCAAGAGATATGGCTTGACGGATTGTCAATCCTCTTTCCCATTTCAACTCACCTGGACTTTGGACTTCTCCTATTACAAAAACTCGTGGTGCTCGGTTAATGTAAATGGAGTCGCCATTAGCTACAACAAAGGTATCATGCTTGCTGTTAGCATCAAAATCGCCTAAATCAAGTGTAATAATCTCGTTTTCTTTACTTTCCTTGGAACCAATCTTTCCACTTTGGTGGAGCAACCTGGGGCGCACGATAGTAACTGTTTGCCCTGCGCTGGCTGTAACACCTCCAGCTTGTGATATCAGCCCTAATATATGGGTATTCCCTTTTAAAGGATAACTTCCTGGTTTATTCACTTCACCAAGGACGAATACCTTTCGGCTGTTATATTCTTTTACCGTAATAGTTACCTGAGGTGAAACGAGATAACCATCAGCCAGTTTCTTCTCAATAATATCTTCAAGCTCGAAGACCGACAGGCCATTTGCTTGGACTCTTCCAATAAGAAGGAAGGTAAAAGTCCCTTCCTGTGAGACTTCGACAATACTATTTAAATCTTCATTATCCCAAACCTTAATTTCAAGAATATCCTCAGGACCTATAATATATTCCTTATCGAGGAGATCTTCAGCATACAGACTTAAAGATAGCAGATAAAACAAACCTATAAAATTGAAAATTACACGTAAGATTCTTATAGAAAATATATTACCCATACAATCTCATTCCTTTAATAAGTATGAGAACCAATAACTTTTTACAAAGATTTTGCCCTCTTGTAATAATCTTGTAGGAATATCGATACGGTTCTCTAAGGAAGTTTAAGGCTTTATAGCCTTTAACCCAATCCTTAAAAACCTTTATTATCCTTTCGAATATATAAGCATTTAATTGATATACAGTAAAAAGCTTATTAATAATTCTCATCCTTTTCGTTTTGTTTAACATGATAATACTATTATCTCTTTTTTTTATAGCAATCACCCTTGCTATAATAGATTTTTTATGTATCCATGTACCGGATACGTTTTTATCACCTTTTTCAAAAAAATGCAACTCACCATTTATCTTTCGCTTTCTTATTATCCTGTGAGTAATAAACGGAATATCATTCCCTTTAAAAATGATAATATCTCCTGTACTTACTGCCTCACATTCAATCGATTTAACCAATACTTTATCACCAATATGGATTAAAGGCATCATGCTAGGAGAAACCACTTTCATCCACATCTTTCCTTTTTCTTTTATGTACTCTTCACCCAATTCATACAATAATTTTTCTTGTAAGTCCATGACGTGAAAATTGCTAAGTATGGTATTTTGGATATATGTTAAATTATCAGCACAAGTTTGCAGGGAAGATTACCTTGGGGATACTTATATATTACTACGATTATCTCTAAATTTACTACCTTAACGGAATTTCTCATTTAACGGGAAAATGATCACACGCCAATAAAAATTAACCAAAACACTTATCGCCCGAATAATGGCTAAAAATTAGCTTACCCAGTTGCTTACAGCGTTTTGAATAAAGCTACTCTGTGATTTTCCAGAACAACAACATGTAGCACCATGATTTGCCAATACATTCATCTCTAATTGCTCAGACTTAATCGAAGGTTTCTTGTAACTTTGCTTTGTTGATACTTTTAAATTCTCCATATTTTCGCTCCTTTCTGGGCGCTTTTATAACCACTATCAGGCTTAAATAAGTATTTCAATTATTTATTGCGTGTGATCATTTTTCCGTTAAAAATGATCTATCATTAAATTCCGATAAGATTTTACTGACTATGCTCAATGCTTCCCTACGTTACTTTCTATATCTAATTCATTCATGATAGATTTCACCTTATTACAATATCCTTCAGCCACAGTAAACATATTACCAGTCTCAAGGTAATTCACACCTGGACACGGTGAACATAAATGACTCCACTTGCAATCCTTACAACTAGAAAAATCGCTCATCTTAGCATCTCTGATATCTTTTACAAGTCTTTTTGGTTTAACTTGCCATAATTCTTTAAAGCTCTTCTCAAGTAAGTTTCCCAATTTTACAGGAAGCATTGTACAAGGTTTAAGATATCCATCAGGTGTTATAGCGCAAGACGTACGGCCAGCGCTACAAATAAATGATTTATCTAAAGGAACAGAAGGCGATTCTTTAAAATCTTTATATTTTTCTTTATTCTCTTTTCCCCATTGTAAAAAATACGATCGAAGATTTTCTGGTTCGGTACAATATTCATAGGTATCCTGAGACCCATCTAACCGAGGACTTACAACAGGACTTGAGGAAAAACGAATTCCTAACTTTTTTGCAAAATCTCCTATTTTAGTATATTCTGCGTAGTTCTGTTCCATTATAGTGCATTTTATCCTTACACTCACTCCTGCTTCCTTTAAACGATGTATCCCCTCTATTGTTTGCACATGCGATCCTTTTATGCCTGTTATCGAATCATGGATCTTCTCATCCATAGCATAAAGACTTACCTCTACTTGAGTTACACTAAGCTCTTTCAATCTTCTCGCCTTGAAAGAATCAATTAATGTAGCGTTTGAAAGGATAATCACAAAAAAATCCTTACGCACCATCTCGATGATATCCATAATATCATCTCTCACAAAAGGTTCTCCTCCGGACAGTGTCAAAAACACCGTTCCCATCTCCTTTAACTGCTGGATTATTTTTGCCATTTGAGGTAGAGAGAGATAGTTCTTTCTTTCTTCATGAAAGGTATAACAATGCTGGCATTTTAAATTACATCCGTAGACTAGCTCCCAATGAACTATCCAAGGAAGATTACGATCAAAATATTTTTGCTGAATTTGATCTATCATGTTTTCTTGCATATTGTATCCTACTTTTTGTAATTATTTGGCCAGTAAAGTACACAAAATTAAAGATATTTGGCAAAAACTAAGCTTTTTAGTATCTTCTTCATACACTTCGTTCTAAATAATTCATTATTCTTTTAACGTAATTAATCCCTTTTTAGAAAGTTCATCAATAAAGGATTGGATATCCGCCTCGGCTACTTCTCTTTCAACATCGAACTTATCACATATTTTATCAGTGATTTCTGTAAAATTTAATGTCCCATCACACATATTCCAAATTTCAGTTCCCATATCATTTAATTGATGAAGCCATTGTCCTTCTTCAGAGAAAATAATAGCTTCGTTCTCTACAACCCGCCACATACATTGCTCATCACGGCAGGGAAATTTACTTTTCACAATCATAGAATATTCCTTAGTAATTAACGAGGGACCTATTTTTGATTACTTAAACCCTTAAAATGCTATCCTTCTTAAAGACCTATACGTTCAATTTCTTTCCAAAAAGTTTTATCTTTAGTAAATCTTAATTCATATACAGGTACACAATTACTAATAGCATTAACAAATCTCAATTTTTCTGCAAAGAAATCTAACCTCTTGGTACCCGCAGAAAGATTTAAATAAATAATATTATCCATGAGTTTATGGCCCATCTCTGCCCCACTTAACCTTCTTAATGAGTTTATTTTGTCTTGTACTAAGATAAAAATAGCACAAAGATTTACCATTGTATCATTTAACTTTGTTATTTCAGTCCTTATCGGCCCTTGTGATATCCAATAATTTCCATGATCTTCAGATACTACAATTGATTCATCAGAAAGAATTTCGGCCTCAGGAGAAGATAACTTTGAAACAGTAGTCTTGCCTGCTCCGGATTCTCCAGTAAAGATAAAACCCTTTCCTTGCCTTAGTAAACCTGCAGCGTGAATCAAAAAGCTATTATTTCCTCTTCCATCAATATGCCCCAATTTATAAAATGCACTATATAAAAACGCAAGGATACGTATGGGATTTGAAAAAGTATTATTCTTTGGAAAAAGTATCTGAATTTCATCGTCTTTAGAAATATAGCTACACCATTTTTCCCCTTTAAAATAAAGAAATTCGCAATCTTTAACTATATCTCCATTATTCTGATATCCTATTTTAAACAAATAATCATGCTTTCGCGTGGTCTTTGAGAGATAAATACATCCCTTCATTGCCTCTTCCATTTCCCTGTCTAAAAAAGAAAGAGAAAAGCATTTTTTCCCAAATACTAAATTCAAATTATTGTCCATAGGCTTTAATCGATAGATCGCTTAAGAAGATTAATATTTTCTCTAAATTTAAATCAATTACTTTGCTTTACCTTGATCATTCAGGTTTTGCCCTATAATACTTTAGCAGAAAGTCATCTTACCGAAACATTAGTATTCTTATAACAAACACTATTGAATGTCAAGGAAAAATAAATTTTACTTATACAGCAATACATAATTTTATAGTATATAGGCCACCTTCATTAATACACTTATCCGTTATATCCAATTGATTTTAAGATTTTATTGTATTATTGTTTTCATATCTAAGCGGCAATTACTAAAAACTATTCTTAAGCTATGATACCTTTATCTTTAAAACTCACAAAACACTCATTACCTATAATAATATGATCCAGAACTTTTATACCAATTATATTCCCTGCTTCTAACAATCGATGGGTTATTTGGATATCTTCTTTACTAGGTTCCGGATCACCGGAAGGGTGATTGTGTACAAATATTACTGAGAATGCTGACTCTTTGATTGCCGGGTTAAATACCTCCCTCGGATGAACAATACTGGATGTTAAACTACCAGAAGAGATAGTTAGTTCTTTGATGATACGATTTTTATTATCAAGTAAAATAACTAAGAATATTTCTTGCTTTCTCCCACGTAATTGTTCGTGAAAATGACCAAAAATATCTTTACTACACTTAAATTGTTGGGAGGGTTTTATAGAAATAGTAGAAAAACGTTTGGCAATAGCAAGCGATGCTTTGATCTGTGCGGCTCTGGCCGGGCCTATTCCCTTCATCTCGCATAATTCACCAATAGAGATTAAGCTTAATCTTCGAAAGTCACCATACTCAGAAAGAAGCTTTTGGGCTAAATCAACGGCGCTATAATGAGAGATACCATCACGAATAATAATTCCTAAGAGTTCGGCATCTGTTAAATGTTCATCGCCATTTTGGATAAGTCTTTCTCTGGGACGCTCGTGGGCAGGAAGCTGTTTAATCGTAGGACGTTTCTTCTCATCCTTCATAAGTTGCAAATTATACTTTCTAAATTATTACTGTCAATAGTAATAACGCAATTAATTTAGATGGCTAATATACAACTCGGGTGTGTATATATTCAGCATTATCTATAACAGAGAGTTAACAATACCTTACGTAATCTTTCTATACATTAAATCGAAAATGCATAATATCCCCATCTTTCACAATATAATCCTTTCCCTCAAGTCTTAAAAGGCCTTTTTCTTTCACCTTTTGCTCTGAACCCAAAGCAACAAGATCATTATAATTGTACGTCTCTGCACAGATAAACCCACGTTCAAAATCAGAATGTATTACTCCAGCAGCCTGTGGCGCTTTAATACCTTGTTTAATTGTCCAAGCCTTTACTTCTTTTGGGCCAGCCGTAAAGTAGGTAATCAGACCTAACAGACTATAAGTTTCTCGAATCAATTTTTCCAATCCTGACTCTCCTATTCCCATCTCCTCATAATAGGTCTTTCTTTCAGAAGGTTCCATCTGGGCAATCTCTGATTCAATATCCCCTGAAATGACAACGCACTTAGAATTCTCTTGTCTTGCAAAATCAGTAACTCTATCGATATACTGTTTATCCTTTTCAAGATCAAAGATATTAATGACATATAACACCGGTTTTGCTGTCATTAAATGCAAATCTTCAATATGCTTTTTTTCCTCATCTGTTAAAACTAACAATCTGACAAGTTTGTTATTATTTAAACCTTCTCTGACCTTTTTTAGTATGTCAAGAGAAGCAATAATGTTTTTATCCCCTGTTTTCACTAGCTTTTCATTTTTAACCAATCGCTTTTCCACTGTCTCCATATCGGCCAGAATCAGTTCCGTGTTGATAATTTCAATATCCCTGATCGGATGAACCCCTCCTTCAATATGAATAATGTCACTTTTGTCAAAACAACGTACCACATGGAGAATGGCATTAACACTTTTAATATGGCCCAAAAATTGATTTCCCAATCCCTCTCCCTGGCTTGCCCCCTTTACCAAACCAGCTATATCCACAAATTCAACAGTCGTAGGAACAATTTTTTCCGTAGGAATTATTTTAGCTATGTTCTCCAGACGTTGATCCGGCACGGCAACTATACCCACGTTGGGATCAATGGTACAAAAGGGATAATTTGCCGAGGTGGCTTTGGCTGATGTTAGCGCATTAAAAATCGTAGATTTCCCAACATTTGGCAATCCAACGATACCGCAGTTTAAACCCATATTGCAGATATTCTCCTGTTTTTTAGTAAAATACTATAAAATTTATTATTCAACTCGCTACAGAAAAGGAAGTACTATGAGAAGAATTACTTTATTAGATTTGGTAGCGGTGGAGGGAATCGAACCCCCGACTCGCGGCTTATGAGTCCGCTGCTCTACCATCTGAGCTACACCGCCACTAGCCCTACTTGCCTCAGAAATGATGATTTTCGGAAGATATTTACAATAACTCTAACTTTGTAGCCTTAGTTAACGAATAAAGAATAACACCTCTGGCAAAAATTTTCAAGAAATATTCCTGTATTTCTCATAAACAAACATTTTCGTAATTTACCCAATCTAAGCTCGAAATTTAAAAGGATGCTTTTTAAGATAATTTCATCAATTTTGGCTTGACAATAATTTCATAAGATGGTACCATTCTGATGTAACGTTTCTTTAATGTGGTTGACGATGAATGTCCAGCCTAAAGTTAGTATAAGTTAAAGCTAACCTTTCCTTTGCATATGTTTATTCTGGTATTTCTCAAGATCGTGAATTAACAGTTCAAAATCTCAATTGTACTTAGTTTTCCACATTTTAAAGAAATAAATTATAAATAAATTTTTTAAGGTGCATCACCTCTATTAGTCTTGCCAGCAATTGCATGTCTTATTCGGAATGATTCCTGAACAAATTACTTGATTTATTGTACAACATGCATGAAAGGCTTTACATAAAGCCGTTATCTTAATCCAGATGCCAGAGCGATTCTTTATCATAGATGGACATTCACATTGCTATCAAGCTTATTATGCTATTACGGCAAAGCTTACAACTCCTGATAGAAAACCAGTAAATGCAGTATATGGATTCACCAGGATACTACAAAAGTTACTCAGGGAGCATCGCCCTGAATATATAGTTGCGGTCTTTGATACAAAGTGGATTACTCACAGGCACATGAGTTATCGTGAGTATAAAGCAAACCGTAAACCGACACCCGATGAATTACAGATACAAATTCCTTTAATTTATCAGATAATCAGAGCATATCATATACCTATTTATGCTGCTAAAGGATATGAGGCGGATGATATAATCAGCTCTCTTGTGCAAAAGCTGTCCGATAAACCTGTCGAAATTGTTATAGTAACTTCAGATAAAGACATGGAACAATTATTAAGCCCACAGGTAAGAATATTTAATATAAAGAAAAACATAATGATTGACCAGGAGGTTCTTCTTAAAGAAAAGGGTATACGTCCAGATCAGGTAGTGGATGTTCTGGCTCTTTCAGGAGATGCAGTAGATAATGTGCCTGGAGTGCCCGGTATTGGCAACAAAACAGCATTAGAGCTTATCCAAAAATGGGGATCCTTAGAATCTATCCTTGCCAATGTCGACCATATATCCGGAAAGAAGAGGCAAGAGAATTTAAGATTATTTACAGACCAAGCCAGGCTTTCTCAAAATCTTCTCAGACTTCATAGTAATATCCCTCTTCAAATCGATATGGATACTTGCAAGTTTCATAACATCGAAAACACAAAACTAAAAAAATTGTTTAGGAAGTTTGGGTTTAATTCACTTCTGACGGACATGGTTGCAACGGCAAAAACCGAGGAAACACACTACAAACTCATAAATACCCCTGAAAGGTTTGATGAATTTTTTGATCAATTGACAAAACAAAGGATATTTGCTGTTGATTTGGAAACAACCAATATCAATCCTCTTAAAGCGCACATAGTAGGTATTTCATTCTCCTGGCAGCCCAAAGAGGCATATTATATACCTTTCATGGGGCCAGAAGGAACTGAATGTTTGAATCCTGGTACTGTACTTCCCAAAATCCGAACTATTTTAGAAGATGAAAACATTAAGAAAGCTGGACAAAATATTAAATATGATCTCCTGGTACTCAAAAATAATACTATTCTATTACGGGGGATAGTATTCGACTCCATGATTGCCTCATACCTTCTTAATCCTATTAAAAGAAATCACAATCTGGATGATATCGCATTGGAATATTTATCTTATAAGACAATAAGTATCTCAGAATTAATTGGTCTTGGGAAAGAACAAATTACTATGGACCAGGTAGATATTAATAAGGTCTGCCAATATGCCTGTCAGGATGCTGATATTACATTCCGGCTGGCTAACCTCATGGAACCTCTTCTCAAAAAGCAAGGGTTATGGCATTTATTCCAAATGGTAGAAATTCCTTTAATTTACGCTTTAGCCAAGATGGAATGGAACGGAATATGTGTAGATGCTACTATCTTACAAAAGATGTCTGGCAGTTTAACTACAAGGTTACAGCAATTCGAAAAAGAAATTTATACTTCTGCCAATCATGAATTCAATATTGGCTCTCCCAAACAATTGAGTGAAGTTCTCTTTGAGAAGCTTGAATTACCACAATTAAGGCGTACAAAGACTGGTTTATCAACTGACGCAAATGTACTTACCACGCTTGCCTGGCATCATCCACTACCTAAATTAGTGCTGGAATACAGGCAACTTATAAAGTTAAAGAATACCTATGTTGACGCCTTGCCAAATATGATAAATGAAAATACCGGTCGGGTACATACAACATTTAATCAAACGGTAACAGCTACCGGACGACTGAGTAGTAGTGAGCCGAATCTTCAAAATATTCCAATTCGGACAGATATTGGAAGGCAGATTCGAAGTGCTTTTATCCCTTGCGAAAAGGACAGTGTATTTTTATCCGCTGATTATTCACAAATTGAATTACGTATACTCGCACACTTTTCTGATGATACAGCATTGGTGACAGCATTCCAGCAGGATAAGGATATCCATGTATCTGTTGCATCAACCATTTATGGTATCCCGATAGAACAGGTAACATCAGAAATGAGAAGAAATGCAAAGGCAATTAATTTTGGAATTATTTATGGACTCAATGAGTATGGGCTTTCCAGAGATACAGGGTTATCCTTAAAAGATGCCCATAATTTTATTAACGCCTATTTTAATTTGTATCACGGTGTCAAGCGGTTTAAAGATACGGTCTTAGAAAAAGCAAGGAGTTGTGGATACGTAAAAACACTCTTTAACAGAAAACGATCTATACCCGACCTCAATTCTGAAAATAAAAAACGAAGGAACCTTGCAGAGCGCATTGCTGTTAATACGATCATCCAGGGTTCTGCAGCCGATCTCATAAAAGTTGCTATGAATAAAATTCACGCCAAATTAATAAGCGGTGGATATGAAGCGAAGATGCTACTTCAAATACATGATGAACTACTCTTCGAGGTAAAAGAGAATGCCTTAACATTAACACGTTCCATGATCCAAGAGGAAATGAGTAATGCAGTTACGCTGAACGTTCCGATTAAGGTAAACATAAAAACCGGAAAGAACTGGATGGAAGCAGAATGAACCTTAAGCCTAAGATTATTGGCATAACCGGTGGTATATCAAGTGGAAAAAGCACAATAGGCCGTATGCTTGCCTCATTAGGAGCTGAATACATAGACGCTGATGAGATATGCCACAGACTAATCCTTCTCAAAGAATTCAAAAATAAGATTACAGAAAGATTTGGGAATAGCATTCAGGATACCTACGGGAAGATTGATCGCTCACGCCTTGCAGAAGTGGTATTTCAAGATAAGGCATGCTTAGATGATCTCTGCGGCATCTTACATCCGGCTGTTATTGATCAGATAAAATTGAGAATTGATGAAATAGAAAAGCGGGGAAGGCGAAAGGCTATCATAATCGATGCGGCATTATTAGAAGAATCGGATCTTTCCCTGATATGTGATTTCGTTATCTTTATAAATACTGGCAAAAACCATAGATTGGAACGAAGTCAAGCCAGCCGACGTTGGCCTCGGGGAGAGTTAGAAAAAAGGGAACGCTTTCAAATGGATTTGGAGGATAAGAAAAAAAAGGCAG
>JAANMY010001966.1_pt1 | contig 20765 bp, 17 predicted proteins | sample 7279691 | NCBI WGS metagenome assembly JAANMY01 (sample SAMN14094543, study PRJNA606508) | bioreactor metagenome | isolation source: A lab-scale SPAN reactor treating ammonium-rich wastewater day 388 | place: Ireland: Galway | collected 2018-02-07
TTGAAGTATCGGGGTCTGATTGGCGTCTTTCGCCTCGCCGCCGACGGAGATCCGAAAACTCCCGCGAGTTATAGGATCGATAATCGGAAATTCAAAGACCCTATTGTTGTCGGAAACCACGGAGGCCGCGACGGGCACGACGCTGAAATTTCCCGAGCCGGCGAAGCCGAAGTTTGTGCGGGCGAGTTGGAAGGCCTGATTCACCGATGCGGGGTCCATGGGGGCGTTAAATTCCACCCTGATGGTGGGAAGGGACGCCGTCAGGATTTGACCGTCCGAGGGGTTTGAAGAGATGACGGCGGCCGGCTCGTTGTCGGGAAGGGAGCCGGGGGCGGGCTCTAAGGGGCTCGCGGGAGCAGGCCCTGGGGCGCTCCCGGGGTTAGCCGCTGGGTTGTTGCCGGCGTTGTTACCGGGATCGACGTTGTGTTCGGCAGCTCCGTTGTCCCCGGCGATCGGGGCGTCGGCGGGGGCGGAGGGGCCGATTTCGGCGCCGCCGCTGCATTGAGCGAGGGCGAGCAGGCATAGAACCGCTGAAAACACTTGAATTTTTCTTGAAAATGGCATGAACCTTCCCCGATTTTTTTGGAGTGCTGTTAGGTTAAGTATATTTGTTATCGTAATGGTCGCACAATGAGTTTCCGGGTCGAGACGATTTTCCTGGAGGCAACAAGGAAGTCCTATGTCGAAAGAATTGAAAAACCGCATCGCCGCTTTCCAAGAAAAACTCGCCGCCGTCCGGAGGCGGCTTTGACCTCGACCAAAAGCTGAAACGCATCGACGAGCTTGAGACCGAATCCACCCAACCGGGATTTTGGGACGACTCCGTCCGGGCCAAGGCATTGAGTCAGGAGCTCGACGGGCTTAAGGCGACGGCCGCCTTTTTTAAAGACAATGCAACTAAGGTGGAGGAGGCCGCCCTGATGCTCGACCTGGCCGAAGAGGCCGGCGACGAGGCCGCTTGGGCCGAGGCCGAACAGAAGGCGAAGGAGGCCGAGGCCGCGCTGGAAGAGGCCGAATTCCGCGTCATGCTCTCCAAGGAAGAAGACCGGCTCTCCGCCATCCTCACCATCAACTCCGGCGCCGGCGGCACCGAGTCCTGCGATTGGGCGGCGATGCTGACGCGCATGTACCTGCGCTATTGCGAGAAGCAGGGCTGGCGCACCCAGCTGATCGACTCCACCGAGGGCGAGGGCGCCGGCTACAAGAGCGTGACGGTCACCGTCGAGGGAGCTTACGCCTACGGCTTCCTCAAGGCCGAGAACGGCGTGCACCGCCTGGTGCGTATCTCGCCCTTCGACGCCAACAAACGGCGCCACACCTCCTTCGCCTCCGTCTTCGTCTACCCGCAGGTCAGCGACGATATCGAGATCGAGCTCAACCCTTCCGATCTGCGCATCGACACTTTCCGGGCGGGCGGCAGCGGCGGGCAGAACGTCCAGAAGAACGACACCGCGGTGCGCATCACGCACCTCCCGACCAATACCGTCGTCCAATGCCAGAGCGAGCGCAGCCAGCTGCAGAACAAGACCCTGGCGATGAAGGTGCTGCGCTCGCGTCTCTACGAACAGGAAATGGAGAAGCGCCGCGCGGCGCGCGAGGCGGTGGAGGCGACGAAAAAGAAGATCGAATGGGGCTCCCAGATCCGCTCCTACGTCCTGCATCCCTATAAGATGGTGAAAGACCACCGCACCGAGGTCGAGGTCGGCGACGCCGAGCGCGTCTTGGACGGCGATCTCGAGCCCTTCATCCGCGGCTACCTCTTGAGCGAAGCCTAGAATTTCCCGCAACTTTCCGGTCCCCGGGTCTGGCCCGTATCACGCCCCGACTCGAGCGGCACCCCGTCGAGCGGCGGAGAAATCGCGAGACCGAGGCAAAATCCGATTTTGTCCCGATGATCGACATCGATTTTTTAAGAGCGTGAACGACCGCTTAATTCTTGACGGCCCCCCGCACTTAATCTGCACTTGACCCGTCTTGGCCTTTGCAACATAGTCCGCCCCCATGACGGATCGGCTGAAAAAACCCTTAAAAATCCTATTTCTTTGTCTGATGGGACTGGCGTCGGCGCCGGCCTTCGCGCAGGGCTCGTCGGTGGGCGTGGCCGCCTTTTCGGTCAACGGCCCGAAGGACCAGCAATACCTCTCGGGCGCGGCGCAAGACGCCGTGGTCGGGGCCTTGATCAAGAAGGGCGTCGCGGCGCGGCCGGTCGCGCAGGCCCTGGATCCGGACAAGCTCAAGGACGTCTCGCAAGGGAAGGGCCAGGACGCCCTCTTGGTCGCGGGCCGCATCAATATCGTCGGGCAGACCTACCGCGTGCTGCTGAAGTGGGTGGACGCCGGGGGGCAGGTCGCGCAAGATTACTTGGAAGTGCCGGACGTCAACCAGCTTTTGCCGCGGCTCGAGGCCTTCGCCGCCTCGCGTCTGCGGGCGCCGAGCGCCGTGAGCGCAGCGCCCCCGGCCTCCGCCCCGAAGTCCGTCTCCGCGCCCCCTGCAAAGGCGGAGCGCCCGCCCAAGGTCTTCCTCCCCGAGCCCGCCCCGGTCCCGGCCGCTCCGGCCCCGAAGGTCGAGGAGGCGAAGCGCGAGGAAAGAACCGCCAAGCGAGACAAGGTAGAGCCGAGGCCGAGCCCCAAGGCCGCTCCGGCCGAGGCCCAGAGCGACTACGCGTCGGTCTCGCAGCGCCTGCCCTACGAGGTCCGCGCCCTGGCCTACGGCGACGCCGACGGCGACGGGAACCCCGAGGTCCTGTTGACCGGACAGAGCGATCTTTACGTCTACCGCTTGAACGGCTCCGACCTGCAGGAGGTCGCGCGCTATGCCGGCAAGAAACTGGACCATTTCGTGAAGGTCGACCTCATGCCGGACCCGGCCGGCGGCAATCCCTGGATCGTCCTGACCAACCTGCGCGGCTCCCTGGCGGCCAGCAAGATCCTGCGCCTGCAGGGCGGCAGCTTGAACTCGGTGATCGAGGACATTCCCTATCAGCTCCGCGTGGTTCGACAGGGAGGGGTCGCGCGATTGCTTGGACAGCCCTATCGCGGGGATTCGGGGCGTTATCCGACCTATGAATTGAAGATCGTCGGAAACAAAATCGAGCCCGGCGAAAAATTGTCGATCCCGACCGAGATCGGCCTGTATAATTTCGACTTCCTGCCCGGCGGGAGCGGCGACGGTTTTGCGCTGGCGGGGCTCACGCCCTCCGGCAAGCTCAAGCTCTTCAAGGAAGAGGGCGGGAAGTACAAGGGCGCCTGGAGCAGCCGCGAGAGCTACGGCGGCTCGGCTAACGACGTCCCGGTCGAGGTGAAGGACGCCTTCAACGAGGTCGTGGCCGACTACTACGTCGTGCCGGTGCGGTTGCAGGCCCTGGACGGGGCCGCGGTGCCGGAGCTGGTGGTGGCCAAGAACGACGCCCTGCTCAAAGACATCATCGGGCGCAAGCCGGTGATCGCGGACGGTCGCATGATCAAGCTGAAGTGGGACCCCCTGGGCCTGCAGGAGGCCTGGTCCAGCAAAAAGGTTGACGGAAGCATATTGGATTATTTAGTGACCTCCGGCCCCGGCGTCCGCAAGTTGATGGTGGCGGTGCGGATGCGGGACCAAGGTTTCTTTGAGGGGATCGGGCGTAAAGATTCGGTCCTGCTTGTTTATGATTTGAATTGAATGACGGCGGTGTAGCTCAGCTGGTTAGAGCAGACGGTTCATATCCGTCGTGTCCGGGGTTCGAGTCCCTGCACCGCCACTTTGGAGACGTCGCCCTTCTAGGATTCTAGGAGGGTGATTTTTTTTAATACCCCCAGCTGGGGGTTGAAGGGGGAGGGCAACCGCCCCCTGGGCTTTAGCCTGACCGAATTTACTTCGGTCAGGCGAATAAGATCCGGGGTTCGAGTCCCTGCACCGCCACTTTGGAGACGTCGCCCTTCTAGGATTCTGGAAGGGCGATTTTTTTTTGTCATTTGACGAAACTTCCTATTTTGTTATTCACGATACACTAGATCGAAGCACTCCTTACCGGCACTCCATAAAATATCGTCCTTCTGAAGGGGTACCTACCATGCGTCAATCCATTGGGTTTGCCTTGTTTTATTTTCTGATATCCGGCCAGGCCTGGGCGGCGGCCTCCCTGCCGCCCGACCTCAAGATCACGATTCCCGAACCTCCGGCCGAGGTGGAATTCGGGGGAGAGGTCACCTACCAGCTCCTCGTCGAGAATATCGGAGAGACCTCCAGCAATAACGTATCGGTCGCCATGGGGATGTCCGCCGAGGGGAGTGTTGTTTCCGCCGAATCCACCGTGGGGACCTGCGACGCGTTCGTGTTTGCCGAAGGAACAAAGCTTACCTGCGAGTTAGGCATCGTGGCCCCACTGGTCCCAATCACGGTGACGCTGGTTGTGAAGGCCCCCGAGGTCGTCAGCACCTTGCAATTAAACGCTTCGGTGTCGGCTCAAGGGGAAAATATCTCCACGAACGGGGACAATGCGGCTACTGCAAGCACCCAAGTCGTCGCCCCTCCGGACACCCCCGTCGCCGACGGCGGAGGCGATGACGGCGGCAATGCCGGAGCCCAGGACGACGGTGTCGAGGCGGCCGGTGAGCAGGGTGGTTGTTCGCTCCAACCCGGCGAAGCGGCCGCGCGATCCGGCGTTTTCGGCCTGATCTTGGGGGCATTGACCTTCGGCTTTATCCGCCTTCGAGCGCGGCCGACGCGCTGAGCTTATTCCCTTGACGAAAGGGGACCTCCTCCTCCAGTGAAGGCGGCAGCCTATGGAGCTCCCCAAGATCGCCATCGTCGGCGTGCCCAACGTGGGCAAGTCGACCCTGTTCAACCGCCTGATCGGCCGCAAGCAGGCCATCGTCGACGACATCCCCGGCGTCACCCGCGACCGGCAGTACGGCGTCACGGATTGGGAGGGCCGCTACCTCACGGTCGTCGACACCGGCGGCTTCGTCCCCGAGGCGGCCCAGAACAGCCTGGAGAAGAACGTCAAAGAACAGGCCCTGCTTGCCCTCGAGGAGGCCGACCTGGTTTGCTTCGTCGTCAACGGCCGCCAGGGCCTCACGCCTGCCGAGGAGTCGCTGGCCCGCATCCTGCGCAAGCAGACCAAGCCCGTCATCCTGGCGGTGAACAAGATCGACTCCGTCGACCAAGAGCGCCTCGTCGCCGAGTTCTACAAGCTGGGCTTCCCCGACACCGTCGCCGTCTCGGCCGAGACCTCCCGAGGGATCAGCGACCTGCTCGACAAGGTCCTTCAGATCTTGCCCATCCCCGCCGGCAACGAAGAGACGAAGAGCGACCTCAAGCTCGCCATCCTGGGCCGTCCCAATGTGGGCAAGTCGACCTTGCTCAACGCGTTGCTCGGCGAGGAGCGGGCGGTGGTCCACCACGAGGCCGGCACCACCCGCGACCCGCTCAACATCCGCCTGCAGCGCGGCGCCCGCCTCCTCGAGATCGTCGACACCGCCGGGATCCGGCGCAAGGCCCAGACCGAGGGCAAGCTGGAGAAGGTCTCGGTGATGAAGGCGCTGAAGACGGCCGAGAAGTCCAACCTGATCCTCTGCGTCGTCGACGCCAAGGAGGGCGTGACGGCGCAGGACGCGAAGGTGCTGGGCTACGCGGAGGAGCGGGGCAGGGGGGTGATCCTCGTGCTCAACAAGTGGGACCTGGTCCCCGCCGGCACCAAGATCAAGGATTACAAGAAGGCGGTGTTCCAGAAGTACAAGCGCCTCGACTACGTCCCGGTGATCGCGGTCTCCGCCAAGCACCGCCGCGGCATGAAGCCGCTCTTCGACTTGATCGACAAGGTGGCAGATAACTTCCAGCGCCGCGTCGGGACGGGGGCGCTCAATCGGGTCTTCCAGAAGGCGCTCGACCGGCAGCCCGTGCCGACCCAGTCCGGGCAGAACGTCCAAATCTACTACGCCACCCAATCCGGCTACTCGCCTCCGACCTTCGTCCTGTTCTGCAACCGCCCCAAACTTGTGAAAGAATCCTATTTGCGCTACCTTGAGCGGGTCTTTCGCGAGAACTTCGACTTCGAAGGGGCCCCGATCCGATGGCTATTGCGCAAAAAATGATCGGCCTGCCGCGGCTGGCGCGGCATACCTACCGCGTGGTCCGCCTGGCGGTGCACGAGTTCCGCGTCGACGATGGCTTCAACCTCTCCGCGGGCCTGGCCTTTTTCACCATCCTCTGCGCGACGCCGCTCATCCTCATCGTCATCTCGGTCTTGGGCCACGTGATCGGCCAGTCCGAGGCCCTGTTCCAGCAGATCAGCGCCTGGGTCGAGTCAACCATCCCCTCGGTGGGACCGGACTTTTTGGCCTTTCTCCGCGGCCTGGTCGACAAGAAGGTGACCAGCGGCTGGATCGGGATCGCCTTCCTCTTCTTCGTCGCGTCCTTCCTCTTCACCAACATGGAGCACATCCTCGACAAGGTGCTGAAGAGCGGGAAGAAGCGCAACTTCTGGCACAGCCGCGCGCTGTCGATCGGCCTGATCTTCTTCTCCGCGCTGCTCTTCTTCGTCCCGGCCCAGGTGAATTTATTGACGGGGCTTCTGCCGCAGGAATACGGCCTGGGCCCGGCGCTCGAGTGGTTCCGCGGCAATCTGGCGTATTTTTTCGCCCACGTGGTCGCCTTCTTCCTGCTGCTGCGCGTGGTGCCCAACCGCGACATGCACACCAAAGAGCTGCTCGCCGGCGCCCTGTTGTTCGGCGCCTTGACCTTGCTCGCGCGCTTGATGTTCCGCTGGTATATGGGCTGGGCCCTGGAGAGGTACAACTTCGTCTATGGCTCGATGACCATCCTGGTGGTCATTGTGCTATGGATCTACTACTGGAGCCTGATCTTCGTATTTTGCGCCGAGGTAGTGAGCGCCTTGCAGCAGCTTTACCCCCGAGAAGCTCCTTCCGAATGAGCCAGTAGACCCGCTTCTTCACCAAAAACTCGACGTGGCCGACGTCCTGGATCTCGACGTTCTTGACCCCCCCGTTCGGCGTTTTCAGCACCGCGCTGGGATAGGGGCAGACCGTGTCGCCCTTCGAGAAGATCGAGACGATCTTCACCCCCTCGGGCCAGGGCGTGCGGTTGAGGCGGCGGATGAAGGGCGACATCGGCGTCATCTGCCGGATGCTCTCGGTGAGGAAGGCCAGCGGCGTCAGCAGCCCGAGCATGGCCCATGGGTTGCCGTTGTGCGGGGTGCCCATCGTGATGAGCGTCTTCACCCGGCGATGTCCGTGGAAGTCCTTCAGGTAGCAGCGCCCGATCAGACCGCCCTTGCTGTGGCCGATGACCACCAGCTTCTCCCGGATGTCGTGACGCTTGTAGAGTCCCTCGACCTTCTTGGCGACCAGCTGGGCGAGTTCGGGGATGGGCTTGGTATTGAAGGTGTCGAAGATGCCGCCCAGGTTGAGGCTGAAGACGCTGAAACCGTCGCGGCGCAGCCGCCGCTCCAGCACCTGGAAGACGCGACGGGTGCCGCCGTAGCCCTGCAGCAGCAGGACGGGGCGCTTGATCGCGCTGAAGTCGGTGAGGCGCTCGATCTTGTTGCCCTCGAAGGCGAGGCGGAAGTACTGCACCGTGCTGCCGGTCTGGCGGCGTACTTTGCGGATGTAGCGTTGTAGCGTCTTAATATCCATTTTGCTCTTCGTTAATCCCGGCTCCAGTTCACCCGCGCCATCTTTTCGCCGCGGGACCAGCGGTAGTCGACTTCCCCGCTGAAGGCGCGGTGCAGGCTTTTGCCGATGCGCTGGGCAAGCTTCTCGTGCGTGGTGGTGACCTCGATCTCGCGGCCGCGGCTGGAGATCGCGATGATGCGCTCCAGCGGGTTCATGCCCATCGCCCGCTGTTCCTCGTTCTTTACCAGGTTGAGGATCTCCTCGCGGTGTCCTTTGAGGAACTCGCCGCTGAGCCGGACAGTGCCGGAGGCAAAGCGGTCCTGGATCTTCTGGCAAGCGGGGCAGACGACCTCATGCCGCTTGCCGTCGGCCTTGAGCGCCTTGAGCTTGGGCTCGTCGAAAAACCAATGCTTGTTGTGGAAGATGGCGTGGCACTTTTTACAATAAGAATGGTCCTTCGGCTGGGCCTTGTTCCAGTAGGCGTCGTGGTGGTCTTGACCGTTGCGTTCCTGGACCCGGATCCGACCTTTTCCCTTCATAACGACCTCGATTCTTATTGATTTTAAAGAACAATTTCATAATGGAATGGATCTTGTAAAGCCCTGCCACTCTTACAATTTTAGACGACGGACGCGGTGAGTCAAGGTAGACTTGCAGGCCATGAAGAAATCTTATCGCCAACTCGATCACACGGGGGATCTGGGCGTGGAGGTCTGGGGCGGTTCCTGGGAGGATCTCTTCGAAAAGGCCTCGCTGGCCCTGGTCGAGCTTTTGGCCGATCCCGATCGCATCCTGCAAGAGGGCCGGGCGGCCTGGAGGCTCGAGGGGGAGACTCGCGAGGCCCTCTTGGTTCGGCACCTCGAGGAGATCCTCTACCGGATGGATGCCCAGGGGATGGTCTTTTCCAAGTTCCGCATCGCCTTTCCCGAGCCGGGGGTCCTGGCCTGCGAGGCCTGGGGCGAGCCCCTCGATCGGCGGCGGCACCATTTCAAGACCGAGCTGAAGGCCGTGACCTATCACGGTCTCAAGCTTTGGGAGGAGGGCGGGCGCTGTCTCGCCCGGGTTATCTTCGACGTATGAGCGACTACGAACGCATCACCGACTACGAGTACCGCCTGCCGCGCCGCGGGGCGATGCGCTGCGACGGCATCGTCTTCGCCTCCGCCGCGATGATGCGGGGCATGGCGGGCGACCCCTGCCTCGAGCAGGTGCGCAACGTGGCGACGCTCCCGGGCATCGTCGGAAATTCCTTCGCGATGCCCGACATCCACTGGGGTTACGGCTTTCCCATCGGCGGCGTCGCCGCCTTCGACGCGGAGGAGGGCGTGGTCTCGCCGGGCGGCGTCGGCTACGACATCAATTGCGGCGTGCGGCTGCTCAAGACCAGCATCCCGCGCGAGGCGATCGCAGGGCGGGTGCGGGAGGCGACGCAGGCCCTCTTCGCCGCGATTCCGACCGGCGTGGGCTCGCACCACGAGGGCCACGGTTTTCAAAAGCGGGAGTACGGCGAGATCCTCGCCCAAGGCGCGCGCTGGGCGGTGGGGCGAGGCTTCGGCGCCGCCGAGGACCTCGACTACATCGAGGAGGGCGGGAGGCTTCCCCAGGCCGATCCCGCCCTGGTCAGCGAGCGCGCCAAAGAGCGGGGTCAGGGACAGCTGGGCACCTTGGGCTCCGGGAATCACTTCGTCGAGCTGGGTTTCGTCGATGAGGTCTACGACGCGGGGACCGCCGAGGCCTTGGGCCTCGAACGGGATCATTTGACCGTCATCGTCCACACCGGCTCGCGGGGCCTGGGCCATCAAGTCTGCAGCGACCACCTCGAGACGATGCTGCGCGCCGCGAAGAAGTACGGCATCCAGCTTCCGGACCCGCAGCTCTGCTGCGCGCCGATCCGCTCGGAGGAAGGGCAAGCCTATCTGGGCGCGATGGCCGCGGCGGCCAACTTCGCCTTCGCCAACCGCCAGCTGGTGACCCACTACGTGCGTCAGGCCCTGGAGGGCGTCTTGCGCCGGTCCTGGGAAGAGCTGGGCATCCGCGTCGTTTACGACGTCTGCCACAACATCGCCAAATTCGAGGAGCACCTCGTGGGAGGCGTCTCCCGCCGCGTTCTGGTCCACCGCAAGGGCGCGACGCGGGCCTTTCCGCCGCGTCACCCGCTGGTGCCCGCGGCCTACCGGGAGGTCGGCCAGCCGGTCCTCATCCCCGGCGACATGGGGCGTTATTCCTACGTCCTGGTCGGTACGCCGAAGGCCCTCGAGCTTACCTTCGGGTCCACCTGCCACGGCGCCGGCCGCCTGATGAGCCGAAACCAGGCCAAGAAGAGCATCCGCGGCCGCAACGTCGAGCGGGAGCTGCAGGAGCAGGGCGTCACGGTTCTGGGCGCCTCCCGAGCCACTATCTATGAGGAAGTTCCCTGGGCCTATAAAGACGTCGCCGACGTCGTCGCCGCGGTGGAGGGGGCGGGGCTGAGCCGAAAAATCGCTCGCCTGAAACCTTTGGGCGTGATCAAGGGTTAGTGTATTAAAAAGCATACACTATGTTTGAATTAGCCATCGTCTTTGTCTGCCTGCTGCTCAACGCGATACTCTCCGCGTCCGAAATAGCCTTCGTCTCGATCAACAAGAAGGTGCTGCGTCAGCTCAGCAAGACCTTTCCGGGAAAGACCCAGCGCCTGCTGCGACTTCGCGAGCAGCCCGAGCGCACCCTCTCGGTGATCCAACTGGGCATCACGCTGGTCGGCTTGGTCGCGGGCGCGGTGGGCGGGGCGGGTGTCGAAGAGAGCTTGAGTCCCTGGCTGCGGGAACGCTTCGGCCTGGGCTCGACCGCGGCCGAGCTGGTCAGCATCACCCTGCTGGTGCTGCCATTGACCGCCTTGACCGTGATCTTCGGCGAGCTGGTGCCGAAGGCCTTGGCCATGCAGCGCCCCTTCGAGATCGCGGCCTTCGCCTCGCGAGGTCTCGCCCTCTTGGACCGGGTCTTCCACCCGGTGATCTCCTTCTTCGAGTGGGCTACCAAGTCCGTGGTTGGAGCCTTGGGCATCCTGCTGGGAAAGCGCCGCGAGGCCAGGGTCGAACCCGCGCACGCCGCCAGCGAGGAGCAGATCGCCCGTCACCACGAGCAGTACATTCTTAATTTGGTCAACATCGAGGCAAAAAGCATTCAAGACATTTACACCCCCTGGGAGGAAGTGATCTCGGTCGACCGTCCCGATCCGATCGAGACCGTCCTCGATGTGGCCGTGGAATCGGGCCATACGCGGCTGCCGGTCACCTTGGGGCGGCGCGTGATCGGGCTGATCAACACCAAGGAGTTGATGGCCTTCGCCTCCCAAGGCGCCGCGGATTGGGTCCTGTTGCTTCGGTCCGTGCTGCGGGTACAGGCTCAGGACTCCCTGATCCGGGTCCTGAAGATGATGCAGGAGAAGCGCAGCCACCTGGCGGTTCTGGTGGACGCCGAGGGGCTGCCCCGGGGCATTGTCACCCTTGAAGACATCCTGGAAGAGGTAGTGGGGGACATCTACGACGAAGACGACGACCGGTCCGTGGAGCGGCTACTGGCCCAGAAAGGCTCCTTGCGCCGTCGGGGCCCCGGAAAACCTCCTTGGGATTAATCCGCAACCCTTTCCCTTTTCGCCCGATATTTAGAAAAACTTAAACGTTCCGAAAGCGCGAGCCTGTGGATAAAACGCTATTCCTTTCAAGGGCTTCTTAACACTTGACGGATGGCCGGTCCTCTGTTACTCGCTGAATTAATGACCTGGTAAGGCCCCTCAGCACCTCCGAGGCGGCCGCCAAAAGACAAACAAGATTCAAAAGGACAATTGAATCCAACCATAACCCCTTAGCTGTGCCGAAGCTTATCCGGAGATCCCTACCTAAGCAGTCCTCGGGAACCGAGGGAGGAGTAGAGGCGGCAGCAACCACCGGGAGTCGAGAATGCCTCAATCCTAGGCATCGGGGTCCCGAGAAATGGTGAGGTCAGAATGCTGAAGTTTCTCTCCTCCGCGGTCGCCGCCTTGGTCCTGACGGCAAGCACGGCCGCCTTCGCCAACATCCCCAGCTACGAGCAAGACGGCGGCATGGTCGATTTCGACATGGACTCCGCCCCCAGTTTCTTCCTGGAAGACGCCAACGACATGCTGCCCGATCTCGAGGCCAAGATCCCCGAGATGATGCCTTGCGCCGGGGTCATCACCAGCGACTTCGGCTGGCGTCGTGTCTCGCGGCGCCGCGGCCGCATGCACTTGGGAGTCGACATCGCCGCGCCCTACGGTTCTCCCGTTCTGGCCCCCGCCGACGGCCGCGTCGCCTTCGTGGGCCGCAAGGGCGGCTACGGGCTCACCGTCATCCTCGATCACGGCGGCAACCTGACCACGCTCTTCGCGCACAACTCCGAGATCTTCGTCTCCGAGGGCGACAGCGTCCGCAAGGGCCAAGAGATCTCCAAGATCGGCATGACCGGCCACAGCACCGGACCCCACGTGCACTACGAGGTGAGGATCGACGGCAATCCCGTCAATCCCAGCAAGTTTCTCTAAAGCGTAGAGCCATAGGCATTAAAAAAGCCCTCCGCATGGAGGGCTTTTTTTTTAATGCATTCGAAGGCTCGGGAGGGCGAGGGCTATTCCTCGGAACCTTCCGCCTCTTCGTCTTCGAGGTCGTCGTCTTCCTCGATCAGGACGGTGTCGTAGTTGCCTTCCTCATCGGGGAGCGACTTGAGGTATTTTTCGTAGTCGGCGGGCTTGAGCACGCCGCGCGATTGGAAGGCGTCGAGGGTGCGGAGGTCGAAGAGCTTTTCGTCGTTTTTCTTGGCGGCCATAAGGTTTCCTAAATTAAGGGATAAGTGGGGGCTTGTTTAAACCGCCCCCTCTGCCTTTGTCAAGAAAGCCTCCGCCGATGCATTTTCAGGGTGAAAAATGAGCGAGTCTGTCTCACAATAAGCGACGGGAGATCATGTTTTGACGGCTTTGTGGGAAAAAATCCTCGCTCCTTGGAAACAACGGCGGCAGGCGACCCTTTGGTACCATCCGCGCTACGACGCGCCGACCCTCGCGCGCCTGGCCCAGGCCCTCGGGATGATCGCCCTGCGGGGCAAGCGGGTCTTGGCCCAGCTGGCCGACGACGGCCTGGTCAGGCCGGGCGATCTCAAGCCCTTTCCCCTCATTCCTATCGCCGACCTCGAACTCTTTCACAGCGCGGCCTACTTGGAGCGCGTGGGACGCAAATCCACGCTGTCCCGCATCTTCGGCATCCCCGAGCACGAGGTGAAGGTCGACGAAATCCTCGGCGCGGTGCGTTGGGCGGTGAGCGGCACCGTCGCGGCGACACGCTCGGTCCTGTCCGGGGAGGCCCCGCTGGCGGTCAACCTGGGCGGCGGTTTTCACCACGCCGAGCCGAACATGGGCTCGGGTTTCTGCGTCTTCAACGACGTCGGCGTGGCTATCGCCAAGGCGCGGGAGGAGGGCTTCGACAAGAACGTCGTCATCGTCGACCTGGATTTTCACCAGGGCAACGGGAACATCGTCGGTTTCCTCGAGGACCCGACCGTCTTTAATTACTCCCTGCACGGCGCCATCTGGACGCACGCCGAGGGATCGGGAAATTTCAACCTTAACTTCGAACGGCGCATCGGGGACGAGGAATATTTGGATATTTTGGGGAAATCCCTGCCCGCCTTCCTCGACAAGGCCCGGCCCGGCTTGGTTTATTTCATCGCCGGCCACGACGTTCTGGACACCGATCCCCTGGGGCATTTCGGCTTGACGCTGGACGGCGTGGAGCGGCGGGACCGCCGAATCATGGAACTCATGGCGGAGCGCAAGCTCCCTCTGGTCGTGACGCTGGGCGGAGGCTACTCCGCGGCGGCCTGCCAGGCCGCCCTGCAATTGACGGCCGCCGCGCTTGGGCAGCGCCGCGAGCTGCGCTGCGCGGAGGGGATCGAAAACTCCCATCAGCTGCGCAAGGTCTTGGCCGGCATCGATCCCTGGGACCCGGAATTCAGGCCGCAAGAGGGCTTTCTGCTGAACGACGCCGACCTGTGGGGAGATCTGGATCCGGCCTCCGCGTCCGCTGGGCTCTTGAAGGACTCCTCCGCCTACGAGGTGGAGCGCGAGATGGAGACGAGCGGCGTCCTCGAAAAATTTCGCGACATGGGCTTCGAGGACCTGAGGGTCTCGGTGGACCCGCGCGGCGAGAAGATCCTCATCGAAGCGCGCCCCGCGGGACAGCGCACTTCGCCCTTGCAGACGATGTCCGAGATCGCCTGGCGCGGCGATACCACCTCGATCATTCCGGAATGAATTTACGGCGCGGCCCTCCGCAGCCTCAGCTCGCCAGCTTGCCCGCGCGCCGGCGGGGCGCCGCCTTGCGCAGCCGTTTGGGCTCGCGCGCGATGTGCAGGCCCTCTTTCAAAAGGCGGTATTTTTCCTGCAGCACGTTTTCCTCGTAGTCGGGGGAATTGAAATAGGCCTTGAGCCGGTCGCTGACCGCGTGGATCTGGTCGCCGGGCACCCAGGAGATCACTTCGCCGTCCCGCAGCTGGAGGCGCTTCTTCTCGACGCAGAAACTGGCGGCCGCGAGCTCCTTCTTCTTCAGGATCTCGCGCAGGGCGCGGAAGCGGCCCTCCACCTTGGGGTCCAGGAAATGGAAGAGGGCGGAGGCGCCCAATCCGATATGGTAATGCGAGGGGTGCAGGGCCAGGCCGTCCATGCCGAGACGCAGGGCCATCTGGACGAAGACCTCCTGGACCTCCATGCCCAGCCCCAAGCCCGGGTGCTCCTGGCCGGGGAGGATCTTTTTCTTGTCGGAAAAACTGCCCATGGGGTGTTGCAAGAGCAGCCATTCGATGGAGATCAGGTCGAGCTTCCCGCCGCCGGAAATCTCCTTGGGCTTGGGCAGGGCCAGCTTGCGCAGCACGACCTCGCCCAAGAGGTAGGTCTTGGGGACGGGATCGGCCTCCCATCGCCCCTCGACGCGGATGATCTGGTGCATGGGCTCCGCGGCGTTGACGCTGATCTTCAAGTCGCAATAGCCGAGCTTCCGGATCTTGGGCAGGATGCCGTAGCGCTCGAGGGCCAATTCGATGCCGTAGGCCGAATAGAAATCCAAGATCTTGCGCTGCGAGCCCAAGGGGTTGGAATCGAAGAGGTCCTCGGCGCTGAAGCTGAATTCGTTGCCGACCGCCGCCTCTTTCTGAAGTTCCAGGGCGTTGAGGCTTTTGGAAATATGCCCGAAGCTCTTGTGAAAATTAGTGTCTTCCTTGAGATCCACCTTTTCGGTCGCACCCAGGGTGTAGCTCAGTAGGTTGGCGCTGCATTGGCAGGCCTTCATGCTGAAGCCGCCCGCCAGGGTCACCACCAGGGGCACGTGGTTTTCCCGCGCCCAATCGACCACGAGACGGTCCCGCTCGAACACGCCGGGCACCGTCATCTCGAAGCCACCCAGCGGGTCGTCGCTCAGCACGTCGTGGCCGGCGACGTAGAACATCAACCTGGGCTGGAAGGTCTTGAGCACCTTGGGGAAGGTCTCGCGCAATTTTTTGAGGTATTCCCGGTCGGTGGTCTCCTCCGGCAGCGTGATCTCGGTCTTTTTCTTGCGGACCTGCGACCACTGGGGCCCGTTGATGGAGTACACCAGCACGCTGGGGTCCTTGGCGAAGGCGGCGGTGTTGCCGTTGCCGAAATGGAAGTCCAGGTCGACGATGGCGACGGGCTCTTGATAGCCCTGCTTGCGCAGCTTCGCGATCGCCACCGCGATGTCGTTGTAGGCGCAGAAGCCCGAGCCCTTGTCCGGCTCGGCGTGGTGGAAGCCGCCTCCCAGGTTGATCGCCACCTTTTTGCCGCCCTGCAGGACGGACTTGATGGCCATGATGGTGCCGCCGACCCCGCGGCGCTGGAAGCCGACCAACTCGTCGATGTCGACGTACTGGGGCTTGAGCCCGAAGATCCTGCCGAGGGTCTGGGGCGACTCGAGCGACTCGAGGTAATCTCGGGAATGAAACAAGCCCAGCACGGAGAGCCCCACCCAGGGGGAGAGATGAATGTCGGTCATGTCGATGAGTTTTTCGTGGAGCAGGTGAGACAGGAGCTTCTTGCCCCGGTCGTGCACCACCCCGTGCACCTTGTTGTGCTTCATGATGGTGGGGCATTCGTAGCTTGGATGGTACCAGAAGCTGACGTCCCGCTTGCGCCGGACGGCGGAAAGAAAACGGTCGATGAGCTGCTTCATCCCTGAACCCCTCCTGGAGATCCCCTCATCCCTGTCTTCGATTCCAGGTCGTAAGGGAAATTCTACGCGGTTAGGGGAGGGATATCAAGGTTTCTCGATTTCCATCAGGAGGCTGCCGTTGCGGAAGATCCGGACGTCGCCGGTCGATTCGCTGATGACGATGGCGACGGCGTTGGTGAGGGAGGTGATCCCGGCGGCGGCCAGGTGCCTGCTGCCCAGGCCGCGCTCGATCTCGGCGGAGTCGGCGGTGGCGCCCAGGTAGCGGCCGGCGGTGATGACCGTGCCGTCCGAGGCGATGACGAAGGCCCCGTCCAGGGCCGCGAATTCGCGGATGGTCTCTTTGAGGGCCGGGCTGAGGATGTTGCGCTCGTCCTCCTCGTAGCCCTTGAAAGGATTGATGATCATCTGCTTGCTGAGCTGCATGACCCGCTCGTCGTCGCCCAGGACGAAGATGGTGCCCACCGGCTTGCCTTCCCGGCCCTTGATGGCCAGTTCGATCGCCATGTTGAGCACGGCCTCGAAGACCTCGGGTTGGACCGACTCGGCGATGTCGACGATGTTTTTTGTGGTGATGACCTCGCTCTCCTTGCCGATTTCGAAGACGGTCAAGGTGTCGAGGGTCATGAGTTGGGAGGTGCCGCTGAGGAAGACCACCTTGTCGGCGTCCTCGACCAGGCGGGTCGAGATGGCGTAGGCCATCGCCAGCTTGATGAGGCCGATGCGCCCGAGTTTGATCTTGGGCAGGAGGATGTGCTTGGGGTACTTCTGCTGGAATTCTTCGTCCTTGGCCGCGTACTTCTTGGTGACGACGATCAGGTCGCAGTCCTTCGGCAGCTCGAGGGCCAGCTCTTCATCGCCCAGGGCGTCGAGGTAGACGAAGAAGGCGTCGGCGCGGATGCTTTTGGCCACGCTCGAGGCGTTTTTCAGCATGCTTTTGTTCAGCTGCTTCATCGAGGCTTCCGGGTTGGGGGTTTTGCGGCGCTGGGCCATCGTGGCGTCAAGCTACCAAGTTCGCGGCGGGGCTGGCAAATGGAATCCCTCGGCCTAAGGATAAAATCCCCGGGTCAGCATCGCCTGCGAGACCTTCCGAATCCCCGTCATCAGGGCCGCGAGTCGCATGCCGACCTTGTGCTCGACGGCGAAGGCATGGACGGCCTGGAAGGCCGTGCTCATGATCTCGAAGAGCTTCTTGTTGATCTCCTTTTCGTTCCAGAAATAATTCTGCAGGTCCTGGACCCACTCGAAATACGAGACCACGACACCCCCGGCGTTGGCCAGTACGTCGGGGATGACGAAGATGTCGCCCCGCTCCTCGATGATGCGGTCGGCCTCGAGGGTGGTGGGCCCGTTGGCCCCTTCCGCCAGTACCTTGCACTTGAGACGCTTGGCGATCTGGGGGGTGATCGTGCCCTCGGTCGCCGCGGGGATAAGGATCTCGGCGTCGAGGCAGGCGAGCTCCTCGTTGCTGACGGTCTCGGCTTCCGGGAAGCCCTCCAGGCGGCGGTGCTGGTTCACCCAATCCGTCAGGGCGCGGTAAGAGAGTCCCCTGGGGTTGTAGACCCCCGAATGGACGTCGCTGACCGCGACGACTTTCGCGCCGATCTTCTCCAGTTTCTTGACGGCGGCGCTGCCCACGTTGCCGAAGCCCTGCACCGCGACCCGGGCATGCTCGTCGAGCTTGAAGCCCTTAAGCTTGGCCGCCTCCATCAGGCAGTAGACGACGCCGCGACCGGTGGCCTCCTTGCGGCCCAGCGAACCGCCGATGATCACGGGCTTGCCGGTCACGATCTCGGGAATGGCATAGCCCTTGAGCTGGCTGTAGGTGTCCATGATCCAGGCCATGACCTGTTCGTTGGTTCCCATGTCGGGGGCGGGGATGTCGACGTCGGGTCCGATGAAGTTGACGATCTCGGAGGTGTAGCGCCGCGTCATGCGCTGGAGTTCGCCGCGGGAGAGGAGTCCGGGGTCGATCTGGATGCCTCCCTTGGCGCCGCCCAGCGGGAGGTTGACCAGGGCGCACTTCCAGGTCATCAGCATGGCCAGGGCCGCGACCTCGCCCAGATTGACGAGGGGGTGGTAGCGCACGCCGCCTTTATAGGGGCCCAGGACATCGTTGTGCTGGACGCGGTAGCCGGGGACGACGCGGATCGAGCCGTCGTCGTTGCGGAAGGGGACGCTGACGATCAGGGCCTTGTCGGGGACCCGGAGGCGGTAGAAGAGGTTCTCATCGAGGCAGAGCTTCTTGGCGGCGGTCTCGAATTGGGCCTGGACCTGGATAAATAGCGGGCTGTCCCATTCGGCCGTTAATTTTTTCATATCCAACCCCCCGATATTTCTATTAGAAAGGGTAGCATAGCCCCGGGGCGATTCCGAACCAATATGTGGCGTTTCAAGATTCGGGCGTCCGAAGCGCGCCGCGGTGCGTAGAGTCGATATGACCAAGCCAAGGCTTTTTCTCCTTTCTTTCCTGTCCGTATTTTTCGCCGTCTTGCCCGGCCTTCGCGCCCAGGAAGACCGGCGCGACCCTTTTCGGGTCGAGTACCGGGACGCGGTGGTCCGCGTCCATCCCGGCGAGGCCTTCGGCTTCGACCTGAAGATCAAGATCCCCGACGCTTACTGGCTCTACGACGAGAAGACCTCGCTGCTCTTCGAAAAGACGGAAGACCTCGCCGTCCTGAAGAGTGAGCGGCCGGCGCCGACGGATCACTTCGACCCCTTTTTGAAGAAAAATCTGCCGGTCTTTTTCAAGGAGCTCGATCTCAAGGTCTTTTTTATGGTGCCGAAGGAGGCCTCGCCCGGCCGCCGTACCCTCGAGGCCGCGCTGCGCTACCAGGGCTGCTCCGAGGATTTCTGCTATCGCCCCGTCCGCAAGACCGTCCTGTTGCCGGTCGAGGTCGTCGCGCCCGGCGCGGCCTTGCAGCCCGCGAAGGCCCCGCCCGCGGCACCGGCGCTGACGGCCAAGGCCCCGGCGGAGCCCGCTTCCGGCTTTTTTGAGCTGATCCACGAGTCCAACCCCGAGCGCCTCCTGGACCAGGGCAAGATCACCCTGCTGGGCCTGGCGCTCTTCGGCGGCATCCTCACCAGCTTCACGCCCTGCGTCCTGCCGATCGTGCCGCTCACCCTGGCCTTCATCGGTGTGAAGCATCGGAGGCGCGGCAATTTCCTGCGCGCCGTCGCCCTGGTGCTGGGGATGGTGGCGATGTACTCGCTGTTGGGATTTTTGGCGGCCTCGCTAGGCCTGAAGCTGGGCTTTCTCTTCCAAAGCCGGTGGTTCCTCCTCTTTACGGCGCTGTTCTTCCTGATCTTCGCCTTGGGCCTCTTCGAGGTGATTCCCTTCCACCTGCCGCCGACCCTGCATAATCGCCTGGTGAGGATGGGCGGGGAGGGGCCCTGGGGCTCTTTCTTGGCGGGGCTCACCATCGGGCTGATCGCCTCGCCCTGCGTGGGTCCCCTGATCGGACCCTTGCTTTTGATCGCCGCGCGGGAGCAGGACCGGCTCTACGGCTTCATTTTGTTGCTGAATTACGGCCTGGGGATGGGGTTGATCTTCCTGGTCTTGGGGACGGCCTACGCCGAGCTGGCGGGAAAGCTGCGCGGCGGCCGGTGGACCCATTATCTCAAGCGGGGCCTGGCGGTCCTGATGCTGGCGCCGGCGCTTTATTACGGTTACGTCTTCGCCAAGCCGCTCTTCGCCAAGCCCCCGAACGGGCTTTGGACCCATCAGCTCGAAAAAGGGTTGAGCCTGGCTAAGGAGTCCCGTAAACCTGTGCTGGTCGATTTCTACGCCGACTGGTGCCCGCCCTGCCAGGAGCTCGACAAGTTCACCTTCTCGGCGCCGGAGGTGCGAAAGCTGGCCGAGCGTTTCGTGATGGTGAAGGTCGACTGCACGACCGACGACGCGCAGTGCCGGCAGGCGACCGAGCGCTACGAGGTGGTGGGTTGGCCGACCGTCCTGTTCCTCGACCGCGAGGGGCGGCCCATCGGCGACGTCAAGCTGGTCGGCGGCTTCGCCGACAAGGACCGCATGCTCCAACTGATGCAGCAAGCCCTGGACAAAGCCAAGTGAAGATCAACGCCTCCGCCATCCTCGAAGACATCAAACTCCCCGATTACAAGGGGCGGCACGTCTTCACGGCGAAGCTGCGGCTTTGGATCTTCATCGTCTTCTGGGTCATCGGCTCGATCTACTTCAAGGGCATGTGGCGCAGCGCGCCTTGGATCCCGCTGGTCATCGCCATGGCCTTCCTGCTGACCGGCATCTGCTACCGCAACATCCTGCGCAACCGCGCCCTGATGGTCTCTTTCGTGCTCGAGCTGGCCGCCGACCTGGTCAGCATGACCCTGATCGTCTACATCACGGGCGGGACGCAGAGCAATTACTTCACCCTCTATCTCATGTACTGCGTGGCCGCCGGGATGTTCTACAACTACCAGGTCGCGATCGTCGCCGCGATCCTATCCATCTTTTTCTACGGCAGCCTGGTGCTCAGCATGGAGCTGGGCTGGCTTAAGCCCTTCGTCTACTCGGGCGAGCACGCCTCCTGGTTCGGCAACCAGACGGTGATCCGCTACGCGAATTTACTATTGCTGATCATGTTCCTGCCCATCGTCGTCTACGCGGTGAAGATCTCCAACTTTTTCTCCCGATTGAAGCAGCGCGCCCTCGAGGAGCGCAACAAGCAGCTGGTCGCCCTCAACCGCATCTCCTCGACGATCCGCCGCATGACTTCCCCGCTGGAGGTGATCGAGCAAGTCCTGGCCGGCGTCGTCGAGGGCCTGGGCTACGATGTCTGTCTACTCGTCATGCCCAACCGCGCGACCGGCCTCATCGAGTTTATGTCTCGGCCGCGGCAGAGCACACCCTGGCCCTGCTCCTGGCCCTGGCCCGGCACATCCCCGCCGCCCGGCAGACGCTGGCGCAGGGGGGATG
>JAANMY010001967.1_pt1 | contig 20752 bp, 16 predicted proteins | sample 7279691 | NCBI WGS metagenome assembly JAANMY01 (sample SAMN14094543, study PRJNA606508) | bioreactor metagenome | isolation source: A lab-scale SPAN reactor treating ammonium-rich wastewater day 388 | place: Ireland: Galway | collected 2018-02-07
GCGGCCAAGGCGCTGGATGCCGGCATCAGCCCGTGGATGGCCCCGGCGCTGGGCGTGCTGACCGGCGTGGGCGGCGGCATGTTGCGCGACATGCTGCTCAACCAGGTGCCGCTGGTGCTGCGGTCGGAACTCTATGCGGTCGCCGCGCTGACCGGCGCCGGCGTGGTGGCGCTGGGCCACTGGCTGGGCTGGCCGCCGCAACCGACCCTGGTGGCCGGCGCGCTGGCCTGTTTCGCGCTGCGCATCGCCGCGCTCCGCTACGGCTGGCACCTGCCCCGCGCCCTGCAGGGGCGCGAGACCGGGCGCGACTGAGCGCGACGGGCGGCGGGATCAGCCGCCGCAGCCACCGCAGCAGGTGCTGCCTTCGCCGGAATGCGGGGGCGCTTCCACGGCGATGTGGCCGGCGGCGCTGATGGCCTGCACCACGTCGTCCTCGCTCAGGCCACCGCCCTGCACCTTCACCCGGCGGTTGGCCAGCTGCACGGTGATCTGGGCGGCGGGATCGCGGGCCAGGATGGCCTGGGCGATGGCACCGGCGGCGGCTTCGTCCTTGAGGGTGGCGATGTCGAACAGCATGTCGTGTCTCCGAGGGTGAGCCGGCGGGCGCCGGCAGGTGGCCCATGGTGGTCAGGCGCAGGCGTGGGTGCCTTGACCGGGGTCATGGGGGTGGGCTGCGGTGGCGCCCCAACGAAAGAGGCCCCGCAAAGCGGGGCCCCGGTCCAACACATTCACACTTCCGCTCAGTCCACCGCCACCGCCTTCGGGCCCGGCACCGGCGCAGCCGGGCGCTTGCCCTGCCCGTCGAACCGCCGCCCCAGTTCCCGGCGCAGCCCGTTCAGGCCCTCTCCCTTGCCCGCGATCTTGAGGAAGGCATAGCCCTCCAGCGCGCTCACCATCACATCACTGCCCAGCGCCAGTTCGGTATCGCGCATGCGCTCCAGCAGCCGGCTCAGGCGCACCATGCGCACGCCGATGGCGTCGTGCGCGTCCAGGTCCCGGCGCATTTCCACCACATCGAAATCGCGCGGCAGGATGCCGGTGTTCTGGCTCATCACGTCCAGCGCCTTGCGGCAGAACGCTTCCGAGCCGTCGCCCATCTTGGGCAGCCGCTTGCGCTCGTCCGGGCTGAGTTTCACGGTGGAAGGCAGCAATGCCTGCTCGATCGCCTCCAGTGCGTTGTCCACGGCCGCCCACTGCTGGGCATCGGGATGCATGGTTGCCAGGTTCTGACTCATCGTCCTTGTTTCCTTGTCTTGGGGTTTGGGGGATGCCGGCCCCCTTGGCCGGCACTGGACGCTAAGCGAAGCGCTCCGGCTCGGGTATCGGATTAGTCCGATGCGGTAGCGGGCGGACGGGGTGCGCGGAGGTCTGGAGCTCAGTGGACGGAGCTCTGGGCTCAGTGAGCGGAGCTCTGGAGCTCAGTTGACTGAGCTCTGAGCTCGGTGAGCGGAGCTCTGGAGCTCGGTGGACTGAGCTCTGGGCTCGGTGAGCGGAGCTCTGGAGCTCGGTGAGCGGAGCTGGGGAGCTCGGTGGACGGAGCTCTGCGCTCAGTGAGCGGAGCTCTGGAGCTCGGTGGACGGAGCTCTGGGCTCGGTTGAGTGAGCTCTGGGCCGAACTGGCGGAGCTGTAGGGCTCGGTGGGCCGAGGTTTCCAGCTCCGGCAGTTCGGGTCGCCGCCCATCAGGCCCATGCATGACAGGCTGCAGGCCATCACACAAGGCACGCGCCGCAGGGTGGATGGTGGCTCGAGGCTGACCGCCGGGCGGTCGGCGCGGCATGATGCAGGGCTTGAAGACAACGCTTGGGGAAGGTTTTGGCGGATATCGGGCACGAAGCGGCGGACGACTTCATCGACAAATGGCAGGGCGTGGCGGCCTCGGAGCTGTCCACCTCGCAGAGCTTCCTGATCGACCTGTGCCGCCTGCTGGGCGTGGACACCCCGCACCCCACGCCCGAACAGGACTACATGTTCGAGCGCCCCATCACCTTCCGCCACGGCGACGGCAGCAGCAGCGCCGGCCGCATCGACCTGTACCGGCGCGGCGCCTTCGTGCTGGAGAGCAAGAAGTTCCGCGCCAACACCCAGACCAAGGGCTTTGATGACGCCCTGCTGCGCGCCCGCAGCCAAGCGGAAGGCTACGCCCGCGCCCTGCCGGCCAGCGAAGGCCGCCCGCCCTTCGTGGTGGTGGTGGACGTGGGCAACCGCATCGAGCTGTACGCCGAGTTCACCCGCTCCGGCGCCACCTACACCCCGTTTCCCGACCCGCGCAGCCACCGCATCGCGCTGGCCGACCTGCGCCGCCCCGAGGTGCGCGAGCGCCTGCGCCGGCTGTGGACCGACCCGCTGTCGCTGGACCCCAGCCGCGAGTCGGCCCGCGTCACCCGCGAGATCGCCGCCAAATTGGCCGCGCTCGCCCGCAGTCTGGAAACCAGCGGCCACCCCGCCGAAAGCGTGGCCCAGTTCCTGATGCGCTGCCTGTTCACGATGTTTGCCGAGGATGTGGCCCTGCTGCCGCACGACAGCTTCCGCGACCTGCTGCAGCGCCATGCCGAGCAGCCCGACACCGCCATGCGCATGCTGGCCCAGCTGTGGCGCGACATGGACAGCGGCGGCTTTTCCGCCGTGCTGGCCAACGACGTGCTGCGCTTCAACGGCAAGCTGTTCAAGCAGCCCGACACCCTGCCCCTGGATAAGGCGCAGCTGGCGCTGCTGATCGAAGCGGCCAAGGCCGACTGGAAGCACGTGGAGCCGGCCATCTTCGGCACCCTGCTGGAACGCGCCCTCAGCCCCGGCGAGCGCCACAAGCTGGGCGCGCATTACACCCCGCGCGCCTACGTGGAGCGGCTGGTGCTGCCCACCGTGATCGAACCGCTGCGCGGCGAATGGAGCAACGCGCAGGCCGCCGCCCTGACCCTGGCCGCCGAAGGCAAGAACGATGACGCCGTGGCCGAGCTGCTCAAGTTCCACCACCGCCTGTGCACTGTGCGCGTACTGGACCCGGCCTGCGGCAGCGGCAACTTCCTGTACGTCACGCTGGAGCACCTGAAGCGGCTGGAAGGCGAAGTGCTCAACGCGTTGGATGAGCTGGGCCACCGCCAGACCGGCCTGGCGCTGGGTGGCGAACGCGCCGACGCCGCGTCCGGCGAAACCGTTGACCCGCACAACCTGCTGGGCATTGAGCTCAACCCGCGCGCCGCCGCCATTGCCGAGGTGGTGTTGTGGATCGGCTACCTGCAATGGCATTACCGCACCCGTGGCGATGTGCATCCGCCGCAGCCGGTGATCCGCGATTTCCGCAACATCGAGAACCGCGACGCGGTTCTGGCCTACGACCGCGTGGAGTATGTGACCGACGAGGCCGGCGTGCCGGTGACGCGCTGGGACGGGGTGACGATGAAGACGTCGCCGGTGACCGGCGAGGACATCCCCGACGAGCGCGCACGCAAGCCGGTGGAGCGTTACGTCAATCCGCGCAAGGCGGCGTGGCCGGAGGCGGATTTTGTGGTGGGGAATCCGCCGTTTATTGGCAACAAGCGGATGCGCACGGCGTTGGGCGATGGCTATGTGGAGGCTTTGCGCGGTGCATGGCCGGAGGTGCCGGAGTCGGCGGATTTCGTGATGTATTGGTGGCACCACGCGGCGCAGCTGACCCGTGCTGGCGGACTGCAGCGGTTCGGGTTGATCACGACGAACTCGATCCGGCAGTCGTTCAACCGCCGCGTACTGGAACCGCATCTGGGCGACAAGAAGCAGCCGTTGTCGCTGGTGTTCGCCATTCCGGATCATCCGTGGGTGGATGTTGCGGACGGTGCAGCAGTGCGGATTGCCATGACAGTCGCAGCGGCTGGCAAGAGCGCGGCGGTGCTGCGCGAAGTTGTGGAAGAACAAGACGGAGAAGACGAGATCGCCGTGCGCTTGCACGAGAAACGCGGCGCGATGTTTGCCGACCTTAAGGTCGGTGCGGATGTCGCGGGCGCTAAGCAGCTGCTAGCCAACAGCGCACTCAGTAATCGCGGGGTAATCCCGCACGGCGAAGGCATGACCGTCACTGAGGAGCAGGCGCGTGCGCTTGGTTTAGGTGCGGTGGAAGGTATTGATTTGAGGTTGCGCCCGTATCGCAATGGCCGTGATCTGACGCAAACCTCGCGGGCACTGCGTGTCATTGATATGTACGGGATGACTGCGGAGCAGGTCCGCTCAGAGTTTCCAGCGGTGTATCAGTGGCTCTTGGAACGGGTGAAGCCCGAGCGGGATCAAAACAAGGATCGCGATCTTCGTGAGAAGTGGTGGCTTCATCGCCGTAACAATGACGACCTCCGCAATTCGATTCGTGGCTTGCAGCAGTACATCGCCACGATCCAAACCGCTAAACACCGCTTTTTCACCTTTCTCGACGCGGAAATTCTTCCCGACGACAAGCTGATCGCCATTGCCTCGGAGGATGCGGCCGTTCTCGGAACGCTGTCTTCGCAGATACATGTCGTTTGGGCGCTGGCTGCGGGCGCAACACTTGAAGATCGACCCGTTTACAACAAGTCGACTTGCTTCGAGTGCTTTGCATTCCCGGCGTTGAGCGACAAACAGCAAAGTCACATCGCCACCCTCGCCGAACAACTCGACAGCCACCGCAAGCGCCAGCAGGCCGCCCATCCCGACCTCACCCTGACCGGCATGTACAACGTGCTGGACAAGCTGCGCAGCGGCGAAGCCCTCAACGCCAAAGACAAGACGATCCACGAACACGGCCTGGTCTCGGTGCTGCGCCAGCTGCACGACGAACTGGACGCCGCCGTGCTCGATGCCTACGGCTGGTCCGACCTGCTGCCGCTGCTGCGCATCGCCCACGGCAACGACGCCGCCACCGAGGGCCAGAGCCGCGAGGACGCCAAGCGCGCCTTCGACGAAGCCATCCTGGAACGCCTGGTCGCCCTCAACGCCGAACGCGCCGCCGAGGAAGCGCGTGGCCTGGTGCGCTGGCTGCGCCCCGAGTTCCAGAACCCGCAGGCCCGCGCCGCCGACGCGCCCGCGCCCGAGCAGGCCACGCTGGACACCACCACGGACGACGAGGACGACACCGCGCCCGTCTCACCTGCCTCCGCCAAACCCGTGCCGTGGCCCAAGGACACCGTGGATCAGGTCCGTGCCGTGGCCGACCTGCTGGCGGCCAGCCCCGCGCCGCTGTCGCTCGATGAGATCGGCCAACGCTTCACCGCACGCGGCCCGTGGAAGAAGCGCCTGCCGCAGCTGCTGGAGATGCTGGTGGCACTGGGCCGGGCCGAGGCGCAGGACGGGCGCTACGGCGGCGTTTGAGTGCAACTACCGCGTCCGTGCCTGTCCGCCGCTTCTGATTAAGATGCCAAAAACCCCGGGGCAACCACCATGCTGAAGAAAATCCTGCTCGTCATCGCGCTGCTGGTCATCGGCCTGCTCGCCTTCGCCGCCACCCGCCCCGACAGCTACGAGGTCAGCCGCAGCATCGACGTCGCCGCCGCGCCGGCCAACGTGCATGCGCTGGTCAACGATTTCCACAACTTCCCCAAGTGGTCGCCGTGGCAGAAGCTGGACCCGGGCATGCAGACCACCTTCAGCGGCCCGGCGTCCGGCGTGGGCGCGGCCTATGCGTGGCAGGGCAACAAGGACGTGGGCCGTGGCCGGATGGCGATCGTCGAATCCACCCCGCCGTCGAAAGTCGGCATGGACCTGGAGTTCATCGAGCCGTTCGCGTCCAAGGCGCGCACCGACATCGACATCGCGCCCGCCGGCAACGGGTCCAAGGTCACCTGGTCCATGCGCGGCAGCAACAACTACATGGCCAAGCTCATGTCGGTCTTCATGTCGATGGACGCGATGATCGGCAAGGATTTCGAGGAAGGGCTGGCCAACCTGAAGCGGCTGGCCGAAACCGGAAAGTAAGGCCGGCCGCATCGCCCCGCTCGTTCGCACGCGGATGATGGCGCGGGCCATCACCCCGCGCTGATCGCGCCATCGCCAGACTGCGCCGATGCCGCCCCCCCTCCCCCCACAACAACTCGACTTCCGCCAGCGCGTCAGCGCGATGCGCAACATCCCGCCCTTCCTGCGGGAGATCTGGAGCACCAGCAAGCCGCTGACCATCGCCAGCATCGGCATCCGGGTGATCCGGGCGCTGCTGCCGGTGGTGACGCTCTACATCGGCAAGCTGATCATCGACGAGGCGGTGCGGCTGGTCGCGCTGGACGTGCCGGCCAACCTGCGCGATGCCTGGGCCGGCGGCCAGCTCAACCACCTGCTCACGCTGATCGGCGCGGAGTTCGCGCTGGCGATCGTCTCCGACCTGCTGGGGCGGATCGTCAGTTACGTGGACAGCCTGCTGTCCGAGCGCTTCACCAACGCGACATCGGTCCGCCTGATGGAGCACGCGGCCACGCTCGACCTGGAGGATTTCGAGGACGCGGACCTGCAGGACAAGCTGGACCGGGCGCGCCGGCAGACCATGGGGCGGATGAACCTGCTCTCGCAGTTGTTCGGGCAGGCGCAGGACATCATCACCGTGGTGAGTTTCGCCGCAGGTCTGCTGGTCTATGCGCCGTGGCTGATGGTGCTGCTGGCGGTGGCGTTGATCCCGGCCTTCGTCGGCGAGTCGCATTTCAACGCGATGAACTACTCGCTCAACTTCCAGTGGACGCCGGAGCGCCGGCAGCTGGAATACCTGCGGCAGATGGGCGCGAGCGTGGAGACGGCGAAGGAGGTCAAGATCTTCGGCCTCAACCGCTTCTTCATCGAGCGCTTCCGCACGCTGTCCGACAAGTTCTACGCGGCCAACGCCAAGCTGGCCGGGCAGCGCGCGTTCTGGGGCACGCTGCTGGCGGCGCTGGGCACCCTGGGCTATTACGTGGCCTACGGCTACATCGCCTGGCGCACGGTGCGCGGTGATTTCTCCATCGGCGACCTGACCTTCCTGGCCGGCAGCTTCCGACGCCTGCGCCAGTTGCTGGAAAGCCTGCTGTCCGGTTTCTCGCAGGTGGCGAGCCAGGCGCTCTACCTGGACGACCTGTATTCGTTCTTCGAGATCCAGCCGGAGATCGTGTCGAAGCCGGATGCCGTGCCGGTGCCGCGCCCGATCCGCACCGGCTTCGTGTTCGAGGACGTGGGCTTCCGTTACGAAGGGTCGGAGCGCTGGGCGCTGCGGCATCTCTCCTTCGAACTGCATGCCGGCGAAGTGCTGGCGCTGGTGGGCGAGAACGGCGCCGGCAAGACCACGCTGGTCAAGCTGCTGGCGCGGCTCTACGACCCGGACGAGGGCCGCATCCTGCTGGACGGCCGCGACCTGCGCGACTACGACCTGGAGGACCTGCGCGCCAACATCGGGGTGATCTTCCAGGACTTCGTGCGCTACCACCTGACCGCCGCCGAGAACATCGGCGTGGGCGACATCGCCGACATGGACAACCTGGGCCGCATCGAGGCCGCCGCCCGCAAGGGCATGGCCGACGAGGTGATCGAAGGGCTACCCAAGGGCTACGAACAGGTCATCGGCCGCCGCTTCAAGGAAGGCATGGACCTGTCCGGCGGCCAGTGGCAGAAGGTCGCCATCGCCCGCGCCTACATGCGCGACGCGCAGGTGATGATCCTGGACGAGCCGACCGCCGCGCTTGACGCCCGCGCCGAGTACGAAGTGTTCAAGCGCTTCAAGGAGCTGTCGGAGGACCGTACCGCCGTGCTGATCTCGCACCGCTTCTCCAGCGTGCGCATGGCCGACCGCATCCTGGTGCTGGCCGACGGCAAGGTGGAAGCCAGCGGCACCCATGACCAGTTGATGGCGCAGGGCGGCCGCTACGCGGAGTTGTTCGAGCTGCAGGCCGCCGGCTACCGCTGAGTCAGAACAGCGCCGGCTGCGGGCCGGGGTACTGCAGCAGGTCGCCCACCATGACCGCGTCGGCGTTGAGGATGTGGATGTCGCTGCGGCCCGGCGCCATCAGGTGCACGACTTCCCAGCCGCGTGCGGTGAAGTCGTCCGAGATCAGCCGGCGGTGGCAGCGCCACCAGACCGCCTCGGCGCACATCACGCAGGTGCGGCGCTGTGCCGCGACGCGCATCAGTTCGTCGCGGGCTTCGATGTATTCCGGGCTGGGCAGGTGGTCGGCATAGGCGCGGAAGGCCTCCACCCGCCACGCGGTATTGGGCGAATCCGGTTCCGGCTTGCGGCGGCCGCCGAGCGCGGGCATCGGCAGGTAGTCGATGCCGGCCTCGCGCAGCGCCTGCGGCATCACGTCGCGCGAGTACTGCGGGTTGCGCCGCGAGCCGGCGAAACGCCGCACGTCCACCAGCACCTGGATGCCCGCCGCCTGCAACATCGCCACGAATTCCGCCCAGGGGCGGGTGGAATGGCCGATGGTCCAGAGCGTGTGCCGAGGCTGTTTCATCGGCCCATCATTGCGCGGCGTGCATAAAGCGGGCATCACGGCCCCAGGAACATCCATGCAGGACCCCCAAGCCCCCGCGCCCGCCGCCCCCGCCGATGCCCCGCCCGCCAATGCACCCACCAGCGGGCTGGCACGCACGGCGCAGATCGTCCGGTTCCTGCTGAAGTACCGCAATGCCGGGGTGTTCTCCGGGCTGGACGTCGATGCGGCGACCTCGCCCGAGGCGACGGCAGGCGATGCCAACATCGAAGGCGCGCCGGAGGCCTTCGTCGACGACCTGGAGGCGCTGGGCCCGACCTTCATCAAGATCGGCCAGGGCTTGTCCACGCGCCCGGACATGGTGCCGGCACCTTATCTGGCGGCCCTGGAACGCATGCAGGACAAGGTCGAGCCGCTGCCCTTCGACACCGTGCGCGGCGTGGTCGAGGAAGCGTTGGGGGTGAGGATCAACCGGCTGTTCGAGCACTTCGACGAAACGCCCATCGGGGCCGCATCGCTGGCGCAGGTGCATCGCGCCACCTTGCGCGACGGGCGCCGGGTGGCGGTCAAGGTGCAGCGACCCGGGGTGGAGGCGCGCATCCGCGATGACCTGGACGCCTTGGCCGCGCTCGCCGACAAGACCGACCGCTACACCGACCTGGGACGCCGCATGCGCTTTGCGGACTGGGTCAACGAGTTCCGGAAAACCCTGTTGGCCGAGCTGGACTACCGCGTGGAAGCGGAGAACCTGGACCGTTTCGGCGCCCACTTCGCGCGCTACCCCGAGGTGTTCGTGCCGGTGCCGGTCTGGGACTACACCCGCCAGCACGTGCTGGTGATGGAGCTGGTGGAAGGCATCAAGGCCACCGAGCTGTCCGGCCTTCGCCGCACCGAGCAGGACCTGGGCAAGCCGGCCGCCAGCCTGATGCGCGCCTACCTGGACCAGGTGTTCATCCACGGCGAACTGCACGCGGACCCCCATCCCGGCAACGTGCTGGTCACGCCCGATGCGCGCGTCGCCCTGCTCGACCTGGGCATGGTGGCGCACATCCCGCCGCGGCGGCGCGAGCAGCTGCTCAAGCTGCTCTTCGCCGCGGTCGACGGCCGCGGCGAGGAAGTGGCGAAGGAGGCGGTCGCCATGGGCACGCGGCTGGAGGATTTCGATGCCGAACGCTACGAGCGCGAGATCGGCCAGCTGGTGACGCGCTATGCCGCGCGCAGTGGCGCGCAGGCGACCTCGGAAGGGCGGCTGGTGCTCGACGTGACCCTGCTCGGCACCGCCTGCGGCCTGCGCACGCCGCCGGAGCTGAGCCTGCTGGGCAAGACGCTGCTGAACCTGGAAGCCGTCTCCCGGGCGCTGGACCCCGACATGGATGTCAAGCAGGTGGTCGAGGAGCATCTCGACCACGTGATGCGCGAGCGGCTGAAAAAATCGTTCTCGCCCGCCAACCTGGCCAGCGAGGCGATGGAGCTGCAGGCGCTCGTGCGCGAATCGCCGCGCAAGATCTCCGACATCCTGACCCTGCTGGCGGAAAACCGGCTGGCGGTGCGGATGAGCGGGCTGGAGGACTCCTACCTGGTCGAGAACCTGCAGAAGATCGCCAACCGCATCAGCACGGGGATCATCGTGGCGGCGCTGATCCTGGCCTCGGCCATGCTGATGCGCAGCGAGGGCGGCCCGCGGCTGTTCGGCTACCCGGCGCTGGCTTTCCTGTTGTTCGTGGTCGCGGTGGTGCTGGGGCTGGCGATCGTGGTCAGCGCCCTGCTCCGCGACCGCAAGGCCCGCCCCACCGAGCGCCGGGGCGCGGGCTGATGGCCGGTGCGCCGAAGCCGGGCTGGCCGGGCCATGTGCGCGATTACCTGCAGCGGGCGGTGATCGATGCCGATGACCATCTGGATGCGATGCGGATGCGCTTCCGCGACCGGTTCCGCGCGCAGCAACCGCGCCATATCGCGGCCTATCGCGGCTACGGGGATGCCACCGGCATCGAACTGACGGGCCGCGTGCTGGCCGAGAAGCCGGAGGGCGGTCCGCTGGAGGACGCCGGCTGGTGGGACAACCTGCTCGACACCTACCGCCGCTTCGAGAGCGACGAGGTGCCCGCGCAGCCGCTCGCGCTGCGCTTCGAAGGCGTGGAGCAGGCCGCCGTCACCGACCACGAGGGTTACTACGCGGCATCGCTCGTCCCCGCCCGGCCGCTGGGCGACGCGTTGTGGGAGAACGCCAGCGCCAGCCTGCCCGATGGCCGCCTCAACACGCCGCAGCCGGTGCTGCAGGTCGCGCCGGGGCCGGGCATCGGGGTGATCTCCGACATCGACGACACCGTCCTGCAGAGCGGCATCACCCACTGGAAGACCGCCGCGCAGTTGACCTTCATGCACAACGCGCGGACCCGCAAGCCGCTGGAAGGCGTGGCCAAGCTCTACCACGCGCTGCAGGCCGGCGCCGACGGGCGCGGGCGGACGCCACTGTTCTATGTGTCGAGCTCGCCGTGGAACCTCTACGACCTGCTGGAAGACTTCATGGAACTCAACGGCATCCCGGCCGGACCGATGTTCCTGCGAGACCTGGGCACCGACGAGGGCAAGTTCCTGAAGACGAAGGGGCATGGCCACAAGCTGGAACGCGCGAACGCGCTGATCTCCCGCTTCCCCGAGCGGCGCTGGGTGCTGCTGGGCGACTCCGGCCAGGCCGATGCCGAGCTGTACGCCGAGGCCGCGCGCACGCATGGCGACCGCATCGCCGCCATCTACATCCGCGACGTGGACCCGGATGCCGATTCCGACCGCGACCTGCGGGTGGACGGCCATATCCAGCGGGTCGGCGCCACGAAGGTGCCGATGCTGAGGGTGCGCGACAGCCGGGCCATCGCCGTACACGCGGCCTCGCTGGGGCTGATCGCCAACGCGCACCTGGACGATGTGCAGGCGGAAGTCGCGCGCGACCGTGCCCGGCCCGAGCTGGGCGAGGCGGCGCTGGACGAGGCGGTTTCGCCCGGCTGAAACCGGCACGGTTTGCCCGCGATCAAACCCGCATGGCGCGGGCCGGTAAAATGGCCGGATTGCCTCCCACGCGACAACCATGTCCGAATCGCCGTACTTCACCGAAACCGTGCTCGACGTCCACCACTGGACCGATGCCTATTTCAGCTTCACCACCACCCGCGATCCGGGCCTGCGCTTCGACAACGGCCAGTTCGTGATGATCGGCCTGCAGGTGGAGACAGCGGACGGCCGGGTCAAGCCGCTGGTGCGCGCGTATTCGCTGGCCAGCGCCAACTGGGAAGAGACGCTGCACTTCTTCAGCATCAAGGTGCAGGACGGGCCCCTGACCTCGCGCCTGCAGCATTTGAAGGTCGGCGACACCCTCCTGGTCAGCCGAAAGCCCACCGGCACCCTGCTGATCTCCGACCTGCACCCGGGGCGCCACCTGTACCTGCTGGGCACCGGCACCGGCCTGGCGCCGTGGCTGTCGATCGTGCAGGACCCGGAGACCTACGAGCGCTTCGAGAAGGTCATCGTCTGCCACGGCGTGCGCGGGCACGAGGACCTGGCCTACCGCGAGTTCTTCGAGACCACCCTGCCCAACCACGAGCTGCTGGGGGAGATCGTCCGCGACCGGCTGCTGTATTTCCCGGCCGTGTCGCGCGAGCCGTTCGAATACGCCGGCCACGACCACCGCGGCCGCATCACCGACATGCTGGCCGATGGCCGCATCCCGCGGTTCCTAGGGCTGGATCCACTGGATGCCGCCCACGACCGCGCCATGGTCTGCGGCAGCCCGGCCATGCTGGCCGACTTCCGTGAGTTGCTCGACGCGCGTGGCTTCACCGCCGCGCCGCGCATCGGCACGCCGGGCGAATACGTCTTCGAGCGCGCCTTCGTCGAGAAGTAGGCCGTGGCGCTGCCGCCGCCCTGGCTGGCCGGTTGGGTGCTGGCGCTGAGCCTGCTGGCCTTCGTCGTCTACGCCCTCGACAAGCGCGCGGCCCGCATACCCGGCGCGCGCCGCACACCGGAACGCACCCTGCACCTGCTGGCGCTGGCCGGCGGCTGGCCGGGCGCCCTGCTCGCCCAGCGCCTGCTGCGGCACAAGAACCGCAAGCCGGCGTTCCAGCGGATGTTCTGGCTGACGGTCGCCGCCAGCGTCGCGCTGGGTTGGCTGGCGTTGCGCGGTCAGCCCAGCGCCGCCTCGATGTCCTTGGCGAGCGATGCCGGCGCGTCGTTGGGCGCGTAGCGTTCGATCACCCGGCCATCGCGCCCGACCAGGAACTTGCTGAAGTTCCACTTGATCGCGCCGATGCCGAGGAAGCCGCCCTTCTGCGTCTTCAGCCACGTCCACAGCGGATGCGCGTGGGCACCGTTCACATCGACCTTGGCGAACATCGGGAAGTCCACGCCGTAGTCGAGCCGGCAGAAGGACGCGATCTCCGCCTCGCTGCCCGGCTCCTGGTGGCCGAACTGGTCGCAGGGGAAGCCGAGCACCACCAGCCCGCGCTCGCGGTACGTTTCCCAGAGCTGCTGCAGGCCGGCGTATTGCGGGGTGAAGCCGCATCGGCTGGCCACGTTGACGATCAGCAGGACCTTGCCCTGGAACTCCGACAGGCGGCGCTCGCGGCCCTTGATGTCCATGGCGCCGAAGTCGAACGCGGTGGTCATTTCTTCGCCTCCACCGGCACCGGGCGCACCGGCTCGGCGAAGGGCTTGATGCCGAGTTCGGTGTAGATCTCGCTGGGGTAGTAGAGGGCGTCGCCCTTGATCACCGTCGCCACCTTGCGGATGTCGGCGATGTTCGTGGTCGGATCGCCGTCGATCAGGATCAGGTCGGCGCGCTTGCCCGGCGCGATGCTGCCGCGGTCATCCAGCACGCGGGCGTAGGTCGCGGCGTTCCAGGTGGCCGTACGCAGGGCTTCGGCGGGACGCATGCCCGCCTTGACGTAGAGCTCCAGCTCGCGCTGCAGGGTGAACCCCGGGATGCCATCGGTACCCGCCACCACCGGCACGCCCGCCCGATGCGCACGCCCGACGAAGTCGACCATCTTCCAGTACGAAGTGTCGTAACGCTTCGCGGTGACGTCGTCGGGGATGTCGAATTCGGCCACGCGGAAGCCGCGCTGGATGTCCGGCGGCATGTGGCCGGCGATGGCGGCATAGGCTTCCGACATCTGCCCGGCACGCTGGTGCAGGAAATCGAAGGCCGTCAGGGTGGGGTCGATGACGATCTTCTTCTTCGCCAGCAGCGCGATGAAGTCCTGCACCCGCTTCGAATCGAAATCGAGGTCGGCCACCTTCTTCGCCGGCAGGTAGAAGCGCTCCAGGGTGCGGGTATCGGTCTTGTCATCGACCAGGAAGTTCAGCATCAGCTGGTTGACGTGCTGGATCTCGTCGTAGCCGGCGGCGATCGCGTCCTCGGCGCGCAGGAACACCGGGATGTGGCCGCTGACGCGCAGGCCCTTCCCGTGCGCGTAGGCCACGGTGTCCTTGAGGATGGCCTTGGGGAAGGAGTTGTAGATCTTGAGCTGGGGATAGCCGTGCGCGGCGTACCAGTCGATGGCCTCCTTGGCGCCGGCCAGGTCCTTGACCACGAAGCCGTTGCGGGCCGACATCGGGCTTTCGCCCTCCAGGAAGCCGGCCGGCACCACCCGCGCGCCGAGCAGCGTGCCCGCCTTCTCCTCCGCGATCATCTGCTGCAGCGTGGCGTTGTCGTTGCCCATGTCGCGGACGGTGGTGACGCCCGCGCCCAGGTCCAGCCCACCGCTCCAGCGCGAGGTATGCGCGTGGGAATCGAACAGGCCGGGCATCAGCACGCGGCCGCCGCCATCCAGCGTGCGCTGGACGCTCATGTGGTCCTCGGCCGCGCCGACATGGTCGTCCTGGCCCCAGTGGCCGCCACCGACGCGCACGATGCGGCCGTCGCGGACCAGCACGGAGTCCGGCGCCGACAGCGTGCCCTTCTCGCTGTCGAACACGCGCACGTTGTGGATCAGCGTGCCGCCGGGAATGGCGTGGCGCAGGCGCGTGTTGAGATCGACCAGCGCCTTGGCCTCCGCCGTCTTCTGGCGCGCTTCCAGTTCGCCGGCCTTGGCCTCCCAGCCGGCTTCGATCATCTGCATCCAGCCAGGGGCAATGAAGGCGAACACCCGCGGCTGGGCATCGGCGGTGGCCCAGACGAAGTTCGGGGTGAACCCGACGCCGCTGACCGCCAGCAGCCTCACCTTGCGGGGGCCCTTGTCGCCCTGCAGGGTGAGTTCATCGACCACGCGCGCCTTGAGCGTGCCCGACGGAATGAGCGGGACGCCGGCATCGCCCCGCCGTGCCAGTGCGGCCAGGACAGGCGTGAACGATTGCGGCGTTCCCGCCAGCGGCGAATACAGCGCGCCATCGCGCTGGGGGGCCTCGCCCGCGTCGGCGGTGGTCTTCCAGCGCCCGGTGCCCTGGCTGACCTCCCAGGATTCGTCGACCGGGGCGCCGAAGGTGGACGTGCCCTTGACCCGGTAACGGCTGAAGCTGCCGTCGGGGGCGAGGACGTATTCCTCCTTCAGCTCCGGGCCGCGGCCGTTGTCCTTGTAGATGAAGTCGGTGCGGACCACGCCGTCATCGCCGGTCACCACGGTCTGCTGGCCGGCCTGCTTGCCGCCATCGACCAGGATCACGTACTTCAGCGTGCCGGCGGCGAAGGCCTGCAGCGACAGCGACAGCCCGGCGACGATGGCCAGCCCGGCACCCATCCGATGGATCATCCCCATGACACAACCCCGCGTGCGATTGGAGGCCCGAGTCTATGCCCGGCGCGTGGGCGGCGCCTGTCGCGGGGCAGCAAAAGGCCCGGACATGCCGGGCCTCTCGTTGACTGCGGATGTCGCGGGATCAGGCCTTGCGGCCGGGCTCCGAGACTTCCTTGACCACCTGGGCGGTGGCCTCGTCCTTGCCGGCCAGCGCCAGGTCCGCCAGCGCGGCCACGCCGGCCAGCTTGCCCTCGCCGTCCACCACGATGACGCGGCGGATTTTCTCCGCCTCCATCACGCAGGTGGCGTCGTAGAGGCTGGTGGCGTCGGTCACGGTCTTCACCGGAGAGGTCATGGCGTCGCAGGCGCAGCTGGCGGCGGCGTCCTTGCCGCAGGCCACGATGCGGGTGGCGATGTCGCGGTCGGTGACCGTACCGACCGGCTTGTTGTCGGCATCGACCACCGGGATCATCCCGCAGTCGTTGTCGACCATCATCTGGGCGACCTCCTTGAGCGGGGTGTTTTCCCGGCAGCAGCAGGGGTTGGCGGTCATGACGCTGGTGATGTCGGCCATCGGATTCTCCTTGTGGGGGCAGGCCTCCAGCTTCGGCGGCGCGCGGTTGGCGGCGCGTGAACACCATCCCCGTTCGTTCATCCGGTGCGCCTGCGCCAACCTCTGGCAGGGGTTCGTCAAGGCGGGATGCGCTACCCTGACGGTTTCACGATTGCAGAGGTCGCCCCGATGTCGCATCGCCCCACCCGCCGCCTGCTCGCCAGCGCACTGACGCTGGCCATCGCCACCACGCTCGCCGCCTGCGCCACCACCCCGGCTCCGGCCGCGGAAGGCGCCGCCGCCCCGTCCGAGGCCGCTCCCATGCCCGTCGCCAACCCGTTCTTCGCGCCCAGCACGCTGCAGTGGCAGTACCCGCAGTTCGACAAGATCAAGGACGGCGACTTCGCGCCGGCCTTCGACCGCGGCATGGCCGACCAGAAGGCCGAGATGGATGCGATCGCCAACAGCGCCGAAGCCGCCACCTTCGACAACACCATCGTGGCGATGGAGCGCACCGGCCAGCTGCTGGGCCGCGCGACCGCGGTGTTCTTCAACCTGTCCAGCGCCGACACCAACGACACCCGCGAGAAGATCCTCTCCGACTACGCGCCGAAGTTCTCGGCCCACCGCGACGCGATCTACCTCAACGACGCGTTGTTCGCGCGGGTGAAGTCGGTCTACGACAACCGGGCGAAGGCAGGCCTGGATGCCGAAAGCCTGCGCCTGGTCGAGAAGTACTACGAGGATTTCGTCCGGGCCGGCGCCAACCTGACGCCGGCGCAGAAGGAACGCGTCAAGGCGATCAACAGCGAGATGGCCACCCTCACCACCAAGTTCAGCCAGAACGTACTGGCCGAGGTGAATGATTCCGCGGTGGTCGTGGACAGCCGCGATGAGCTGGCCGGCCTGAACGACGAGCAGATCCAGGTGCTCGCCGATGCCGCCAAGGCCAAGGGCCAGGAAGGCAAATACCGCATCGCCCTGCTCAACACCACCGGCCAGCCGCTGCTGGGCCAGCTGGAGAACCGTGCCCTGCGCGAGCGCATCATGAAGGCCTCGCTGGCGCGCGGCAGCCGCGGCAACCAGTGGGACAACCGCGATATCGTCTCGCGCGTCGCCAAGCTGCGTGCCGAGCGCGCGGCGCTGATGGGTTATCCCAACTACGCCGCCTTCGCGCTGGCCGACCAGACCGCGAAGACACCCGAAGCGGTGAACGCGATGCTCTCCAAGCTGGCACCGGCCGCCGTCGCGAATGCCCGCAAGGAAGGCACCAAGCTGCAGGCGATGATCGACCGCGAGCAGAAGGCCAAGGGCCAGCCAAGCTTCAAGCTGCAGCCGTGGGACTGGGACTTCTACACCGAGAAGGTGCGCAAGGCCGAGTACGACTTCGACGAATCCCAGCTCAAGCCCTATCTCGAACTGAACAACGTGCTGGAAAAGGGCGTGTTCAAGTTCGTCGGCGACTTCTACGGCGTGACCTTCAAGGCGCGTCCCGACCTGCCGACCTACCACCCCGACGTCAAGGCGTACGAGGCGTTCAACGCCGACGGCTCGCCGCTGGCGCTGGTACTGGTCGATCCCTACGCGCGCCCGTCCAAGCGCGGTGGCGCGTGGATGAGTTCCTACGTGGACCAGTCCGGCCTGCTGGGCACGCACCCGGTGGTGGCCTTCCACCTCAACATCACCAAGCCGAGCGAAGGCAAGCCGGCGCTGATGACCTGGGATGACGTCAACACCTCGTTCCACGAGTTCGGCCATGTCCTGCACGGCATGTTCTCGGATGTGAAGTACCCGTACTTCTCCGGCACCAACGTGCCGCGCGACTTCGTGGAGTTCCCGTCGCAGGTGCACGAGATGGGCGCGACCTGGCCGTCGGTGCTGTCGAGCTATGCCGTGCACTGGAAGACCGGCGAGGCGATGCCCAAGGCGCTGCTGGACAAGGTGCTGGCCGCGGACCAGTTCAACCAGGGTTTCACCACCACCGAGTACCTGGGGGCCGCCCTGCTCGACCAGGCCTATCACCAGGTGCCGGCCGCGCAGCTGCCGGACGCCGCCGGCATCCTCGGCTATGAAGCCGATGCCCTGAAGCGCGTCGGGCTGGATTACGCCGCGGTGCCGCCGCGTTACCGCACCAACTACTTCAGCCACATCATGGGGGGCTACGCGGCCGGCTATTACGCCTACATCTGGTCGGAGGTGCTCGATGCCACCACCGTCGCCTGGATCAAGTCGCATGGCGGCCTGACCCGCGCCAACGGCGACCGCTTCCGCCAGACCCTGCTCTCGCGGGGCGGCAGCAAGGACGCGCTGCAGCTGTTCCGCGACTTCTCCGGCCAGGAGCCCGAGATCAAGTACCTGCTCGAACGCCGCGGCCTGACCGCCACGCCGAAGAAGCGCTGACCCACCCGCCGCCCCGAGCCTTCCAGCCGGGGCGGCTTCCCAACCGCTCCCGGAAAGTCCGATGTCCGTCCAATCCTCGGTGTTGTCGCTGATCGGCAACACGCCCATCGTCGAAGCCCACCACCTCGACGCCGGCCCGTGCCGGCTGTTCCTCAAGCTGGAAAACCACAACCCCGGCGGTTCCATCAAGGACCGCATCGGCGTGTCGATGATCGAGGCCGCGGAGAAGCGCGGCGACCTCAAGCCCGGCGCCACCCTCGTCGAGGGCACGGCCGGCAACACCGGCCTCGGCCTGGCGCTGGTCGCCCGGCAGAAGGGCTACAAGCTGATCCTGGTCGTGCCCGACAAGATGAGCCGCGAGAAGATCTTCAACCTCAAGGCGATGGGCGCGCAGGTCGTGCTGACGCGCTCGGACGTGGCCAAGGGCCACCCCGAGTACTACCAGGACCTGGCCAGGACGATCGCCGAAGAAACACCCGGCGCCTACTTCATCAACCAGTTCGGCAACCCCGACAACCCGGCGGCGCACGAGTTCGGCACCGGCCCGGAGATCCTGCGTCAGATGGCCGATGTCGGCGGGCTGGACGCCATCGTCTTCGGCTGTGGCAGCTCGGGCACCATGACCGGCCTGTCGCGCTGCTTCGCCGAGCATTCGCCCGCGACGGAACTCGTGCTGGCCGACCCGGTCGGCTCGATCCTGGAGGAATACATCAACCGCGGCACGCTGTCCGACAAGTCGGCGAGCTGGATGGTCGAAGGCATCGGCGAGGACTTCCTGCCCGGCATCTCCGATTTCAGCCGGGTCAAGCAGGCCTACGCGATCAGCGACCGCGAGAGCTTCCAGACCGCGCGCACGCTGCTGGAAGCCGAGGGCATCCTCGGTGGCTCGTCCACCGGCACGCTGCTGGCCGCCGCGCTGCGCTATTGCCGCGCGCAGACCACGCCCAAGAACGTGCTGACTTTCGTCTGCGACACCGGCAACAAGTACCTGTCGAAGATGTACAACGACGACTGGATGCGCGACAACGGTTTCACCGAGCGCGAGCAGTTCGGCGACCTGCGCGACCTGATCCTGCGCCCGTACAGCAACCGCGACACGGTGGTGGTCAAGCCCGACGACCTGCTGCTGACCGCCTACCAGCGCATGAAGCTCTACGACATCTCCCAGCTGCCGGTGATGGACGGCGACCGCATCGTCGGCATGGTCGACGAGAGCGACGTACTGCTGCACGTCTACGGCGACGAATCGCGCTTCCGCGAGCCGGTGTCCTCGGCGATGGTCGAGAAACTGGACGCGCTCGACGTCAAGGCCCCCATCGAGGCGCTGCTGCCGGTGTTCGACCGTGGCCACGTGGCCATCGTCAACGACGGCGACCGCTTCCTGGGCCTGATCACCCGCATCGACCTCCTCAACTACCTGCGCCGCCGCGTCGCCTGACGCCGGCGCCCAAATAAAGAACGCCATGTCGAAGAACAACCCCAACTGGAAGCCCGGCACCGTCGCCATCCACGGTGGCCAGGAAGTCGATCCCTCCACCGGCGCGGTGATGCCGCCGATCTACGCCACCAGCACCTATGCGCAGTCCAGTCCCGGCGTGCACCAGGGCTTCGAGTATTCGCGCAGCCACAACCCGACCCGCTTCGCCTGGGAGCGTGGCGCCGCCGCGATCGAAGGCGGCACGCGCGGCTTCGCGTTCGCTTCGGGTCTGGCGGCCACGTCCTGCGTGCTGGAGCTGCTCGATTCCGGTGACCACGTCGTGGCGATGGACGACCTCTACGGCGGCAGCTACCGGCTGTTCGAGCGCGTGCGCCGGCGCAGCGCCAACCTCGACTTCAGCTACGTCGACATGACCGATCCGGCGACGATCCGCGCCGCGATCAAGCCCGACACAAAGATGCTGTGGGTGGAGACGCCGACCAACCCGACGCTCAAGATCGTCGACCTGGAGGCCGTCGCCGCGATCGCCCGAGAACACGGCCTGCTGATGGTGGTGGACAACACCTTCGCCTCGCCCATCGTGCAGCGGCCGCTGGCGCTCGGCGCCGACATCGTCATGCACTCGGCCACCAAGTACCTCAACGGCCATTCCGACATGGTCGGCGGCATGCTGGTGGTCGGCGACAACAGCGCGCTGGCCGAACAGCTCGCCTTCCTGCAGAACTCGATCGGCGGCGTGCAGGGCCCGTTCGACAGCTTCCTTGCGCTGCGTGGCCTGAAGACGCTGCACCTGCGCATGCGCGCGCACTGCGACAACGCGCTGGACCTGGCCGCATGGCTGGAAGGCCAGCCGGGCGTCGAGCGCGTGCTCTACCCGGGCCTCGCCTCGCACCCGCAGCACGAACTCGCGAAGCGGCAGATGGCCGGCTTCGGCGGGATCATCTCGGTGTATCTGGAAGGCGGCTTCGAAGGGGCCAAGCGCTTCTGCGAGCGGCTGGAGGTCTTCACCCTGGCCGAGTCACTCGGCGGCGTGGAAAGCCTGGCCAACCATCCGGCGGTGATGACGCATGCCAGCGTGCCGGCCGAGCGCCGCGCCGAGATCGGCATCGGCGACAACCTGGTGCGCCTGAGCGTGGGCGTGGAGGATGTCGATGATCTGCGCGCCGACCTGGCGCACGCGCTGGCCCGCTGAGGCCCTGTACGCAGCCGGCGGCGCTCAGCCGCCGGTGAAACGCGCCTTGTAGGCCGGTGCCAGCCA
>JAANMY010001968.1_pt1 | contig 20726 bp, 22 predicted proteins | sample 7279691 | NCBI WGS metagenome assembly JAANMY01 (sample SAMN14094543, study PRJNA606508) | bioreactor metagenome | isolation source: A lab-scale SPAN reactor treating ammonium-rich wastewater day 388 | place: Ireland: Galway | collected 2018-02-07
TATCTTTTTTATGAACTTTAAGATAACAATGTTCTATAAATTCTTTATTAGATTTATTAGGATAATCAGGATTATTAGTACGAGTATGAATATAATCTACTAATACATTAATAATATCTTCTTTATTATTGACACTATTAATATATTTATGTATAAAAGTCGTAGGAATTTTAGGAACTTGATTACCTAATGAAAAAGACATATAAGAACTCATATTAGGTTTATCTGGTTTTACATATAAATCTGAATTATCAGTTGCTATAATACGTTTAACATATTGCCAATCTGATAACTTCATATTATTGTTCTTATCTCCATTCTGAATAATAGTATTAGTTCTAATATCTAATCCATATTCATTTGGTAGTAAATCTTCATCAGTAATAATATATAGTTGATTAAATCTAAGACGACTATTACTTTTTAAAGTCTTTACATTTGTGCCTATATGTAAACCACCTATAGTGCTTCTCCATATTTGATAGTATTCTGATTTAGCTTCATCTGTATAAGCTAATACCACTTTTGCTCTTTTAAACTGATTCATATCATTTGTTTTTAAGAAGTTAATAAATTTGTTTGTGTTTTACAGCAGAAAAACTTTATACGACTCTGTATTGTAGGTTTACTGAAGGTTGTTTTACTTCAGTTCCTTTATTAACCAATATAGTTCCAATGATAATTAGTCAAAGGTGTAACATAAAGAGAACTATGCTGTCCTCAACAACTTGGAAAGTTATTTAAGTTTTTTGATAATATATCTCCTCCGTAAAGGAGATATATATTTGTTTGTTATTAAGATATAGAGTTGCAAAGCCACTATTATCTTAACGTCGATCTTTTTGTTTTTACTTATCGGTAACTATTATTAACATATACTATACAGATTTATAGTCTGCTGTACAACAGTTAATACTCAGTCAATCCTCATTAGGTTTATCATCAACTTTATCATTGACAATAAATCCTTTTGAAAGTAAATGTTCTTTATTATAATTAGCACTAATATAATGTGAAATTTGAAAACTATATAGTTTTGTTTTCTTATATAATGCTTTATCTGAATTTGCTACTACATCAATAGTGTATGATATATCATACTTACCTAATGTATGTGTAAATGTTACAGATGTTAGTTGTTTACCTAATACTCCTATAACTTCTGATTTAGGAAGTGTAAGAGTATCTTGTAATCTATTAGTTGCTTTTTCTAGGAAGTCTTCACGTCTACCGTTATATGAACTACTATGTCCAATTCCTCCTCCCATTCCCATACTTGCACCTAACATAGTTAATGCGAATAACATTGCTCTACTTCTCATAAGCTATTCTTTAAATGGGTTGTTTTCTAATTTAGTTATTTCATCTAGTGATATACCAAATTCTTCATCAGTAGTAGTCCATACTTTAAGATTGATAGTCTTAAATACTTGTCCTATTGTAATATCAGAATAATCAGGTTTATCTCCTTGTGATGTAGATGTAAATACATTAACAAATATACCTATAACTACACCATAATAAGTTGTATCTTCTACTTTAAATGATACAAAGTTACCTGCTTTAATACCTGCTTTTGGATGTTCAAGTAAACTATTAGCAAAGTCTTTAAGTGATTGTATATGTATCATTATAATGATTTTAGAATAATAACTACTTTGTTCTCTGAAAGTCCTGATTTATGAACTTTGATTTCAATACCTAGTTTATAAACTCCATTGTCTTTTATAAACTTAGCTAATACCTCTCCATATATAGATATGAATTGGTCAATGTTTTGTACCTCATCATAATCTAATGTTATGTGAGTTTGTTTACCTTTTAAAGTTTCTAATGGTGCTACTTGTTCAGGTATAATGTCTAGTTGTAATAGAGGTTTTGGCATACGTTTTTAAGTATTAATTATTAATCATCAAATCCATAATCAGAACATTCAATTGTAAGACAACTAGTATTATTATCGAGAATTATATTATTTTCTCTATTTTTCATACCATTATGTGCATCTTCTTTTTTATATGTTACTTTAAAATTTGATTTACTTTGTGGTTGATTTCTTAAATCTTTAATATCACCTTTAACTGTCTTAGCAAAATCTTTTGCTGTTCTTTCTGAAGTAAATCTTTTACTTCTTTGACTTTCCTTATTCTTCATTTACTTTAGTATTAGGTAAGATAAATGTTTCTACTATATATACTATTTTTCTACGTTTAGTACTTGATAGTTTAGATATCTTTTGTTGGATTAGTAGATATTCTTTTAAATATACTTCAGCATTTTGTTTATAATAATCAACATCAGATAATTGTTTAGGTTCAGCATAAGGATTAGTATATGGAAATACTGTTTCTTTTAGTTGTTCTATATGTTCTTTTGCTGATTTTATATATGTATCAGATGTTGGATTTGGTGTAAAATGTGCTGTTTTATCATCTACAGAATTTCCTTGTAAACCATCGGCGGTGTCCCTCTTGTTTGTTAGAGTTGGTGGATTGTGATAAGCTTGTGGAAGATTATGTAATGATTTATTAGGTTTTGATATACCTTGTATAGCTGAATGTTCGTCTAATGTACGAGGTTTAGTTGTAATAACTATTCCACGTTGATGTGTTAGTATCTTTTCTTCTAATATTTGTTGCATACGTTCTTTAGCTGATTCATTTATTCCAACTACTATTGATATATTGGGTTGTAAAGCATTAGCTTTAATAGCTAGTCCTGAATCAGGGAATAGATGTGTATCTGTATTAGGTAGTAATGTATTACCTCCTAATTTATTACCTTTTATATCATCTATAAGTTCGGAAATGTTAGGTTTCTTGCTTGGCATATTGATATTATTAAGTTAATAGTATTAAATGTTATGTATATCAAGGTTGTGTAATACGAAGTATTACGTAAGTGATTGATAATGTTTGATATAGTTTGTGTAATTGGGGAGTTTGTAATAGTTGTTGTATTGTGATAATTGGGTGTTTGGATATGGGTAATTGAGTGAATTTGGATTATTAGGGAGATATGTGGGGTATAGGTTTTGTGTATATGAAGTTATCTAATGAACTTATATCTACATTATTATACCCTGCGTCTAAGTGCTTATGCCTCATAAAGTTTCAGCTTTACAACAACTCTAACACCTAAATCCTCTATCTCCCATCTAATCAACCTCCAACTACTCCTCCAACTAACAATATCACAGCCAATTTACTACTTGTGCCAGCAATACTATTATCTAATCCCACAATCCTTCTTCAATCTCCATAGCAGTTATCAATACGTCCTTCAACACATCATCAAACTGCTCCTTATCATCAATAACTTTACTATCTACTATCGTAGTACAACTACTATTCAAATACTTAACAATAACTCTATACTTCTGTACTTTATAGAAGTCTTTAACACATTCTAATCTATACTGACCTGATATACCATCAATCTCAATATCTATCCACTTATTAGCCATTATATTACTCTCTAATAAATCGTTGTAAACTTGGTTCACAAAAGTCTAATAATATATCAAGTATTAAATCTCTTGGAGCACTAGGAAACTTACGAGCTACTAGATTACCAACCTCTTCATATCTAATCTCTGTGTTAATTGGATATGTAAGATTAGCACAAATATCCTTTGCAATATCATATCTTACTTCTCCTACACATTCGTAATAATGTAGTATAGCAGACTTGTAATCAATGAAATGCTCAAAGTTCTCAATAAGTGGTTTAATTAGTTTCTTCTCAAATACAGCATCAGCTTTAAAGTGATTTAAATCTATATCTTCAACTGGTTGTACTTTAGGTTTATCTTCTTGCATTTCTTTATCAAATCTTTTATGTAGTTTATCAATAAGACCTTCAAGTTTATCACCTTGTTGTTTAACTGCGTATACTTCCATAGCTTTCAATATCAATACATATATAATGTATAATAAGATAACTACTTTAGCTATTGCAAGTATAGATGATTGTACAACTGCTTGTTGTAATACAGGGTTATCTGGTTCAGTATGTCCTAGTTTACCTAATGTGTTTAGTTCAAATCCTACTAATGCTAATAGGAATAAGATAAGTGCGATTATACCGCCAAAGAGTTTTAAATGTTTCATTGTTGTATGTATTAGTTTTGTTTGTAATATTTTAATAAATCTGCGTCTATTTAGTCAACAAGTTGTAACCCAAGTCCGTTGTGGACTTAGGTACAACTAGTGAGTAGTATGACAACTACTTACCTTTAGGTGTAGGTGCTCCAAATGCTTCAGATTCAGTTGCAGTTGGTACTACAGCTTGAGCATCATCAAATGGATTACCGTAAGCAACAGGTGCAGATACTTGAGGTACATTTGCTGTAAACCCAAACATATTCAACATCTGCTCTGCCATGATAGCTGAAGCTTCAGTTCTTATTAATTCAGCATGTGTTCTAGGAATTGATAAGAAGCCTTCAACACGAGGAGAACTATCTTCTAAGATAGTAACTGTATCTCCTACTTTAACTTTACCATACAAAGCATGGTTTTTATCAGTGATACAAGCCGAAAATTCAGTAGCTACATAAGTATCTCCTTTTTTAATCGGTGTAATATCCCCTGATAGATTTGCTCCAACAGTACTAAATAGAGCTGTAATGAATTTGGCTCTTGTACCTTGTGATACATATTCTAAACCTCCTTCAAATTCTTTTGCATTAATGTCTAATGCACGACCTGAATTTTGTAGGTCAATTAAAGCTTGTTTCGGGTTACGAACAATAGCTTCTTTTCCATGTAGTTCAAATACTACAATTGGTTTAGCAATGTTAAAAATTGTTCTCACATTGCTGATTACTCCTGATTCTCTCATGGTAAATAAAATTAAATTAATATAAATAGTTAAAAATTCCTAATGAAAGAAGATGACAAGGTTATACCTCATCATCTTCTGTAGATGGTTGTTGTCCTACATATACACAAACTATTACATTAATACATGCAATAATCATCATATATGGCAACTCTACTATCTCTCTACTATTGTCTAACGTTCCTGTGAACAGAAGAGCTAAACAAAGTATGATAGATGCTACAAACCATGTTTCCCAAACTGATTGTGTAAGTTTCATCTTAACAAGGCTTAGAAGGTTGTTGTACACTTGTTGGTGTTGTATCAACATAACGTTTCTTACAACTCCAACCTGAACTACACGATACAGTTGTTATGTATATAGCTACTAGAGCAATAATGGTCACAACTTTAAGGATAATCTTCTTCATAATATATAAAGGTTAATGTGTTACAAGATATGTAAAGTGGTTGATACTAGTAATCGTATTTGTTACTCAAACAACATACATGGGAAGTGGTTGCATTAACAGAGCAAACAAACACGTTACTAATATCTAATCGAGGAACAAAGCTGAAATCTTTTTGAGTTCAGATTTCAAATTCTACAGAATTAACCATAGGGGCTATTCTAATCCTCCAAAACTTGGCGGGGGTAAAAGGTAGGGTGGGTTGTACTGTGTACACTTCATATATAAGTACTACTATTCCACAACTTCCAATCCAACAACATTCACATAATATACACAATAACTACCATCATACCAAACATCAACATATACACCAACATCAACAACATCAACAACATACAAATTCCCATTATCAACAACATATAAAACCTCATCAACATACAAATCCCTACTAACATCATAACATACTAAACTACCAACAACTACACTATTATATAAAACAACACCTTATAAATTTGATAAAAAATAGTATGTAGTAAGGTGTATAAATAGATATAAAAAACCTATTATTTGGATTTGTGTGGTATATGAAAAATTATATAATATAATATATATAATATAGGTATAGTTGTTATAGCTTGCCTTTAAAGGTAATGAAGAAGATAGTATAAAGAATAGTTAATATATATTTGTATATTCAGATATAAATGCTATATTTGTAATCATAACTTCTACTACTCTAATTAGAGGCAAAAATAGTAGCAACATAGGTAAACATTATAAACATCAAAAAGATAATCAAATATGAGACATCAAGTATTAATCGAAACTGAAGCTTTAGTAAAAGAAGCATTACGTGTATGTACTAATCAAGCATATGCAAATGGGTATAAAATTTCATATGCTATTAAATGGGAAAAAGGAGAACAAGCTCTATTAGACCCACAAGGTAAAAAAATTACTAATTACCATAGTTTAACTTTAACTATGATTGACAAACGTGAAAGTCCTATAGGTAGTTCTATTGAATTATATAGAAATTACTATCCTGCTAAAGTAGGGACTACTACTGAGAAATTAGAAGAAGTTGCATACAAAGAATTTATACTTAATGGTATATCATCTTTGATTAATGTTACATATGCAGGTTATGAAGAACAAAAGAAGAAAACATACACTAATGTTGAAGATGTTAAACTTAATCCTGAATTAGAAACTTTGAAAGATGCAATTGATGAAGCTAAACCTAAAATCATTGTATAATGAAACTAGATAATACATTATTAAAAATAATAGATATTATTAGGTTAGAAGTTAAAGAAAAGTACAAATTAGAATTAAGCACTCAAGAAATAGTTGAGGTTATACAAACTCAAATAGAAGCAACTAAATTAGGTTTATCCAAAGGTATATCAGTTACATGGTATAGATTTTGTAAGTTTATATTCTCTGAAAGAGCTACACGTAAAGCTGAAGTTATTAAACAATTAAAACAAATAGATACAGATTACGAAGGCAGTAGCTTAGAGGATTTAGATAAACTTAAACAACAAGTTATTATTCAGAGTGCTGAAAAGAAAAGAGAATATCTTGCTAAAGGAAAAGAACAAGATGTTGGACTTAAAATTGAAGATGTACAGAAAGTACAAACAGTTAATAAAGTAAATGTTGTTTTATTTAAACAACTTAATGCTAAACATTCTAAATAATGTCTATAACACAAGCCTTATTTGCTTTAAATAATTCAGGAGAATTAGAAGTAAACAAACCCGAAGCTAGAAGTATATTAGAGTACGAAGTTCTATTTAAACGTGATAAAGGAGGTGCTTTTACAGGCGACTCTACAGGAAGTAAAAAGATGTTAGCTTGTGCTGAAATATACTATATATATTTAGTATATGATGTACGAAGTCCTTATTATAATCTATCTCTAAATGAAAAGAAGAAGAAAGCGAGAGAAGCTGCTAAACTTCCTGATAAATGGAGAGAAGATAAAGAATTAGAAGCTGCTGTTGTTAGATACAAAGAAGATTTTAAACTTACTTCTGCTGGTAAAGCATTTACAGTTGCAGAACGAGCTTATCATACAATGGGAACTGATACCGAAGACCTACAAGAAGGTATTATTGTACTTAAAGAAACTCTTAAGAATATTATGAGAAAGATAAGTGCAAAAGGACCTGCTCAATTAGGAGAAGTTGAATTAATAAATGCATCTACACAGGCTAATGCAATTATATTAGAAATATCTAAGACACAAAAAGCTATTATTGATAATATAAAACAATTTGCACCTTTAGGAGATACAGTTAAAGTATTAGCAGCTAAGTTTGCAGAAGAAGGTGGTAGTATGAGAACACCTGTAGGAGGAGGACAATTAGGAAATAGAGAAGAATAATGTTTATATTAGCACCAATACCTGATATTAATAGTATCACAAATGTAGAGAATGGAAGTAAAGTTTCTCTACTACCAATAGATTTCCTATCAATACAAACTATTGTAGAAGATGTTGAAGATGGAAATGCTATTATTGAATATAGAACTGGTAAAAGTCTTAAAACACAAATACCTTTTACAACATTACTAGAAATTTATGCTAGACAAGGATTAGTACTATTTGATATGGATAAAGAAGTATCTAAAATATCTAAACCTGTAGCACAATATATTAAAATCTTAAAAGAAAATCAGTAGATGGAAGATATCTTATTTAATGAAGCCGAACATAAGTACTATGATGCTAATGGTCATATATATACTTCAGTTACTACTTTAATACATAAATATGCTCCTGAATTTGATACAGAATTTTGGTGTATGTACACTGCACTTAAAGAACATAATTTAAAAGTAAAACCAGAACTAAGTAAACGTAGTATTTATATAGGTCCGAAGTTGTTTAAATTAGCTGATTTATTACGAGATTCAACTTTCAAATATTGGTATCAAGAAATTGAAGCTAGATGGAAAGGAATAAATGCTGAATCATGTGCAAGAGGTAATGGAGTTCACAATGAACTTGAAGATAGTATTAACCTTAGTAAAAGAGATGTAAGCGGAACAACTAACGCTCTAATTTCTCCTATAGGGAAAAGAGTATTAAAAACCCAACATGATTTAGATAAAACAGTATTAAAAGAAAAATACCCTGCTGTATATCAACGTTTATCAGGTTATATAGAACGTAATTTCTCTATATTTGCAGAGAAGAAAGTATTCTTACAAGAGTACTATCTTGCAGGTATGATTGATGTTCCTATTATAAAAGATAATTGGTTTTGTATTTTAGATTGGAAAACCAATAAAGATGAACTAAAAGATACAGCAGGTTATTATAAGAAGACTAAGATATCGGGTAAGTGGGTAAAAACGGAAGAGTGGGTTATGACTGGAGAACGTTTTGCATATCCACTTGATATGTTAGAAGCTTCAAAACTTAATACGTATGCATTACAACTTAGTACATATGCATATATATTAGAACAATGGGGATATAAACTAATACCAAATGGATTAGAGATTATACACTTTCCTGTAGGACATGAACCTAGACTTATCAAAGTTCCTTACTTAAAACAAGAAGTAGAAATTATGTTAAATCATCATAAGATTAATAATCTAATGAAGATGTAATGTTTAATTATATTAATTATGAACAAAGCACTATTCCTAACATTTGATGATACTTTAGTAACTACTTTAAGTGGTAGAAAGTATTCTTTACATGGAGAAGATTGGAAATTTATTAATCAAGCTGTATATGCTATTCGAGATGGAATCAAACAAGGGTATATAGTTTGTTTATTAATTAATCAATCTGCTATTACTACTAATCTTATTTCAGAAAGAACTTTCTTAAGAAAATTAGAACTTGTTATAAAGACACTTGAAAAAGATTTAAAGTTAAAAGAGAACACTATTAAGTACTCTTATTGTGTAGATGTAGATTCATATAATTATTTACCTAATCCAGGTATGATATATGAACTAGCACTTGAATATGAACTTGATATAGTTAATTCACTTCTTATTGGTAATTCTAATTTTGAAAAAAGAATTATAGATAAAAGTGGAATTGGAACTTATGCAGATATATCTGAATTAACACTTAAAGATTAATGAGAACAGTAGAATCAAAAGCATTTGAAATTGTAGAAGCACTTTCAGATAAACTACCTTCTCTTGTTTTAAATAAAGAGTTAGGTATATATGAAACTCCATATAAAGAAGTTCCTTTAGAAACCTTTACAGAAGAAACTCAAAACCTTACAATGTTTACTGCTGATGATATTGCTTTTGTCAATACTTCAGAATTTAGTAAGACAGGTCAACACTATCTTAAATATGGTAAATATACCAATGCTCACCCATTATATGATAAAGCTGAATATGATGCTTTTTGGGATAGAGAAGAAGATAGATGTATTAATGGTATGACTTTACCTGGAAAGTTAATTAAAAATAGTCGAGGTGAATATGAAATGCAACAAGTTCATATTACAGGAGAACACTATGGTTATCTTAACTTTGGAGAGATTAAACGTTCTAAAGGATTTGAAACTAAGAAAGGATTAGTTACCTCATCAGATGGTAAAGAAGTAGTTTCTAGAGTTGAGAATTTATCAGGAACTAAAGATTTCTATCTACCTGATTTTTGGGACGGAGATTATTACTTCTTTAAAGCTATTGAATTATGTAAGAAAATAGGTAAACACTTAGTAGTAGGTAAAGCACGTCGTAAAGGATACTCTTATAAGAATGGTTGGTTAGTTGCTAATAAAGCAAATCTATATAGAAGAAGTACTTCTGTTGTAGGTGCTTATGATGCTGCATCATTATTTGATGATGGTACTATGGTTAAGGTAATGAATTACCTTGATTTCATGAACAAGCATACGGATTGGAAAAAGAGAAGATTACATAATACTTTAGAACATATTGAGATAGGATTTAGATATAAAGGAGATGATACTAAAAGAGGTTATCTTTCTAATATCTATACTGCTATTCTTAAAGGTAATGCTGGTGGTATGCGTGGTAAAGATGCCGATTTCCTTATATTAGAAGAAGCAGGTAAATGTCCTAACTTATCTGAAATATTAGATGCAACCTTGAAAACATTATCTGATGGTGTATATACTACTGGATTAATGATTGTATTTGGTACAGGTGGTGGTGATGATAATCAATGGCAAGGATTTGAAGATTTATTTTATGAAGCATACACTAGAAACTTTGTGATGTTTGAAAATAAATGGGACGATGATATGTTAGGAACAGGTTGTGGTTATTTTCATGGTAGTTTTATGAATAAACCTGGACTAATGGATAAACATGGTAATTCAGATATTAAACGTACAAGAGAGTTTAATGAAATGGAATTAGCAAAAGTTAAACATAATCCAGTTAAACGTAATGCTCATGAAATGGAAGAACCTGAAAAACCAAGTCAAGCTTTTAGTAGAACTGCAAATAACATCTTTCCTGCAATAGAACTTAATGAACAACTTAGACGTGTACTTAGAGAACCTGCTTTACAAGGTATTGGCAGAGAGGGTTTATTTACTACCTCATCTAAAGGCATAAGATTCATTGACCGATTAACTTGTGAAGATTATGAACGTGATTTAATACCTCCACCTATTACTGCATTTCCAGTTAAACCTGAAGATGATTTAAGAGGTTGTTGGGTATTATGGGAACAGCCTTATCGTGATAGTGCAACAGGACTAATACCTGATAATCTATATTCAGCTTGGAATGACCCTTATGGTATATCTAAAGAAAAAGAGTTTTATAATGCTAAAGATTCATTAGGTGTTACTTGGTTATATGAAAATGCAAATAACTTTACAAGTACACGTGGAGATAGAATTATTGGTTGCTTTGTTGGTAGACGAGAAGATACAGAAGAATATGATGAACAAATGTTATTAGGTATTCAATACTATAACGCTTTGTTACTTTATGAGAATGATAGGGGCGATGTGTACTCAAATGCCAAGAAACGAGGACTTTTGCACCTACTTAAAGACGAACCCGAATTCCAATATCAGAAGGACTTACAACGTGGCGGAGGGGGGCGAAAAAAGGGTATTTCGATTGCGGGCAACTCACAAAGAAAAGCTAATGGTGTGGTATATCTTAAAAACTGGCTTATACAACATAGAGGATATGATGATAAAGGTAATAAATTACTAAATTTGCACTATATATATGATATAGGCTTTTTGAGGGAATTACTTAAATTCGATGGTAAACGTAATACAGATAGAACTTCAGCTGCAATAGTTGGAATGTTTGATATAAAAGAAACCATAAATAAGAATATCGTGCCTGAGAAGATAACTATAGTACAAGATGAAGATGATTACTTTAATAACCCATTTATTTAAAGAGTATGATATTACCACCACAAATGCTTTCACAAGCAGAAAAAGAAAAACGACATGAAGTAACTGGTCGTAACAATATAGAAGAAACAATAGACTACTATATTGAATCTTGTAGTTGGAGTCAATACACATCTGAAATATTAGCACTATATAAAGCTGTTGAAGGACATCTTTCACAAGATGATTACCGATTACTTCAAAATCCACAAAACAAACAAAAACCTGATGATGCTCCATTACAATTTAATGCTGTTCTAAAGAACTTCAATATATTGAAAGGAGTAGTTAATCTATTAATGGGAGAGTTTGGTAGACGTGCACATGAATATGAAGTAGCAAGTATTAATCCTTCTGACGAGATGTCTTTTAAAGACGGTTTAAATCTTTTAATTAAAGATTATTATGCTCAAGCAGTTGCTAATAATTTACATGATATTGGCTTTCAATTAGGACAAAAAGTTCAAGAACTTCCTCCATTAGAAGAATACTTAGCTCCTTATAAACAAAAATTTGAAAGTACTAGATTAATTTCAGGTCAAGAAGTTTTAGATTATATTAGATATAATTGTGACTTAGATTCTAAGTACTTAGATTTATATTGGGATTGGGTTATTACTGGAGGAGCATTTACTTATAAAAAAGTAAATCACGATGATGTTTATTTTGAAGTTGTTCCTAGACATGAGATTTATGTTCCTTTTGAAAAACATAGTAGATTTGTAGAAGATTATTCTTATGCAGTACGTAAACAAGTTCTTCCTGTATTTAAAGTTGTAGATTTATTTAGAGGTAGACTTAAAGAAGATGATATGATTCTTTTAGAGTCTGCAATTAGAGATGGATTATCAATGCAATTTGCAGATGTTCAACTAACAGGTAGAAATGGTGCTATTAAATTACCTACTATGTATGTAGGAAACAATTCAACATTTAATAGTATTAATACTGCATCAAATGGAGTTGAATTATACCACGTAGTATATAAGACTTTTAGAGAATATCAAGTTCTTACTTACTTAGATGATTTAGGACAAATTAGAACTATGGAAGTTGGAGAAGATTACAAACTTCAACCTGAATTAGGAGATATAAGTCTTGAGAAGAATTGGGAGAACATAATTTATCAAGGTTATAAGTGTTTAGGTTTATATCTTGATTGTGGACCTCTATTAGAAAATAGAGCAGACCTTAATCAAGAAGGGTTGCAGAAACTTCCCTATAATGGTATTGTAGAAAGAAGTATTGATGGTGAAGTACAAAGTATTGTTAAAGAAGGTTTACCTTATCAACGTATTGTAAATGTATTACATTATCAAATGGAAAAACTAATAAATAAAAACAAAGATAAATTATTAGTTATGCCATATGGTCTTGTACCAACAAAGAAAGGTATTGATGTTAAGAAACAAATGTACCATGCTGATGCTACAAGTATACTATGGGTTGATGAAACTTCTCCTAATGCTGCTAATGCTGCACAAATGATTAAAGCAATAGACCTTTCTTTAGGTAGTTATATTAAAGATGTTATAGGTCTTATTCAATTTACTAAACAATCTTATTGGGAAGCTATTGGAATGAATGCACAAAGATATGCTGATGTAGGACAAAATGCAGGTAAAGCTGTAACTGAACAAGCTATTGTACGAAGTGCTATTATTACATATGAACTTACTAGACAGTTTGATAAGTTGATTGAGAAGGATTACACTGGTTTACTTGATTTAAGTAAATTAGCTTATATTGATGGTAAGAAAGCTAAGTATATTAGAAGTGATAGTAGTATTGGATTTTTAAATCTTAATCAAGACGGAGCTATATATCATAGTGAAAACTCTTATAATGTATTTATTAAAGATGCATCTTTAAATTCAGAAGCTATTCAAGCTATACGAGGACAAGCTGTTAATCTTATACAAAATGGAGGAAATATGTCTGTTATTGGTAAATTATATTCTACTAATAATACCGCTAAATTAACTTCTATATTAGAAAAGTTAGAAGATAATAAACGAGAGTTTGACCAATTAATGCAGAAACAAAAAGATGATGCACAATTAGCTTTACAAGAAAGTGTTAATGCTAATGATGCTGCTAATCGTGAATCTGATAAATATAAAGTTGATATGCAATATCAAGGAGTAGTAGATAGTGCAACTATTAGAAGTAGTAATACTACTGATAATACTGCACCTAGAACTCCAACTGTTGTTGAACAACAACTTGCAGACCATAAAGTAGATAACGATAAACGTGAACTTGCTTTGAAAGAAGACAAGTTAGATTTTGAAAAAAAGAATAAAAACAACAATAATAAATAAAACGCTAAATTATGAGTCAAGACGGTAACGGGTTAGGAACTCCTCCAGGAGGAAGTTCAGATGAACCTATTAAATCAAATGTCAGTTTAGATGCACTAGGAAGTCCAGCTCCAATAGGAGTACCTCCTGTAGAAGTACCTCCTGTAGAACCACAAGGAACACCACCTGCAGGAACACCACCTGTAGTTGACCCTGTTCCACCAGTAGGAACACCACCTGTAGTAGCTGCTCCACAAGGACTACCTACTACATTTGAAGGTTTACTACCACTTATCTCAGCTGATAGTGGTACGCAAGAAGTAGCAGATACCCGTAACGAATTACTATCTACCTTTAAAGGGAATAAAATAGATAGTACAGGTAATATTCTAAATGACAAAGGAGAAGTAGTATTAAAAGCTTCAACTCTTAAAGCATATATAGAAACGGGAGATTTACCTACAAATGCAGAAGGAAAATTTATTAATGATGCTGGTGAAGTAGTAGGTGAACCTGCTCCTGCACCAAGTCTTATTGAAACAGTTAAGTCATCACTGACTACTAATTTCGGATTACAACTAGATGCTGTTGATGTACCTGATACAGAAGAAGGTTTAGTTGCTTTAACAACTGAAGCAATTAAACAAAAATCTAATCAAGCTATACATGGTTTTTTAGAAGCATATCCAGATATTAAAGGTTTATACCAACATATCAGATTAGGAGGTAAAGTTGAAGACTATAGTTCAAGCTTCGTAGATTATGGAACAATTAATATTAAATCATTAGAAGAAGGCTCTAAACTTGATTTATTAAATAAGATGTTCACTCTACAAGGAGTTCCTAATAAGGATAATATGATTAATCTTATTAAAGGGGCAGGAGAAGATGAATTAAATAAAGCTGTTTCAGGAGCATTAGTTTATTTAGATGGTAAACAAAAACAAGATTCTGCTACAAGAGAGGCACAACTTAAACATCAAGAAGCACAAGAAGCTAGAGATACTGAACAGTATTGGAATACAGTACAAGGTGTAGTTAAACAAGGTAAAGTAGGAGAACTTAATATTCCTGCTACTGAAAGAGATGCATTTTTTGCTTATATGGCTAAACCTGTTACAGATGATTTAGTAAGTGCTAATGACCTAGATGCTGAAAACGATAGTTTAGAGTTTCAATTAGCTGTTTCTTATTTAAGATTTAAGAAAGGCGATATTAACAAATTAGTGCAAAACTTAGCTAGACAAGAACGAGTTGAAACACTAAAAGAAAAATTAAATAAATTAAAAGGTAAAACTGATAATGGCGCTGTACCAATAACAGGTAATCAATCTAACGCAGGCGGAGGTAATTTATCTCTAACAAGTTTATTAGGTAATACACCTAAATAAACAAAACGAACTTTATTAATTAAACACTAACAAATTAAAAACATTATTACTATGATTGGTACACCTAACAGTACTTTCTCTATGCAGAACCAAAATTCATTTAGAGTAGTACATAACGAAACATTTGGTGATGAAGGATATACTAACAATCTTTCTTTAACTAAAGCTAGAATGACAAATCCTGATTCTCTTAACCCTGTAATTACTCATTTAATGGGTCAAGAGTCTAAGAAGTTCCCTTTATTATATCTTACAGAAGGACAAAGAGGAGGAGTTAAATTAGTAGAAATCCAAGATGTTGAATATGATTGGCCAGTATTTGGTAGATTACGTAGAACAGATGCTGTAGCAGGACATGATTATGCTACAGGTGATAAGCCAGGTTATGGTGGAACTTCTGTTTATGTTGTATTTAAAACTGCATGGTTAAAATACCAACATAACATTCAATCTCCTAATGGAGTAAAAGCACGTATTGTTTCTAAACCTGAAAAAGTATCTACTGGATATAAATATAAGTTAGATATTGTTAGAAATAACAATACAACTCACATTCCACTTACAGAACTTACTACAGGTACATTATGGAGTATGGTAGGTGGTGCTAACGTTGCTGAATCATATTCTGTTGGAAATGAAAGTAACAAACAAATGCCTGGAAAACTTAAGAACCAAATTGGTATCTTACGTAAGTCATATGAAATTGGAGGTAACGTAGCACAAAGAGTTACAACTTTCAACTTTAATATCAATGGTAAACAAGAGAACTATTGGTTACCATTTGAGGAGTGGCAACATGAGATGAACTTTAAGCAAGATTGTGAGGAATCTTTATGGGAATCTACATACAATAGAGATGCTTATGGTAACATTATGAATATAGATGAGGAAACTCAACTTCCTATTCCTTATGGTGCTGGTTTAAAAGAACAAATTCCTAACAGAGATACTTATGGTATCTTAACTTTAAAGAAACTTAAAACAGTTATCGGAGAAGTTATGTATGGAGCAACTGACTCTCAACAAATGAACATTGTGTTGTTTACAGGTCTGGGAGGTAAAGAAGAGTTTTCAAATGCTATTACTAATGAAATCAGCGGTTGGTCTTTATATGATGGTGCTTTAAGGAGTACTATTACAGGAGCACCAATGGGATTAGTATATGGTTCAGCTTTTACTCAATACCGTCATATTGATGGTCATATGGTAACAGTTGCACATCTTCCTTACTTAGACCACGGAGGTAGTGCTCAAAATGCACCTTTACACCCTGTTTCACAACGTCCTTTAACTTCATATGAGATGCACTTTGTAGATATGTCTACATATGATGGAGAGAACAACGTTCAGATTGTATCTCAAAAAGGTCGTTCATTAATTAGAGGTATTGAACAAGGTATGACTTTATTAAAAGGTCTTAACTATGGAGATTACTCTGGTAACTCTATGGATATTAAATTATCTACTTCACAAGATAAAACCTCTATCCACTACCTAAAAACTTTAGGTGTAGCTGTACGTAGAAACACACACTGTTTCTCATTATATTGTACTGCTAACTAATAAATACATAGAAAGCCTATTACTAGAATAGGCTTTCTATTCTTTTTTATATTATAAACTTCTTTACACTTATATTTAATACAATTATCATGGAAAACCAAAATAATACAAATCCTACACAAGGAACAAGTAATGCAACTCCATTAAAAGTAGATAACGCTAAATCATTATGTACAATTCAATGTGCAATTAGACGTAAACCAGGACTAGTAGCTTTGCCAGGTCAAGACCCTGCAGAGAGAGTATACAAAATCGGAGCATCTTTAGACAACAGAACTAAAGGAAATTTAAAAGGAATTTCAGGAGATTTAGAGTTGAAATTTATGCCTGAGATTGTAGGTATTAGTCACAATGATGCAGGCTTTAGAAGAGCAGTAGAAGAGTATTGGTCTTCAATAGGAAGAGCTGTACCTGCTGATGAGCCCTTCTTAAAAGACTATGAAAAAGGTATTAAAATTAATATCCAATTTCATGTTTTAGGAGAAGCAAGAAAAGAGAAGTTTAATAAACTACTTAAAGTAGAAGATAAAATTGAAGCTTTAAATACATGGTTAGTAACTCAAAACTCTAACAATGAATTTGCTGCTATATTAGACTTTGATAGTGTATCTGACTATCTATTATTAAACTATTGTTTAAAATATTCTAAAGTAGCTAATACTTTTGAAGATGTAGATAAATCTCCAAAGATTGAATTCTATATATTTGAAAAAGAAGTTTCAGTTAAAAACCAATTAAGTGCAATAGAACTTCGTAAGAGTGCATTAAGAGCTTACCAAGACCTTGAAGAAAATAATAAACAAATAGATGCTGTTTTATTATTATTTGGACAAAATCCAAATGATTATGATAGTACTATTGACAAGTTGCTTAGAATTGATGAATTATATAATGAATCCCCTACAAAAATGAAAGAATTTGTAGATTATGTAGGAAATTCAAATTGGGAAGCAATTGCATTAGTTCGTAGAGGTATTGCTACTAATAAACTTCGTAACCCTGCTAATAGTACTGCTGTATATCATGGAGATACGTTATTAGGAGTTACTTTAGAAGAAGCTGTACTATTTCTTAAAAATGAAGAAAAAGGTAAAGCTATCTATGCTAACTTAGTTAAAGAAACAGCTGCTAAATAATGACAACACAAGAGTTACATATTCAGTTAGAATTGTTGCTCCAAAAAGTAAATAGTCATTGGAATCAGAATTTCCTACCACAAGAAAAAGATACTTTCATTAATAGAGAAGTACTAAAATTTATTAAACAAAGACTTAATCCTTTATCTAATATAAAGAAACAAAGTATATTTGATATTCTAAAAAGAAATCAAGACTTAAATAGTTTAGTAAAAACAGTTCCTATTAGTGTTGTAAATATAAACCAAAAGGAAGATGCGTACCATCTTCCTTTTGACTTTTTATATTATGTCAGTAGTTCATTAGATGTAACTCCTGTTTGTGGTAAAACAATTTTACCTCCTATTGATAAAGTACTTTATAAAGTAACTTTTCCAAGTTTTAAAAATCTTAATGATTTAGAAACTTTAGTTATTAGTATCACTCAAGGAAGTGTTACTACCGAAGTATTTAATCTATCTATGTTACCAGAAGGTTATTTACCTGATGATGGTATAGACGATTATAAGAAAGTATTTATATTAAATAATGCTATTCTTAATATTCTTTTGAAGAAGTTGCCTCTATTGAATGTAGAAGTAAGATTTGATAAATATCTTAATGTATTTGAATTAAGAAGTAGTAGTACATTTAGTATTAGTGTAGTAGAAAATACAGTAGTAGTTCCAAGTCCAACTACTTCTACTTCTCTTAAAGGCAATCAACAACCAAAATCATTAGAAGCTTCTATACGTATAGTAGATGAAGAATTTAAATCTAACATAAAACGTTCTTCATTATCTAGAACTAGAGATGAAAGTGTAGTTGGATATTTACGAGATACAGAGGTAATTTTACCTTTGCAATCAAGTGTGGTATATAATACTGCATATCTTACATATATTTGTAAACCTGCAAAAGTAGATGTATTTTTATCTCACAATTCAGACCTTCCTGATGAAGTTCTAGAAGAAGTAATTAGTAATACTGCTCAAACACTTAAAGGTGTTATTTCATCTGATAGTTATGAGAAGTTTGCAAACGAAAATTTATTAATCGAATAATTTAATTTTATTTATCATGGAAAATTTATTAGTGGTAGACAATGTAGTAGATGTAGTTGGAGGTGCTTACACAACAGTTGAAGCAGCTATAGCAGGTATGGCTCCATATGACTTATTAGTTGTTGGAGATGGACATACTTTAATTGGTGTAGGTACTCTTGTTCCTGAAGGTGTTCAAGATGTTCAATTTTTAGTTAAATTGAAAAATGGAGATATTAGAAGTTCTGTATCTATCCCAAGACGTAACATTAGACGTGTAAATTCACAATATGCTACAAATGCTACTTTAAAAGTATTACGTATTGGTGGTACTGCTTTAGGAACAGGTTTAGTTATTCCTAGTACTGGTGAAGGTAATTTGTTAATTAAAAACATGAGTTATAATCATGCTATTGCTACACAAAGAGTTTCATTAAGTGTTACTAAACGTGCATCTGAAACTGCAGAACAATATATTGATAGAGTTGTAGCTGAAGGAAATGCTGCTATGGCTTTACAATCTACACCTTTTGCTACATTAGCAAAAGTAGGAGCTTCTCCTGATTTTGCAATTACTTTTACTGTAGCTAATACTGATGTTGATTTATCAGTAGGAGTTGATGGTATTTTTGCAGATTATCCTGCTGAAGTTATTACAGAGATGAAAGTAGCTATTGGAGCAGGTAAAGATATTCTTGCAATGGAAAAAGAAATGTCTAGACATTTAGGTAATGGTAACTATGAAAGAAATCCTGACCTTTGGTATAAAGGAGAATTTCAAGCTGATGCTACTGATATCTATGATGTATTAACTCTTAATTGGGAAGGTATTGCACCTACTCCAACTAATACAATTAAAGCAGCAGATAACTCTTTAACTCTTGCTGTTGGACAAGATGCTGGAGATTATGCAGCTGTTAAAGCAGTAGTAAATAGTGTAGTAGGTACACGTTTAGCTGTAACTATTGATGTAGATAGTGATGCTACTGACAGAGGAACAGACGAAGCTGCTGAAACTCCTGCACCATAAGAATTGTTTATTTTGTTTATGATGATAAAACCTACTAAGTTAATTACTTAGTGGGTTTTTATTTACCTTAAAACTTATAATATGACTTCCATAAATCATTCAGATTTTCAACTAAAACGTGTTAAAGATACATTTGTTTTAGTCAACTTAACAGAGTTTACTTTGTCTTATGAACTATTTAAAGATGGTTGTGAAGATGTGTTTACGTCTGTTCTTACTGGAGAAGTCTTAGCTTTAGAATCTAATAATCTTATATTTACTTCTGATGGTTTTTACAAATTAGTAGTAAATGGTACGATAGTATATTTTAGTGTTTTACATAATTATAGAAATAGATTAGTAGAACTAGTTAGAGAAGCTCTATGTGTACATTGTGGTTGTAGACCAGTTAATTGTATGCCTGTTGAAGCTGTAGCTTGTTTAAAGAATCAATCTCTATTTAACTTTATGCAAGTATATAGTAATTTAGTAAAACCTTATTCTCTTTCTACACCTGTAGTTTTAAATCCTTTTTTATCTACATTTTATCAAACAACTATATATAATAATAAATGTTATACAATAGAAGAATTATGTAAGCAATTACTTAAAACTTCTATTACAGGACATAGTGTTACTAATCCTGAACTATTTAATTATTTTATAGCTGTTT